>Ga0194128_10007792_pt1 | contig 13830 bp, 5 predicted proteins | sample TA2KigCa65mmetaG_FD_148650 | JGI IMG/M metagenome (GOLD analysis project Ga0194128, IMG submission 148650) | Freshwater microbial communities from Lake Tanganyika, Tanzania - TA2015037 Kigoma Deep Cast 65m | ecosystem: Environmental > Aquatic > Freshwater > Lake | place: Tanzania: Lake...
TCCCCCCCCCTCCCCCCCCCCCCCCCCCCCCCCCCCCCCCCCCTCCTCCTCCTCCTCCTCCTCCTCCTCCTCCTCCCCCTCGTCCTCCTCCACCTCCTCCGCCCCCACCTCCTCCGCCTCATCCGCATCCTCCTCCTCCCTCTCCTCCTCCTCATCCTCCTCCGCTCCTCCTACTACGGCGCGCCCCATCCGGACACACAGGTTCCGCTGCGCCGCGAGGGGGGGGACCGGGGATGGAAGTTGCCCCGGGAGCTAGGCGAGGACCCCTGAGCCCTGTGCCGCGAAGCCTTGCGCCACCCGTCCGCGCCCCCCGGAGCCATCCTTCCCCCCCCTCCTGAGGGGACTGGCTGTGGAAGTGGTCCCGGGTGCACGATTGCTTTGTTCCCAAAGTTCAGCCGAAGAAGGCTGCAGGGGACACCTCCGAGAGCAGCCTGAGACGAAACGCAAGAAGCGGTTTCAAATTCGGTTGTTTCGTGCTTAATCGGGGAAGCGCCGCCGCCGACCAGAAAAGGCCGCCTTGGCAAAGCTTTGCCTGCGTTTGTCTCTGCTGCGGGCTCGGCCCGTCATTGGCCCCGGAACCGCCGAGTAGTAAATAATTTGTTGCCTCGCCGGTCAGTTGCTTTTTCGAGAACGCTGGGCCGTGGCTCTCGTCCGGGAGCTGGCCGGCGGTCTTGCCCTGCGGGGTCGCGAGGACAACCGGAACGCAAACACAAGAGAAAAAAAAAAGGTCGCTCCCCGCAACCCGGAGGAAGCACCCCGCCGCTTGCCTCGCAACGATGTGGTCGCCACTGTGCCTCATTGTGTGGTCGTTCTAGGCTGCGACGGGGCGGCCGTACCGGGACACAGGACCCACCATTACGGGGGACTTGCCCGTGAGCCCGGCTACTCCGCAAACAAATGGGCGCCGCTGCATCTGCACCAAAAAAGACCGCAGGCCGTGCAAGTCGCGAATCGCAAACCCGCCGCTGCCAACTTCGACCCACTTCGAAGCCGGCTTGGTGGCGATCTTGCGGAGCTGCCCGGCCAACCCTCGGTGCTTATCCAAAAAGTCGTGCGTCAAGCGGAACTTGGCCGCCTGCTTCACCCCAGGCTTCAACGTGAAGCGCGAGCCGGAGGCCTTGATGGCCACCGTCTTCCCCTCGCCGACGGCGGGCAACCACGCCTTCAAGACGTCCGCATTGAGGGGCGCCGCGTGCAAGTCATCGTCGACCACGACCGTCTCAAGGTTCGCCGCTGGCGGTGCCGACTTCTTGTCGAAGCCCCGCCAAAACCCGACCGACTTCTTCGGTGCGGCCACCATGTGCGGCAGACGGTTCCCCGTCTTCGGCCGCGGCGGCGGCAACTTCTTGTCGAAGCCCCGCCAAAACCCGACCGACTTCTTCGCCTTCACCCTGTCGGCCGTCACCTTCCGGAAGGACGCCAAGCGTTTGCTGAGCGGTGCTGGCTTGCAGGCCGCCGCTCCCAGGAGCAGCTCGTTGCGGCGGTGGCCCACGATCGTCCGCCTTGCGTCCGCCGCCGCATGGGTGGTGTCCGCCCGCGCCTTCCGCACCAAGTCGTCCAAGGCGGCTCGCGTTCGCACCTGGACCGCCTTCAAGGACCCGCGGAACCTGACCCGCGATCGCCTTCCGACGTCGGCCCGGACCTTGTAGCTGCCGAAGCGGCGGCCCCTCGTGGCGACCCAGATCTCGGCCCACTCGCGGCTGCAAGCTGTGAGCAAGAAGTGACCGTCGCGCCGGGTCGCGATCTCGCTCTCGTCCGCCGGCCCCTCCGTCGCGATCTCTAAGCAAGCCTCCGCCAGAGCCCCAGGACCATGACGATCCAAGAAGGACTTGTGCCGACCGAGCTGCCGCTCCACGGAGCCAGTCCCGTCCGTGAGGGACAAGTAGAAGCGGATGAGCAACTCGGACTGCTTAATTGCCCTGCCTGGAAATGAGAGCACCCGTGCCCACACCGCTCGGTTGTCCTTGCTCGCGCCGCCTCCGTCTCGCTCGCGGATGGCGGCTGAGACGACCAACTCCCAGCCCGCCGCGACCCACTCCAGGCCCAATGCCTCGTGCCAATTCCGGGCAAACCTCCGCAATGCGATGTGCTTCGCTGGATCGCTGCCCTGCTTTCGAGCGTCGGCCCAGGCCGCGACGTCCATAGCCCGGAGCTGCATGTACAAGTCGCTATCCCCGAAGTCGGCCCGAATGCGGTTCAGCATGTCGTCGACCACTGTGGCGATCTCCCGCAAGGTCTCCTGGCACTCCGCCTTGGTCGTCTTCGCCCACAGGACCTTCACTCGCTCGCCGTAGCGGAACTGCCGGATGTCGCTGCACTGCTCGAGCACGATCTGCGTCAAGGTCTTCAGGCTGGGGTCGCTCGGCTCCATGAGCACGAAGCCGTCGATAAACAAACGTCGAACCCTGTCGGCGAAGTCCGCCAAAGCAGAACTAGCCAGAGCAGGGTCCGGGTCCTCCTTGTCGAACCGCCGGAGCGCTCGCGTGGCCTCCTCCGCGAAGTCCCCCGCCAACCCCGTCTCGAGCAAGTCCTGCGTGGTCATGGCGTCGAGGGATTCCTCCGCCTGCTTCCGCTCCTCCAGCTTCCGGCGTTTGTCTCCTGCGATGTCCGCGAGGAGCAGTACCACCGCGTGCAGCACGCAAGCGTACTTGCGCCTCGGCTCGTTCATGCTCTCGAAGCGGTGCGCGGCGAAGCTGAAGTGCCGCATGACGTGCCTCAAGTCCCCCCCCTGCGAGCCGGACTGACGCAGCACGATCCGCTGGCACTCCTCAAGGCGGGCCTGCAAGCCATCGGAGAACTGGACCTGCCTCAAGAGACCGCCCTTGCCGAACAACCGCTCGTGCTGCTTCCCGAAACGGCTCGACCGCACAAAGGGGTCCTTCGCCGCGATGCGCAGCATGTGGGCCGGGTCGCGGGCGATCAGGACGATGTTCGGCATCGAAGCCCGCTGCAGGTACTGGGCAACTTTCTGGAGAGCACCGTCCGCAACAACAGCCCTCACGCTGGCGTTGAACTTGGCCAACAAACCATCGTCGAGTGCCCCGCCCAGTGGCGTGCAAAACGAAGAGACCATCTTCTCGATCTCCTTGACGGTCCGGTCCGCGTAGTCCTCGGCAAACTCGGTCATCGTTGTCCCGCGGAGGCTCTGGACGCATCCGAGAATGCCCTGCACGCTTGGCGGGGAGCCCGCCCCGCCTCCGTTCTCGCTGCCGGCCCTGCTGTTGAGCGAGAGGCCGCCATCGCACCTGAAGCGGAGCAATTTGAAGCCGCCTCGGTCGTCAAACGACAAGCTGATGCTGGTCGCCTCCGCGATCGCCGCTCGCTTCCTCATCCGGATGGCCTCTTGCATCACGCGGGCCATGTGTTCGAGCGGGCGGGTTCCAGTGGGACGCTCCCGCATTGGCCGTAGGAAGTGCTCCGTTTGCAGTTGCTCCGCCGCGGCCTGCCAGCTCTGCGGCGTCCTCGCGGCCCGCCAAGCCCGGACCCAGTCCTCGACTTGCGGGACGGCGCCGCTCAGCAGTTTGTCGTCCGATGGCGTGTCCTGGAGTTTGAGTTTGACCGGCTCGTCCGGGAACGTCCAGGCGTGCAGCGCGATCTTGTGGAGCTCCGAGGTGCCGTGCTGAGCGAAAGTCTCCGCCTGCAGGAAACTAGGCCGCACCTCAAAGCGGGCCCACTTCGTGCACAGCCGCCTGCGGCCGCCTTGCCCTGCGGGTTCGCGAAGGCCGCCCCGGTCTAGTTCAGAGGCTCCCCGGCGGTTCAACGACAAGCTGCAGAGGGAACACCCGAGCCCCCAAGTGCCGCCCCACCGCGCTGGCCGCTCCGCGATCCAAGACCTCTTCTGCGGCGCGGATGGCCCTGAGAAGGCTCCTACGGTCTTGGCCCAACGCCCCTCCGAGGCGTACCACAGGCAACGGCTGCACGACCGCGGCCCGGGAGTTCCATGTCGTCCCTGATGCTCCGCCTTCGTCTCCGACGCCGGCCCCAGGAAATCCGCTGGCTCTGCGATGCGCGAGAGCCTCCTCCGCTTCTCTGCCGGTGCCGCCCCCCCGCTCCTGGCCCCGCTGTGTTCGCGGGGGTCTCGGTGGCCAAGGCTCCGCCGGGGCTCATCGGCGGCCGGCTTTGGGGACGAGCCCCGGCGGGCGGGCCAACGCGGCATCTGGGCTCCGGCGAGCTGCTGCGGAGCGGGACAACGAGCTGCCGAACTCGCGGAAATAATGATGCAACCCCCCGCCCGTGGGGAGGCTGCCGCCCGTGGGGAGGCCGCTCGCTTGACAGCGATTTCCCCCCCCCCCCCTGGCAAAGCCGCGTGCTGCGGCCAACGGGTTGCTCGGCAACGCCCCGCCACGCCGCAAGCCGTCCTTGGCAAAGCTTTGCCAAGGGCGGCGGGCGGCTGGGCACGGCTTTGCCAAGCCGCCCGCCGCCTACGGCAAAACTTTGCCGCAGTCGGCGGGCGGCTTCGCCGAGCCCATGCCCCGCCCCCCCCGGCAACCCACCCCCCGCTCAAGGACGCCCCGCCGTCGAGGGCCACAACCTGCCATGGTGGGGTGGGGGGCTGCCGGGCGGTTTGGCAAAGCCTGCCGAGCACCCGGGCAGCCGATGGCAAAGCTTTGCCATGGGCGGCGGGCGGCTCGGCGGGCCTTTGCTCAGCCGACCCGGCAGCACCGCCAGCCCCCCGCCAGCCCCCCGCCCTCCTCCCGCCCTCCGCCTCCCCCCTCCCTTCCGCACCCCCCCCTCCCGGCCCCCCCCCTTTCTCATCTTCCGGCTCTGCCTCCCCCTCCTCGCCGTCCTCCCCCGCACCCGCACCCCACCGTCCACTTCCGCATTCTCCACCTCCCCCTCGGTCTTCCCCCCCGCGTTCCCCCCCGCCCGCCGCCCGCGGCAAGAGCTTTGCCGTGGCCGCCCGCCGCACATAGCAAAGCTTTGCCATGGCCGCCCGCCGCACATGGCAAAGCTCTGCCATGGCCGCCCGCCGCACACGGCAAAGCTTTGCCATGGCCGCCCGCCGCACATGGCAAAGCTTTGCCACGGCCGCCCGCCGCACATGGCAAAGCTTTGCCACGGCCGCCCGCCGCAGATGGCAAAGCTTTGCCACGGCCGCCCGCCGCACATGGCAAAGCTTTGCCACGGCCGCCCGCCGCAGATGGCAAAGCTTTGCCATGGCCGCCCGCCGCACATGGCAAAGCTTTGCCATGGCCGCCCGCCGCACGTGGCAAAGCTTTGCCACGGCCGCCCGCCGCACATGGCAAAGCTTTGCCATGGCCGCCCGCCGCACATGGCAAAGCTTTGCCATTTCCGCCCGCCGCACATGGCAAAGCTTTGCCATGGCCGCCCGCCGCACGTGGCAAAGCTTTGCCACTGCCGCCCGCCGCACATGGCAAAGCTTTGCCACGGCCGCCCGCCGCAGATGGCAAAGCTTTGCCATGGCCGCCCGCCGCACATGGCAAACCATGGCCGCCCGCCGCACGTGGCAAAGCTTTGCCACGGCCGCCCGCCGCACGTGGCAAAGCTTTGCCACGGCCGCCCGCCGCAGATGGCAAAGCTTTGCCATGGCCGCCCGCCGCACATGGCAAACCATGGCCGCCCGCCGCACGTGGCAAAGCTTTGCCACGGCCGCCCGCCGCACGTGGCAAAGCTTTGCCACGGCCGCCCGCCGCAGATGGCAAAGCTTTGCCATGGCCGCCCGCCGCACATGGCAAACCATGGCCGCCCGCCGCACGTGGCAAAGCTTTGCCACGGCCGCCCGCCGCACGTGGCAAAGCTTTGCCACGGCCGCCCGCCGCACATGGCAAAGCTTTGCCATGGCCGCCCGCCGCACATGGCAAAGCTTTGCCATGTCCGCCCGCCGCACATGGCAAAGCTTTGCCACGGCCGCCCGCCGCACGTGGCAAAGCTTTGCCACGGCCGCCCGCCGCACATGGCAAAGCTTTGCCATGGCAAGCCCGGCCCCCGCCCCTCCGCCCCCACTCCCGCCCCCCACATCCCGCGGCCCGCCTCCCCGCCCCCTGGCCCCGCCCCGCCCCGGGAGGGGCGGGGGGGCGTCGTCGCGGAAAAGTTAGCCAACGGACGGGCAGTTGAAGGCCGTTGCGTGGCGACCGGGCGGGAGGGGTCGGTTTTCGACCGTTTTCCGGCCAAACTTGGCCCCGGGTTGTTGGATACTTGGAAGCCGGTGCTCAACATGGCGGCGTCTGAAAACCTACGAAAACACACGTCATAGCCGGACCGGACTGACCGGGAGAACCTCGAAGCGACAAAGGAGCGGAACGCTTTCGACGCCAGGTCACGGCCGCTGTGAGTCAGCAACAACTCCAAACTGTTTAACTGCGGCCTGGCCCTGCGGTGCTCGCGAGTGGCCCGGTACGTGCACAAGAGGGCGTGCGCGGCGACAGGGCATCCAAGCACGTTTCAAAGAATGATTGACGACTGTGACTGTTGGCTTTGCTCTGCGCGTGCTTGGTGGCCCTTGCCCCGGCAAAAAACTCTCGTGCCAAAAAAAAGGCTCTTATGCGACCGCTCAGTCCTCGGCGCTCCAGTGGATACCCAAATGTTCCGAGCAATAGCGGGCGAGGGCCACCTCGAACTTGCCGGCAGGCTTCTGGTTTTCCAGGGCGCCGGTGCGCAAGTTGTGAAACGGCGCTCCGGAGTTGAAGCTCACTGTGTGCGCCCACTCGATCTGATCCTACGACAACAAGCGAAGCTCGTGAGGCCCCCCCCCGCCGTGGCGAATCAAAGACCTGCTGCGCTGGGATAGCGCGGGGGTGCGGGCGCGCATGGCAGTGCGGAGGCATGCGGGCAAGAGCGGCACGGACGGCGGGCGGGCAAGGGTTCACATCTGCGCCACGGCAGCGAGGCCCCCACGTGCTATGCCAGCTGCTATCCTCGACCTCCTCCAGCTTCTCCCAGACCTCTGGATCCTTCCACCTGGCGTCCGCTTTCCCGGCCCCTTTCCGCACCATGCGCTCCGAGTGCTTCATGGCCAACTTGGTCTTTTCGCGAGCAGCCTTGGCATCGGAGACGGTGTGCCTGATGCCTGTCTTCGGGCCCCTCGCCTGCGAACCACTGCCGCCTCCACTTTGCTCTGCGGTATCGCGAGAGCTGGCAGGGCGGAGACTCTGAGTCTGCAGAGTGATGAACTCTGGCCCCGCCACCTCGCCGACGGCAACAGTGAAATAATACCACTGTATGTCGCCGAAGTGGGCCTTCGCCGCCGCGCGGAAGTACGCCCGCTTGGTCCGCTCCTGGGCCTGGCGGGCACCGCCGACGCGGTTCTTGACCTCTTCCCTCTCCTCCGGCGGCTTCCCCTGCCACCATTGCTCGACGACCCGCTTGGTGATGTTCTTTTGGGTCGACCAACGGGCCACCCCCGCAACGCCCTCGCCAAACTCCACCATTGTCCTGCGGCGGATCGCGAGGACGGCGGCCAAGGCCAACTCCTGGTCCCGCGCCGAGGTGACGAGTCGCACGAAGCCGCCGCTTCCATCGCGGCTTTCGTAGCGGAAGGACCCGACGGCTGGCACGCGATCCGCCCGCTCGGCGGCAGCCGCCTTCGCATCCTCCTGCAACTCCTTCTCCAACGCGGCCGCCGCCCTCAGGTTCGCATCGGCTTCCGCGGCGGCCGGGTCCGCGATGTCGGCGTCGAGGAGCACCATGTCGTCATCGATGCTGACCGCGACTGTCGCTGTCTCCGCCGAAGCGCGGGAGACGGGCAACGCCTGAGCGGCGCTGGCGCTGGCACTGGCGGCAGAAGCCGTGCTCTGCCCCTGCGGTGACGCGAGGAGCGGCGCGGGCCTGACGGCATCCGTCGGCGGTGGCGGCGAGGCCGGGTCGATCTGGCCGACTTCGCCCCACTGGTCCCAGGCTGGGACCTGGCCGTATTGGCCTCGCCGAGTCTTCTTCGCGACCGCCTGCTCGTCGTCGGCGGTGTTGGCCGCCGGGGTCGTGGCCGCCTGCTCGTTGCCGCCGCTGTCCACCACATCCAGCTGCTTGATGGCCTCCTGGACCCGGGCCTCCGCCGAAGTGAGGTTGAACGCGACTGCGCTGGGCGAGGCGTCGGGGAAGGCACCCTCGGAGGCCTCCGGCCCGATCGTCTCGTCGATGTCGCCCAACACGCCGCCGGCCCCCGACATCTCCTCCTGGCGGACGCGGTCCTCCCGCTCCATCTCCCGCACCCGGTCCGCCTCGCGGGTCTGGGAGAGCGCGGCCTTCGCATCACGGATATCCTGGGGTGTCACTTCTTCCACCGCGGTATCGCGGGTGGGTGCTGCAATGCTGGCGGCCGGTGCACTGCCGAGCACCGTCCGCCCAACGACGGCCAAATGAGCGCCGTCCTTGGCCCGGACGGTGGACGCGACGAATATGACCTCACCGTTGGCCAAGATCCAATCTCGGCGTTTGGCCTCGTCCTTGTCATTGCAACAGATGGCTTGTAACTGTATCGGCTGATCGAACTCCAGGGAGGCCTTCTCGCTCAAGTTCATCACGTTGTCCTCGAGCATGTTGAAGTCGCCCATCACGACGAAACGCTTCGCCACCGCCGTTACTCCGCCCTGCGGTTCCGCGAGGGCTGCCAAGCTGCGGATCACGCCGAGCATGGCCGACTGCTTGAAGGTGTTCCGGTTGTCGGCCGTTTTGCCCGGGATGCTGTGGTCCTCGTTCTTGCACTTGTAAGAGCCGCTGATCAAGTGCACGTTCGCAACCGCAAGCTTCTCGAACTGCGCCTGGCGAACGACTGCCTGCCCCAGACTTGCACTGAGATAGAGAAGGTGAAGCTCCCCCGCCCTCGGCGGCCTGTTGCCGAGGCCCCGGCCCGGCCGCCAAAACTTTGCCCAGCCACCGGCCTAACTAACGAACTAACTAACTAACGAAGTAACCCACTAACTAACTACCCCCCCCCCGTCTGGGAAAGGCGGTCGTCGATCGCTGCGCTGCCAACTGGTACTGCCGCCAATGGCGGTAGGGGTTTTTCTTGTCCACGGGGAGGGGGAACATCCGCTCGTTTGTGACTGACGGGGTGCCCACCGTGCGCTCGTTGTACAAGAGCACGTTCGTGCCGGAAGCCGCATGGCCCCAACCTTTGTGGCTGCCACCGCGCAGAAAATCGGGCGGTCATGCTGACTAATCTGTCGCTGTGGGTCCGATGGGCGGGCGGGGCGGCCGGGGAGGCGGAGGCGGGGGCGGGTGGGGGAAGCACGGCGACGGGGGGGTGGGCCGAGAAAGCAAAAACAGTAGGGTGAGAGCGCTCCGAATTTCTGCCCGGGGGCGGCAACCTAGCGGTAAGCTCTGGACCACGGTGTCCAGCCATGTGGAGCTGACCTCCTGTAGCCCGACGATGTCGCTGCGGCCGGTGAGGTCCCGGACGTCCTGGTAGAGCTTCTCACTGAAGCCGGGCTTCTGGGCAGCGCTGGTGAAGGCTTTTGGGTGCGCGGCGCCGACGTTATATGTGGCCAGCCCGACCGTCGTGCTCTGCCCCTGCGGTGCCGCGAGGGGCGGCGGCCGCGGCGCGGGCCTGACGGGCGGCGGCGGGATGGCCGTGGAAGCCATCGGTGGCGGCGGCGGCTTGATGCGGGCGGCCTGGCAGACGAAGACTTGAGCCCACGAGTAGCTGCCCATCGAAAAATCAAGGGCACCCTGCGGTCCCTCGAACCTCGCCGGCCTCAGCCTCCGCCCGCCTGGCCCGAGGCGGGCGGAGGCTCAAGCCGGCGAGGAAGCCTGGACCGGGCGCCCGCTTCGCCGCGGCCGCCCGCCGCACATGGCAAAGCTTTGCCACGGCCGCCCGCCGCAGATGGCAACGCTTTGCCACGGCCGCCCGCCGCACATGGCAAAGCATTGCAAGGGCCGCCGGCCGCACATGGCAAAGCTTCGCCACGGTCGCCCGCCGCACTTGGCAAAGCTTTTCCCCCCGCCGCCCATGGCAAGGCTTTGCCGTGGCCGCCAGCCGCACTTGGCAAAGCTTTGCCATTGCCGCCCGCCGCGCATGGCAAAGCGTTGCAATGGCCGCCCGCCGCACATGCCAAAGCTTTGCCGTGGCCGACCAGGCCGCCCACAGCCGCCCACCGCACACGGCAAAGCTTTGCCACGGCCGCCCGCCGCACATGGCAAGGCTTTGCCACGGCCGCCCGCCGCACATGGCAAAGCTTTGCCATGGCCGCCCGCCGCGCATGGCAAAGCTTTGCCACGGCCGCCCGCCGCACATGGCAAAGCTTTGCCACGGCCGCCCGCCGCAGATGGCAAAGCTTTGCCATGGCCGCCCGCCGCACATGGCAAAGCTTTGCCATGGCCGCCCCGGCCGCCCGCACGTGGCAGGGCTTTGCCACAGCCGCCCGCCGCACACGGCAAAGCTTCGCCACGGCCGCCCGCAGCATATGGCAAGGCTGTGCCATGGCCGCCTGCCGCACATGGCAAAGCTTTGCCATGGCCGCCCGCCGCACGTGGCAAAGCTTTGCCACGGCCGCCCGCCGCACATGGCAAAGCTTTGCCATGGCCGCCCGCCGCACATGGCAAAGCTTTGCCATGTCCGCCCGCCGCACATGGCAAAGCTTTGCCATGGCCGCCCGCCTCACATGGCAAAGGCTTTGCCATGGTCGGCCGGGGCACCGCGGCAAAGCTCTGCCACGTGCGGCGGGCGGCCCTGGCAAAGCTCTGCCATGTGCGGCGGGCGGCCACGGCAAAGCTTTGTCACGTGCGGCGGGCGGCCTTGGCGAAGCTCTGCCGTGTGCGGCGGGCGGCTGCGGCCAAGCTCTGCTGTGTGCGGCGGGCGGCCGTGGCAAGCTCTGCCGTGTGCGGCGGGCGGCCACGCTAAGCTCTGCCATGTGCGGCGGGCGGCCATGGCGAAGCTCTGCCCTGTGGCCTGGCGCCCTGGCCGACCACGCCAAAGCTCTGCCGTGTGCGGCGGGCGGCCACGGCGAAGCTTCGCCAAGCCGCCCGCCGCCCACGGCGAAGCTTTGCCGTGGGCGGCCAGCTGCCTAGGCAAAGCTTTGCCGAGCCGCCCGCCGCCCCTGGCAAAGCTTTGCCACGGGCGGCATGGGTGCTCTGCAACCAAGCCGCCCTGGCCGCCCCGCCAGCCCGCACCCCTGAATCCCCCCCGACCCACCCGCCAGCACCTGACGATCCGGCCCGCCCGCTCCCCCGTCTCCCCCCCTGTGCCTCGCAGCGCGCACTTTGCTGCGAAAGCCGCTTTTCGTGCGAACCGCCGGGAGCGTCGAGTAACGCATTGCCCTGCGATATCCGCGAGGGCGAAAGCGAGAGCGGCCTGGTCACGAAAAAGAAGCGCAGATGCTGCACGTGAACATTTGCTTCAAGGTGCGCTTGCAAGCGATGCCGCGGGGGGAAGGGGCAAGATCTGCGACAACTTGCCGTGCGAGGCCGGTTCAGTTGGACGCGGGGCCAGAGAGGGTGCGGAATTCTGACGCACGATTTCGATGGGTATCGTTGTAACGTCGCTCGACGATGTCCGTGCGAATGCGTGCGGACAAAAACTCACAACATTGAAGAACATGTTTTGCGATACCTGAACGTGCAAATTGCACCTCAAGAGCTACAGTAAATCCCATCCAAATGTATCTCCAGAATTCCTGCCACGTCGGGCTTCTCTCAGGTCCCGCCCAAGGCCGGGGGAACCCCGCCCAGATCAAGCGAAAATAAACAAACCCAATGCGGCGGGCCGCAAGCGGCACACCGCAGCTTGCCGAGCGAAGCACTCGCTGCAAACGGCAGCTGCTTTTGCCTCCGCTGTCAAGCGGGAGACTGAGTGCGTCGAACTTCAGAAGTCATCGCCATCGCCGTCGCCCTCCTTGTCCACGGCCGCATCCGCATCGCGGATGTGGGCCAACACGTCGCCGAAGTGATCCTCGATGCTGCCAGCCAGGTCTGCGTTGTGCAACGCGGTGCCGCTGGTCACGGCAGCCTGGAGGGCATTCCGGTCACACACCTGGCCCAGCCACTGCCCGTGCTCGGCAGTCCGCGTGAACCCGAGGTAGGGGAGGCCCACATCGAGCGCCGCACGGGCGGCGAGGCCACCGCCGGGCGTCAAATCAACCACGCACCGGGCCTGCAAGTCGCCGTACAACTTTTTCCAAAAGCTCGTCGGCTTCCTCTCCTGCCAAAACAAGGGAATCCCGCCAGCGGGGTCGAAGACGCCCTGTTTGGGCTGCTCGACGGACTCCTGCGGTACCGCGAGGAGCTTCGCCTTGTCAGCCACCGAAAGCAGCGGGAGAGCGGCCCAAGGCACCGGCTGCACACCGCTGTACGTCGTGTCGTGCGTCGACACCTCACCGGCCGCATTGAACGTGCCCCCCCGCTCCCTCGCCGCAAGCATGGTCTTGCAGATGGGGAAGCTCGCCAAGCAGACCTCGCAATTGTTGCCGCTCCACGCCACTCGCCTGCCCAAGCGGTGCGTCGGGGAGTAAATCAAAAAAATCTCCGTCTGATGTCGGCAGGTCTCCGTCAGCTTCTCCATGGCCCTGCGGCAACTTCGCGAGCGGCCGTCAAAGAAGCACAGCACGTCGGCCGGTCCGCGTTGCTGGGCGACGAACTGCACGGCCGCGGCAGCTCCCTCGCCCCAAGCGGGCGGGCTCGACCACGGCGACTTGGACGGCTCCACGAACAGGTCGGCGCTGAAGAGGAACAACCGATGAGCCTCGCCAGCCTTCAAATTCTCCAACTTGAACACGGCGCTCTTCTCGTAGGCCTGCTGGTAAGCCACTATCGTGGCCGCCCGCACGCAACTGATCGTCACGTACTTCTTGCGCAGCGCCGCCACCTGCTTCCACGTCTCCGCCCGCTCCTTCTTCAGCTCGGCCTCGTCGGCTTCGTCGCCCGCATCCGACTTGTACCGCTGCAAGGTCCGCGTCTCGGGCGGGGGCGGGCCACCGCCGCTCAGCTGCACCATAGCCCGGTGCGCCGTCAAGCTCCGGAACAGGTCCCGCAAGGGTGCCAGCTTCTCGGACTCCATCCACCTCGCGCCATTCAGGCTCGAACCCCGCACCGCCTCCTTGATGGCGCCGTCGTGGGTGCCGGCCATGACATCGTACAAGAAGTTGATCGTCGCGTGGCTCGCCATGTTGTGAAACCTCCGCTTGACCACTTCCACCGCATCCTCCTCAGGAGCCTCGTCCGCGGCGGCAGCCCCGGTTCCTCCCCCTTCAACTGCTCCCTGCGAAGTCGCGAGGGAGTCCTCCTGTGGCACGGGGCGGCTTATGGGGAAGGCCGCTTCGTAAGTCGAGTAGTTCGCGAACAACGGCATGATCTTCGACAACTCCGTATGAAGTGCGTGGCCCTGGGGGGAGTCCCTGAGGTCGTCCACCCACGTCCCGACCAAGGCCACGACCTGCTGCCTGCCGATGGCCGTGCCTAGGGCCCCGGGTGTGCCGTCCCGCTGCTTGTCCATCCATTCGTTCGTGACGTCCTTGGGCGAGACCATCTCGTAGTCCAGGGCGAACCTGAGCCAACGGAGGAAGTACTCGCCTACCTGCTGCGGCGTCAGGTCGAGGCCGGTGCCCGCGACCAGCGTGCCCAGACGGCCCAACTTCGTGTAGGCCGCCGTGAGGACCTCACGGCCGTGCTTGTACTCGATGTCCTCCAGGATGTACAGGCCCTGCTCACTGAACCTCTCCTTCAATTGGAGGATGGCCGTGAGCATCGTCTTCCCCACGGGTGTCCCGCAATACTTGACACCGTGCGTCTTGAGGAGCCCGCTTTTTGACCCTGCGGCGTCCATCCCGCCAGCGGCCGCGCCGAAGATGACCCAGCACTTGCGTGCAAAGGCCAAGAACGAGTCCGATGACAACCGGTCCCTGGCCTTGTTGAGCTCGCTGTCCGCGATGGTGGCCGCCGCCT
>Ga0194128_10007794_pt1 | contig 13826 bp, 13 predicted proteins | sample TA2KigCa65mmetaG_FD_148650 | JGI IMG/M metagenome (GOLD analysis project Ga0194128, IMG submission 148650) | Freshwater microbial communities from Lake Tanganyika, Tanzania - TA2015037 Kigoma Deep Cast 65m | ecosystem: Environmental > Aquatic > Freshwater > Lake | place: Tanzania: Lake...
GGCGTTGCCCTGAGTAAAGGCCACGCAGCCGGCGGCGTGCAACTCGGCCATCTCCGTCAGGCGTGCACCCTCCAAACCGACGGTAAGGGCGCCAAGCGGCAGCACTTCGGCCAATTGGGCGCGGTTGGCGCGTGCCTTGAGCATGTTCACCAGACCCGGTTTGTCCAGAGGCGGCGAGGTGTCGGGCGGGCAAACCACCGTGGTGATGCCGCCGGCCACTGCCGCCCGCAGCTCACTGTACAGGGTCGCCTTGTACTCATTGCCCGGTTCTCGCAGACGCGCGGACAGATCTACCAGGCCTGGACAGATCACCAATCCAGAGGCGTCGATCTCGCGCTCGGCCTGGGTGCCGGGTGGCAGCGTGGCCAAGGCGCGGATGCGGCCGTCGTCTATCCATACATCCTGCACCGCATCCCGCCCAGAGGACGGATCGATCACGCGTGCGCCGCGAAAGATCAGACTCATTGTCCACCCCCGCCCGCCAGCAGGCTCATCACCGCCATGCGCACAGCTATGCCGTAGGTCACCTGCGGCAGGATTACGGACTGCGCGCCATCGGCCACACTGGAGTCGATCTCGATGCCGCGATTCATCGGCCCGGGATGCATGACGATGGCGTCGGGCTTGGCGCGCGCCAGTTTCTCCTGGGTAAGCCCATAGTGCTGGAAGAACTCCTGGGCGCTCGGGATCAGGGCGCCGTTCATGCGTTCGTTCTGCAATCGCAACATGATGACCACGTCCACGTCACTGAGGCCCTCGCACATGTCGTGAAACACTCGTACGCCCATGGCCTGCACATAGTTGGGGATAAGGGTGCGCGGCCCGATGACTCGCAACTCCTCTACCCCCACCGTGGTGAGCGCATGAATGTTGGAACGCGCCACCCGCGAATGCAGCACGTCGCCCACGATCGCTACTTTCAAATCAGCGAAGTCGCGCTTGTAGTGGCGGATAGTGAACAGGTCCAGCAGGCCCTGTGTGGGATGGGCGTGGCGGCCATCGCCCGCATTGACAATATGCACGTGCGGCTGCACATGCGCTGCGATGAAATGGGCAGCGCCGCTCTGGTTGTGCCGCACGATGAACATGTCAGCATGCATGGCCGACAGATTGGCGATGGTGTCGAGCAGGGTCTCGCCTTTGGTCTGCGACGAAGCCGCGATATTCAGGTTGATGACGTCGGCCGACAATCGCTTGGCGGCGATCTCAAAGGTTGTACGGGTGCGTGTGCTAGGCTCGAAAAACAAATTAAACACCGACTTGCCCCGCAACAGGGGCACTTTCTTCACCTCCCGGTCGGTAACGGAGATGAAACTCTGCGCCGTATCGAGAATGCGCAGCAGGATGTCCTTGGGAAGATCTTCAATAGTCAGCAGGTGCTTCAACCTGCCGTCCAAACCCAACTGCGGATTGGTGTGCATTCAGCCTTTCGGGTGTCTGTAACTAAGGACAAGCCGGCCATCCTCGGCGCGGTCCAGATCGATGCGAACTTCGTCGGGCACGCGGAGGGTGGTACCGACGACGTCCGGCGCGTAGGGCAGTTCACGGCCGCCACGATCCACCAACGCCGCCAGCCTTATCCGGCGCGGGCGGCCATAGTCAAAGATTTCGTTGATCGCAGCCCGAACGGTGCGGCCGGTGTAGAGCACGTCATCCACCAGCAGGATGTCGCGACCTTCCACACTAAAGCCGATCTCGGAGGGTTTCACGCCTGGGTGCAGACCCACCTTACCGTAGTCATCGCGGTAAAAAGAGACATCGATGGCCCCCAAGGGGGGCTGCACACCCAAGGCGGCGCGCAAGCGCTCGGCCGCCCATACGCCACCGGTCCGGATGCCGATCAGACCGGTATCGGCACCGGTACTGGGACGCAGCCGCTCCACCAGGGCAGCAAGCAAGGATTCAGGATCAGGCAGGGCCGGCAATTCGCTCAAAAAAGGTCTCCAGTATCTGCTGCGCGGCCACGGCGTCCAGCTGTGTCTTGCGGTCGCGCCACTGGCGATAGGAGGGCTGCAGCAATTGGTCCGCCGCCCAGGAGGACAGTTCCTCGTCCACCCAATGAAGAGGCAAGCCAAAGTGCCGCGCGACCCGGTTGCCAAAGGCGCGGCACTGCGTGGCCGCGGGGTGCTTGCCCCCATCGGCAGCGGCCGGAAGACCCACCGCCAGGGCCACCGGATGCCATTCGTCCACCAACAGTTTGAGCAGCGCCAGGTCGGAAACGCGGGTTGTGGGTTGGAGTACCGCTATGGGATGCGCCACGCGCACCTCGAGATCGCCCACCGCCACGCCTATGCGTCGCGCACCCCAATCCAATGCCAGTACCATGCCACGGGCCGGAAGGCCCAAGGGTTCGTTTGCCAGACTCAGGCGTGCCCCACATCATCCGACAGCTGACTCCACTGGATGCCCAGCAGATCCATGGCGGCACCGAGGCGATCTTCCGGCGTCAGCTCAAACAGCACGGAGAGTTTTGCCGGCACCGTGAGCCAGGCGTTCTGCTTGATCTCGTTCTCCAGCTGCCCGGGGGCCCAGCCGGCGTAGCCCAGCGACACCAGTATGTCTTTCGGACCCTGACCTTCCCCGACCGCCTGCAGGATATCGCGCGAAGTGGTTAACGCCACGTCCTCCCGAACGGTCAGGGAAGACTGCCACCCTCCGGGTGGACGATGCAGAACGAATCCGCGGTCCGCCTGCACGGGTCCACCGTAGTGGACGGGCACTTGCGCCAATTGGCCATCCCGCAGCGGGATCTTGATCTGACTGAGCAGGGCCTTGAGGGTCATGTCCAAGGGCCGATTGACCACCACACCCATGGCGCCGTGATCATTGTGCTCGCAGATATAGGTCAATGAGCGCGCGAAATTTGGATCAACCATGTTGGGCATGGCGATGAGAAAGTGGTGGGAAAGGTTGGTGGCTTCCATGCGCGCTCGACTCCGGTGGCATTCTAGCCCGGTTGCAACGGAATACCTTCATCCTCGGGAATTTCGGACGATATGGACGGCAACCGGTCCACTACACCGCATGCACAACGTCGCTCCAACAAGGGTGGTCTGTCCTGGCTACTGAAAACGAACTCTCGGCCTTTCTTGCCGAGGTGGAGCGCCGCGCCTATCACCGGGCCCGCTTCGCCGTGCGCGACCATCACCTGGCCTTGGACATGGTGCAGGAGGCCATGCTGAAGTTGGTGCAAAGCTATCGCGACAAGCCGGCTGAGGAACTGCCCTTGTTGTTCCAGCATATCCTCATGAACAACATTCGTGACCACTTCCGCCGGCAAAAAGTCCGTGATACATGGACCTCTTTACTGTCGGCCCTGCGCCCTGGCGGAGCAGACGGCTCTGACGACTCGGATCCGCTCGAAACCTTGGAAGTCAAGGACGGCCCGCAGCGCCCGCAAACGCCCGAAGAGAGCTTGACCCAGGAGCGCGTCATGCAAGTCATCGAGGAAGGCATCTCCAAACTCTCCGACCGTCAACGCGAAGCCTTTCTGCTTCGCTACTGGGAGGACTTCGACGTCACCGAAACCGCTGAAGTAATGGGTTGCTCTGAAGGCAGCGTGAAGACCCACTGTTCTCGCGCCGTCCGCGCGCTGGCCGACTACCTTCGATCAAGAGGGGTGACGTTATGAACGAACAGGAGTTCGGCCACAAGATCGCGCAACACCTGAACCAAGGCGCGGACGACCTGCCGGCCGCGACCGTGGAGGCGTTGGCGCAGGCACGTCGCCGCGCGCTGGCTCAACCACGCCGCGGCTTCCATCTCAACTGGCGATGGGCAGGACCGGCGTTGGCGGCAGCGCTCGTGGCCGCCATAGCCGTCTATCACTCGGGCGATGATCTAGTCGACGCGGAACATCGACTGGAAGCCGAACTGCTGCATCACGAACTACCGCCACACGCTTTCTCTGACGAGGGGTTTGACCAATGGCTGAAAACCCAGCCCAAGCCGTGATGCGCGCCCTGTTGCTCACCATCGCCCTGCTGCCCGGGGTGTCCTGTGCCAGGGCAGACGAACTCGCCTGGATACAACTGACTCAGGAGCAGCGAACCGTCCTCGCGCCTTTCGAGAGGGATTGGGCCGGCTTTCCAACGGGCCGCCGGAAGGTGCTCGCCGACCTGGCGCAGCGCTATCCTGCCGGCAGTTCTGGGTACGAGCGCATACGTGAGAATATCCGTCACTGGGTCGCACTCGATGCAGGGGAGCGGGAGCAGGCCCTCACTGGATTTTCCAAGTTCAAGGCGCTTTCTCCCGAGGAGCAGCAGACGGTCGTCAATCTATGGCAGCAATACCAGAAGCTTCCGGAGAGCACCAAACAGCGACTGCGCGAGCAGGCGCGCAAGAACTAGCCGTCAACCCGAGCATCCCATCGCCCTGGCGTCCTGCCAGCCGCCGCCGGCGCGCCGCCAGCCTGGCCTACGAGTCGTTTCTTCTGATCGCGGTGTTGTTTGTCGCAGGATTCATTCTGGTACCGGCCGCGCAGATCCTGCCGCCTGGTTCGCGGCGTCACACGCTTCAAGTACTCCTGGCGGCAGTCGCGGGCGTGTACTGCGTGTTGTGCTGGGTCAAGGGCCACACTCTGGCGATGAAGGCGTGGGGTATCACGGTTCGTAGTACCGATGGCCATCTGCTGAGGACATCCGAAGCCTTGAGGCGATTTCTGTGGGCGCTACCCAGTCTGGGTTGTGCCGGCCTGGGCCTGCTCTGGTGTCTGTTGGATCGTGACAAGCAGTTCCTGCACGACCGGCTGGCAGGTACCCGGCTGTATGACGCGCCGCGCCCGGCACCTTCTTCAGCGCCGCTCAAAACGCAGGATCAGCCCCACCCCGACGGCGAGAAACAATAACGTCGGGGCCAACGCCGCCAGGAAGGGCGGCCAGGCCGCCAGCAGACCAATGTGCCCAAACAGACGGCTGATCAAGTGAAAGCCCAAGCCCAGCATGATGCCGGCAAATATCTTGGCCCCTATGCCACCGGCGCGCGCGTTCATGTAGGCAAACGGCAGTGCCAGCACCATCATCACCAGTACGGCCAGCGGATAGATGATTTTCGACCACAGGGCAATTTCGTAACGTGCCGAATCCTGAGCATTGATACGCAGATGCTCCACGTAGGAAACAAGGGTGAATAGTGACATGCGCTGTGGCGGCACCAGCAGCACGCTCAAGATCTTTGGGGTGAGCACGGACTGCCATCGTAAATCGCCGGCATTGTGCGTCTGTATACCTTCGGCGGTGAATCGAGTCTCCACGACATCCTTCAATTGCCAGGCGTTTTCACCCAGATAAGCCCCAGCGCGCGCCAGGCGCACCGACTGCAGGTGGTAGGTCCCGTCGAACTCGTAGATCTTGAGGTCTTCCAGTAGCGAGCCTTGAATAACCCGCCCCACGCTGATGAACGTCTGATTGTCCTTGACCCACAAACCTGAGCGAAATGACTGAGCCACCACTTTGCTGGTCTGCTTGAGCCGCATGCGCTGACCAGCCTCCTCAGCCAGCGGCGCCAGAAACTCCCCCACGGCAAAGGTCAGCAGCCCCAGCAGGATGCCGACACCGGCGAGCGAACGCGCCACCCCCAGGATCGAGACGCCCGCGGTACGCATGACCGCATATTCCGCGTGCATGACCAGATGGGCGATGGTGAGCAGCGCACCGATCAAGGCCGCCGCCGGCAGGATCTCGTACAGGTGCGCCGGCAGATTCAGCACGATGAAGGTGAGCGCGAAACTCAGCGGATAGCCACCCGAGCCAATGTCACGCAATTCGTAGATCAGATCAAAGAAGCCGAACAACATGAGCAGCGCCGCCGCCACCAACAAGGTGTTACTCAGCACCATCCTACCGATGTAGCGGCGGATGATCTTCATGCTGTCCAGCGCGTCAGACGACGCAGGGTCAGCCGGCGCGAGATCCAGAAGGCGCAGATCCCCGCCATGCAAAGGTTCAGGCCCACGAGCGCAGTCACCACGCCGATGCGCCCCTGCCCCACCCACGACTGGGCGACGTTGATCAGGTTGTTGTAGACGAAGTACAGCAGCGCCGCCAGGATCAGATTGAAGGGCCGCCCCGTGCGCGGGTTCACCGCCGACAGCGGTATCGCAAAAAACGCCAGCGCCAGGGTCGATAGCGGCAGGCCGAAACGCCACACCAGTTCGGCTTTGTCACGGCCGGTCTCGCTCTGCATCAGCGTAAACGTCGCGGTGGACTTCTGTGAGGGAAAGAACTCCTTGGCCTGACTCTGCTCCAGACGAAAAGCGTAGCGGGTGAAATGAATCACCCGGTAGTCCGCCTGCCCCGGCACGCCTTCATATCGCCGGCCATTCAACATAACCAGGTAGCGATCGCCGTCTTCCTTGGTCTCGACGTAACCGAGCTGTGCTACGGTGACGCCCTGCTGCTGGTTCTGCACCGAGTACATGAAAACGTTGGAAACCTGCGAGAGGTCGGAAGTAAGTTTCTCGACGAAGTAGACCTTGTCGCCCTGCTTGGACTCGCGAAAGATTCCGGGAGCGATGGCAGCGACATCGTCACGCGCCTCGATCTGATGACGGAATTCCTCGCTTTTGCGCAATGCCCAGGGCGTGAGTGACAGGCTCAGTACTCCTACGATCACACATACCGGCAAGGCGTACAGCAGCACTGGCTTAAACCATGCCGGCAGTCCGGCGCCCGAGCTAAACCACACTACCATCTCCGAATCGCGATAGTTGCGCGACATGGCGAGCAGGATGGAGAGGTACATGGTGATCGACAGCAACAAGGGCAGGTAGCCGATCGCCGAAAATCCCAGCAGGGTGAGCACAGCATCGGCGGGCACCTTGCCGCCGGCGGCCCAACCCAGGAATCGAATAAGCTGGGTAGTAAAGGTGATGGTCAGCAGGACGATAAACACCACCGTGCCGCCGGATGCAAATTCACGCAGTGCCGAACGGACGAATATCATGAAGGTGTTGAGCGGTGATTCAAGGCCCTGGCTTTGACTCGATGACGCGGGCGCGGCGATAATCCGCGCCGATCTCGCGCGCCCAGGTGTCACTGGCGCGCACCCATCAGCGCCACAGATACACCCGTAACCATCGCTCACGCCTGTCGCAAAGAGCGGCGGTGGTATGGTGGCGACGCAATCACCCAAGAGAGGAAAACCTCATGGACTTTAGCATAAAAGCCGGCGCGCCCGAGAAGCAGAAATCGCCCTGCATCGTGTTGGGCTATCACGAAGACAAAGGCTTCACGCCTAGCGCCGCCGCAGTGGACAAAGCTGCCAAGGGCCACTTGAAGAAACTGCAGGTGAGCGGTGATCTGAGCGGTCGCGCCGGAGCCATCACCTTGCTGCACGGCGTACCGGGTACGGCGGCAAAGCGCGTGATGCTGGTCGGTCTGGGCAAGGCGTCCGAGTTGCAGGCCAAGGCTTATCGCGATTTGGTCAGCAAGGCCATCAAGGCGATGGCCGATGGCCCCAGCGAGAGCGCCGTGGTCTATCTGGCGGAAGCCAAGGTGCTGGATCGTGATGAGGCATGGTGTGTGACTCAACTGGCATCGGTCGCCACTGATGCGCTCTACCGGTTCGACCGCATGAAGGGCAAACCGGCACCTGCGTCCCGCTTAAAAGAGATCTCGCTGGGGTGTGCATCACGCCCCAGCGCCGCGGTCGAGAGCGCCTGGCGCACAGGCGCAGGCTTGGGGGCCGGCGTCAGTCTGGCGAAAGACCTGGGCAATTTGCCCAGCAACGTCTGTACTCCGACTTACCTCGCCGACCAGGCACGCGCGCTCGCCAAGTCACACAAACTCAAAGTTCAGGTCCTTGACGAGAAGGACATTGCCAAGCTCAAGATGGGCTCTTTCCTGGCGGTTACACAAGGCACGCGCGAGCCCGCCAAATTCATCGTTCTGGAGTACCAGGGCGCCGGCGCCAAAGACAAGCCGGTGGTACTGGTCGGCAAGGGCATCACCTTTGACACTGGCGGAATTTCGCTGAAGCCCTCCGGCGAAATGGATGAGATGAAGTACGACATGTCCGGCGCCGGCAGTGTGCTGGGCACACTCGACGCCGTAGCCCGCTGCAAACTGCCCATCAACGTGGTGGGACTGATCCCGACCTGCGAGAACATGCCGGGCGGTGCCGCCATCAAGCCAGGCGACGTGGTCACCAGCATGGCCGGCATCACCATCGAGATTCTCAACACCGACGCCGAAGGCCGACTCATCCTGTGCGATGCGCTGACCTATGCCGAGCGCTTCGAACCCCAGGCGGTGATCGACATCGCCACCTTGACCGGTGCCTGCGTGGTGGCCCTTGGCAGTGTCGCCACCGGGCTTTACAGCAACGACGACACGCTCGCCAGCGACTTGCTGGAGGCCGGGCAACAGATCTGGGACCGCGCCTGGCACATGCCGCTGTGGGATGACTATCACGAGCAGATCAAGAGCCCGTTTGCCGATCTCGCCAACGTCGGCGGCCGTCCCGCCGGCAGTGTGACGGCGGCGTGCTTCCTGGCGCGCTTTGCCAAGAAGTACAAGTGGGCGCATCTGGATATTGCCGGTACCGCCTGGCGCTCAGGCAAGGACAAAGGGTCCACCGGCCGGCCTGTGCCCATGCTGTTCAACTATCTGGCGCGCCTGAGCGCGAAGTAGCGTGACCACCCCATGACGCTGATCGACTTCTACGTCAACGCCGAGAATCGACTTGCAACCCTGAGCAGCATCGGGGTGAGGGCGATGCAGAAGCAGTCGCGGCTGTTCGTACTGACGCAGGACGCCGCCGAGACCGACCGCGTCGACCGTTTCTTATGGACCCAACCGGCGGTGGGCTTCCTGCCCCATTGCCGCGCATCCCATCGATTGGCGGGCGTCACCCCCATCATCGTCGATCACGTGACCGACCCTATCGTCCACGAACAGGTGCTGGTGAATTTCACCCGTGACTGCGAGGCGGTATTCAGCCGCTTCGAGCGGCTGGTCGAAATCGTCGGGCTGGATGAGGAAGACAAGGCACAAGCACGCGCGCGCTTTCGCTTCTATCGTGATCGCGGCTACGAGATTCGCACACACGACTTGGCCAAGTCCGGTAATGCGTAGGCGGTCTCGAGTTCCTGCCCACACACTCCACCCATTGAATCCTCCCCTCTCCAGGAGGGAGAGGGGCTCACACTATTCGCTTCATCGACCTAAGAATTCGAAAGATCTAGAACATGGAACTGTCCAAGAGCTTTGAGCCGGCCGAGCTGGAACGCCGCTGGTATCCCGTCTGGGAATCGCGCGGTTACTTCAACGCCACCTACGACCGCGCCAAGCCCGCCTACTGCGTGCAGTTGCCGCCCCCGAATGTGACCGGCACCTTGCACATGGGTCATGCCTTCAACCAGACCATCATGGACGCCCTTACGCGCTATCACCGAATGCGCGGGCACAACACACTGTGGCTGCCGGGAACCGACCACGCCGGCATCGCCACTCAAATCGTAGTCGAGCGGCAGCTCGAAGCGCAGAAGGTTTCGCGACACGACATTGGCCGCGATGCCTTCAACGACAAGGTCTGGCAGTGGAAAGAGGAGTCCGGCTCCACCATTACACGGCAAATGCGCCGTCTGGGCGACTCGTGCGACTGGCAGCGCGAATACTTCACCATGGACAGCAAGCTTTCGCCCGTGGTGGTGGAAACCTTTGTGCGCCTCTACGAACAGGGACTGATCTATCGCGGCAAACGCCTGGTCAACTGGGATCCCAAACTAGGCACCGCGGTCTCTGATCTGGAAGTGGAAAGCGAAGAGGAAGACGGCCGCCTCTGGCACATTCGCTATCCCCGTGTCGATGGCAAGGGCCACGTGGTAGTGGCCACAACACGCCCTGAAACCATGCTTGGGGATACGGCGGTGGCGGTGAATCCGGACGATGAGCGCTACCGCGACTTGATTGGTCAAGAACTGGAACTCCCCCTGTGTGGCCGTCACATCCCGGTGATCGCCGACAGCTACGTCGACAAGGCGTTCGGCACCGGCTGCGTGAAAATCACGCCCGCCCATGACTTCAACGATTTCCAGGTGGGTCAACGTCACAATCTGCCGGTCATCAACGTCCTGACCCTGGATGCACACATCAATGACAACGCCCCGGCACCGTATCGTGGCCTGGACCGCTTCGATGCCCGTAAGCGCGTGGTGGCGGATCTGGAGGCGCAGGGACTCATTGACGCCATCAAACCGCACAAGATGATGGTGCCGCGCTGCGCCCGCACCAATGAAGTCATCGAACCCATGCTTACCGATCAGTGGTTCGTGGCCATGTCAAAGCCAGCGCCGGCGGATACGCACTTTCCTGGCAAGTCCATTGCGCAAGTCGCCCTCGAAGTCGTGCAGAACGGCGGCATCAAGTTCTATCCGGAGAACTGGGTCAACGTCTACAACCAGTGGCTGCACAATATCCAGGACTGGTGTATATCCCGCCAGTTGTGGTGGGGACACCAGATCCCGGCGTGGTACGACGAGGCCGGTAATGTCTACGTCGGCCGCTCGGAAGAGGAGGTACGGCAAGAACACGCGACCCAGTTGAAACCCGGCGCCAAGCTCAGCCGCGACGCCGATGTGCTCGATACCTGGTTCTCGTCGGCGCTGGTGTGTCATTCGACCCTGGGATGGCCACCCCCAAAGGATGATGACCAGGCGGCCTACGATCTTTACTTGCCGTCCTCGGTTCTGGTAACGGGGTTCGACATCATCTTTTTCTGGGTGGCGCGCATGATCATGATGACCACCCACTTCACCGGGCGCATTCCGTTCAAGCATGTCTACATCCACGGCCTGATCCGCGACGCCGAAGGCAAGAAGATGTCGAAGTCGGAAGGCAACACGCTCGATCCAGTGGACATCATCGACGGCATCGCCCTGCCCGAGTTGCTGAAGAAGCGCACCACCGGCCTGCGCAAACCCGAGGACAAACCCCGTATCGAGCAGAAGACTCGCAAGGAGTTTCCCGACGGCATCGCAGCCTTTGGCGCCGACGCCCTGCGCTTCACCATGGCGGCCTACGCCACTCTCGGACGCAACGTCAATTTCGATCTGAAGCGATGCGAGGGTTACCGCAACTTCTGCAACAAGCTCTGGAATGCCACCCGCTATGTGTTGATGAACACCGAGGGCAAGGATTGCGGACTCGACACCTCGCAGACGTTTGAGTACAGCGTCGCCGACAAGTGGATCATCAGTGTGCTGCAAGGCGTCGAAGCCGAGGTGGAGAAGGGCTTCGCCGAATACCGGTTGGACAACGTCGCCAACGCCATCTATCGATTTGTCTGGGACGAGTACTGCGACTGGTACCTGGAACTCACCAAAGTGCAACTGGCCGACGGCTCACCCGCCGTCCAGCGAGCGACCCGGCGCACTTTGTTGCGCGTACTGGAGGCGTGCCTGCGTCTGGCGCATCCCATCATCCCATTCATCACCGAAGAGTTGTGGCAGAAGGTCGCACCACTGGCGGGCAAGAGCGGAGAGAGCGTGTCGCTCGCGCCCTACCCGAAATCAGAGCCGAACAACATCGACCCTGACGCCGAAGCGCGCATCGCACAGGTGAAGGAAATGATCAACGCCTGCCGCACGTTGCGCAGCGAGATGAATCTCTCGCCGGCCCAGCGCGTGCCGCTGCTTATCGCTGGCGACGCCGGCGTCATCACGTCGTACGTGCCTTACGTACGATTCCTGGCGAAGCTTAGTGAAGTCAGTTGCGTGGGTGTGGAACTGCCCGCCGATGATGCCCCCGTGGTGATGGTGGGTGAGTTCCGCCTGATGCTCAAGGTCGAGATCGACCGGGCTGCCGAGCGCGAGCGGTTGAGCAAGGAAGCGACGGCCATCGAAGGCGAGATCGGCAAGATCGAAGTCAAACTCTCAAATGCGAGCTTCGTCCAGCAGGCCCCAGAGAAGGTGGTGAACCAGGAGCGCGAGCGCCTGGCTCACTTCAAGGGCACATTGGAGAAACTGCGCGCGCAGTTGGGCCGGCTGGCGAACTGAGGAAACGATCTGATCAGACCGGCGACGCTGCTCTCGAGTAACTACGTGTCGCCAGCCGCATGGCGTCATCGGACTTCAGTTGATCGATGACTTCGTGCAACACGCGTTCTGCGTGCTGATTTTCCGGCTGGCAGGTGCCGGCGGCTTCGTGGCCGCCGCCCTCGTACTTGAGCATGAGGGCGCCGATGTCACTCTCGTTGCTGCGATTGAGGATTGACTTACCGACCGCCAGCACCGTGTTCTGCTTCTTAAGACCCCATAGGACGTGAATGGAGACGTTGGTATCCGGATACATCGCGTAAATCAGGAAGCGGTTACAGGCATAGATGGTCTCTTCCTCGCGCAAGTCCAGAGTGACCACGTTTTGATACACGGCCGCGCAGCGCTGAATCTGCTCGCGTGCCAACTCCGTGTGTTCAAAGTAGAGATCGATGCGCTCACGCACATCCGGCAACGCCAGGATGTCGTCGATGGTGTGCTCGGCGCAGTAGGCGATGAGATCCATCATCAACTGGTAGTTGGAAACCCGGAAGTTGCGGAAACGGCCCAGGCCGGTGCGGGCATCCATCAGGTAGTTGAGGAGCACCCAGCCGGTCGGCTTGAGCACCTCCTCGCGGCTGAACTGGGCGGAGTCGGCTTTGTCCACCGCCGTCATCATGTCGGGGTGTACGCGTGGAAACTTGGCAGCGCCGCCATAGTAGTCGTACACCACCCGCGCCGCCGACGGCGCGTGCGGGTCGATGATGTGGTTGCTACCGCGAATGGAATTGCGCAGGGTCTCCGAGGCGTGATGATCGAAGGCCAGATGCACACCCGGCACGAAAGGCAAATTGGTGGTGATGTCGGTGGGCGTAACGGCGATCTTGCCGTCCTGCATGTCCTTCGGGTGGACAAACAGAATGTCGTCGATCATGTCCAGTTCGCGCAGCAGCACCGCGCAAACCAGGCCGTCGAAGTCGCTTCGGGTAATGAGTCGGTACTTGCCGTTAGCCATCGTTCTCCCTTCCGGTATCGTTCAGGGCGCTTGAAGCGCGCCCACATCGAGCCCGTATCGGACAAATCCGGTCGAATCTGAAGGGTAACCTGCGGTCCGCCGGACCTACATCAGCACTATGTCGTACTGCTCTTGCGAGTAGAGGGATTCCACCTGCAGCGACACTGACTTGCCGATGAAATCACTCAACATGGCCAGGGACGAGGACTCCTCGTCCAGGAACAGGTCGATGACCTTCTGCGAGGCCAGTATGCGGTACTCCGTGGCGTTGAACTGGCGGGCCTCCCGCAGCAATTCCCGCAGAATGTCGTAGCACACGGTCTGCGCGGTCTTGAGTTCGCCGCGGCCCTGGCAGGTGGCGCAGGGTTCACACAGGGTATGGGCCAGGCTTTCCCGGGTGCGCTTGCGGGTCATCTCGACCAGCCCGAGGGCGGTGAAGCCATTGACAGTGATGCGGGTGCGGTCCAGCGACAGGGCCTTGAGGAATTCCGCCAGCACGGCGTCGCGATGGCCTTCGTTCTCCATGTCGATGAAATCGACGATGATGATGCCGCCCAGATTCCGCAGCCGCAGCTGACGCGCAATGGCCTGTGAGGCCTCCAGATTGGTCTTGAAGATGGTGTCGTCGAAATTGCGCCCGCCGACAAAGCCGCCGGTATTGACGTCGACAGTGGTGAGGGCTTCCGTCTGATCGATGATCAGGTAGCCGCCGGACTTGAGCGGCACTCGCCGGGCCAGCGCCTGCTCGATTTCCTCTTCGATGCCGTACAGGTCAAACAACGGGCGATCGCCCACATAGTGATGGATGCGCTTTTCCAGCCCGCTGGTGTAGGCCTG
>Ga0194128_10007810_pt1 | contig 13803 bp, 10 predicted proteins | sample TA2KigCa65mmetaG_FD_148650 | JGI IMG/M metagenome (GOLD analysis project Ga0194128, IMG submission 148650) | Freshwater microbial communities from Lake Tanganyika, Tanzania - TA2015037 Kigoma Deep Cast 65m | ecosystem: Environmental > Aquatic > Freshwater > Lake | place: Tanzania: Lake...
GATGCCGGCGGGGTCGCGGTTGGCGTCCTGATAGCAGTGGTAGCGGTCGTACCAGTCGAGGATGTACATGCAACCGTCCGGGCCGACTTTTTGCGCGACCGGCATGAACCAGGCGTCGTTGGCCACGAGAAAGTTACTCCCTTCCCCGACCCCTTTCGCGCTCGCTTGCGGTTTCACGCTCAGGGCCGGTCTTGCTGAGTACGTGGACCCATCACGGGACAATTCATCAACGTTGATCGCCCCGCCATGAATATTCCCCATGTACAGCTTCTCGCGATACTCCGGCGGATAGGCGTCGCTGTCGAACCAGACGAGGCCGCAGTAGGCCGCCTTCTGGTGCTTGTGCTTGACGATGGAGCCGAGCTTCCAGGTGTAAGGCGGATACGGGCCGCCTTGCCGGTGGTAATAGCCGGTCTCGGTGAGATGCCAAAGGTGATCGATGACGCAGGCGCTCACGAAGGCGTCGCCATTGTCGTTGAACGCCAGGCCCCAGGGGTTCGATGTCCCTTCACAGAAGATCTCGAACTTCTTCGTCTTTGGATGGATGCGGAAAAGAGCGCATGTGAAGTCGAACGTCTTACCATCCTGCTTGACGACGCTGCGATTGAAGACGCCGTTGAGGCCATAGAGATATCCGTCCGGTCCCCACGTGAAGGAGTTGGGCAGCTCGTGTGTGTCGAATCGGCCGAATCCGGTGACGACGACCTGTGGCTTCCCCAGCTTGGCGTTCGCAAAATCCTCGAAGGGATAGAAGAGAATATCCGGTGCATTGGCCAGCCACACGCCGTCATGTCCGATCGCGATGCCCGACGGGATGTTCAACCCCTCGATGACGGTGGTGATCTTGTCGAATTTGCCGTCACCCTTGGTCGATTCGAGCAGCTTGACGCGGTCCTTGCCTGGCCCAGCCGCGCGCTTCGGATACTCGATCGATTCGGTGATCCAGATACGACCACGCTCGTCGAAGGTCATCGCCACCGGATTGACGATGTCCGGCTCCGCTGCGACCAGTTCGACGCGAAAGCCGGGCGGGACCTGCATCTTCTTGAGCGCCTCTTGCGGCGTCAACGCCGGGCCGGGCGGTTTGTCCTGGGCGTGCGGGATGACTTCCTTTTTCTTCGGAGGCGGGCTGTTTGGTGCCGACGTTTCGACCAAAGCGAATCCAGAGGCGATGACGATCAGGAGAACGGTGAGCCCAGGTTTCATGAAGATAGTCCTTTTGGTGAGTTATTCCAAAGTCGGCTTTACGTCTTATCGTCTTTTCGGGCTATGTTCAGTCCGACGATATTGGCTATCACGCCGGCGACGGCAACAATTGGGGCCGTGCAGAGCAGGACGGTATCCGAGACCACCAGACCTGCACACAACAGCATAACGCTGATAGGCAAAAAGCACGCGCCGACGAGAATCCAGGGTTTGACGGCATTTGGAAGGTGACCATAGGCATCCTGCGCTTTGCGGTTCGCAAACAGCCCAATGCGGTTCGCAAACAGCCCAATGCGGTTCGCAAACAGCCCAATCAAGAGGGCAAGTGGCACCCAGATGATGACATCCCAAGCCGCAACCTCTTTGGTCGGCAGCTGATCGTCTGTGTTTTGAACGCCCTTGCCTGGCTCACGTGCCTGGAGCACTTCCTTGGCGATGACGCTTTGCGGATCGCCGCCACACAGCGGACAGCGGTCGGCCAATGCCGATCCATCCGTAATGCCACATTTTCGGTGCACGGGGTTGCCGCAGCCGTCGCAGAAAAAGCCTTCCAATACAGATGCAATGCCTTTTTGGCACTTCACGCATTGCAGACCGATCAATTGCGGCAATGACATTCGTCACCGGAAAGGAGGGTTGTTTGCTCTTGATTGCGGATGATTGTATCATCACCTGGGAATGAAATCGAATCGTTTTTGTTTCCCACAAGCCCAGGGGGTGAGGTACTCCGAACCCCTGGGATACTTGACGCCCGATCCCAGGGGTTCGGAGTACCTCACCCCTGGGCTTCCACAAGGAAATCCATGAAAACAATCATCATACCCGCGTTCGGCATCGACAACCTGCAGATCATCGACCGCCCCGAGCCGAAGCCTGGGTTTGGCCAGGTGCTGCTCAAGATGAAAGCCTGGTCGCTTAACTATCGCGATCTCCTGGTCACGAAAGGGCTGTACAATCCAAAGCTGAAGTTGCCGTTCGTACCGCTCTCCGATGGCGTCGGCGAAGTGATCGGCGTCGGCGAGGGCGTGACGCGCGTCAAGGTCGGCGAGCGCGTCGCGGGCTGCTTCATGTCGCGCTGGCTCGCCGGCGATCTGACCGACATCGGCGCCAGCTCGGGGCTCGGCGGGGCGATCGAAGGCGTGGCGGCCGAGCAGGTGGTCCTGCACGAAGACGCCGTCGTCAAGTTCCCGGCCCATCTGTCCGACGAGGAAGCGGCGACATTGCCCTGCGCCGCGGTGACGGCATGGAGTGCGCTCGTGACCCAGGGCAAGCTCAAGGCCGGCGATACGGTCCTGGTGCAAGGTACGGGAGGCGTGTCGATCTTTGCCCTGCAATTTGCCAAGATGCTTGGCGCCCGCGTCATTGCCACGTCGAGCAGCAACGCCAAGCTCGACCGCGTGAAGAAAATGGGCGCGTCGGATGGCGTCAACTACAAGGAGACCCCCGCCTGGGAGACCAAGGTTCGCGAACTGACGGGCGGGCAGGGCGTCGATCATATCGTCGAGGTCGGCGGCGCCGGCACGTTCAATCAGTCGATGAAGGCCGTCCGGCTCGGCGGGACCGTCAGCCTCATCGGCGTGCTCGCGGGCAAAGGCGACGTGAACCTCATGCCCGTGCTGATGAAGAGCGTTCGCGTGCAAGGCATCTTCGTCGGCAGTCGCGAGATGTTCGAGGCGATGAACAGGGCGCTTGCCCTGCATCAGATGAAGCCGATCATCGATCGCGTGTTCGAGTTCAAGGACATTAAGACGGCGCTAGGGCACATGGAGAGCGGCGCCCACTTCGGAAAGATCTGCGTTCAGTTGTAACCGTTTATCGTTTAGCGCTCGCGTGGCGCCATGCGAGCGCTAAACCTGAACCGCGAGACACCCACTATGTCCCGACCCCAAGCGAAATGCATCGGCATTCTCACCTCCGGCGGCGACTGTCCTGGACTCAACGCCGCCATCCGCGGTGTCGCCAAGCCTGCCATCAGCGACTTTCACATGGACGTCGTCGGCATCGAAAAGGGCTTTCGCGGGCTCGTCGAGAACCATGCTCGCGTTCTTCACCTCGAAGACATCTCGGGCATCTTGTCGCTGGGCGGAACCATCCTCGGCACGAGCCGTGAGAAGTTCCACAAGATGCCCTTGCCCAACGGCGAAGTGATCGACATGACGCCCCGCGCCGTCGAGACCTACAATCGCCTCGGTCTGGACTGTCTGGTCGTCCTTGGCGGCAACGGCACGCACAAGGCGGCGCATCAGCTCACCAAACACGGCCTCAACGTCATCGGCCTGCCCAAAACCATCGACAACGACCTGGCAGAGACCGACTTCACCTTCGGCTTCAACTCCGCGGTGACGACGGCGGCGGAGGCGATCGAGAAACTCTACTCGACGGCCGAAGCGCACCTGCGCGTCATGGTGATCGAGCTGATGGGGCATAACGCCGGTTGGCTGGCGCTGCACGCCGGGATCGCGGGCGGAGCCGACGTCATCCTCATTCCGGAGATTCCCTACGATCTCGACAGCGTGTGCCAACATCTGACGGCACGCCGGCGGCGAGGGAAATGGTTCAGCATTATCGCCGTCGCCGAGGGAGCGCGGCCCAAGACGGCCAACAGTTCCGAGGAAAAAAAGGACAAGAAGCCGAAAAAGAAGGCCGAGAATGGCGACTCGCTCACCGACGCAGACAAAGGAGTCAGCACCGCCGTCGCCCATGCCATCAGCCAACGGCTCGACATGGACACGCGCGTCACCGTGCTCGGCCATCTGCAACGAGGCGGCATCCCAACGCCGTTCGATCGCGTCCTCGCCACGCACTTCGGCACCTATGCCACCGAGATGCTCGCTGCCGGCAAGTACAACCACATGGTTTGTTTGAGGGGCTCGGAGGTGACGTCGGTGCCGCTCGAAAAAGTCGCGGGCCGCACGAAGCTCGTGCCGCTCGACCATCCGTTGATCAAGTCCGCGCGCTTGGTGGGCACGAACTTCGGCGATTGACAGCCATTAGTGTTTGCCCCTCGAAACGTAATCGCGCAAGAACGCGAATGCTTCTTTCTCTTGATCGCCACCGGTCTTCTCGACGATGGTCCCGAGCTTGCGAAACTCGGCTTGGACCTCGGCGATTGGGAGGAGATGCGTACGCGTTGCCAGAATCGCCGCTTCGATGACGGCGTGCTTGGCGCGGTTGAATCCAAAGAAGTCACGCAAGACGCCGTAATAGACGACTTCGACGTCGATGTTGGCGCGCTCGGCGCGATCGTCGATGCCCACAACGCGAAACTCATATGCACGGCAAGCATCCTGCAAAACCCAGCCGTGGATCGTCTGGGCCGGGAACATCGGCGGCATCTCGACCAACCGTTCCAGCGCGGCACGAGCCATGAGCAGTACGTCGTCGGTCACATGAAAAACGCCTTCGCCGTGATGGCATAAGTTGCGGTACGTGTGCGACGTCTGGAACGGCCGAAGCACCAAGCGTTGCATTTCGGCATCGACGAGCGGGCCCATCGGCGCGACATTGACCTCACCCATCGGCGTCAGCGTGGTGACGATGCCTTCGAGGATCATGGTTTCATTCCGTCGTTTGGCCGCTCGCCTTGGGCGAGCGTGTCCCCGCTCGCCCAAGGCGAGCGGCTAAACTAATCCGCCAGCGCCCGCAGCAGTCCCGCGGCCTTGTGCCAGGTTTCGTCGTACTCGCGCTCCGGGGTCGAGTCGGCGACGATGCCGCCGCCGACTGAAAAATGCAGCCAGCCGTTGCTCATCACGAACGTGCGGATGAGCAAGTTGGTGTCCATGCTGCCGTCGAACCCGATGTAGCCGAGACTGCCGCAGTAGGGACCGCGCGACGTCTGTTCGAGTTCGGTGATGATCTCCATGGCACGAATCTTGGGCGCGCCGGTGACCGACCCGCCGGGAAACGCCGCCCGCAGCAAATCGGTCGGCCCACAGTCGCCGCGCAGCCGTCCACGCACCTCCGACACGAGGTGATGCACAAAGCGATAGCTCTCCAGCCGGCACAGAGCTTCCACGCGCACGCTGCCATACTCGCAAACGCGGCCCAGGTCGTTTCGCAACAGATCGACGATCATCACGTTCTCGGCCTGATCCTTGGCGCTGGCGAGAAGCTCGTCGGCGAATCGCTGATCCTCGGCCGGCGTTTTGCCGCGCGGACGCGTGCCTTTGATCGGCCGAGTCTCGACTTCACCGTTCTCGACGCGCAAAAATCGCTCCGGCGATGCGCTGATGATAGTATGATCGCCAAGATCGAAGAACCCCGCGAACGGCGCCGGGTTGCGCGTACGCAGCCGTTCATAGAGGTCCAACGAAGTGAGACTCGCCTGCGTGAGCAGCCGCTGTGCGATGTTGACCTGAAAGCAATCGCCGGCGTAAACGTACTCGATGGCGCGACGGATAGTCTCGAAGTAGCGGTCCCGATCGAAGTTGCTGGTGATGCCCGGTAATCCGTCGATCGGGAATTGCGGTGTTTCGACGTTTAGCCCCGCATCGTCGATGCGGGCGGGCAGCGGGGCCGTGGTTCGAGTTAGCAATCGTTCGATCTCGTCCGCCCGTTGCCGGGCGCGAATCTCTCGCCGGCGCGGATCGGCTTCCGGATATCCCGTCGAAATCAGCCACGCGTCGTCCGTGGCATGATCGAACGCCAGCACCCAGTCGTAGATGCCGACGGCCAAGTCCGGAATGCCAAAGTCATTGTAGATCGGCTGAGGCAAGACCTCGACGTGATGGCACAGATCGTAGCTGAAAAGCCCAGCCACGCCTCCTTGAAATGGCGGCAACCCCTCGATCGGCTCCAGCGGGAATTCGGCCAGCCGATTTCGCAGCAGATGGATGGGATCGGCGACCCCCGCGAATCGCCCATTTTCGCTGATCCACCCGTGATGCGAAGTCAACCAGGTTGCCGGGTCAGCCGTGACAAACGAATAACGAGCAAGCTCGCCTCCCTGCGTCGCGCTGTCCAGGAAGAGCAAACGCCGTTGGTCGGCCAATCGCCGGCATGCTTCCCACGCCGTCAAACCGGCCAAGGGCTCGACGTGGGGAACCGCCCGCTCCACCGCGACAACGCTGCTCATCCCCTCATTATATATCCCGCCAATCGGCCCTATCGCTTGCATTCCGTAGGACGGGTTTCCTAACCCGTCCAACATTGAGTCTGGGTTAGTTTGAACGGGTTAGGAAACCCGTCCTATGAATGCGATGGACGGTTGAGCTTGTTCATCTTTGCACTCCTGTTAGAATCGGGAACTTGCATGGAAGCGCAGCAGCCATCCGCCCGCTGCCGACATCGCAGAAGGATCACATGCGGGTCATCGTCAATCAATCGACGGCACTCGGTGCCAGGACCGGGATCGGACACTACACGCTCGATCTCGTCGACGCCCTACGTGCCGAGTCGCCGAGCGACTCCTTTGATCTTTTTCCGCCGACCTGGTGGGGCGTCGTACAGCGCTGGGCTAGCTCCTGGCGCGCCGGCAAGACGACTCCCACGAGCGTCTCCAACGACTGCTCCTGGACCGGATCGCTGCTTGGCCACCTTCGTGCGCTCGGCGAACGTGCGCTTGCTGGCTGCCTGTATATGACGACCTGGTGGAATCGCTACGATCTCTATCACGAACCGAACTACATTCCACTGCCGTCATCTCTGCCGACCGTCGCGACGATTCACGACTTGTCCGTGCTGCTGCATCCCGAGTGGCACCCGGCCGACCGCGTTGACTACTATGCGCGACGATTTGAGGAAGGGCTGTCGCGCTGCAGCCACTTGCTCGCCGTCTCGGAGTTCACGCGCCATGAGGCGATTCATGTGCTCGGAATCCCGCCCGAGCGCATCACCTGTACCTACAACGGTGTTCGACCTGGACTTCGGCCCCTCCCGCCAACCGAGTGGGAACCGGTGACGCGTCGATTGGGACTTCCGGCCAGCTACTTGCTCTTTGTCGGCACGATCGAACCGCGCAAGAATCCGCTTATGTTGATGAAAGCGTATTGCGATCTTCCCGCTTCAGTGCGTGAGCGATGTCCGCTTGTGCTGGCCGGGGCATGGGGCTGGAACGCGGACGAGTTCGCTCGTTATTTCGACGACGTTGCTCGGCATCGGCAGGTGATTCAACTGGGCTACGTTGCGAATGACGATCTGCCGGCGCTCTACAGTGCCGCTCGGGCATTGGTGTTCCCGTCGTTCTACGAAGGATTCGGCCTGCCGCCGCTGGAGATGATGGCGTGCGGCGGCGCGGTCCTGGCGTCCACGGCGGGCGCCGTCGCGGAAGTTGTCGGCGCCAAGGCGCACGGCATCGATGCCGCCGATCTGCCCGCTTGGCGCGATGCCATGCACCGCGTCATCGTCGATGACGATTGGCGCCATCACTTGCGCGAGGGCGTAACGGAACACGCCCGCGCGTTCACTTGGGAACGTTGCGCCCATGGGACGTTGGCTGTCTATCGGAAGGTGCTTGGACTGAACTCCATTTCCGATGCGGCTCACCGCCTGGCCGCATGAACGGGATACGACGGGCTACGGACGAAAACTCATGATGAAACGTTGGCGATTCCAAATCCGCGCCTTCCTCATGCGACTGGGACTCTGGGGTCCAATCGAACGGTTGCGGTTGCGTTTGCGCTTTGGTCTTGGCATTGCGCATGAGCCGGAGTTCGAGATCTTTCGCCGCTTTGACGGGACAGATCAGCTCTTCGTCGATGTCGGCGCCAACCTCGGGCAGTCGGCGTTGTCGTTTCGCCTCGCCAATCGTTCGGCGCCGATATTGTCCTTCGAGCCGAACCCGGAAATGCAATCGGCGCTGGAGGTCGTCCAAGACATGCTCGGCGATTCGTTTCAATTTCGCATGGTGGGCCTCGGCGCACGCACGGAAGTCAAGCAATTGTTTTTTCCGATCGTCAAGGGAGTGCCGTTTCTGCAGTGTGCGACGTTTGTTCGGGATTGCCTGGTGAACAATCCAGGCATTCAGCAGCTCTTTTTCGAATGGACAGACACGCGAGAGTTCGACATCGTCGAGCAGCCCCTGCCACTATTGCGCTTCGATGAACTCGCCTTAAACCCGGGCTTCATCAAGATCGATGCCGAGGGAGGCGAAGCTGACGTAATCGCGGGTATGACCGAGACAATCGCTCGCTGCCGGCCGTTAATCCTTGCGGAGGGCTTTGGCGCCGAAGCGATCCTTCGAAGTTTGGGATACGTGACGCTTGTCTATCAGGCCGATGGGAGCTATCTTCGGCCAATGCAAACCGGCGATAGCGCGTGCAACGTTTTCTATGCCCCGGTAGAGAAGTTGCTGCAATTCGAAGAAATCGGCGTGATTCGATCAGGAACGCAGGCGAGCCGAGCGGCGTAAGCCGCCGGTTGATAATCACCAAAGGAATGGCGATGGCTTTGCCGAGTGCAAAAACCGACGGCGACGACGAGAATCCCGCGCCGGGCCTGTCCATCTTTGCGCCGGAGCTCGAGCGTCAGCCCAACACCTTCGCTCGCCCGCGCCGTCGCGTGTTGATGCTCTACAATCACCACTGGACACACGTCAAGACGATTGCTCATTCGCTCGAGAGTTTTTATCGCTTTTCGCGCTATGATGTCTACTTCGCTACGTCGTCTGGGGCGTGCCAGTTCGACCTCGACTACTTTGACGCCGTCGTCATCCACTATTCGGTGCGGACGTGCTTCTCGGGCCATTTGTCGGGAGCTTACGACGCCGCAATTCAGGCCTATCGGGGAATCAAGGCGATTTTCCTGCAAGACGAATACGACATGACCGATGCCGTCCGCGACGCCATTGAGCGGCTGGGGATCAACATCGTCTTCACGTGCGTGCCGGAGTCGTCCGTAGCTCGCGTTTATTCTCCCGGGCGCTTCGGCAACGTTCGATTCGTCAACGTGCTCACCGGCTACGTTCCGTTCGACATTCACGACGTCAAGCTGTCGAAGCCGATGCGCGAAAGGCCGATCGTCATCGGCTATCGCGGCCGGCGTCTCGGCTGGTGGTACGGCGACTTGGGGCAGGAAAAGCTGATCATCGGCCAGCGCATGAAGGAGATTTGTTCCGAACGAAACATCCCCGCGGACATTGCCTGGGAAGAGGCGGACCGCATTTATGGCGACGATTGGTTCCGCTTCCTTGCCAACTGCAAGGCAACGCTCGGCACCGAGAGCGGCGCCAACGTCTTCGATCACGACGGCACGCTTTCGCTCGAAATCAAGCAGGCGCTTCTGGCCAATCCGGACTTGACCTATCGCGAGGTCCATGACACGTTCCTGCGTGACCGCGAAGGCGAAGTGGACATGAACCAGATTTCACCCAAGATCTTCGAGGCCATCGCCTGCCGCACAGCGCTCGTCCTCTTCGAAGGACAGTACTCGAAGGTGCTCGAGCCGGACAAGCATTTCATTCCGCTCAAGAAGGACTTCAGCAACATCGACGACGTGCTTGCCAGGGTGAGTGACGACGCCTGCCTGGAAGCGCTGACGGCGCGCGCCTATCGCGACATCGTGGAGAGCGAGCATTACACGTTCGAGACGTACGTCGACGTATTTGACCGGGCGATGGAGGAGGCGTGGAAAGATCGGCCGATGCGCCGGCCCGGGCCGTGGTTGCCCCTGCCGCCCGCCGACGCGTATCCGCCATTTCGGTCGGCATACGAGTACGTCCACAGCGAACACTTTCTGCGTCGCGTCTGGGCCGCTTTGCCCGGGTGGCTGCAGTCGCTTCTCGGTCCTGTGGTGAATCGTCAGACGTGGCACGACCTTTGGCTGCGCTGTCCGACTTTTGTGCGCAACCTCATTGACCCGGTCTTTTCGCGACTGCGACGAATGATCAAACGCGAACAGTGACGATGCAAACAAGGAGCAAGCGATGTGCGGCATCGCGGGAATCATCGGACGGGCGCCTGGCGGACGTGAGGTAGGCAACGACCGCGCCCCCTTGGCCATCCTCGCCCACCGCGGACCGGACGATTCCGGCTGGGTCGCTCATGATGCGCACGCCCAGCACAATGCAGTTCACACGCTGCTCCTGCACCGCCGTTTGTCGATCCTCGATCTCTCCGACGCCGGCCATCAACCGATGGTCTCCAAGGACGGACGCCACACCATCGTCTTCAACGGCGAAATCTACAACTATCGCGAGTTGCGCGATGAATTGCAACACCTCGGCGTCGCATTCCACACCGGCACCGACACCGAGGTGCTGCTGCAAGCTTATCGTACTTGGGGGTCCGAATGCTTGCGCAAGCTGATCGGCATGTTCGCCCTCGCTATTCGCGATGATGAGCGCCGCGTTTTGTTTTTGGCCCGCGACTTTTTCGGCATGAAGCCGCTCTACTATGTCGCGCGGCCGGACACCTTCGCGTTTGCATCCGAGATCAAGGCACTTCTCGACTGGCTGCCGATTCAGCGCACGGTGAATTCGCAGCGGCTTTACGAGTATCTTCGCTGGGGATGCACTGATCACGGCGCCGAAACGCTCTGGAGCGAAATTCGTCAGGTTCCCGCCGCCCACTACCTCGAAGTGCCGCTCGCGACCTTTTCCTCTCCTCTCCCTCCGGGAACGGGGCCGGGGGTGGCTCCCATTCGTTATTGGAACCTGCCGAAGGACCAAATCGACGACATTTCCTTCGAGGAAGCCGCCGATCGTGTGCGCGAGATATTCTTGCAGAATGTCGCACTGCATTTGCGCAGCGACGTGCCGGTAGGGGCGGCCTTGTCAGGTGGAATTGACTCGTCGTCGATCGTGGCGGCAATGCGCGTGGTCGAACCCGGGGCGGAAATTCACGCCTTCAGCTTCATCGCCGACGATGCGGGCCTGAGCGAGGAACGCTGGGTCGATCTGGTGGCGGCCCAAGCTCGAAGCGTCGTGCACAAGATCTACGCCGAGCCCGACCAGCTGCGGGCCGACCTCGACGACCTGATCTACACTCAGGACGAGCCGTTCGGCAGCACCAGCATGTACGCACAATACTGCGTGTTTCGCGCGGCAAAACGCCACGGCATCACGGTGATGCTCGATGGCCAAGGCGCCGACGAAATGCTCGCCGGCTATGGCCAATATGGCCCCGCGCGGCTCAGTGCGCTCGTGCAGCGCGGTCACTTGATAGATGCGATCCGATTCGCCAACAACGCCAGCGAACTGTCCGGTGGCCGACTGAAGCTCTGGCTGCAAGCCGCACGTCTGCTCCTGCCGGCGATCGGCAGGCGTCTGGTGGAACGTTGGTTGATGCCCGGCTGGCTCAACGCTCGCTGGTTTTACGATCGCGGCGTCGACATGAACCCGGCTACCGCACCAAAGCAACTCGTCGGCCTTCAGAGTGAACTCAGGCATACAATCGCGGCAACGAGCTTGCCGCAGCTCTTGCGTTACGAAGATCGCAACTCGATGGCGTCGTCGATCGAAAGCCGGCTGCCGTTCTTGACGCCCGCATTTGCCGAGTTTGTTCTGCGCCTCCCCGAGGAGTACATCCTGGGCAACGACGGCACGACCAAGAACGTCTTTCGCCAGGCGATGCGCGGGATCGTGCCGGATGCGATCCTGGATCGCCGCGACAAGATCGGCTTCGCCACGCCCGAATCGCGCTGGCTTACCGTGCTTCGTCCCTGGGTGGAGCAGGCGTTGGCCAGCGAGACGGCCCGCGGCATTCATGCGCTGGACGTGCCGGCGCTGCAGCGCGACTGGCAAGCCGTGCTGGACGGAACGTCGTCATTCGACTTCCGCATCTGGCGCTGGGTCAACCTCATCCGCTGGGTCGAGCGATTCAACGTTGATCTAGAGTCGTGAAAATCCATGAAACGCGTTGTCTTCGTGACCAATCATTACCTGAACTCCGATCGCAAGGCGGGCTTTCATTGGCTGGCCGAGGCGTTTTGGCGCGCGGGCTGGCACGTCTTGTTCTTTACCGAATCCATAAGCTGGCTTTCCTACGTCCGAGGCAACGAACGCTGCAAGTATCCGCTTTTTCGCGAACGCCATCGCATCCACTATGTTCGCGAGCGCATGGCCAGCTACGTTTGGCTGACACCGTTTCATCCCATCAACTTGCGACTCTCGTGGCTCAATCGCCTGGCCGCCCCCGTGCTCAACCTGTACTCCTCGTTCTCGCTCGGCGAGGCGGAAGCCGAAATCGCCCGAGCCGATCTGTTCGTATTCGACAGCGATCACGGACTTTTGCTCTTTGATCGCTTCAAAGAGCTGAACTCGCACGCTCGGTTCGTGTATCGTGTGTCGGACGACATTCGCATCCTGGGACATCACCCGCTCTTGCCCGAGCAGGAAGACCGCGTCGTCGAGCGGTTCGACCTGGTCAGCGCGCCGTCTACGCGCTTTCAGGGACGATTTCCCTCGACTGCCCAATTCAGCGTTCACAACCACGGGCTGGAAAAGGTGCTTTTCGACCGGGATTTCGCCACACCCTATGCGACGCCTCGGCCAAACGTGGTTTACGTCGGCAAGAACCATTTCGATGCCGACCTTCTGGCCAGGGCGGCGCAGTTATTCCCAGCGTGGACCTTTCATGTTCTCGGCGCCGTCGGTCCGATCCCGGTCGCCCCGAACGTCATCGCTTACGGCGAACGTCCGTTCGCCGAGATTGTCCCGTACGTCAAGCACGCCGACATCGGCTTGCAGAATCTGCTCTACACGCCGGGCGCCGAGTGCTTCGCCGATAGCTTGAAGATGTTCCAGTACACGTACTGCCGATTGCCGATCGTGGCGCCGAGTTTCCTGAAAAGCGAACGCAAGCACGTTCACTACTACGAACCCGGCGATGACATATCGATACGCGCCGCCTTCCTGGCGGCATACGCACATGATCGCTCGACGATTTCGACAGCAGGCATCCTGACATGGGACGAGCTGGCTTCGAAACTCGCAGCGTGACAACTCATTCCCAGGCCGAGTCGGAGGTCAGAGATCAGAGATCAGAAAAATCAACAGGCAATGGTTGGGTCAGTGAGCGAAAGTAATCGGTTCGCTACACTCTGACCTCTGACTTTTGATCTCTGACCTCTGGGACGCTTGCGAAGGCCGCTGACTTCAGCGCGGCTTTGGCGACGCACACATTCTTGCCTCAATCTCACATCGGGTTTACACTGAGGGGTATGTCGCTTGCTGAAGACACCATGTCCTGGCTGCATCAGACTTTCGCCTGGTCGAATAGCTGGGCGTCGTGGCGAGAGCGACTCATACTTTTCGCATTTCTCGCCGTGGCCGTCGTGCTCGGCATTCTCAGCGCGTACGTCGGGTTTTGGGTGAGCGTGATCCTTTGGACAATCTACGCGTCGGCGATCGCGGTCGGCACCTATCAAGGCTGGCTGTTGCTGTTCGGGCCGGTGCTGTTTTATGACATGGTCCGCACTGCCCGCCAGAGCCGCTATGTCATGCTGCGAATGGCCTATGCAGTTCTGCTTCTGATGCTGCTGTGGATGGTGTTCCGCGATCGCCGTTCCGATTGGCAGCACAGCCGGCGCGAAGCGGCCGTCTTGGCCGAGACGTTCTTCTCGATCTTCATGTGCGTGCAACTCGGCACGGTGATGCTCTTGACGCCGGCTTACGTCGCCGGTTCAATTGCCGACGAGAAAGACCGCAAGACCCTTGAGTTC
>Ga0194128_10007812_pt1 | contig 13803 bp, 15 predicted proteins | sample TA2KigCa65mmetaG_FD_148650 | JGI IMG/M metagenome (GOLD analysis project Ga0194128, IMG submission 148650) | Freshwater microbial communities from Lake Tanganyika, Tanzania - TA2015037 Kigoma Deep Cast 65m | ecosystem: Environmental > Aquatic > Freshwater > Lake | place: Tanzania: Lake...
AAGCCGTTCATCTGGACCGCCAAGGCCAACGACATCCTGGAAAAGGTCAAGCGCGCCCGCAAGGCTTTGAATAATGCCCAATCCGTTTGACGCACTACATTAGCGCGGTCACGTCAAACTTCTGGGTGTTTGTGCTATTCGGGCTGATTTACCTGCTCGGAACCGGAACGTTATGGGTGCTGTTGCAAGGACCGTTCGGGATGGGCTTGCAGTGGGCGACGTTGAAACAGGTCCGTGGGACGAACGCGGTGTTGAACGATTTGGGCAAGGGCTTCGAATTCACCGGCGCCGCCATCCTTGAGTGCCTGCTAGTTACCATTGCGATCGCTCTCGCTTCCAGCATGTTGTTCTTGCCGGGCCTGCTGCTGGCGGCTTTGTTGCAGTTTCCATATCTGCTGATTCTCGATAGGGGCTACTCCTTTGCCGACGCTTTCAGCGCGAGCACGGGCATCTCAAAGCCGCACTTCTGGAAGTTGTTGTGGCTGACCGTCATTCAACTACTACTTCTCACCGGTGGCTTGCTGCTTTGCGGTGTGGGGTTGGTCATCGCTGTGCCGATTTGTTACGCGGCATCGGCGGCGGCTTACGTTCAAATCATGGGCTTCCGTCCAGAGACGCAATCGCAACTGCGATGACGGTCCAATTTGAAGCGATCGTCCGTGTTGCCGCTCCGATTGGCGCGTTGTGTTTTTGCGCCGCCACCGATCCGGCGAATCCTCCGCCGATAATTCTCTGTCCTTTCCGGCTGCTGACCGGATATCCGTGTCCTTTCTGCGGCATGACGCGTGGAGTTTCTTCGATTCTGCGCGGCCGGCTTCGCGACGCGCTCGAGTTCCATTTCTTCGCTCCGCTGGTGTTTGCGGGTATTGTCGGATGGTTTGTCATCGAGACGGGGCGCGCCGCGGGGATCTGGCGCGCCGAGCGGGTCCGGCGGTTGGCGTTGGATCCCTCCCCGTGGCTTGGCTTTCTTATCGTTTGTACGATTTATGTCGGCCTTCGATGGTGCGGTATACTTAACTCTTCGCGCATCTAGCGCGGTCTATGTGGAACGGCGATTATCTTTTCCTGCTGCAGAACCTGATTGTGAAGGATTTCAAGATCAGGTACCGCAACATGTCGTTGGGCGTGTTTTGGTCGCTGCTGAATCCCATGATCATGATGGGAGTCATGACGTTCGTGTTCGTAAAAGTCATTCCGCGCGACGATGTGACGAACTTTCCGCTGTTTGTTCTCTGCGGGCTCGTTCCGTTCAACTTCTTCTCCGTGGCATGGAATAACGGGACGATCTCGATCGCCAATAACGCGGGGCTGATCAAGCGGATTCCCGTCCCTCGCGAAGTCGTGCCGATCGCCACCGTGCTATCGACGTGCATTCATCTCGGCATTCAGATTCTTCTCTTGCTTGCCGCGGCGATCTTGATCGGCCCGGGCGTGAACGTCTACTGGCTGTGGCTGCCGCTGGTGTGGGCGCTATTGATCCTCTTTGTGTGTGGCCTCGTGCTGGCGACATCGGCGCTCGACGTCTACCTGCGCGATATGCGCTACGTCGTGGAGTCGGCCTGCACGGTGCTCTTCTGGCTGGTGCCCATTTTCTATACGCTGACGCTGGTGCCGCAGGCGTATGCGACTGTCTACCAATTCAATCCGGTGGCGGCGCTCATTTTGGCGCTCCGGCGAATTCTGATCGATTCGGCGTCTCCTGATCCGTCGCTGGTTCTCAAGCTCGCCTTCAGTTCGACGGTGGTCTTCGCGATCGGCCTCGCGCTCTTCCACCGGCTCAAGAACCGGTTCTTCGACTACTTGTAATGAACGTCATCGAATTCCAAAACGTTTCCAAGACGTTCCATCGTGCGGTGGGCCAGCGGTTGCTGCGCCACTATATCGAGGACATGATCGGCGCCAAGGACCCGAATCCCTTTTACGCGCTGAAGGACGTAAACTTCGCCATTCGCGACGGTGAGTCGGTGGCGGTGATCGGATCGAACGGCGCCGGCAAGAGTACGATGCTCAGCCTGGTAACGCATCTGATGCCCCCGTCGGATGGCAAGGTGATTGTGAACGGGCGGCTTGCGGCGTTGCTCGACCTCGGTGCTGGATTCCATCCCGATCTGACCGGGCGCGAGAACATGCGGCTGAACGCTTCGCTACTTGGTTTTTCCCGTAAGCGCGCCTCCGAGTTGCACGATTCGATCGTCGATTTCTCCGAACTGCAAGAGTTCATTAATGAGCCGCTGCGGACCTATTCAAGCGGCATGATTTTGCGGTTGGCGTTCTCGGTGGCGCTCAGCCTCGATCCGCAAATTCTCATCATTGACGAAGTGCTCGCCGTCGGCGATCAGGCGTTCCAAGCCAAGTGCATCGACAAGATCTTCGACATTCGCAATCAAGGCAAGACGATTCTCTGCGTCTCGCATGCGCACGCGATTTTGCGAAACCTCTGCTCGCGCGCGATTTGGCTCGATCACGGTCAATTGATCATGGACGGGCCGGTCGAAGCTGTGCTCAACGCCTACGAGGGCCGTGCAGCGCACTCCGCCGCCGAATAAACTAAGAGAGTGGACGAACGTCCCCTTACCGTACTCTCCGAAGAAGAATCCCTCTTTCAGGCGACGGTCCGCCGGTTCGCAAGGGAGCAGGTCGCGCCGCGTTCGCGGCACATGGATGAGAGGTCGGCGCTCGACCCGGCGCTACTGCGGCAACTGTTCGAACTGGGTCTGCTTTCGATTGAGATCCCGGAAGCGCTTGGCGGGCAGGACGGGACGTTTTTTCAATCGGTCATTGCCGTTGAAGAGATCGCGGCGGCCGATCCGGGCGTGGCGGTGGTCGTCGACGTGCAAAACACACTCGTCGTCACCGCGTTGCGAGAGTATGGCACGCGCGAGCAGCTGGACCGGTTCCTGAGGAAACTTGCCTTTGACACAGTGGGCGCGTACGCGTTGAGCGAGGCGAACTCGGGTTCGGACGCATTCGCGCTACAGACCCGCGCGGTTCGCGAGGGCGATTATTACAAACTCACGGGCCGTAAGCTCTGGATCTCGAATGCCGCCGAGGCCGGCTTGTTTCTTGTGTTCGCGACGATCGATCCGGCGGCGGGACATCGCGGTGTCACGTGCTTCGCCGTTGAGCGCAACGCGCACGGACTGAAGATCGGAAAGAAAGAAGACAAGCTCGGGATTCGTTGTTCTTCGACGTGCGAAGTGATTCTCGAAGACTGTGTCGTGCACGCTTCGAACGTGATCGGCGAGACCGGCAGGGGTTACAAGGTCGCGATCGAGACGTTGAACGGCGGGCGCATCGCGATCGGCGCGCAACTGGCGGGATTGGCGCGCGCGGCGCTGGGGCATGCCATCGAATACGCACGGCAACGGCGGCAGTTTGGCAAGGCGATTTCGGAGTTTCAGGGCGTGCAGTTTCAACTCGCCGAAATGGCGACGCAGGTGGAGGCGGCACGGTTGCTCGTGTACAACGCCGCGCGATTGAAAGAAGCTGGAAAGCCCTTTGTGAAAGAAGCCGCGATGGCGAAGTTGTTCGCGTCGACGGTCGCCGAGGATACGGCCAGCCAAGCGATCGAGATCTTCGGCGGAATCGGTTTTACCAAGGAGTGCCCGGTGGAGAAGCTTTACCGCGACGCGAAGATCGGTAGAATCTACGAAGGCACGTCGAACATCCAACGAATCGCGATCGCCAAGGAGATTCTCGCGTAACCCAGGAAACGTGGAATTCATCCAAATGTATAGGAGTCCCATGCGCGCCATCATTGTCATTGCTCTCTCCGCGATGCTTCTGCCCGCGGCATCCAAGCCGGAGCCGACGGAAGCCGAGATTCAGAAGATCGTCACGGCGTTCGCGGCCAAGGAATCGGCGTTTCTGCGAGCGCGCGAGCTCTACACCTACCGGCAGGACGTACGCGTGGAAGATTGCGACGCCAGCGGGGGCGCTTGCGGTAAATTCGAAGTGCTCACCGATATCGTCTTTACCGGAGACGGGAAGCGTACCGAACGCGTCGTGCGCGCGCCGGTGCCGGCGTTGCGGTATATCTCGTTTTCGCCCGAAGACGAGCAGGACATTCGCTCGGTGCAGCCGTTCGTGCTGAACACGCAGGAGTTGCCGAAGTATCACGTGCGCTATTTGGGTCGCGAAACGCTCGATGAGGTCGAGTGTTACGCCTTCGCGGTCAAGCCGAAGGACATGGCGATCGGCGAGCGCTACTTCGCGGGGATCGCGTGGGTGGACGTTGACGACTTGCAGATCGTACGGACCTACGGGCGCGCGCTGGGAAAATTGAAAAAGAACAGCGATCAAAGGTTCCCGAAGTTCGAGACCTATCGCGAGCAGATCGACGGCAAGTACTGGTTCCCAACACTGACGCGCGCCGACGACATGCTGTACTTCGACGAGGGGACGTATCGATTGAAGATGCGCATTCGGTACGCGGAGTATAAGCGATTCAAGGCCGATACGACTATTACCTTCGGAGACGAGGTGAAGGACTCGGTCGACAAGGGCAACGCGCCATCGGGGCCGGTGCTGGCGCCGCCGCTGCCGCCCAGGAAGAAGCAGTAATTTCCCCATTCAACCCGCCCATTTCCCCGTTCGCGCCAGAATCGTGCGCGAGCCGCCGGGGCTATGGTCTAATGGGGTGTTAACGCCAGAATGCCAAGCCTTGCCACACGGCTTCGCCGCACACTCCGGGCGGGATCCCGCCGCCTGAGAGAACTCGACATGATTCGCAAGGGACTGATGTCCACCGATCATATCGTGCAGGCGCACATCATCCCGATGCGGCGCTGCAATCTCGATTGCGGTTATTGCAACGAATACGACGACGTGTCCAAGCCCGTCGCACTTGAGACGATGTACGAACGCGTCGATCACTTGGCCAAGCTTGGCGCGACGATCATCATGATCTCCGGCGGCGAACCGCTGTTGCATCCGGAACTCGATCAGATCATCGCGCGCATCCGCAGTCACGGCCGGATCGCCGGGATGATCACCAACGGATACCTGCTGGTTCCCGAACGCATCAAGCGGTTGAATGCCGCGGGCCTCGATCATCTGCAAATTTCGATCGACAACGTCATGCCGGACGAGGTCTCGAAGAAGAGCCTGAAGGTACTCGACAAGAAGTTGCAGATGCTCGCCGAGCACGCCGACTTTCACGTCAACATCAACTCGGTGCTTGGCGGCGGCATCGCCAATTCCGACGATGCGCTCACGGTCGGCCGGCGCGCGCTAGAACTGGGATTCAGTTGCACGGTTGGTATTATTCACGACGGACACGGCCAACTGAAACCGCTAGGGCCGAAAGAACTGGAAGTGTTCAACGCCGTTCGGCAACTATCGAAGCGCAGCTTCGCGAAATTCTCCGGTTTCCAGGGACGCATCGCCCGCGGGCAGGAATCGGATTGGCGTTGCCGCGCAGGCGCCCGCTACATCTACGTCTGCGAGTTCGGTCTCGTTCACTACTGTTCGCAGCAGCGCGGCTATCCGGGAACGCCGCTGCTTGACTACACAACCGAAGACATTCGCCGCGAGTACCTGACCAAGAAAGACTGCGCGCCGATGTGCACGATCTCATGCGTGCACATGACATCGCTGATGGACTACTGGCGCTCGCCGCAGACCTTGGAGTCCGGACTCAACGCGAAGATCGCCGAATCCGCCGCGAGCGAACTCGTCAACATCCAAGGCGCCGGGCGCTAAGCGCGATCAGCCCCAAACCCGCCGCTGCGAGCAGCATGGCCGAAGGCTCGGGTACGCCGGAGTACGACCACTTCAAGATGTCGTGATTCTCCCACGCGCCACCTGTCGATGATGTGAATCCGATGAATGCACCGGTCCCGTTTTGCAGGCTGAGCAACGAGCCCAGATCGACATTGACGGTCAGCACTGGCGTGAGCAGGCTGCCGAAAAAGACGGAGAGCTGACCGGGCGTGTAGTTGATCAGTACGTTGTAGATCGTTCCGTTCGACATGTCTTGTGAAATCGTCGTGATGCCGAGCGTGGGATTCACAGGTGCGCCATCGGGTTCGTTCGACTGGCAGTGTTCCGGGCGATTCTGCGCCGTGCCCAGCGAGTTCACCGCAACATGATTTCCGTTCGGCTCGCAATAAGACGGCTTGTTGTGCCAGGTGTCGAACTCGATCGCAAGGCTATTGGCGATGCCGTAATAGCCGACGCCGCTCGCGTAGAGTCCGATCGGCGCGGGCGCGGCGTTCTGAATGACGAAGGCGAATCCGTCGGCGCCGTTGTTGACGACGCCCGGTTCCCAGTCCGGCGTGTGACCGCCGCGATCGGTGATCTGAAATTGGAACGATGTCGTGAAGCCGCCTTGCACGTTCACGCGCGAGTTGTACCACGCCGCGCCGACTTGGTTCTCGGTGGCCGAGGTGAGCCGCAAGAGGTTGGCGGTCAGGGATGCGTCCTGACGCCAATAGGATTGGCAAAGTCGTTAAACGTGAACGACGTCGCGCTGATAGGCAGAGACAGCGCGAGCGCGAATAGGTACCGCATGATTCCATTGAGCCTGTCGTGCGGTGATTGGGCCATGAGCCGAAAGCCGTGTTCGTAATGGCCCATTGCGCGGTTGGTTCTAGAACTCGAAGAACATTCGCGCGGTGGCGCCGGTGCGCGAGAAGGCCGTGAAGCGTGTCTGATGGTCGAAGGAGACGTAGTAGCCGTAATGACGCGTGATCCACTTGCGGAGGAAGATCTGCGCCGAAACCGAGTTCAAGTTTACTTCAAGGGGCGTCGCGGCGATGTAACTGTATACCTCTTTGCCGCCGCCTAGCGTAATGCCCGTCCACTGTTTTCCTTCCTGTCCGCGTTGCACGGAGAGGCTTGCCGAACTGCCGATTTTGGTCCCAGGTTGATTCACGTTGACGAAGTAGTTCCCTTCGATAATCGTTCGCGGCCTGTAGAGAATGAACCCGGTGCTGTACATGTTACCCTTGACGACGGGTCCAAACGAAAAGTGCGTGAACCCCGCGCTCGGTACAAGCCCACGATGGACGAACGGTGTTTTATAGAACCCCCGGAAATCAACGCGCTGTTGCGGGAAAATCGAAAACCCCTCGCGCTTCGGCGTCGCGCTGAATCCTTGCGTCGTGTAGAAGTTCTTCGTCCAGTTGGCGAAGCTGAAGAAGCCGATGTTTTGTTGCGTCACGCCGGGGCGGGTCTGCGAGTTGAACATGAAGACTGGCGTGAAGCGGGGATTGTGGCGCAGCCAGAGCGTCGCATCCGCGCCGCGCCAGTAGCCCTGCCCGTTTGTGACGCCTTGATGATAGGTGCCGACTTCCAGCAGAATCGGCAAGGGGCTTTCGTAGCCGGGACGGTCGAACGTCGCCGTCCGCTCTTCAGCAAAAGCCGCCATAGTCAACCAAAGAACTGCGAGCGCTTGTTTCATAAAACCTCCTGCTACTCCAACCACGCGACCGGTGTCGACAACGCCTTTACTACGCGCGCCGACGCGAGCTTCCCATTCACCACAACGTTGCTTTCAACAATCAAATCGCCGGCCGCGTATGCCGCGACCGGCAACTTCTCCCGCAGGCCGCGAACGCCTCGGGCCAGACGCATTGCGCCGCCCGCGTGTAATAGTCCTTGAAAATACGTGTTCGGGCCAAGTTTCATCGCGCCGCCCGCGATAAGATTTCCCTTTAACATTGACGCCGCGCCGATTTCGACATCGCCCTGTGCTTTCACGTCTTTCTCGAACAGGCTCTCCTGCTCACAGCTCAACTCGCCTCGCACAACCAACGGCGCGGTGACATGAAGCGGCGCCGAGACGCGCAGAGCGCCGTCGTAGAGATAGGTCCCGCCGCCCATCGCGTGAAGTTTTGCCGGGTCGTAGCCATGCGCAGGCTCCTTCATCGAGGCGGGATGCGGGATCTGCACGATCACGGCCGGTGCGATTTCCACACGCAGTTTCGCGTCGTGGCGGCCTTCGGTGAAGATCTCCGACGCAAACAGCGACAGCGCTTTCGCGCCGGGCAAAAACTCGATCGACGACCGCGAAGTCACGCGCGATTCCACCTGTACATCAGGGCCAAGCGTCAGATGTTTCGCGGCATCCACCCAGCGGCGCACATGCGCTCCCTCGCCCAGGTTCAACGAGCCATCGACAGCGACCGCCTGCAAGTGTGTATCGGCTCCGATCGCGCAATCGCCCTTGACCATCAATTCGCGCTCGAACGAGCAGTCGCCGCCGCAGGTGAAGTCGCCTTCGATGACGAGCACCTCGGTCTCGCGCCGGCCCGCTGGATAGCTGGCGCCATGGGCGACGAAGATTCGTTCGTTGCCGCGGTCGAAGACGCGCAGCGCGGCAGTGCTCGACGCCTGTTGCGGCGCCGTTTTCAGCCAACCGGAGAGCTTCGCGCGAAACGATTGCCCAAAGAAATCTTCGAGCCGCACGTAGCCCATGTCCAACTCGGCCGACTGCTTGCCGCGAATCATCAACCACGCCCGATGCGCCAGCGCGAAGTGCATATAGAACAGGGCGAAAAAGACGAACGAGAAGAATAGGAACGTCATCGTCAGTCTCCCGGCGCCTGCGCGTGATAGAGTCCCCACGCCGACCTTTCCGCCGCGGATGCCGCATGCGCGCCGCCGAAGAAGTGCCCGTTCGGACCGCCGTTGGACAGCCGCGTGCGATGGGTCTTATACCAACCGTCGCCGCCCGAGCCCCAGAAGCGGTTCCAGTAATACTTGCGAAGCGCGTTGCAGATCGCGCCGGTGTTGGCGAAGAAGTTCAATAGATTGAGCGGCATCAGCAGCGTGCCAACGCGGGTTCCGTCGAGCAGCGCCACCGCGCCGATTTCCAGAAACGTCGCTTGATTGGCGAACAGTTGATAACCCAGGAACGCCAAGGCAAGGGGCAGCAGCGGTGTCTGATGCGCCTCGGGAATGAAGAACAGTAACAGAGACGCAATCCACCCCAGCACCACCATCGGCGCGGTCCAATACATCGCGAGCAGCAAGACCGCGTCGAGTTTTTCCCAACCGGTCAAAAAGCGCGAACGCATCAGTTCGGGCCAGTAGTTGTGCAGGCACTCGGTGTGCCCGGTTACCCAGCGGCTCAACTGCCGCTTCCTCACCGACCAACTCCGCGGTACCTCTTCAAAACACTCGGCGCGGTTGACGTAAGCGGTCTTCCAACCATTGAGCAACAGCGCGAACGTCAGGTCTGTGTCTTCGGTGAGAGATTCCGGATTCCATCCGCCAACCGCCTGCAGCGCCGATGCCCGAACGCCGCCAACCGTGCCGCCGAACTGCGCCGTGAACCCCAGGTTGTAGCGCGATTGCCGCGCCGCCTGATAGCCCGCCGAACGTTCGAGCGAAAGCAACCCGGCGAGCAGGCTATCGCCGATGTTATGCGGGACAACGCGGCCCATCACAGCGCCCGTTTCCGGATCGGCGAAAGGCGCGACGAGCATTTTCAGAATGGCCCGGCCCGGCACGTAGTCGGCGTCGAAGAGAATCAGGATTTCTCCGGCGGCGCGTTCGCAGGCCTCGACCAGCGCGGCGGGCTTGCCGCCGGCGCCTTCGGTCCGGTGATACGGATGAATGAACGGAAACTTGCGAGCGAACCCGTCGACGATCGAACGCGTGTTGTCAGTGGACCGGTCGTTGACCGGAATGATTTCGAGCTTGTCCCAGTCGTAGTCGCAATCCACGAGCGCTTGCAAAATGTCCGCCGCGACGCGCTCCTCGTTATGCATCGGAACCAGCACGGTCACGCGAGGCATGTGGAATCCTGTCAGTTCCATCACATCCTTTGGCACTTCGATCCGCAATCGCGAAAAGCCAAAGACGTAGTGCCGTATCGCGTAGATCAGCAGGAACGCTACGGAAAACGCGATGACCACGTAGGAAAGGGCAATTAGAAGTGGGACTGCCATGCGCTCCTCGTTCCCCACAACTCGCCCGACACGCGGTTGACCGCGATGGAGTAGAAAAACAACACGTACAACAAGTCGCTCAGAGTGCCGAAGGCGAACCACAGGACCGGCATGAACAGCAGCCCTGTGTAATGCATCACGCCGAGGATAAACACCATGCGCACCGCGGAATAGAAGAACCCGTACGCGTACAGGAAAATTACCCAGCCGAGGCCGCCCGCTACGCGCGGATGCGGCAGAACGAACAACAGCAGCAGCACCCACGGCATCACGAGCCAAACCAGCATCTCCTGCCGCAGCCAAACCTGGCCGAACATAGTCGACTGCAGCCGGAACGTTTCGAACACTAGATTCCTGCCGGCCGATAGAGCCAGCAGAACGATCAGAAAATATGCCAGATTCCGAAACAGGGAGAAGCGCGCGGCGGCGATGAGCAGCATCACGATGGACGCGATCAGCGCGATCCGCGCGCCGGTGGAAACTTGAGAGAACGCCGGGATCTCGATCATCGGCGCCGAACCGGGTTGTAGGCCGGGGAACACATCGACCGGCGGCCACGCAGTGACTGGCAGTCCCGCGAGGTCAACCAGTTTCGCCGCGACAATGGAATGCAGTTCCATGATCGGGACGGCGTAGTAAGCGTTCAGCGAGGAGAGCAGAAGCGCCAGCACCACACCGGCAATAACACGCGCCGCCGTCAGCGGCACCGAGCGCACGCTGCGATGTGGATAGATCCTGTTGCGCGGCGAGCTACGGCCCGTAGCGGCAGGTGGACGAATCCCTTCGACCTGGACACTCATCAGCATCTCTTCGAGTGTCTGTTCTTTAGGGGCCTTCAACAATGGGTGGGGCGTACCGAAATCCCCCGTGTCGAAGGTTCTAAGGCCCTGGTACCGCGGTTTAGTTCACTCGCGCCGACTTGGTCAGCATCTCCAAGGTCACCACATCCAGCGCCCGTTCGTGCGTCGCCTCCAGCCGCACCGTGGCGAGCACTCCCGCTTCAAGCGATCGCTTCCAATACTCGACGCACACGCACCAGGAATCCCCCGGCTTGAGCCCCGGAAAACCCCATTGCGGACGGGGCGTGATCAAGTCGTTGCCAAGCGCGGCCTGATGGAGCAGGAACTCATCGTTCATGAGGACGCAAACCGTATGCTGGCCGACATCTTCCGGCCCGGTGTTGCATTTGCCGTCGCGGTAAAAGCCGGTTAACGGGTCCGTGCAGCAAGTTTGCAGGACTCCTCCTAAAACATTTTTGGTCATACGACGTAAGGCTTTCTGTAGTTGCGGGTGAGGAGTTTCATCGCCTCGGCGTCGTTGAAGAACGATGGCCCGCTTTGCAGCGTTAGCTTTCGGCCGACGCGGTAGCTGATATTGGCCAGATGCACCATCGAGGCCGACATCGCGGCGATATCGATGCCATCATGCAGGCTCTTTTGATCGCGTGATTTGACGGCGGCCAGGAAGTTCTTCATGTGCAGACTCGTCGCGTCGTCGCCATCGGCGCCGCGCTCCGGGCGCTCCTCCATCACCAGTTCGTTCGAATCGCCCTTAAACGCCTGGAAGCCCTGACCGCTCATCGCGGCCCATCCCTCGGTTCCGTAATAGAGATTACCGATCATGATGTTTAGCGGCTCGGCGGATTTTGGCGCGGTGGCCGTTGGCGCGGGAGTGGCGCCGGGACGCCGCCGAGGCGCCGGAACAAATCTCTCGCCGCCGGTGATCAACCCGCGTGTTTCGAAGACGAGTTCGCGGCCGCCGAAATCGAAGCTCGCGTTTAATGTATTCGGCGTCTCCTGATCGTCGTCGTAGGCGAACTTGCCGCCGTGCGCGAACGCCGTCTTTGGCCACATCGGATCGCCCATGCCCCAGCGCGCCAAGCCCAGTTCATGAACGCCCTGATTACCCATGTCGCCGTTGCCCGTGTCCCAGAACCAGTGCCAGTTGTAGCGAAAGCGCAGTTCGTTGAAGGGGCGCAATGGCGCGGGTCCAAGGAACATGTCCCAGTCCAAGCCGGGTGGCGTCGGCGTATCCGGTTTCTTGCCGATCGACTGGCGGCGTTTGTAGCAGAGCCCCTTGGCCTGATAGATCTTGCCGATCAACCCGCCCTGCACCGCCGCCATAGCGCGGATCTTGAACGGATTCGACCGGTGCTGCGAACCGATCTGCAGCATCTTTCCCGTGGCGCGCTGTGTTTCGATCAGCTTCTGGCTTTCATGGATGTTGTAGCTGGCTGGTTTTTCGCCATATACGTCTTTGCCGGCTGTCATCGCCCAGATCGCCGCCAGCGCGTGCCAGTGATTCGGCGTGGCGATGGAGACGGCTTCGATGCTTGGATCGGCGAATGCTTCGCGCATGTCGCGAAACTCCTTCGCCTTGTCGACGCCCGCTTTGACAAGCACGGCCTGTGCGCGCTCGCGCGCGGCTTGGTTGACGTCGCACAGTCCAACGACACGCGACTCGGCCAGTCGCGAGTAGACGCTTAAATGATTACCGCCGCGGCCGCCGAGTCCGACAATGGCGACATTGACGCGCTCATTGGCGCCCATCACGCGCATTGCGGAAGCCGCAGTGGCCGCGCCTACGAAGAATCGGCGCGTTGTTTCTCCGGACATTCACTCTCCTCCCAAAAGAGCGAGCATAGCAGACCGGAGAATTTGCCGTCCGGAACAGTGCTTACGTGGTTGTGTCCCATCGACTCGGCTGGAATCGTTATCTTGAACGGACGTAGCGTCCATTGCGCCGGAAGCAGCGGAACGAAGAGGCTAAGCGGGTAGTTGTTGATTGACACTGTCAGCCGGTCGGTTTCCTTGCCTTCGTCGTAGCGGGCGACCGCGATCATCTCGGGTTTGAGGCCGAAGAGGCCGTTTCCCCCAGTGGGCGGTGTTGCCGAGTTGTGGGTGACGTAGTTCTTGATCGTGTCCGCCTTGTAGTTGACGACCGAGGCGTGTCGGGCGCCGGCGCGGGCGCGCTCGGTGAAGTCGCCGATGAAAAGCATGGAGCGGCCGAATTCGAGCACGAAGATGATGGCAAGAGTGAAAGCGAATCCGACCAGTGCGCCTTCTATCATCGCCAGGCCATTCTGCTTCTGCTTTCGTTGTGAAGAGACGGGTGACACGGCGTTCTAGTTGAACAATTTGACGCGATAGAGTCCGCTTCCACCGGCGCCCTTCTTGTCTGAGTACATGACGGGGTTGTTGCTCAGATAGATAGCGCAGCAGGGCTTGTTATTGTTCGTGCAGGAAGTATCGGTTAACATGAAAAGCCCGAAGCCGACGACCAGGCTCGAGTCCAAACCATTGTTGATGGGTACCGGCACAAGCCGGCGCCCGTTGCCTGTGTAGGAAGTCAAGTTATTCGACGTCCTGTCGTTGTCTTGGTCGAATCGAGTCAGGATGAACGGACCGACATGTTTGTTCCCCTGGACATGAACGATCGGATCGCCGATCTCGAGTGGTTCTGGCAGGTAGTAGCCGCCATTGACGATTGCGTCCCCCAGGCCGGAATTACCGCTGCCTTGGCCGATGTCGATATAGCCGCGATCGCTGCTACCCCCGCCTGGCGTAAAATTGGCGTCTCCCGCGCAATTGGTGCCCTTCTTGCGCTGTCCGGGCGGCGCCCACTTCAGCGTATAGAACTCGCCGATCGTGAGGCCGAAGTGTGGGTCGTTTGGGTTCTGTGCATCAGGCGAGAATGGGTTCATTCCGGCGCCCAGCTTATTCTCGAGCCCCTGTCCAGCGACGGCTGCCACTGGAACCGAATGATTGGAACTTACACCAGGCAGCACGCGGAGAAAGTAAATGGGAACGGTTCCGCTGAGTTCCACGCGCACAAACCGATAGCCGGCCGGATTGGCCGGACTTGATACCCACGGGCCGGTTAGGTTTTGCGAAAACTTGACCGT
>Ga0194128_10007826_pt1 | contig 13781 bp, 9 predicted proteins | sample TA2KigCa65mmetaG_FD_148650 | JGI IMG/M metagenome (GOLD analysis project Ga0194128, IMG submission 148650) | Freshwater microbial communities from Lake Tanganyika, Tanzania - TA2015037 Kigoma Deep Cast 65m | ecosystem: Environmental > Aquatic > Freshwater > Lake | place: Tanzania: Lake...
AAGGTCGGCGCCGACGACTATCTGACCAAGCCATTCGACTTCGATGAGTTGCTCGCCCGTATCGAGGCGCTGGTCCGCCGATCTCATCACTTCGCGCCGCAGTCTCACGTGCTCCAGGTGGGCGATCTCGTGCTCGACCGTGAGCTTCTGGAGGTGCGGCGCGGCGACGATCCCATCAAGCTCACGGCCAAGGAGCTGGCGATTCTCGAACTTCTCATGAGCGCGCCGGGCCGCGTATTCTCACGTACGCGTATCCTCAACCAGGTTTGGGGCTATAGCGAAGATCCACTCACCAATGTCGTGGACGTCTATATCGCGCGGCTCAGGCGCAAGATCGATACGCCGGGGCGCGAACCCCTGCTCGACACGGTGCGCGGTCATGGCTACCGGCTGAAAGCTGCGGGCTGATGCTGAGAAAAAGCCGGGATATTTTGCTGCCAATTCAGTCCAATCTGACAATAAGGCATTGGAACCTTGCCATAAACGCCGGGATGGGTAGAGTAGGCGCCGCCACTCTAGCCGAAGACGCACATAACTCTTTCGGGCCTCGCCGGAGGGCCACGATTACGTTGGCCGCGCTAGCGGCAGCAAACCTACGTGCGCCGTATCGATTGGCTAGTCCCAACGTCATTGGATTTGAGCGATAACAACGTGAAGGAGCGCCCTTTGCGGTCATGTTTGTTAGCCCTGTTGGTCTGCGTAATGGCAAGCATGCCGCAAGGACATGCCGCCGAAACGCCGAGCAAGGTCAAGATCGGCGTGCTCAAATTCGGCACCGTGAGCTGGATGCTGGACACCATTCAGGCCAATGGGCTGGACAAGGCCGAAGGCATCGAACTGGAGATTGTGCCTCTAGCCAGCACGCAGGCGACAACCGTTGGGCTGCAAGCAGGATCAGTCGACCTCGTCGCCACCGACTGGCTCTGGGTATCGCGCGAGCGGTCGAGCGGCGGGGATTTCACCTTCTCGCCCTTTACCACGGCGCTCGGCGCCATCATGGTGCCGCCCAATTCACCCATCAGGACGCTGGGCGATCTCAAAGGCAAGCGGCTTGGCGTGGCCGGAGGGCCGCTCGACAAGAGCTGGTTGCTCATCGTGGCCTACGCATTACGCACCGCCAAGATCGATCTCAGAACTGAGACAAAGCAGGAATATGGTGCGCCTCCCCTACTTAATGAGCGCGCCAAGCAGGGACAGATCGATGCCGTGCTGAATTTCTGGCCCTATGCCGCGAGACTCGAGGCGGAAGGATTCACGCAACTGATCGGGCTCGAAGAGGTGGTGGCCGAGCTTGGCGCCAAAGGCGAAGTCGCCATGGTGGGCTTTGCCTTCAGCGAAGACTGGGCCGATAAGAATCTCAAAGGCATACAGGGCTTCTTGCGCGCATCGTCCAAGGCCGACGATCTGCTTGCCACGTCCAACGCGGAATGGGACCGGCTCAAGCCGTTAATGGCGGAGAACGATCCGAGTTTTACCGAGGCAACCTTCGAGGCTTTGCGGCGCCGTTATCGTGAAGGCATCCCCGAGCGTTCCGCGGCCCAGAACGAGGCCGACGCCAAGGTGCTCTATCAATTCCTGCGCGAACTTGGCGGCGAGAAGCTGGTTGGGCCGGGCACTGAGCTCGCTCCCGGGACTTTCTGGCATGGAGGCGATCAATGAGCTTAAGCCTCGCGCCAACCGAGACCGAGCAAGGGTCGCGCCTTCTGAGCGGACCCCTGATCTCGATCCTCTCGGTGGCGGGATTTCTGCTTGTCTGGTACATCGCGGCGGAGATCGCCCAGAGCCGTATGTTGCCGGGGCCGGTGGCCGTGCTGCAATATATCTATAACGAGTCGGTACACGGCGACCTCCTGACCGAGCTCGGCATCACTCTATGGCGGGTGGTGGCCTCCTTCGTGGTGGCGATGGTGATCGGCAGCGTTCTAGGCCTCGCCATGGGCCAGCACCCGGGACTGAATCGCGTTCTGGATCCGTGGCTTATCGTTCTTTTGAACCTTCCTGCCCTGGTGATCATCATTCTCGCCTATGTCTGGTTCGGCCTGAACGAAGCTGCCGCGATCGGCGCCGTGGCGCTGAACAAGATCCCCAATGTCATCGTCACCTTGCGGGAAGGCGCCCGCTCGCTCGATCCCGGGCTCGACGAGATGGCGCGGGCCTACCGCCTGTCGTATTGGAGCAAATTGCGCAATGTCACGCTTCCGCAGCTACAGCCTTATTTCGCCGCCGCGTCGCGATCGGGCCTGTCGCTGATCTGGAAAATCGTGTTGGTGGTGGAGCTGCTTGGCCGCCCGAACGGCGTCGGCTTCGAGCTTCATCTGAATTTCCAACTCTTCAACGTGACCGCCATTCTCGGCTACACGTTGGCCTTCGTCGCCGTCATGCTGGCAATCGAATATCTCCTGGTGCAGCCCATTGAACGACATGCAACGCGCTGGCGTAACAAGCCAGTTTGAAATCCGCATTGAGGACAAGACTTATGTCGGGGCCGACGGCAGCAAGCTGACGGCCATAAGCGAATTCGTCCTCGATGTCGCGCCTGAGAGCATGACCGTGCTGATGGGACCCTCGGGCTGCGGCAAGACCACGTTGCTCAGAATCGTCGCCGGACTCGACGGACGCTACAGGGGCGATGTCGGTCTGCCTCCCGACACGCGTATCGGCCTGATGTTCCAGGAGCCGCGCCTCCTGCCGTGGCGCACGGTGCGGCAGAATATCGAGCTGGTCGCCGCGCCCGATTTCTCGGCGAAAGATCTCGAGCATCTGGCGCAGGCCGTCGGCATCGCCGACATGCTGCCGCGCTATCCGCAAGAACTGTCGCTCGGGCTCGCACGGCGCGTGGCGCTCGCCCGCGCCTTCGCCACCAAGCCCGATCTTCTGCTTCTTGACGAGCCGTTCGTATCGCTCGACGAGCGCACCGCGGACCGGCTCCGGCGGTTGTTGCTCGACGTGTGGCAGGCGCGGCCCACCACGGCGATCCTGGTCACGCACAATGCACGCGAGGCGATTCTGCTTGCCGACCAGCTTGTGCTGCTCGCGCCCCGGCCGACCCGTGTGGTCGCGGTCGAGACAATCGCGGTGCCGCGGGCCGAGCGCGATCCGAAAACGATCGATGCCATCCATGCCGATCTTCTGGCGCGTTACCCCGGCAATTTTTCCAGCCGCTGATATCAGCCGGTGACAGGCGCTGCCACCTTCCGCTGAATGCCGCGCGAGGGGTCGTAAGCCCAGATCGATAGCAACAGGAACACGAACAGGCACCCGGCAACGACCGCAAGTGCCGTCCAGTTGATCTCGCGATAGAGCGCGAAGCGGATAAGCTCGACCGCCCAGGTGAACGGGTTATAGAAGGCGATGTAATAGAGCCAGATGCTGCCTTCCTTGAGCTTCCACAGCGGATAAAGCGCCGATGAGGCGAAAAACATCGGGAAAATCACGAAGTTCATGATGCCGGCGAAATTTTCCAGCTGCTTGATGGTGGAGGACAGCAGCATGCCGAGCGCTCCGAACATCATGCCGGTGAGGATGAGGGCCGGCAACACATAGAGATATTCGATCGGCGGGATGACCAGGCCGAATTCGTGCGGCCAGAACGGGATGGGCGTGGTCCAGATCGCGTGCCAGGCCGGGAGCTGCACGCCGAGGAGTTGCGCCACGATCAGGAAGGCATAGACCTGGAACAGCGAGACGATGACGCTGGCGAACAGGCGCGCGAGCAGCAGGAACCAGCGCGGCAGCGGTGTGGTCAGCAGTACGCGCATCGATCCCATCTCCCGGTCATAGACCATCGACAGTGAACTCTGCATGCCCTGGAACAGCTGGATCATGGCGAGCAGGCCCGGCGTGATGTAGACGTCGTAGGTGATGTAGGTCTGGTAGGGCGGGATGATCGAAATGCCGAGCGCCGCGCGAAAGCCGGCGGCGAAGATGATCAGCCAGATGAGCGGCCGCACAAGCGCGGCGAGAAACCGCTCGCGCTGCTGCATGAAACGCAACATCTCGCGCCAGACGATGCCATAGAAGGCGCGGCCGTAATGGGTAAACGTCATGCGGCGACGTCTTCCTCGGCCGCACCGCCGATCAGGAGCTTAAACGCGCCGCCGAGATCCTTTGCTCCGGTCTCGGCTACCACGTCCTTGGCTACGCCGCGCGCCACGATGCGCCCGCGGTCGAGCACGAGCAGGTCATCGTCGGGCTCGACTTCGTCGAAAAGATGGGTGGCCCACAGCACGCCGATATTCCCGGTGCGGGCCAGATCGTGCACGTGGTTCACGATGGCCGAACGCGTCGGCACATCGAGACCGATGGTCGGCTCGTCGAGTAGGAGAAGCTTCGGGCTGTGCAGCAAGGCGCGCGCGATTTCGACCCGGCGCCGATGGCCGCCGTTTAGGGAGCGTACGCGTTCATGGATGCGCTCCTCCATGTCCAGCGCCGTAAGCGCCCGGAGCATCCGCTCGTCAGCCTCCTTACGGGCCAGGCCTCGCAGCGAAGCGAAGTAACGCAGATTCTGCTTCACGGTGAGATCGAGATCGAGCGTCGGCTGCTGGAACACGACCCCGAGAGGCCCAAGGGCGCGCGAGCCCCACTCGGACGCCGCCTTGCCGCAAATCTCGATGCGGCCCGTGGGTGCGTCGAACAGGCGGGTGATGAGCGAGAACAGCGTGGTCTTGCCGGCGCCGTTCGGTCCAAGCAGGGCAGTGACCTTGCCGGGATAGACCTCGAAGCTCACATCGTCGAGAGCGCGCTTCGCCCCGTACCAATAGGACACATTCTTGACGGTGAGGACGGGGGCCGGACCGGAACCCTTTCCAGACGCTTCTTTCTGCATGCGTCTCTATATCAGGTATCTGGCGCCAGGTGCCAACCCCTTGGCGAGGCTTCAAGGCTGAAACCCGACACCGGATATCCGGAAGCCTGTTCACCCAGAAGAAGGGCATTGTATACTTCCGAACCCAAATAATCTGTTATCCTCCCGATCTGATTGAACGGGGGTGATACTTGTTACCAGCGACAGTAACTATTGAGAGCGTCCGTCGTTTCTGGGAAGACAACCCTGTAGCTGCTGAGGGCATAGCTGCACCGCTTAGCAGTCCAGAATATTTCCGATGTTTCGATGAAATCCGTGAAGCGCAGGACTGCGAGCCCTACGCTTATTCGAATCTGATTCACGGCTATGAGATGAGCCATGGCAAGCGCGTCCTAGATGTTGGATGCGGTAACGGCTATGTCTTGTCGCGTTACGCAAGACGCGGTGCCGAGGTCCATGGCGTCGATTTGACCGGCACCGCAGTCAAACTTTCGCGTCGTCGTTTCGAGATCGAGGGGATACACGGGTCTTTCCAGCAGATCGACGGCGTTCACCTCCCCTATCCGGACCATCATTTCGACATCGTCTGTTCAATGGGCGTCCTGCATCATATCGCCGATCCTGCACCTTTGGTCGCGGAGATGCGCCGCGTGCTTAAGCCGGGCGGTGAGATCATCGTCATGCTCTATCATCGTTACAGCTACAAATATGTCGTGCTGTTTCGACTGAAACGTCTATTCGATCCTCGCTATCGCAGCATGACTCAGCAGGACGCCCTCAACCGCAACGACGGCGCCGCTTGCCCTCTTGCCATGGTGTATAGCAAGGGCGAGGCCATTGCCCTGCTGCGCTACTTCGATCAGCATGTCTGCCGCCTAAATCAGCTCTCTTACCGGCAGCTCTTCCTTGTGGGACCGCTCGCCCGTCTCGCTCGCGCCGTGCTGCCATCTGAATGCGACACCTGGTTGGCGCGGTACTTCGGCTGGGCGCTATATGTCACGGCGCGGAAGCCTTAGCCTTCCGCTTTGGCTTTAGTTTTGGCGTTGCTGGCGGTGGCGTTTACGCGATCTTCCTTAGTTGCTCCTCGAAAGCCGCCTCGCTTTCATCGTAGCCGAGTTCGCGGGCAACCTAAATACGGCTTGGATAGGACAGGTATTGGAACCCCGTTTCTTAGGGGGAGAAATGGGATTGCCCTTGGTTTGCCAAGTATACAATAGCCAAAAAAGAAGCCGCCCCGGAGGGCGGCTTCCCTTTGTTCTAGATTCGGGCTTGCGGCTTAGAAGAATATGATGCCGCCGACCTGGAACAGGTTGAAGTCGTCGAAGCCCTGGCCAACCCGCTGTGAGTTGATAACCGTGCCTGTGCCAGCAACGAAGTTGGCGCCAACGAAGTCTATGCTGACGTCCTGATGCTGCCACCTGGCGAACAGGTGCATGGCGGCCGAGTCGATCTCCTGGACCACACCCAGTCCCCAGCGCTGCACTTCGGATCCTGTCACGAACAGGCCAGTATCGACACCAATAACAGGTGCACAGAAGGTACCTGCGCTGCCTCCAAGACCGGCGAACGCGCCGCACTGGTTATTACCCGCAAAGCCGTTGAACTGATTGTTATACTGGCCGTACTCGCCATAGAGCACAGTAGCACCCGCCGGGTTCCAAGTCCTCTTGATGAAGGGTTTCAGGTACCAGACATCCGTATCGGCAAAACCCTGGTTCCTGTCAGTGACAGGGTTGAAGTAACTCCCGTCGAGGCTGTCGTTCTGGTACATGCCGTAAAGGCCGAGTCCTGAAGGCACGTGCATAACTGTTGCACCGGCCTGATGCAGGTTAACATCTGCACCTGAATTTGTTGCCACCAGCAAATTGCCGTCCATGTGCGTGTACGAATAGGCGGCCGACACTTTGAAGTTGCCCCAATCACCGTTGTAGAACACGGCAATGTCATAGGCATCGATATTCGGAGCACCTATGGCAAATGGGACACCACCCATCGGAATGCTCTCGAGGAACTCGGTCCAGCTCGCCTCGAAGCGGAAGCCGCCCCAAGTTGGCGAGTCGTAGCGCACGCCGCTTTGCGGAGCGCCATAGCAGTCCACGCCGATATTGCCGACGCCCGAGTTGCACTGCACCGGCGTAGTCAGACCAGAAAGGCCTGCCAGACCCCCGACGCCAGCGCCTTTGGGCCGCAGAAAGAAGCCACTGCCTTCAAACAACACCGCGTTCGATTCGATGACCGTGCCCGAAATGTCGGCAAGAACCGCCGGGTTGTCAGAGGCCGGGCTCAGATAACCCCAGTTGAGCGCACCCCAGGTATCGCTTTTCAGAAAAATGTAGGAATACAGCGTGTTGATACCGCTGAGGAGACCCGAGTCTTCGTTGAACTGGTCGGAATTGATACCGAACACGTTGCCATCCTGAATCTGGCCAGCAAACGCGCCCGGAACCGTGACAGTGATGTTGTAGCCGCCAGACCAGCCCGGTGCGATCGTCGCGCTGCCGGTAATGGCGAAGCGGCTCGCCAAGTCCGCGTCCTTGTCGCCGACATGGCCTTCGGAGATGTCCCCATCATCCCACCAGTTGACGGTCTTGACGACCCAACCGGAAAGCGTCACCGACACCTTCTTGTTGCCCTTACGGACGGTCGTCGCCTCGAGCTCGGCCACCCGCTCCTCGAGATCTGCGCAGCAATCGCCGCCTAAGTCGGCCGCTTTAGCGGGCCCAGAGCTCAGGGCGTAACCCCCGAGCGTCAAGCCAAACGCGGCTGCGATGGCGATGCGGCTGGATGTTTTTGTCAGTCCCCCAAACATGTCCATCTCCACCTTCCCTGATAAATTGCCTAAATCCAAACTCTCGCTTCGAATTGGCCTCTCGGCACCGTTTTGGCGAACCCCCGCCATAGTCCCTGGGCAGAAATCCCCCCGAAGAGAGTTCTGATCTGTGCTTATACGCGTTCCGGCAGGAAGGTAAATTGCTATCAAAGCGGGCGCGGTCGTTTTTGGCCTTCTTGTGACATTTCCGCCACGAATTTGGGGTGGAAAAAACGCGCGGGCGCCGGTTTTGACAATGCCAGAAAATCACCTGATGTCAAGAGCTTGGGAGTATCCGCAGAGCGTAACGAGGGGTTTCCCCAGGGCTCCGGCTGTGGTGATCTCGATCCGCGTCGGCGAGACGTGGACTGCCTAATCAGGTGGCAGATTGGCAGCGTTCTGCTCCTCAGCGCGATTCTCTATCCTTGCTAATACTCTGGGGTTTTCTTGGCCGAAAAATGTGGTCTTTACGCGCCGGACTGCTCAATCACGAGAGCCCAACCAGTTGCAGCGAATCGTGTCCGCGGCTCCGCCAGGCCATTGATTGCTCCCGGTCATGCGACAATCCGCTGCCGCCTGGAACGGCTTGGTTTCCTTGTGAGGCGGCCCTTATTAGGATACTTCCTTGGAACGCCTCTAAGACTTGAGTTTTCTGGGCTCGACGACGATATCTGACGGCGAGCACCCAAAAATGACAGAACGGCGAATGGCCGAGGTCTAGGGTAGTTGGGCATGGATTACGAGAATCGCTTTCGCCGACATCTTGAGTCGCTGCACCAGGAAGGCCGCTACCGGGTCTTTGCCGACCTGAAGCGCCGTTGCGGTGCCTATCCGATCGCCGACCATTTCAGCCCCGACGGAACGCGAGGCGTGACTGTCTGGTGCTCCAACGACTATCTCGGCATGAGCCAGAATCCGGCTGTGCGCGCCGCCATGCATGAAGCGATCGACGAAGTTGGCGCCGGCTCAGGCGGCACACGCAATATCGCCGGCACCACCCATTATCACGTGGAGCTCGAGGCCGAGCTTGCCGATCTGCATGACAAGGAAGCGGCTCTTCTCTTTACCTCGGCCTATATCGCCAACGAGGCGACGCTCTCAACGCTCGTCAAATTGATCCCCGGCACGGTGATCTTCTCCGACCAGAAGAACCATGCCTCGATGATCGAGGGAATCCGCCATGGCGGGGGCGAGAAGCACATCTTCCGTCACAATGACCTGGAGCATCTCGAAGAGCTGCTCAAGCAAGTGCCGGTCTCGACGCCGAAGATTATCGCCTTCGAGAGCGTCTATTCCATGGACGGCAATATCGCCCCGATCGCTGCGATCTGCGATCTCGCCGAGAAATATCATGCGCTGACCTATCTCGACGAAGTGCACGCCGTCGGCCTTTACGGCCCGCGGGGCGGCGGTATCGCGGAGCGCGACGGTGTGATGCATCGCATCGACATCATCAACGGCACGCTGGCCAAGGGCTTCGGCGTCATGGGCGGCTATATCGCCGCGAGCAGGGATTGTTGCGACGCCATCCGCTCCTATGCGCCGGGCTTCATCTTCACCACATCACTCGCCCCGGCGCTGGCCGCAGGCGCTCTGGCCTCGATCCGTCACCTGAAGCGGAGCGAAGTCGAGCGCGCACGGCTCAATGAGCGGGTACGCAAGCTAAAAGGCCTGATGGCCGAGGTCCGGCTGCCGGTGATCGAGAATCCGAGCCATATCGTTCCGGTCATGGTCGGCGATCCAGTTCATTGCAAGGCGGTCACCGATACGCTGCTCACCCGCTATGGCATCTATGTGCAGCCGATCAACTACCCGACGGTGAAGCGCGGCACCGAGCGTATGCGTTTCACGCCCTCGCCGGTGCATACCGACGCGCAGATGGCCCATCTGATCAAGGCGCTGACGGAACTCTGGGCCGCCTGCCCAGTCGCCAACGGTCAATATGTGAGGTTGGCGGCCGAATAGGCCCCCGCCTGCCTACCAGGCGACGCGCATGCCGGCCTTGCCGCTCAAACCGTCGATATCGTCGCCGAAGATGACGTCGAGCTTGGCGAACACGGCGGTGCCGGCGCCGGGCGTAAAGAGATTGGCGCCGAGCGATACTTCTCCCCAGATGTCGTCATGGCCGTCCTCGAAGCGGAAAGTGGTGCCCGTCGAGGTGAGCGTCGCCTGATTGGCGTCCGAGAGTGCGCCCCACAGACTGCCGATAACGAACGGCTCGAGCACCGTGGTCCCCCAGATTGGCGTGGAGGTGCCGACCCTAAGGCCAAGGCGTCCGCGCCACGCCGCCTCGTCGTCGAAGGACACCGTATTGCCGGCGAGCGAGAAGCCGTCGATATCAGCCCAGGTCACGAGGATGGTGGCCAGAGGCTCGATGAACGGGCCGCCGGTGAACGAGCCGAAACGGTAGCCGCTGTCGGTGCGCAAGCCCACCGTGGTGACGTCGAGCGAGCTGGGGAAGCCAAGCGTTGCGGTCTCGAGTTCGAGCAGATGCACGTTGAGCAATGTGTCGACGAACAACCCGCCCTTGAGATAGGTGGCATAACCGCCGACCTGTCCGCCCGAGAAGTCGAAGGCGCGGCCGAGCTGGTCGTAGTCGAGATCGGCATTGACGAAGCCGCCCAGCATGCCGAACACCAGGATGTCGTTGGCCGAGAGGAAATCGCGCTTGCCGAGATCGAGACCCATCTGCCAATCGATGATGTCGAGCTCGCGGTCGAGATTGAATTGGTAGTTGCGGCCGAAGGCGGTCACGCTCTCGCTCTTGTCGCGATCGAGCCAGGCGCCGGCACCCCTTGCCCAGACCGCAGGCGTGAAGGCTGCCGGCGCGCCATCGGCCTGTGCGCCGGTCGGGTCATAGGCAATGGGCGCCACGCCGCCGTTCAGGAGCACGCGCAGATCGGCGGTGCGGTCGAGCCAGGTCGAAGAGCTGAGATACCAGATATCGTGCGCCGCGGTGACGATCTGCGGCAGCAGACGCGCGCCGGGGCCGGCGAAGTTCCTAAGCTCGAAGATGCCGCTTCCGGTCGGCTCAAAGAACATGTCGTAATTAAAAAAGCCGGTGTCGATCGGCTCAGGTAGATAGAAGGCGTCCTTCTTCACATTGCCGTTCACATACACGACCGGAATGCCCACGGTATTGAGCGAGCCCGGGCCGGGATTGGTGTTGTTGACCGCTACCGGCGTCCTGCCGCTGACATTGCCGTTGATGATCAGATTATCGGCGGTGGACCCCGGCGGTCCGAGAAAGGCGTCGACCGCAAGCCGCGAATTCCCGGAGGCGGCAAAGTTGAGGTCCCTGCCGCCCACCGTGTTGGAGACCTCGAACACGTCGCCGACCTGATTGTCCTGCAGCGTGATCCGGCCCTGGTTTTCGAAGCGGTCGAGATTGATGAAGGAACTGCGCTCGCGCTGGCCGGGATTGGTGGCGGCCAGGATGGTCGCGCCAGCCTCGTTGCGGAACAGATCGCTGCCGCCGAAGAAGTTGCTGGTGCGCTTGGTCTCGAACACGCCACCCGCCTGGTTGAGGAAGGTGTCGGCCTCATTCGTCATATTGACAAAGCCGGTGATGCGGCCGGTGTTAAAAATCTCAGCGGCTGCCCCGCGGCCGAGATTGAAAAATTGTCCTATTCCGCCCGCGTCGATGGCCAGAAGCGACGACGCCGAAACGTAACCCGAATTGACGATGGTTGTGGCGGTGTAGCTGAACGTTGCGATGCCCGCGGTGCCGCCGAACACCGACCCAGAATTTTCGATACCGATCGAATTGCCGGGAACTGGCGCCACCGCGGCAATGCCGAAGGTAAGTGTTGCTGGACCACCGCCGGACGCCACAACGTCGCCATGGTTGACGATATCAACGGAACTGCCCGGCCCAGCGGTGGCGCCGAGAAGGCCGAAGATAAATGATCCGGGAGTCGCGAAATTGCCGCCCTTCGCCGAAACATCTCCGTTGTTGACGATGCTGACCGGCGCGTTGGCACCGCTTGTGATCCCGCCAAGACCGAACACCTGGCCGGGCACACCGGTGCGGGCCGCGACATCGATGTCTCCCTCATTCACCAAATTGATGAAGCTGCCGGCGCCGTTGGTTATGGCGTAAACGCCGAGGGCCCTGGCGTTGCCAAGCCCCGTGATGTCGCCGCTATTCCGTATGTCGACGGAACTGTTATCGGCCTCTGTCGACGCATAGATGCCGCCGGCGCGGGCGAAGAAGCCGTTACCGGTCATCACCGCTATATCAGCGGCGTTGTCGATGTTGACCGAGCTGCCGGCTTGCTGCGTAATCGCGTAGATGCCCACGGCGAGGGCGAAGTCGCCATGGCCGGCGGTCGCAACGAGATCGCCGTGGTTCACAATGTCGATAGAGCTCTCGGCGCCAAAGGCACGCGCATAAATCCCGGTGACACGGGCACCAAATCCATCGCCGGCGGTTGTCACGATGCCGCCGGTGTTCACGATGTCGATGGGGCTGTTGTTAAAGCTCTTAGGGGTGCTGGCAAATGTTCGCGCTCCAATGCCGAATATAAAGAGGCCATCGCCATCGCCGGCGGTCGCCGTTATGTCACCCCTGTTGTAGACGTCGATAAGGCTACGACTACCGACGGTTTGTGCCCCTACGCCAAACACAATGAGGTTATTGCCCTGGCCGCCGGTCGCAGAGATCTCCCCGCGGTTCACGATAAAAATGGGACTATTAGTGCCCGTGTTGGCCTGTTGGCCGCCAGTGTAGGCTAGAATGCCGGCGGCATTGGCCTCGGGGGCAAGATTGCTGCCATTGCCGACCATCGCCGTGAGATCGCCGCGGTTTACGATACGAATCTCGCTGTTGTCGTAATAGGTCCTTCCCCATATGGCTTGCGAGCGAGCGGAGGCGCCATTGCCGGCGGTGACGTTTATCGGGCTGTCATGATTTGTTATTTCGATGGAACTGCCATTGCCGTTTGTACGCCCCAAAAGACCGCGGGCAACGGCATTTGCCCCATTGCCGGCGGTCGCCACGACATCACCCTGGTTTACGATCTCGATGGAACTGCCTGCCCCGGTAAAACCCACGATGCCGTAGGCGCGCGAATTGGCGGAATTACCGGCGATTGCCCTGATGTCCCCGTCGTTGAAGATATCGATGGGGCCGGTGGTGAAAGCGGCGTAAGGAGCTGCCGCAATACCGATGGCAAAATCGCCATTGCCGCCGGTCGAGATGGCTACGATGTCGCCATGATTCTCGATGTCGATCGGATTGCTGGCGTCGATTGTGAGCGCCAAAATGCCAATAGAAGGTTGTATGCCATTGCCGACGGTGACGTTGGTCCGGATGTCGCCGGCGTTCACGATATCGATGGGGCTATTAAGGCCAGTCGTGAACGCAAAAATGCCGATAGCAAAGAAGGGATCTGTGGAGTTCAGATTCCCGGTGTTGTCGACATCGATATAGAGACCGTTGCCGGCGGTTGACAGAGCGATCGCTAGGCCGGCTGGGTTGGTAATGTTGAAATCGTTGTCGCAGACGATCGCATCGGTGTTTGAATAGATATTGATCGGCCCGCCGGGGGGCTGAGGACACAAGACCACCGCCTCGGCCGGCGCCGGCGCAATCAGGCTACCGATCAGGAGCGTGGAAGCGAGAGCCGTGCCGAGCAGCAGCGATTTGCTATCTGCGCGAAGGAAAGGCGGAGGTCGGGGATGAGGTTTGCGCGGATATATAGCCCGCGCCCGCTTAAGGCTGCGCGGCAGCCGCCTGTTTTTCCGGTGGCCCGATGCCCGCAAAGTGCCCCCCAGACTTGCCTTCCGGGGCGAATCCAATTGTCCCGATGGCAAGACCCCTGAGCGCAAGTCTAGGGAATTACCGAGGCGAGGCTAGTGCAACTCGGCCACACTATGTTCGAATATGCACAAAGATTAGGCTAATCCCTGATCGATTGGACAACTTATGAGTGAAGCGCGGTTCAAACGGGTCTTGATGACCATCAGCCTCGTCCTGGCCGCCGGGGGACCAGCATTCGCGCAGGATGCCGGACTGTGTCTCTACACCGCCGAGCGCGTGCTGGACGGCGAGCCGGTCGAGGGCAAAGAGAAGCACGAAGCGCATGAGGCCTGCCTGCGGGCGCTGGCCGCCACCTCAAGCATCGTGCAGAAATATCAGCTGCAGGAAGCCGATTTTGCGATCAT
>Ga0194128_10007828_pt1 | contig 13778 bp, 9 predicted proteins | sample TA2KigCa65mmetaG_FD_148650 | JGI IMG/M metagenome (GOLD analysis project Ga0194128, IMG submission 148650) | Freshwater microbial communities from Lake Tanganyika, Tanzania - TA2015037 Kigoma Deep Cast 65m | ecosystem: Environmental > Aquatic > Freshwater > Lake | place: Tanzania: Lake...
TTCCCACCCTCGTAGGCCGCTACAAACTTCGAACGCAGATCATCCGAGTATGGTCGCGCCATCTCTTTTCGCCGCCGTATTTTCCAGAGCGCTTATATTATGTCAGGTTTTGCTCTAGCCTCGACGATCACATGAACATGGTTGGTCCTCACGTGCGCCGCCAAAAGATTCCACTCGCGAAACAAACAATGCGATCGGATCGCCTCGAGCACCACCAATCGTTCGTCTTCCGCCATTTCAAACGGCGCGGATTTCATTAAAAGTTTCTCCCGCTGAAACCGACTCAGATCCGGTTGCAAAGAGCGTGAACCGAACATGTTGTGAGACGAATCCACCGAACCCTTCTCATCGCCATGCAAACGAGCGCCATAACAGGAGAACGTAATAAAATAGCGGCCCACACGCGTACGATCGTCTGCGGTCTCCACGTCGCAAATCTATCACGCCGCTATGGCAGTCGCCAACACAGCACTATACTCCCCACACGGAGGCGCAATCGCGAGGGAGCAAAACGATTAAAGTCGCCACCACCTCCCCAACCCGAACCATCCCATTTACTCCGACAACCCTGCAGAGCCGCGACCGCAAGGAAGCGGACCTTCCCCAACCGATACCCCTGACTTTCAAAGCGGCGCGGGTAACGGCGGCCGCTGGGCCCACGCCGCAAAACAAAGCACAACAACAAGTATCTTCATCGGTCCGGCAATTCTATCATTCACGCTCCTGCCACTTTAACTCCTCCACGCTGACCGACTCCTTCTTCCAACCCTCCCCCCTCGGCCGCGCCGCCTTCTTCCGCCACTCCCTCGCCTCTTTGTACAGCCCTCTCGCCTCGGCGATCTCGGCCCGTACCGCATACACGCTTCCCATCACCGGATGCTCGGCGAACATCTCCGCGCGAACGATCGCATCGGCCTGCTCGGCCAGCGTCCGCGCGCGGCCCGATTCTCCGGCCCGCTGCGCCGCCCGCGCCGTCTGCAGGAGCGCGGTGACGCGCGTAATCGCACCTTCCACCCGCATCAGGACCGGCAGCAGTACCTCCAGTTCGCTCCAAACCGGCGCGGAGTCCATCCGCGCCACCGCCAGATTGAACCGGCACGAGGCCTGCTCCACCTCATAGCCGTCCAACGCCTGGCACGCCCGCCGCCAGACCCGCTCGGCGTCGGCGCTCCGTCCGGCGGCAAACAGCGCTACCCCCAACCCCGATTCCGCCATCGCCCGCAGCGCCGCCGAATCTCCCGCACCCTCAATCGCCTGCCGCCAGACAGCCGCCCCCGCCTCTGGAAATCCGCCGTGCACCAGCACATTCGCCAGCTCCGCCCGCAAAATCGTCACTTCCTCCACCGAGCACCCGGCGCACGCCGATATCGCCTCCCGATAATGCGCCCCCGCCGTTCGCCAGCGGCCCAACTTCACCTCGGCCCTCGCCTTCGCGCAGAACTCCTCGGCCCTCCGGTCGCCGCCATGCAAGGCCGGGACCAGCGCCAAAAACAGAATAAGTATTCCCACGCCCCAAATGTATAAATAAGTCAAGCGTAATCACGGCGTTAAAACTACAACATAATAAAAACAACAAATATATTTTCCCTTCTCTTGTGAACGACACTCCCAGTGCGCGCCGGTTGCCATACTGGTACCATAAGCGCTCTAGTAAAAGCGCCCAGCATCGACAAGAACCGTTCACAAGCTTCGAAAATATTTTTCGACGTTGCATATCATTGAAAACAATAATTCAGGATTAAACCTACTTTATATTTCTCACAAAACACTTGCATCCACCTGCTATTCTGATGTTGTAAGAGGCCTCGCGGACCAAAGTCCGCGGGGCCTTTCGAATTTTCAGGAGGTTCCCATGAGGGACGAACAGAAAAAACGCCGCGCCGAAATCGCGCGGCGCAACGGCGCCAAGTCCAAAGGCCCGAAAACCGAGGAAGGGAAGCGCCGCAGCGCGGACGCCCACACCAAGCACGGCCTCTACGCCCAGGAAACCAGGTGCGGCGTTCTGCCCACCGAGTCCCAGGACGCCGTCGCCGGACTGCGCCTCCACTTCCGTTCGTTCTGGGAGCCGAAATCCCTCTACGAATCCCGCAAAGTCGAACAACTCTGCCGCTACGCCGCCGAACTCGACCGCCTCGACATGGCCCGGCACCGCAAGCTCACCGAATCCATGGCCGAACTCCGCAAACTCCGCCCGGATCTCGTCTCCAGCGCCGGCCTCACCGCCGAAGTCGAGTTCCGCGCCTCCGCGCCCGGCGGCGTCTACGAACGTTTCGAGGTCCGTATCAAGCGCCTCAACATCGAAGTCTCCCGCCTGGAGCGCGACCTTCTCCGGTTGAAGCGCCACTTCTCCTCCAGCGGTCCGACCGATATACCGTTGCAAACAAACGACGGCGACCCCGGCTCAACCGACCTCAACCAGCGCCCGTTCCTGGCCGAACCCGGCGAACCCGTCCTTCCGCCGATCCCAGATCCGCCCGCCATGGGCGACATCATCTCCTGGGCCAGGGAGAAGCTCGGCTTCATGCCCTCGGGCTCTCAGGCCGAAATGTTGGATTCCCGCGCCGACCGGACGATCGTCTGCGCCGCCCGCCAAACCGGCAAGTCCACCATCGCTGCCATCGAGGCTGTCTACGAGGCCATGACGCACGACAACGCGCTCATTCTCCTGGCCGGCCCCTCCGCCCGCCAGTCCAGCCTGCTCTGCGACAAAGCGCGCGAATTCGCGCGGAAGGTGGTCGACAAGCTCGCGCCGGCCGACAAGAACTGTGATGGCTTCAAATTGCCCAACGGTTCCCGCATCGTCGCCATCCCAGCGACTCCGGACACAATTCGCGGCTTCTCCGATCCGCACCTCGTCATCATTGACGATGCCGCCCTCGTTGCCGACGAAGTCTACCAGGAGGCGTTGCTTCCCATGATCGCCACCGGCAAAGGCAGTATCATGCTGCTTTCGGCCCCCATCGGCCCCACGGGATTCCTCTTCCACGTCTGGAACGAGGAATTCGTCCCCTGGTACCGCGTCATGCAAACCGCGATCGAGTCCGGCCGATTAGGCTTCGATGCGCTCACCAAGGCTCGCCTGGAGATGGGAGACGTCCCCTTCCGCCGCGCCTTCCGTTGCGAATTCGCCGACGACCCCGACTGCTTCGTCTCCTGGGAAATGGCCAACGAAATTTTTACCGGAGACTTCGAGCCGCTCTTCCCAACAACACCGCAACCCGGCCCGGTCACAACGCAACCCGGCCCAGCCACACAGCAACCGGGCCCTACAGAGGCGCGACCGCAAGGGAGCGCACCTTCCCCTACCGACAACCCCGATTTTCAACCGTACGACCGCCGAAAACGTTGTTGATTTCTGACACCTGCTAGTGCTACACTGCAGTTAGTTGATAAGGAGACACTAACATATGGACCTGAACAAGCTCACGGAAAAGTCGCAGGACGCCCTCCGCTCCGCGCAGACCATCGCTGTCCAGAATGCCAATACTCAACTCGACATCGATCATCTCTTCGGCGCCCTCCTCCGCCAGGAGCAGGGCTTGGTTCCGTCGCTGCTTAAGAAGGCCGGAATCCCGCTCGACACCCTGTCGCTGCGCGTCGTGCAAGAGATCGAAAAGCTGCCCAAAGTGGCCGGCTCGCAACCCGACAACTTATACGTCACCACGAGACTCACAAAGCTCGTCGCGGACGCCGAAGCGGAAGCAAAAAAGATGAAAGACGATTTCGTCTCCGTCGAGCACTTCCTCCTCGCGCTCACCGCCGAAAGCAAGCTCTGTAAGGAGTTCGGCATCACGCGCAAGCGTGTCGAAACAGCTCTGAAAGACGTGCGCGGCGCCCAACGTGTCACCACGCAAAACCCCGAAGCCACCTACGAGGCCCTCGAAAAATTCGGCCGCGATCTCACCGAACTCGCCGCGCAGAACAAGCTCGATCCTGTCATCGGTCGCGACGAAGAGATCCGCCGCGTCATTCAGGTCCTCTCGCGCCGGACTAAGAACAACCCGGTGCTCATCGGCGAGCCCGGCGTCGGTAAGACCGCAATCGCCGAAGGCCTCGCCAACCGCATCGTCCGCGGTGACGTCCCCGAAGGCCTGAAGGAAAAGAAACTGGTTTCGCTCGACATGGGCGCGCTCATCGCCGGCGCCAAATTCCGGGGCGAATTCGAAGAGCGCCTCAAGGCCGTGCTCAAAGAGGTGACCAGCTCGGAAGGCCGGATCATCCTCTTCATTGACGAGCTACATACCGTCGTCGGCGCGGGCAAAGCCGAAGGCGCTATGGACGCCGGCAACCTGCTCAAGCCGCTGCTGGCTCGCGGCGAACTGCACTGCATAGGCGCCACGACGCTCGACGAATACCGCAAGCACATTGAAAAGGATCCGGCCCTCGAGCGCCGCTTCCAGCCCGTGCTTGTCGATCAGCCCAACGTCGAGGATACGATCTCGATTCTTCGCGGCCTACGCGAGCGTTATGAAGTCCACCACGGCGTACGCATCAAGGACGCCGCGCTCGTCGCCGCCGCGGTGTTGTCCAACCGCTACATCGCCGACCGCTTCCTGCCCGACAAGGCCATCGACCTTGTCGACGAAAGCGCCGCCAAGCTCCGCACCGAAATTGACTCGCTCCCCAGCGAACTCGACGAAGTGCAGCGCCGCGTCATGCAGCTTGAAATCGAACGCGAAGCCCTGAAGAAGGAGTCGGATTCCGCCTCCAAGGACCGCCTCGCCAAACTCGAAAAAGAGCTCGCCGACTTCAAGTCCGAAGCCGACGGCCTCCGCGCCCAGTGGCAGAACGAAAAGAAGGCCGTCGACGCCCACCGGCAGATCAAGGAGAAGATCGAACAGACCAAGTCCGAGATCGAAAAGGCCGAGCGCGCCTACGATCTGAACAAGGCGGCCGAACTGAAATACGGCACGCTCGTGCAACTCGAAAAACAGCTCGCCGCCCGCGAGGAGTCGACCGGCACTCTGATCAAGGAGGAGGTCGGCGAAGAAGACATAGCCGCTGTCGTCAGCCGCTGGACCGGCGTGCCGGTAACCAAGATGCTGACCGGCGAAACGCAGAAGCTGATGCACCTGGAAGGCGATCTGCACAAGCGGGTCATCGGTCAGGACGAAGCGGTGGAAGCCGTCGCCGAAGCCGTGCTCCGCGCCCGCAGCGGCTTGAAAGATCCGAAGCGCCCCATCGGCAGCTTCATCTTCCTCGGCCCGACGGGTGTCGGCAAAACCGAACTCGCCCGCGCGCTGGCCGAAAACCTGTTCGACGACGAACGCGCCATGATCCGCATCGACATGAGCGAGTACCAGGAGAAGCACACGGTCTCGCGTCTGGTCGGCGCGCCTCCAGGCTACGTTGGTTTCGAAGAGGGCGGCCAGTTGACCGAGGCGGTCCGCCGCCGGCCCTACAGCGTGATCCTGTTCGATGAAATCGAAAAGGCCCACGCCGACGTGTTCAACATTCTCTTGCAGGTTCTCGATGACGGCCGCCTCACCGATGGCCAGGGCCGCACCGTCGACTTCAAGAACGCGATCATCATCATGACCTCTAACAGCCAGAACCTGCGCGAGCAGTTCCGGCCGGAGTTCCTGAACCGAATCGACGAGATCATCACCTTCCATTCGCTCGAAGAAGAGCACTTGAAGAAGATCGTGAAGATCGAGCTCGAAGGCCTGCAAAAGCGCCTCGCCGAGCGCAACATCGCAATCGAGTTCACCGACCACGCTCTGGCCTGGATCGTCCGTAACGGTTACGATCCCGCCTGCGGCGCGCGTCCGCTCAAGCGGGCGATCCAGCGGGACGTCGAAACCCCGCTCGCGCGCAAACTCATCAGCGGCGAAATCCGCGACGGCCAACTCGTGAAAGTCGAATTGAACCCGCTACGGGGCGAACTCGACTTCCTGCCGCCCATCGCGGCGGTGGCATGATGGGCCACGCACGCCATCGCACCGCGCCGCCCGCGATCGCACCGGCCCTACAGAGGCGCGACCGCAAGGGAGCGCACCTTCCCCAACCAACACTTCCGACTCTCGGCCGAGCGGAATCAGAAACACAGCAGTCGACATCTAACGTCTAAGAGGAAGAATGGAAACCAAATCAATACCAGTCCTGCCGCTGAAGAACACGGTTCTATTTCCAGGGCTGATGCTGCCGTTGACCGTCGGCCGCAAACCCACCCAGGCCGCCGTCGAAGCGGCCTTGGCCACCGAAGAGAAGGAGATCTTCGTCGTTTCGCAGAAGGATTCAAGCGTCGAAGCGCCCGCGCAAGCGGACCTCTACGCCACCGGTGTCGTCGCAATTGTGCGAAGGATCAACAAACACCCCAACGGCATCATGGAACTGATGGTGATGGGCGAAGAGCGAGCCAACCTGCAAAGCCTCGACGAGGTCACCGACGAAGACGGCAACCTGACCTACCTGCGCGCGCGCCTCGAAATGAGCCCGTTGCCCAAGGATAGCGACACCGAAGTCGAAGCACTCGAACGCGATATCGTCGAGCTCGCGACACGCGCGATGACGTTGGCCAACGGCGACACACCCGCCGATCTCGGCCGCATTCTGCAAGGCCAGGAAGACCCGCTCCGCATGGTCTTCCTGCTCGCCTCGATGATGTCGCTGCCGGTCGAAAAGGAGCAGTTGCTTCTTGAAGCCGCAACGCGCATCGACGCTCTGCGCACGCTGCACAAGTACCTCGCGCACGAGGTCGAAGTCCTCGAACTGAAAACCAAAATCGCCAGCGAAGCCCGCAACGAGATGTCCAAGGAGCAGCGCGACTACATGCTGCGCCAGCAGATGAAGGCCATCCAGCAGGAGCTCGGCGACAAGGACGGCGACAGCGAACTGAACGACCTGCGCGACAAGATCGCCAAGACCGAACTGCCCGAAGCTGCTCGCAAAGAAGTCGACTGCGAGATGAAGAAGCTCGAGCGCGCCAACCAGGCCTCGCCCGACTACCAAGTCACGCGCACATGGATGGACTTTGTCCTCGACCTGCCGTGGACCGCGACCACCGAGGACAACCTCGACATCGCCAACGCGCGCACCATCCTCGACGAGGATCACTACGAACTCAAAGAGGTGAAGGACCGCATCCTCGAACACTTGAGCGTGATGAAGTTGAACCCGAACGCCAAGGCGCCGATCCTTGTCTTCGCCGGACCTCCCGGCGTCGGCAAGACCAGCCTCGGCCAGTCGATCGCCCGTGCGCTCGGCCGCAAGTTCGAACGCATGTCGCTCGGCGGCATGCACGATGAAGCCGAACTGCGCGGCCATCGCCGGACCTACATCGGCGCCATGGCCGGCCGGCTCCTGCAAGCCATGCGCCGCGCCGGTTCGAAGAATCCGGTGATCCTGCTCGACGAAATCGACAAGGTCGGCCGTGACTTCCGCGGCGATCCCGCGCACGCGTTGCTCGAAGTACTCGACCCCGAGCAGAACAAGACGTTCCGCGACAACTACCTCGACCTGGACTTCGATCTCTCGAAGGTCATGTTCCTGTGCACCGCGAACACGCTCGATACCGTGCCGCGGCCGCTGCTGGACCGCATGGAGATCATCCGGCTCTCCGGCTACAGCGAAGAGGAGAAGGTGCAGATCGCGCGCCGTTACATCATCCCGCGTCAGATCGCCGAAACCGGCCTCAAGACGGAGCAGGTCGAATTCACCGATAGCGGCTTGCGGTTCATCATCGGCGGCTACACGCGCGAGGCTGGACTACGCCGGCTGGAGCGCTCGATCGCCAAGGTCGTGCGTAAGGTCGCGCTCCGCATCGTCGAGGGTTCGCTCGACAAGTTTGTCATCGACGAACCACAGGTGAGCGAACTGCTCGGGCCCGAACTCGTGCAGCCCGAGAAGTTCCGCAAGACGCTGCCCGCGGGCGTTGTCACCGGACTCGCCTGGACCGAAACCGGCGGCGATGTGCTCTACCTCGAAGCCACGCTGCTGCCGCAGGGCAAGGGGCTCACCATCACGGGCCAGCTCGGCGAAGTCATGCAGGAGTCGATGAAGACCGCGCAGTCCTTCATCTGGTCGCACGCCGAGGACCTCGGCCTCGATCCGAAGCTATTCAAGGAATACGGCCTGCACCTGCACGTGCCCGCCGGCGCGATTCCGAAGGACGGCCCCTCGGCCGGCGTAACAGCGGTGACCGCAATGACCTCGGCCTACACCAAGCTGCCGGTTCGCAACGATACAGCCATGACCGGCGAGATCACGCTGACCGGTTTGGTGCTGCCCATCGGCGGTGTGAAGGAGAAGGTGCTCGCCGCCCGCCGCGCCGGTATGAAACGAGTCATACTGCCGGCCGCGAATAAGAAGGATCTCCGCGACGTACCCGAAACGGTGCAGAAGGAGATCGAGTTCCTCTTCGTCGAAACCGCCGAAGAGGTTCTCGCCGCGATGATCCCGGGGCTCGAAAAGGCCCTCAATCTCGCTGCGGCCTAACACACGCATACAGAGACGCGACCGCAAGGGAGCGCACCTTCCCCAACTGATAACTCTGTCGGGACGAGGTAGTCGTTAGTGATAAATCCCCGGGGCCTCGTGCCCCAGCGCCGCGACATATTCATCGTACGGGCCAAGGTACAACCGCGGCTCGCTCTCGGTTCCGGATTCTCCGCCGAGTTCGAGCACGCGGTTGGCCAGGCCGCGCAAGAACGTTCGATCGTGCGACACGAAAATCATCGTGCCTTCGAACTCCTTGAGCGCTTGCACCAACATCTCCTTGGTCGCCAGATCGAGGTGGTTGGTCGGCTCGTCGAGCACCAGAAAATTCGGCGGGTTGTACAGCATCCGCGCCATCGCCAGGCGAGACTTCTCGCCGCCCGATAGCATCCGGATCCGCTTGTCGACATCTTCGCCGGAGAACTGAAACGCGCCGGCCAGAGTCCGCAGCGCGCCGATCGAGTCGTGCGGAAAGTCCTTCTGCAACTGCTCGAAGATGGTTAAGTCCGCATCGAGAATATCGAGCGACTGCTGCGCGAAGTAGCCCATCTGCAAACTGGCGCCGAGCCGCACGGACCCGGTATCGGGTTCGAGCGCGCCGGAGATCATCTTCAACAACGTCGACTTGCCGGCGCCGTTGCGGCCCATCACGGCCCAGCGCTCGCCGCGCCGGATCGTCGCTGAAAATCCGTCGTAGATCACCCGCTTGCCGTAGGCCTTGCGGAGTTCTTCGATCACCACAACCTGATCGCCCGACCGGGGCGGCGTGCGGAAGGCGAATTCGACCACCTCGCGCTTCTTCGGCAGTTCGATCTTTTCGATCTTGTCGAGAGCCTTGATCCGGCTCTGCACCTGCGCGGCTTTGGCGGCGTGCGTGCGGAACCGTTTGATGAAGCGCTGCTCTTTGGCGAGCATCGCCTGCTGGCGCGCGAACGCGGCCTGCTGGTTGGTCTCGCGGATCGCTCGCTCGCGTTCGTAGAAGTCGTAGTTGCCGGTGCAGGTGTTCACTTCGCCCGAGTCGATCTCGGCGATCTTGGTCACGACGCGGTTCATGAATTCGCGGTCGTGCGAGGTCATGAACAGCGCGCCTTCGTAGGACTTGAGGAACTGCTCGAGCCAGATGATGGATTCGAGATCGAGGTGATTGGTCGGTTCGTCCATCAGCAGCACATCGGGCCGGCCAAGCAGCACGCGCGCCAGCGCGACACGCATCTTCCAGCCGCCCGAGAGGGCGCCGGCATCGCCGTCGATCTGATCGTCCTTGAAGCCCAGGCCGTGCAAGACTTCGCGGGCCTGCGCTTCCAGCGAGTAGCCGCCCAGGTGCTCGTACTCTTCCTGCACTTCGCCGAAACGGGCCAATATGCGGTCCATGTCGCCGGCGCGGTCGGGGTCACACATGGCCGTATTCAACTCTTCGAGCTCGTGGTGCAGATCGCCCACGCGGCCCGAACCCGCGATGGCTTCGTCGATGACGGTGCGCCCGTGCATCTCCTCGACATCCTGGCGGAAATAGCCGATCGTAGTCTTCTTCGGTACGGTGACATCCCCGTCGTCGGGGCTCTCCTCGCCGACAATCATGCGGAATAGCGTTGTCTTACCCGCGCCGTTCGGGCCGACGAGCCCGACTTTCTCGGAAGGATTCAATTGAAAGGAAGCGTCCACAAAAATGAGCTGCTTGCCATACTGCTTGCTGACGCCGGAAAAATATATCATTCGAATCTTCCAGGCTAGCAGGATCGTCCCGCGCCGAGCCAGCGAACGAGCGTGTTTACTGGGTCGGCGGCGAAATCAACTCGGCGATCTCCGGCTTGTCGAGATCGGCTTTGCGGATCTGCCGGACCGGAAGATCGATGCGCGCGACCGGCGTGCCGCCGCGCAGTTTCTCGGCCAGCGACTTAACCGCTTCGTAGCCGATGCGCGCCGAGTCCTGAACCATCATGACGTCGATCGTTCCGCCGCGCAGCGCTTCGCGATGAGCTTCGCTCGTGTCGAAGGTGATCAGCCGCAGCTTGCCGGACAGACCGCGTGTGGCGATCGCTTGAATCGCGCCCAGCGAACTCGCCTCGCTCGACGCGAAAATGCCGGCCAGATCCGGATGCGCCGTCATCATGTTCTCGGCCGCCGCGCGCGCTTTGGCCCGATCGGCCATGCCGTACTGGCTCGCGGCGACGGTCACGTTTGGAAACTCCTTGGCGATCGTCTCCTGAAAGCCTCGCTCGCGCTGCGAGGTCGACGCGCCGCCGGGCTTGTGCATCACGACACCGACCTTACCCTTTTCGCCGATCATCTTCGCCAACTCGCGCGCGGCGTCGCAGCCCGCTTTGAAATTGTCGGTGGCGACGAAGGTGACGAACCCCGATCCTTCGACGGCCGAATCAAAAACGGTCACGGGAATTCCTTGATCGATCGCCCGCTTTACCGGCGCCGCCAAAGCGCGTTCGTCGCAGGCGGAAATCGCGATCGCCGAAACCCGTTGCGCGATCATCGAATCGAGGATCTGAATCTGCCTCGGGCTATCGGTCTCATCGGTCGGCCCGTTCCAGAACGCTTCGATGCCATACTCCTTCGCCGCGCGTTTGACACCCGCGTGAACCGCGGCGAAGAACAGGTGCCCGACCGCCTTGACGATGACACCGATCTTCGCCTGCGACGGGCCTCCGCATCCGGCTAGGCCTACGGTCACAAGGAGAGAACGCCGCGATTGCAAACGCATCGCAGAATTATACCGTCAAGTCTTCGCGGATGGCGCGGCGCAGCAGCGCAAGGCCGCCGCGCGCGTCGGGGCAGGGAACAACGAGGGCGCCGCACGCATCGCGCAACGCGATGGCTTGCACTTGCCCGCCGCGGATTGCCAGTTCGGCGATCGCGGCGTTGTTGGCCTCGGTCCCAACGGCGACCAGCGCGTCGTTGGGCTCCAACAGCGGTGACTCCGCGCCGTCGGCCAGCCGCGGTTCGGCACGCGGCGCGAGCTTCATCACCAGCAGTTGATTCAGCACCGGAAAGTACTCGGCCGACGGGATCACGTAATAAATCCGGCCGGTCGCGCGGGCAAGCAGTTCCCATGGCGCGCCGCCTTGCGGCTCCGTGCGGGGAGCGAGCGTCTTCCACGCCAAGCCCCACTCACCGGGCGTCAGCGTCAAGACACGATCGGCCTCCGCGCGAAACGCTTCGAGTTCCTTCCGCAGCCGCGAGCCTTGCGCATCGACAGCCGCAACCGGGTCCTTGTATGTCTTCTCGCCGATCACCTTCTCAAACTCGCGATGCCGCCGGTTATGAAAGGCGATCTCTTCCTGCCGGGTTTTGCACTTGCACAACTGGCGCAACCAAAACATCGAATGGGTGCCGCCGAAATGCTCTTTCGCCGCACACGCCGCCTCGGCATCGCGCAGCAGTTGCGCGCGGTCATCCAGACTCAGCGGCGTCAGCAAATCCACGGCTGACTGATAATAGCGCGTCAGCTGACGCGAGTCAACGGGTCGGCTGATTCGTAAGCTAATATTATGGAAAACAATAGACTTAATAACCAAGATGGGAATAGACTGATCGTGCAGGCCAAGCGCCTGACATCAGTTCCGGAGTACAGCGATGCCGCTCCCTTCCCACGATCCCGAACAACTTCCAGGCCTGTACCTGGGCGTTCCTTTTCAACTTTCGCCGCACGCAACCACTTGCCGGAACTTTCGGGGCTTCGCCGAGGGTTTTGTCGACGGCACTGCGCAAGAACCGTTCCACGAAGGCCTGGTCGTCAGCCAATTCGATCTGGAGCCGCCCTTCATTCCTGTAGGGGGCCCGAACTTCGAGTCCGGCTACAGGCGCGGCTTCAGCGACGGAAGACAATCGCGAAATTAGGACAACCTGTCGCACCGGAAAAATTGTCCGCGCCAATTCGTTCCGCGCGCGTTTGAAATTTGAAACTTGCGCTCTATTGTCGGCGCGCCCGTTCCGCCGTAACATCATTACAGATTCTCTGTTACGGTTTCCTACGAACGGCGCGCCTTCCTCCGAGCGCGCCGTTATTTTTTGCGCGCTACGATGGAGCTATGAAGCTCCTGTTGTTCCTTCCGCTTGCGGTTGTCGCAGCCGATTGGCCTACTTGGCGAGGGCCGGGCAACAACGGCGTGTCCACCGACAAGGCGCCGACGGCGTGGACTAAGGACCATGCGAAGTGGCGCGTTGCGCTTCCCGAGGCGAACAACTCGACACCGATCGTATACGGAGATCGAATCTTCCTCGCGCAAGCTCGGAAACAATCGGGCGAACGGCTGCTGCTGTGACTGGATCGAAACACGGGCAAGCAGCTTTGGCAGGCGGGCTTTACCTACAACGAACCGGAACCGACGCACAGCACCAATCCTTACGCGTCGTCGTCGCCGGTGACCGATGGCAAACTTGTCATCGTATGGCTGGGGTCGTCCGGCCTGGCCGCGTACGATTTCAGCGGCAAGCAAGTGTGGCATCGGGATCTCGGCAAGCAGCGGCATACATGGGGACACGGCTCATCGCCGACGCTGGCTGGCAATCGGGTGTACCTGAACTTCGGTCCGGGCGATCGTGCTTTCGTCGCCGCGTTCGACAAGGCCACCGGCAAAACGCTGTGGCAAAACGAAATCAAATCGGGCAAGGGCCAGAAGATCGGCAACTGGTCGCTGGAGGATACGTGGGGCTCGTGGTCGTCGCCGCTTGTGATCAAGACCGGCGGCAAGGAACAACTCATCGCCACGCTGCCGGAGATGGTCATCGCCTACGAACCGGCGACGGGCGAGAAACTCTGGAGCGCGCCGGGGTTGGGAACGCTGATCTACCCGTCGCCGGTCTTCGACGGCGAAACGCTGTTCGTCGCCTCCGGCTACAGCGGGCCGAACTTCGCGATAAAGCCGGGGGCGCAGACGCCGAAGTGGCGGCGGGAACAGGGCCGCCAGATGATCGGCACAGGCGTGGTTCACAACGGACGGCTGTACACGGTCTCCAACAATGGTGTCGCCGACTGCGCCGACATGGCGACGGGCGAACTGAAATGGAGCGGGCGGCTTCCGGCGAGTACGGTGTGGTCGTCGCCGGTGTTGAGCGACGGCAAGATCTACGTGATGAACCAAACCGGCGAAGTGTTCGTACTGGCGACGGGGGATGAGTTCAAGATCCTCGCTTCGACGAAGCTCGACGAGGCTGCCAATGCGAGCGTCGTCATCGCCGGCGGCGATCTGTACCTGCGCACGCAAGAGGCGTTGTGGCGGATTTCACAGCCGCCACAGAAATAAGGCGAACGACACCAGGCCGCTCAAAACCGCCACCCAGCCCCACCGGCGCAGCGCGGGCAGCGACCACCACATGTACAGGCCACTGAG
>Ga0194128_10007829_pt1 | contig 13777 bp, 8 predicted proteins | sample TA2KigCa65mmetaG_FD_148650 | JGI IMG/M metagenome (GOLD analysis project Ga0194128, IMG submission 148650) | Freshwater microbial communities from Lake Tanganyika, Tanzania - TA2015037 Kigoma Deep Cast 65m | ecosystem: Environmental > Aquatic > Freshwater > Lake | place: Tanzania: Lake...
CTACCCCCGCCTACACTCTCGATGCCGTTGGCTCCATCCACGCCTCTGTAGGCCTCTCCTCCTCAGGGACCCTCGTCTGGGAAGGAGCAGCCTCTGGAGCTTCTCTCTGGGTCTCCTCGGTAACGATCGGAGGTTCACTACAGGGAGTTGGCCTCACGGATTGTGACAATGCGACGACAAGTAAACTCCTCTGGGATGCCACCACCGGCCGCTTCTCCTGCGGCTCGGATCAATCCGGTGGATCCGGAGGCTCCTTCTCCGGCACCGGCTCCCTCCAGACCTTCTTCGACAATCGCTACGTTCGCACCGCAGGAGACACGATGACCGGCGGTCTTCTCATCCACAGCACCAACAACGCTACTGCCACCCTCGACACCGGTCTCCTCCTCGAAGTTGCTGGCGCCATGTCCGGTCGCACGCTCTTCACCCAAGATGGCATCGCCTCCTCTGGATCCATCCTCACACGCACCTCCCTCCGCTCCTCGGGCACCCTCGCCATCGACGGCATCGCCTACCTCAATGACGATCTCCAGGTTGGCGGAGGGAACATCAACTTCACCCAAAACACCACGATCGGTGACGGCGGTGACCAGATCACCATCGACTCCAATGGCACCTTGGTCATCAACGACACAACATGGACGCTCTCCAACCAGTCCGTTGCTGTATCTCTGAACAATGCCGCCAATGCCCTCTCCTTCGATACGAGTACCCTCTCTATCGATGCTCTCAACAATCGCATCGGTATCCTGACGACTGCTCCTGACACAGAGCTTGAAATCATCGGTACTGCTTCCGGAAGAACACTCTTTGCGATGGATACGCTTTCCTCCTCCGGCAATCTTATTGTTGAGTCGCTCTTCAAGCGCGGCTCCGGAGCCATTTCGGTTATTTCCGCCGAGTACCAGACTGGAGCATATCTTTTCTCTTCTGGCGCTTCCGTTCTTGCTCTTGAAAGCTACACCCAGGATCGCTTTGGCAGGAAGCCGCTTGCACCAAATATCCTCTTCGGTTACCAGGGTGTCTTCGACACCAATCTCTACCGCACTTCCGGAAGTACATTGCGTACGGATGCGCAGTTCCTCATTACGACGAGCGGCTCAAACGTGAATAGACCTTCATTCATGATCGACACGGAAACGGCCACGGGATCGCAAACAGTGTTCCTTATCAAATCCAATGCCACCACGGTCGACAACCGCGTCTTCCGCATCAATGCCTCTGGTGCAACCTTCGCCAACCAGCCCTACAGTAGCGCCGGAGCTGACTACGCCGAGTGGTTCTACGACAGCGGATCGACCTATGGTAATCAAAAGCTCAAGGCAGGGGAGATCGTCTGTATCGATCTGCTCAAGAATAATGCGGTGAAGCGCTGTGAACGTGACGGCGACAGCAACATCATGGGCATCGTATCCACAAACCCTGCATTCATCGGTAACCATATCGGTGGAGCGGATGGTGTGATCCCTCCAGGGTATGCCCTCATCGGACTCATCGGACAGCTGCCTGCCAAAGCGTTCATCGAGAGCGGTGCAGTGATCCGCCCGGGTGACGCGCTCACAGCAGCCTCCATTCCAGGCTATGCACGCAAGGCACGAGCAGGGGAGCCGACCGTTGGTGTTGCGCTTGAAGCACTCAAGGAGGGAGAAGGAGTGATCAATGTCCTTGTAGCCCGAAGCAATTCCTCTCTCACGGTCGATGCCGTTGAAGACAAAATCATGCAGACCGTTGCCGCTATGGAGATCGAAGACGAAGTGGAAAGCATGGTCAGCAATGCCATGGACGAACTGGATCTAGAGTCTGCAGTCGCCGAGGAATTCCGTTCGCAGTTCTCGGCGTTCAATCTCCGGTCACAGGTGGCGGCAATGGTCGGAAGCTTGCAGACTTCAGCAGATCGTGAAGCATCCGTGAACTTGGCGGAATTTACTGCCTTGGAGGATGCGGTCGGCAGGATTTCCGGTGCACTGCTCTCTCTTGCTGCCGATGTCACTGCATCGCAACAGCTCGCAGCAACACATGCCAGTGCTCCGGCAAGCCTGAGCGGTGGCACGCTGCGTGGCCGTACAGTGATCGAGGGTGAGCTCATCATCAATGGCATTCCGTACGCTGCCGCTGATCCGATCGCTGTAGGAGAGAACGATGCGCTGCAGTACGTGCGCATTGGTACCGGAGGAATCGTCGCTATCAGCGACTTGACCGTCAGAGAAGCACTCTACGTGCTTGGCGACGTCACCATCGAGGGCATGGCGGCATTCAAGGGTGATGTGATGATCGATGGCAGCCTCGTCCTTTCCGGGTCCCTCATCGTGCATCACAATCAGGCAGGATTTGCCCTTATCCCGCAGGGCGGTACCGGCGTGGTCGTAGCCTTCGATCCGCCGTTTGCCTCAGGCTGGACTCCGGTCATCACGGTGAGCAGCGATAGTTTCTTGCCCCACCGACTGCGCGCATCTTCTGCGACCGGCTTTACGATCGAGGTGCAGCATCCCGCCATCGAGCCGATGATCTTCTCCTGGCATGCTCTCGTGACGGGCAATGCCATCACCCATGCCGGAGCACCCATAGTCGCATTCCGCCGCGTTCCATTCCCTGTCGATCGTGCTGGTGTTCCGCTCTCCAGTAACACCGTCTGGAACGCTTGCATCCGCAATCAAGTGCAGCTTGATAGCGAAGGCAAGCCCTTCAGCTGCGGTCGCTACCACGTAGATAACACCTGGACCCACCCGGATCTCACTGTCGAATTCCTCTGGAGGCCGGATCTCACACCGTCCCTCGTGCTTCCGGAAGGATTTGAAGCTGTGGTGACGAAAGAGGAAGTAGATGGGGGGGTGGAGACCAGCAACGAGGGTACTGATGCCCCAGATCGTTCCTCAGATGAAGGGCTGCACACGCAGAGCACACAGGAGTCGGTAGATGTGACAGGAGAAGCCGTCAACGATGTTGTGGAAGTCCCGACGGATGCCTTTTTCATAGAGAGTGAAGCCGTATCTTCTCAAGCCAGCACCGAAGAAGCAGGCACCGTGGAGAATGTGACGGATCTTGTAGAGGGATCAGACATGGTGGAAAAAGCCTCCACAGCGGGTGATGCCATCCTCGAAGAGTAGTACATCATCGATATGGCTTCTGACAAGAAATGCGAACTTGCCTGTACGATGAAATTTTCGTTAGTCTAATGCCGTACTCTTACTTCTTTTCTCATATGTCCATGCGCAAGCTTCTCTCCCTTGCCTTCGTTATCGCTCTTATCGGTCTGGTGTTTACGCTGGAAACGCAGCGCCAGGAGGCTCAGAAGCAACTCGAACGCCTCACGGTTCGCTTGGAGCAGTTGCAGGGGGGCAACAGTCAGAATCGCGAGGCTGCGAAGAAGGTGATTGAACGCGTACGAAAGCATATGGTTATTTCCACGGATGTGGAGCCGACGGTTGCGACGATTGTGAATGTCGAAGAGCTTCGCAGGCAGAATCCCTTCTACAACAAAGCGGAGAACGGCAATCACTTGGTGGTCACGACCGATCGGGCGATTCTCTATGATACCGACCGAGACATCATTCTCGACGTCATTCCGGTACAGCTCCAACCCGCCGCCCCAGCCGGGAGCCCTGCCGGGAACTCCTAAGGTTCCCTTGAGGAGCGGAACGCCTCGTACCGCTTTGCTCAGCGAATCTTTCACTGTCTGTAGCGTCATCTGAGGCACTAGGCATTTCGTGGATATCGGCAAGCGGGAACAATCGTCCTATGCGTATGATGTGGCCTCTCACTGTTGTGGGGATGGGTGTCCTTTTGAGTAATTTCCTGAGGCAATCGGATGAGCCCCTGGAAGGCGTACAGCTTGTGGCAGATCATCGTCCTGCGGTGTGTACCGTTTCCATTGGGAGCATCGCCGGCGGTCGTGTCACTGGTGAGATCCATGGTGATGTGCGCGTCTTCATTGGTGATGCACAGGTGATTCCCAACGGAAGCGGATCATTCGCTATGTCTCTACGCATGCCGAGCTCGGCGGTGGCGATCGCGAGTCCTGCGGGCGATATGCGCTTCGTCGCTTCTCGGAGAGGCAAGCGGTACTACCCCATAGGTTCTGTGCAGGGGCAGAAGCTTGCGCCTGCCAATCGCATCTACTTCCGTTCCGAGCAGGAGGCGCAAGCGGCAGGATTCCGGTAGCTCGTGTGTACTGCGCAGCACGCTTGTTTTCCATGCAATGGAAAACGACATGAGTCTGTCGTAGGATTCGAGCATTCTTCCCCCCAGCTATGAAGTACATCCGTCTCTCGCACATTGTCTGTACCCTTGCAGGAGTCGCTTTGGGCACCGCAGCGACGGTGGGAGCCGCGAGCATCGCTGGGAGCAGTGTCTTTCGCGATGTCCCTGCAGGCTCGTACTACGACAATGCCATCGGAGTGATGTTTCAGAAGGGGATCATCAAAGGGTACGCCGACGGGCGCTTCGGTCCTGACGAATACGTCACACGCGGGCAGCTTGCCGTGATGTTCGAACGCTTGCGCGCCGATCTTACGGGTCAAGTGATCGATCAAAGCAGCAGCGTCCGTTCCCGTTCTTCTCGCAGCAGCTCGAGCGACGCATCGGATGCGACGTCTACTTCTCGAAGTGCATCTTCTTCCACTTCCAATTCCCTCAATCCCTACGGCACCATCCGCTTCACCTCAACCGCGTACAACGTCAATGAAAAGGATGGCACAGCGACGATCAGCGTCGTTCGTACCGGGGGGAACCAGGGTACGGTCTCTTTTGACTACGCTCTAGAGGCTGGCTCAGCAACTACGGACGATTTTGAGATTGCAACGGGAACTCTGACATTCCAAGGGAAGGCGACGAGCACGACCTTTACCGTGAAGATCAAGAATGATGCTCTCACCGAGGGGCTGGAAACGTTGAAGATGATCCTCAGCAACCCCACCAATAATGCAAGCCTGGGGGCGCCTGCGACTGCTGAGCTCAAGATCACCGATGATGAGACCGTGGTCAGTAGTTCTACAGCGTCGAGTGCGAGTAGCGCCACGCCTTCGGTGGGATTGAGTGCCACGGAGTATGCAGCAGCCGATGCGGGAGGCTCTCTGACGGTCACGGTTGTTCGTGCGGGAGGCACTGCTGGTGCGGTGACAGTGCAGTACGCAACCGCCGATGGAACAGCCAAATCCAGTGCCGACTACACGTCGACGAGCGGCACGGTGAGTTTTGCGTCGGGCGAAGCGACGAAGACCTTTACGATCGCCATTGCTGCCAATACCAGCATCACTGGCAATAAGAATTTTAAGATCGTTCTGAGCAATCCCACAGGCGGGGTGACCCTCGCTCCGGGGACGGCGACGGTCGTGATTCATGATGACGAGGTTGCAGCCTTTGGCTCGGGATCCTTGAAGTTCTCACGATCTGCCTACGACGGATTTGAGTCGCAGGGCAAAGTGGAGATCACGGTCCAGCGCACCGGAGGAGCGCGCGGCAAAGTGACCGTACAGTACTCCACGAGTAACGGAACGGCCGCCGCAGGACGCGACTATACGGCAGCGTCCGGCACCCTCACCTTTGAGGCAGGAGAGTCGCTGAAGACCTTTATCGTGCCAATCACGTACGATACCGAGTCCGATGGCGAGGAGACGGTGAATCTCTTGCTAAGCTCACCCACGAGCGGTGCCGAGCTCATCACGCCGTCGACGGCGACCTTGAGGATTTATTAGTCTTTTTTATAACTTTCCGTATGCTCGGTCCATGCAACTCTCGATAGCGTTGCCATGCTTTAATGAAGAGGCGAACGTGCCATACACGCTTGCGGATGTCGATGCATGGATGCAGAGTCGTGGCATCGAGGGGCAGATTATTGCCGTGGATGACGGTTCAAAGGATGGGACAGCGCGCGTGCTGCAGGAGCTTGCCCAAAAGTATCCGCGCTTGCGCGTCGTGAAGCACGAAACCAACCGTGGCTACGGCGCCGCAGTGCGTTCGGGGTGCGATGCTGCTACGACAGAATGGATTGGATTCATGGACAGCGACGGGCAGTTCCATGCTGAGGACTTCGATCATCTCGTCGCGCTCAGCGCATCCGTCCCCCTTGTCGTTGGTCGTCGCAGGCATCGTGCGGATCCCTTTATGCGTAAAGTGAATGCCAAGTGCTTCGGACTACTCACGTGGGTCGTGCTTGGGGTATGGGTACGCGATGTGAACTGCGCGATGAAGATGTTTCGACGGGATCTCTGGCAGCGCATCCGACCAACACTGGCGACGGGGGCACTCTTCAATGCCGAGCTCTTCGCACGCGCCAGAAAGGCTGGAGCACGCTGGAAGCAGGAGGATGTGTCGCACTACCCACGTATACGCGGAGTGCAGACGGGAGCTAACCCTTTGGTGATTCTGCGGATGTTTAAGGAGTTGTGGAAATTGTGGTGGTTGATGCGCTCATCCCACGCACTTACTCCCTCTGTGCGATGAACTCATAGACGATTGTATCGTTGAATTCAGCAACTTGTGCAATGACTCCTTGTGATGCCCATGTATCGACCTGGGAGCTGATATTCGATTCTGGCGAGTACACAATCCACCGTGCACCTTCGTTCATATATTCGCGATGATTATCCGCAGTGATGTTTGCGAGCATTTGCGTTCTCCTTTCGATGTTTTCCGAGGGGAATCCGAGTGTGTAATCTCCCCATCCTGGGAGCAGAACCGGTAGGCCTGCCAGGATTGCTGCGTCGTATGTCCTTTCCTCGGTGGGTAACAGGGTAATCTCACCTGCTTGCACTCTTTGCCTCAGCCAGCTCAGGGCACTGATGAGGTTTCGTGGGATGTTTTTCTGGGGAAATTCCATCCAAAGAGCCGTGTGCTCACCAACATTTGCCCCGTTTTTCCAAGCCTGAAATCCTTCCGTGCTGAATTGCCAGAGAAAACCCATGCTGGCTATGACGAGAGAGACCGCCGGAACGATGGAGACGAGCTGCACAGAACGCCGACGATGTGTGAGTGTATGAGCGATGAAGCCTGCGGCAAAGATGGAGAGTGGGATCCATGCGACTTGGGTGAATTTCACGATGTCCCACGAGTAAAGGTACTCATAAAAGTTGAACACGAACATGGCACTGAAGGCCATCATCAACGAAGGTATGTACATTCTTCTCGTTCGTACCATTCCTGCGATGCCAGCGAGGAGTGGAATGGAGAAGCATTGAATGTTCCACAGAGTCATTTGCGACCAACTACCATGCAGTACACCTCCGCGGGGAACGAGGGATTCTGAAACTGCCCTTGCAATGAGTGCAGTGGTATCGGAAACAAGAAATGCTAGGAATGCTCCGGCGGCAACCGCACATGCAATATCCATGAGATGACGAGGGCGTTCGGTAGACTTTTCACGGGTATCTCGTGCTATGGAGATCAACCACGTGAGGGCTGCCCATCCGAGGACAGAGGCCACGAAAATGCCGTAAAGAGCCGTCTGAGCTATGCCTAGAACAGTGGTGACTACTGTGACGGCGAGTAAGGACCAAGGATCTGTCTTCTTCTCGGCGTCAATATTGGTCAGTATCAGAAAGAGGGTGAGGCAGAGGGGAATCCCTAGTGTCCAGGGATGCTGGAACCAGTTATTGGCGACAGACGGAGGCATATCATTGAAAAATCCCCAAGACAACGTGGAAGGAAAACCACTGGTGAACGCCCCGAGGAATCCGGCGATGGGGCCAACGCGTTTCCCGAACAGACGGGAGGCAATGTGACCATAGAGCAGGATGGTGTAGAAAAAGTGGACAGTGGTCACAAGGTCGATTGCGACATCAAACCGTACCCGGAATATCACTCGTACCATCGCGAATAGCGTGTCTATCCCGTAGTGATAGGGTAGGAGAACATTTGCAAATGTGAGGTGACGGGGGGGATAGATGCCGTTGACGATCTGCTCGGTGATGGAGAAGTGCCCAGTGATAATTCCCAATTTGTCCCAGTTGTCCTTCAGGATTACCGTGGGAAGAAGGATGAGTGTGCCGATGATAGCGCTCCACCAAAGCATTGCCGGGTAGGTAAAGGCCTGTGTTCGGGAAGCGCTGCCTTTGCCGCTTATGATGTAACCAAGCAATCCCAGCAGAGAGGTACTGACGGTGATGCCAAGATAGAAATCGTGGAAGAACAAACCGCAGATGTGCGTCGACAGTAGCCAGAGTGCCAGTGCCAATCCGGGCGTGATGCCTATGGTGTCTTTCCGCAGGGAACTGCGAGAAACGATGCACCGCGCAAGAAGCCAGATGCCCGGGAGAAACACTAGGAGTGAAACCAGAATCTTCGGCGATGGATTACTCACAAATTCATCCGGCAGAAGGGAGAGCGCACACAGTGCGATCGTACCCAGTATGGCCAAACATGCATGCACGACGGAGAGGCGCTGACTTCCTACAAAGATGCCTTTCATGGAAGACAGTATACGTGAAAGTATTGCAAAATCATGGTGGTGATCATGGAGAGAGATGCAGTGCGGTGCGTACATGAGCGCCATGGATTGTTGCCGATCTTTGCCTATACTGGACAGTGTGGACTCTTTTCAGGGGAAAACATGTCTCGTGACAGGCGGTGCTGGGTTTATCGGCACGCACCTAGTGCGGGCACTCCTCGCGCATGCGCCCAAACGCATTGTTGTACTCGACAGTCTGAAGTATGGAAGAGTTTCCCAGGACATCATCGCTGACAGCCGCGTGACTTTTTTGCAGAAGGATTTTTCCTCTGAATCCTCGGAGTCTCTCCGCTCTATGCTCGCGGGCGTCGATGTGCTTTTCCACCTCGCTGCGGAAAAGCACAACCAGTCCATCGACGACCCGATGCTGGTCTACAGCGTCAATATTCTGGGAACATCTCGCCTGTTTGAGGCTGCGTGCGCATCGGGCGTTCGCCGCATTGTCTTCACGTCATCGCTCTACGCCTATGGCACTATGCAGCCGCCTGCCATGCAGGAGTCCGATACCCCCTGTCCGCGGACACCCTACGGGATTTCCAAGCTGGCAGGGGAGCACATTCTCGCTGCTTGCTGCAAGACTCATGGCGTCGAGTACGCGATTCTCCGGCTATTTTTCGTTTATGGCCCCGGCCAGTTCCCTGGCATGGGGTACAAGTCCGTGATTGTAAAGAATGCTGAGCGCATCCGTAACAATGAACCGCCTGTCATTGTCGGCGACGGTACACAGGCACTGGATTATGTGTACGTGAGTGATGTCGTCGATGGCATTCTCAAGGTGTGCCTTCTTGCGCCCTCCGGCACGCTCCTCAATCTCTCGTCCGGCGTTCCCACTACCATTCTATCCCTTACCAGGCTGATGCTGGATATCGCGCAATCGCCTCTCAAACCGGTGTTTGTTGCGCCGGACTGGACAAGCGGTACCTCGCGTACCGGTAGGAACGAAGAAGCAGGGAGAATAGTTGGATGGAAAGTCACCACTGACATTGAAACCGGACTGCGGCACGTGTATCAATCCCTACTCGTCTAATCCCTAGAGCACATGCTCCAGTTGTCCGTCATTGCTCCGTGTTACAACGAAGAAAACAACATTCGGCAGCTAGCCGAGCGGCTCTTGATGTTGTTTGAAAAGCACTCGATTAGCGGAGAGGTGGTGCTCATCAACGATGCGAGCACGGACAGGACGCAGGAGATCGGCGACATGCTCGTGGCACAGTACTCGAATGTGCACTGTATCCGTCATGATCGTAATCAGGGCATTGCGGGCGGATGGATGACCGGAGTGGAAGCGGCAAAAGGGCAGCTCGTGTGCTTCATCGATGCCGATCTTCAAAATCCGCCGGAAGAGGTCTGGCGGCTCTATAGGGAAATGCAATGGTCGCTTGCGGATATGATCCAGGGGACCCGTAGCTCCATCGGTCGCATGCGCGACAGTCGCTACTTTCTGAGCAGGACGCTGAACGTCATCTTGAACCTTCTCTTCGGCATGAAGGCAGTGGACAATAAATCTGGCTTCGTCATCGCTCACCGTGAAGTGTTGCAGGATATTCTGGCGAGCCATGCTCGCTATCATTACTACCAAACATTCATTCGCGTGGCTGCAGAGGCCAAGGGATACTCCGTGAAGGAGGTCGAAACGCTTTTCCAGGAGAGGAAAGTGGGAAAATCCTTCATCAAAAAATTCCCTCTGATGCTCATCGCGAAGGTGATAGGGGACTGCATGAGAGCGTTTTTTGAATTCCGGATGGGGTCCCAGAGGCACGATGTGCTGCAGCAGTTCCTTGCATCGCATACTCCCGTCCGCAAGCCATCGATATACCGCGGCTGGAGAAAACTGTGGTACGAACTGTATTTTTTGACGATGCCGCTCCATGCCTGGGTGATCACGCGGCGGGCGAAGTTCTATCATCAGCTGCTGTGCTCGTCTCAGTACCTGTCTTCCAAAGACATGCGGGAGCTGCAGGAAGTGAAATTACGCCGCCTCATCCGAGATGCCTATCGTCATGTTCCGTATTACCGGCAGATGATGGAGAATCTCGGGCTGGGGCCGAAGGACATCGCATCCCTCGATGACCTGCGAAAGCTCCCAATGCTCTCGAAGAAACAGCTGCGGGAGAACCTCTATTTCGACCTTTTTTCCGCTACGCACAACAAGAAAGAGATGATCAGGATCTGCACGAGCGGATCCACGGGCGAACCGCTCGTCACCTATGCGGAGAGAAGGCAGCTCGAAATGCGTTGGGCCTCCACGCTCCGCGCGTATGAATGGACCGGCTGGAAGTTCGGGGATCGCCAGGTCCGGCTATGGCACCAGACCATTGGCATGTCCTTCTTACAGGTAGTGCGCGAAAAGACCGACGCCTGGTTCATGAATCGGCTCTTCATTCCTGCCTATGAGATCCGTGAAGACAACATCGAAGATTTCCTCAGGAAGATCAGGCGCCATAGGCCGGTGCTCATGGATGGGTATGCGGAGTCGTTTAATTTCCTTGCCCACTACTCGCAGCAGGCCCAGAAGTCCGGCATACGGCCCAAAGCCATCATGAGCTCAGCACAAGTGATGCCGGACCATGTGCGCGCAAAAATCCAAAACACATTCTCCACCGAAGTTTTCGACAAATACGGCAGTCGCGAATTCTCCGGCATTGCTTACGAATGCGAAGCGCACGACGGTCACCATGTGATAGCGGAAAGTTACATCGTGGAAGTACTGGTGGATAACAGGCCGGCGAAGCCTGGCGAAATCGGTGAAATCGTGATTACCGATCTCAACAATTTCTCGGTGCCGCTGATTCGCTATCGCATTGGCGACCTGGCCACCGTGATGGAGGACCGACCGTGCGCTTGTGGAAGGGGCATGCCGAAACTAGGGAGGATTGAAGGGCGCGCCCAGGCGATTATTTTGGGCGCCAACGGCGCCTGGGTTCCGGGTACGTTCTTCAGCCATTATTTCAAGGAATATGAATTTGCCCTACGGCAGTACCAGATCGTGCAGACGAGTAGGGATTCTCTCACGGTGAAGATCATCAAAAATGAAAGTTTCTCCGCGGATGTGGAGCAGGAGATCCTCTCGGGGCTGCGGAAATTTCTGGGGGAAACCATGGATATCACTATGGAGTTCGTGGAGTCCATCCCCATGGTGAAGACGGGCAAGAGGACGTCGGTGGTTTCTATGGTGGACTATGACTTCCAGGATGTTTCAGGTACACCCTGATATGTAGTCAGCGGAGGGTCGCAAGATATGTTTTTGCGGAAGATGAAGGTATGGGAGAGGGAGTAGTTCCACAAGACGACGGTGCCGATAGCGAACACTTTCGCCATGAAGTAGTGCATTCCGTGTACCAGGAGGAAGGAAGTGACGGAGATGTTGAAGATGTAAGCGAGACCGTAGACCAGTGAGAATTTCAGGATTTGCACTCCATGGTTCCTATCCTTATTGCGGAAGGTGAAGTACTTGTTTGCAAGAAAGATAAAGAGGACGGAGAGCAGGGAAGAAGCGGCGGATGCAGCATGTTCATTGACCCCACTCCGTACGAAAAATGTGAGAGTGGAGAGGTCAATCGTTGCACCCGTACCACCGCACAGGATGAATCGCATGCCCTGCTGGTAATGCCGGTGCAGGAATGATCGAAAAGAGAACATGGGGGATCGTGCAGAACAAGTCTGCTGATCTCTGTGTCCATCTGCAAGCAAGCTCTTTTCCTCAATCAGGCTTCTGCGGTACGCGGAATTGGCAGTGTGCTCACGAATCCGTCTTTCCCGGGACCACGAAGGGGCTGAACCGCGGACAGTTCACGCAGTGGAGCTCCCAGATATCGACAAGTGCCCGATCCATGAAGGCACCGTCGCTGATGGGCTCGTAGTTGCTGAGCGGTCGATAGTATTCGTACGAAATGAAGATAGCGGCGACCAATGCGAGTGCTGCACCTACACGACCGCTCGTCGAAAGCACCCACGGTCCCAGGCGTCTGCACTCGGTCCAGACGAGCGCGAGGATGCAGAAGCTGAAGATGAGCGGCAGGAAGTAGTGGTAGAGGTACATGACGCGCGGAATCTGCGAGATCACCGTCATGTAGCCGCCGTAGAGGGCGCAGAACGTCAGGAGGAGGGGGCGATCCTGTAGAGGTGTGCGCATATCCAGCACAAAGGACGCGAGCAGCAGACCGCCAGCGGCGACTATTCCTGCAAGCGCGATCCACCAGATGGCGGGGTTCACCTGGAGATAGAGGTATTGGTACAAACCTCCATCCGGCGTTTCCCAACGGTAGTTGATCGAGCGTCCCCCGACCGGCCAGAGAAACCACGGACTGCCGTTCTCCTCATCCTTGCACATATCCAGTCGCGGCACGCCGCCGTTGTAGTGCCCGACGAAGGCGAGGGAATCCTTGAGCATCACCGGAAACCACCGCACGGAGTGCGTAAGATTCGCGGCGAGAACGGCTTTGTAGGAGTCGGATGCTTGGTAGTAGCCTTGATCGGGAAGGGCTGGGTTGATGGTCTTGCCTAGGGCGAAGTGGATTTGCCATACGCCGATGTACACGCAGAGCAATGCCATACCTCCCGCTCCAGCGAGGCGCTGGAGGGAGGGCGAGTTTCGTCGCAGGTGCCACACGAGAGCCGGAATGAGGAGAATGAGCACCAGGCCCACAACCTTCGTCGTGAGGACGCAGCCAAAGGCACCGCCGAAGAGGATGGCGTACCAGGTGAATCTGCGGGGATCCTTTTCCTCCCGTAGGTGCAAGAACGCGAGAATGGTGAGCACGGAAAAAAATAGAAGCGCAGGCTCCAGCATGGCGCCGCGCAAGTGCACGATGAGCGCGTTGTCGAACAGATACAGCGATGTCAGCAGCGCTCCTAAGAGGTCGGATCGCGTGAGCTTGCGCAGGACCAGAAAGAGCAAGGGGGCCGTAAGCCAAGCAAGGAGGACGGGGAACAAGCGATATCCGGAAAAGGAGAATCCCTCGGGGATCTGGGTTCCGTAGTCTGTGCCAAGAAACTGATTGTCGAGGGGGTTCTGGTTGATGATCGCCTCGCCGGCCGCGATGAGGAGTTTGCCGAGCGGTGGGTGCTGCTCCATGAAGTACACACCATTGAGGTACTTCTGCGCGCTCGCGATGTGATAGTTCTCGTCCCAGAAGAATGCCGGCGGATTACTAAATCCGTGGACGTAGGTGAAGTACCCGATGGCGGTGATGAGACCGAGGAGTGTCCATAGACGCTTACTCTCCTCCGTCGCTGGCATGCGAAGCATGCGACTAGCGTAAAGAGCCAAGGGCAAAGAGGAAAGGGGAAAGATTGCACGCCCCCTTTTTAGTATGCCGGGATCGCGTGGTTGACGAT
>Ga0194128_10007830_pt1 | contig 13776 bp, 9 predicted proteins | sample TA2KigCa65mmetaG_FD_148650 | JGI IMG/M metagenome (GOLD analysis project Ga0194128, IMG submission 148650) | Freshwater microbial communities from Lake Tanganyika, Tanzania - TA2015037 Kigoma Deep Cast 65m | ecosystem: Environmental > Aquatic > Freshwater > Lake | place: Tanzania: Lake...
CCACAATAATGATGAGGAGCTCGAGAATAACAGCCAAATACAACACGAAGTATACTTTTCCAGCACCGCCCTTGGACATGCCGATCCTCCAATTATTCATTTGAACGGGGCACCATACCCCGCTCTTTTAGATGACGCCTAAAGACGTCCCCCTATTTTGCCGCAGAGATTATTTCTGTGACTTATCTGGTGTAACAACACCAACTTCTGCTTTTGGTGACAAGCTTGTTGACTTTACATCCTTTGCCTTCATCGAGCAGCATGAACCGCCTTCTTTCTTTGCACTGGCTGTTGAACAGCTGCCTGACTTATCAGATGCCGCTGTTGCCGTTGAGTATTCCTTTGAAGACTTTGCTGCTGTTGAGCAATGATCATCAGAGACCTTCTTTGCTGCTGTCTTTGTGGCACAGCACGATGAACCAGCCTTCGACTTTGATGCCGAGCACGATTCCCCGTTACCTGCAAAAGCAAACGAAACAGTAGCCAAAAGAGCAACTGTAATGGCGAGCATAGAGCGGATATTCATGATGAACTCCCAGAAAAGGTTATGTCTTGATGTGGATTTCTTAGCGTTAATCCGCCAAAATAGGATTTCACAAGCCTATTTTCAAAGGATTTTCAGTAGTAGTCAGTCAACTAATGTTAATAGTTTTACGTATTACTACGTACCTAATGACAACTCCCCTCGTCGGTTAATTCCGTCGAGGGGAGTGATTTATATACTTCGGTATAAACTTAGCTACATCCAGTTGTCGTGCCACAGTTTAGGCACATGGTGCATGCACCATTGCGGACAACTTGTGTGCTCTGACATTTCGAGCATGATTCACCGGTATAGCCCATGTTTTTTGGGTCCAGAGTTTTATGCTTAGCCCCGTCTGCGTCTATACTTGAAGAAACTGCCTCCATGACTTCGTTATATGTAGCAGCAGGTGTTATCACTTCTTGCGAAGGGGCTTCTGCAACAGCTGGAGCCGGAGCAGTTGATACGGCATCCTGGCTTTCAGCACCAGCGCCAATGCTACTTTGCTTCGAGTCTGCACCCGTTACGTGAACAAAGTCTGTCCTGTTGAGATAATCGTATCCAAGCGTGCGGAAGATGTAATCAAGAATCGATGTGGCATTCTTGATAGCTTCATGGCCTTCTACAAAACCGGCTGGCTCGAAACGTGTAAATGTGAAGGTGTCTACGAGCTCGTCAAGCGGCACGCCATACTGCAACGCCTTTGAGGCCAGAACAGCAAAGCAGTTGAGAAGCCCCTTGAACGAGGCACCCTCTTTGTACATGTCAATAAAGATTTCGCCTAACTGCCCGTCGTCAAACTCTCCTGTACGGATGTAGACTTTGTGTCCACCAACGGTTGCTTCGCGGACATAACCATGGCGGCGCTTCGGCAGACGTCTGCGCTCTGCACGTTGGTATACGCGCTCGACGATTACCTTCTGAATTGCTTTTTGATCTACTGTCTCGTCCCAGTCGTCTTGGTCTCCGAGCAAGACGAGTTCATCGAAGTTGTCGTTGCTCGCATTGAGCGGCTGAGATAGCTTTGATCCATCACGATAGAGTGCAATGGCCTTAAGCATCAGACGCCATGAGGCAAGGTGCACGTCGCCAACATTGTCCACAGTTGCATCGGCAGGCATGTTGATCGTCTTCGAAATCGCACCCGAAATAAACGGCTGCGCTGCTGCCATCATGTGCACGTGCGCCATATAATCGATGTAGCGCTCGCCACGTTTGCCGCACTTGTTCGCACAATCAAAAATGGCCAGATGCTCGTCCTTGATAGGCGGAGCCCCCTCGATCATCATGGTGCCGCACACATAGTCGTTTACATCGTCTATCTGCTTTGCACTAAAGCCCAATGAGGTGAGCATGTCGAAACCTGGATCGTCCAGTTGCGCAGCATCAAATCCCAGCTGACCACAAAGCTCTTCACCAAGGGTGTATTTGTTGAAGACAAAGCGCACATCGAAGGTGCTGTCGAGCTGACGCTCTACTGCTTCGATCGCCTCGTCTGTGAAGTTGAGCCCCTTTAGTGACGCACGATTGATGTGCGGGCACCCAACAAGTGATCCATGGCCCTTGCAGTACTTTTCGATGTCGTCGATTTGCTCTTCAGAATATCCCAGGGCACTTAGCGCCTTGTGAACAGACTGATTGACAATCTTGAAGTAGCCACCACCGGCCAGCTTCTTGTACTTAACAATCGCAAAATCTGGCTCGATGCCCGTAGTGTCGCAGTCCATCACAAGCCCAATAGTACCCGTAGGTGCGATCACAGTGGCTTGTGCGTTGCGATAGCCATGCTCTTCCCCAAGAGTAAGCGCCTTGTCCCACGCCATACGAGATGCTGTTACCAAATACTCTGGGCATATCGCATCGTCGATGCCAGATGGCTTGATCGTAAGGCTCTCGTACTCCTCGTCAGGTGTGTTGTATGCTGCACGCCTATGGTTTCGAATGACGCGTAGCATCGCGTCGCTGTTGTTTTTGTATTTCGGGAAGGGGCCTACATCGCGCGCCATTTCGGCGCTGGCAGCATAGCTTTCGCCCGTCATGACCGACGTAAGCGAGCCACAAATCGCAAGTGCTTCTTGCGAGTCGTATGGGATTCCCATCATCATAAGCACCGTACCAAGGTTAGCATAGCCAAGCCCCAGTGTGCGGAAATCATATGAACGCTGAGCTACTTCCTTGGACGGAAATTGCGCCATCAATACGGAAATCTCCAGTATAATTGTCCAGAGACGCACTGCATGGCGGTACTCATCTACCTTAATCGTCTGTGTGGCTTCGTCGTAGAAATGGGCCAAGTTGAGCGATGCAAGATTACATGCTGTATCGTCCAGGAACATATACTCGGAACATGGATTCGATCCGTTGATACGCCCATCATTCGGACAGGTATGCCATTCGTTGATTGTTGTATCAAACTGCAAACCCGGATCAGCACTCTTCCATGAGCTAACGTTGATCTTATTCCAAAGGTCCCGCGCACGCAATGTAACCGTCTTGGTTGCATCCGTCCGCCAAATAAGGTTCCATGGGCTGTCTGTAATGACGGCTTCCATGAAGTCGTTGGTTACACGAACAGAGTTGTTTGAGTTCTGTCCAGAAACCGTGTTATACGCCTCGCCTTCGTAATGCGTATCAAAGGCTTGGAAGTCAATGTTTGTATACCCTTGATCAATCAGTGCAAGTGTGCGCTTGATGATGTTGTATGGTACGCCACGATTAAGTGCACGCTGAATCAGCACGCGCAGACGCTCGTTGGTTGCCTCGTCTGTACCGGCCTCTGCTGCCGCAGATGCTATCTCTTGCATGAAGGTAGAAGCAATCTTAGAGCCAGCTACCAACGCAGCTACTTTCTCTTCTTCCTTGGCCTTCCATTCGATGAACTTTTCGATATCAGGATGGTCAACGTTCACGATCACCATTTTAGCAGCGCGACGCGTTGTGCCACCACTCTTGATGGCTCCTGCAGCACGGTCGAAAATCTTCAGAAACGACATCAAGCCACTAGAGACTCCGCCGCCCGAAAGGCGTTCGCTCTCTCCACGTAGGTTCGAGAAGTTCGAACCTGTACCAGATCCATACTTGAAGATCCGTGCTTCACGCGTTGCCAGATCAAAGATGCCCCCTTCATTCACCAAATCATCATTGACTGACTGAATGAAGCATGCATGGGGCTGTGGGTGCGTATATGCATCAGCCGAACGCGTCAGCTTCTTGGTATCTGGGTCTACGTACTGGTGTCCCTGTGCAGAACCCGTTATGCCGTATGCAAAGTTGAGTCCTGTGTTGAACCACTGCGGCGAGTTTGGTGCTGCCATTTGCTTGAGCAGCATGTAGGCAATTTCGTCGTAGAACGCCTGCGCATCCTCGGCTGTGTCGAAGTAGCCGTACTTCTCGCCCCACCAGCGCCAGCAGCCGGCCAGGCGGTGCACCACTTGGCGCACAGAATTCTCGGCTCCCGTGAGCGGGGCACCGTCGTCTGCGAGAATTGGCTTGCCTGCAGCATCGACCTGCGGTACACCAGCTTTGCGGAAATACTTCTGCGCAAGGATGTCGGTTGCTACTTGAGACCACGCCTCGGGAACTTCGATGTTCTCCATGCGGAAGATCTCTTTACCATTCTGGTTTCGAAGCACAGATTCTCGGATCGTGTACCCGAACATGTCGTATGGCGTGGTACCAGAAGTTGTAAAGCGGCGCGTAATCTTCATGCGCACTCTCCCATCATGAATTGTATCGGTAACCGGAAAGCCAACATCGTCCTACCACACAAAAGTTCATTTGACAGAGATGCTACCGCCGAGGTTGATGTGTGATCAACCCCAATGGGAACACGGGCTCTTCAATTGTGGGAAGGGATGTTGGAACGTTACGACGAAACAAAACGTGGTGAGTGCACTTCCTCTTTATGCTGCCGTGTTTCGTAGTAACTGTGGCAAACATAGTACGTTGAAATAGCTACGTCAATGCTGGCTGCGTTCGTGTGGATAAATACAGCGCAGGTAAATTTTTATCAACGGTATTGCATCTTTCAAAGTTGTTTTTTTGATCTGCGCCTGCCGTAAACTTGCAGCATATGCAAGAGCTCATCGACCTCCTTCAATCCCTTGACACACGGGCGTTGTACGCGATCAACCATGGAATGTCTAATCGCATCTTTGATGCGATCATGCCCCAAATCACAACCACGGCGTTCTGGATGCCGATCTATGTTATCGGCATTGTTGGTTTGCTCACACAGGGGGCTCGCACATGGCACCACGGAGGCGTCCGGCTGGTGACATGCGCCGTGGTGATGATGGCCGGAATTCTTGTGTTGGACCCAGTAGGACACCATCTGCTGAAGGAGGTTGTTGGACGTCCACGACCGTATCTGGTGCTGCCTGATATTCACAAGCTCATTGGATCTGGGGGTGGGTCGTTTCCATCCAATCATGCAATGAACAACGCATTCATCGCCTTCATCCTGTCGGCCTGGTTTCCGCGATGGCGCACGCTATTGTGGGGCGTTGCTCTGCTGATCATGTTTACGCGCCTGTATTGTGGCGTGCACTACCCAAGCGACATTCTCGGCGGTGCAGTGATAGGCGCCAGTGTTGCGTTCGCTACGGTACACGTGATAGGCAATCGATGGCCCAGATGCCTGAACGCGCAGCCCCCTCAATCGTAGCGGGCAAGCCCGTTGCTGTCCAATCACCTGCCAGCAGCAGGTTCTCTAGCTGGTCCATGAAATGATCTGCACGAATTCGTTGTGTGGTTGGCGTGAAGAGTGGCGTTGCCATTTTTTCTTTGATCACGAGTCCACGAATCAATGTTGCATGCCGGGCCTCAGGAAGTAGCTCGCGCAACTCGGCATCGCAATGACGGATAATCTCATCCTGAGATACGCCAACGATGCTATGTCCAGCACTCACAGTAAGGGCCACAAGGCCGCGTGCAATGCGACGTTTGTTGAACACCCATTGCACAGTTGTGCCCAGAGCAGCAAGAAGCTCGTGCGTCATCCACTGCTCGGTATACCACAGATAGAGGCTTACAATCGGGCTTGACTCAGGTGCAGCCGGAAAGGTTACTGGAGTTCCGGAGCTGGCGCACAGGCGCTCCAGTGCGCGTTGGGGTATGGCGCTTATGACTGCATCGACGTGATGGATCGTTCCGTCTGATAATACCACCTGCCTGCATCGATGGTCCGCGATGATGAGTCTGTCGACCGATGTACTGAGCTTGACGCTCCCTCCACGCGATGCGACCCATGAAGGCAGAGGCTCAATGAGATCGCTGAGTCCGCAGGTCGGGATCAATAACGACGAATCCTCCCGAGATCCCAGAAAGGCCAGCCTCATCACAGCTACAAGCAACTCGGCAGAGGCTTTATCCAGCGGAGCGTTCAAGGTTGCCAAAACAAGGGGCTCCCAAAACCTTTTCACAATATCTTCAGGCTGCTTGGCCCGGCGAAGAAATTCACTACACGTGCAGTCAGTAGTATGAACAGTACCTAGCGCAATGGCAATTGCAAGTCGCACACAGGCTATGCGTGAGGTAAACTGCACTCCGGACAGGCGGAGTAATCCGGCAACAACACCCAGCTTGCCCGGCAGAATCGAGGCATCAAGGACGCTTTTCGTGGCGCTTTTGTCTACAAATGCAACCTGCAGCGCCCGTTGTCTTTCAAGCAGGTGCTCGGTACCTAGGGCCTGCAAAACCCGAAGAAAAGAACTGTAGCAGCCCATCATCACATGTTGTCCGTTATCGATGTGATGTCCGCTCTCCCGGTCAATGAACGACCTCGCACGGCCTCCCAAATACGGACGCTCCTCGACCAGGAACACCTGGTGACCACGCTCCGATGCTTCAACAGCAGCCGAAATACCGGCCCAGCCCCCTCCGATGATGAGAATCTTCATTGTTGGCGCAATTTAGGGCCGTAATGCTGATGTACCTGCTCGCTGCTCGGTGTTCGCTGCTCGGTGTTCGCTGCTCGCTGCTTATATTCGCAGCCCCTGCGGAAGTGGCGAAATTGGCAGACGCACCAGACTTAGGATCTGGCGGGGCAACCTGTGAGAGTTCGAGTCTCTCCTTCCGCACAGCTTTTATTCATTGAAGCCCCCTTACGGACCTGTAGCTACCTTTTTGAGCAGGGGGCTAGCAGGAGACCCGCTTGGAACGCACACTGTCTACACTCGAGGGCTGCAAACGCGAAGTACGCATCAGCCTTAGCCAGTCAGAACTTAAACCACACTACGAAGAAGCCTACGTCCGCGCACAAGCTGGTATTACGCTACCAGGGTTTCGCAAGGGCAAGGTGCCTATCAACATCATCAAGCAGCGTTTTGGTAGAGATGTTGAGGCAGACGCACTCGAGACAATTGCTAATGCAGAGTTTCGTGCGTTTGCGCAGGCGGAGAAGCAGCGCGTTGTGGGCAATCCAGCATTGATCGATATTCAGAAGTCTCCAGAGGGTGTTGCCTTTGTGATCAAGTTCGATGTTATGCCCGACTTTGAACTTGGTTCGTACCGTGGGCTTACAATCGACCGTCCAATGAAGCTCGTAACAGAGGACGATGTTCAAAAAGAGATTGACCGTATTTGCCTTCGTGCTGCCACGTTTGATGCAGCAGAACAGGTAACCGATTCCATGCACGTGGTAACAGTATCGATGCACGAGCTTGATCGTGAGACATCGATGCCAATCATTGGAGCAGAACCACGTGAAGAGCGAGTTTTTCTCGACGACGAGAACGTAGATATGCATCTGCGATCATCACTTGCGAATACCAAGGTTGGAGATTCATTCCAATATGTTGCTGAGGCAGAGGATGAGAACACCCAGCCACCTTCCTATCGTGTAACGGTAACAGATGTTCAGAAGGTTGTGCCTGCAGAGTTCACAAATGAGTTCGCAAGCATGATCACCGGCGGACGTTTCGAATCAACCGAAGAGCTTCGATTTGATATCGAACGTCAGATCAAGGAGTACTTCGAACAAGCATCACAACAGAGCTTAGAAAATCAAGTTGTTGAGAAACTCGTTCAAGCACACGAATTCGAGGCTCCAGAGCCACTGGTACATGCAGTGATCCATCAACTGTTTGATGATTTCAAGCGTCGTAATGAAGGGGCTCCCGGACTCGACAAAATCTCGGCACATGATGTAGAGCACGAGTTCCGCCCAAGCGCAGAACGCATCGTGCGCTGGGAGCTAATTCGTGAGAAGGTTATCGAGGCCGAGTCTATCGGACTTAACGATGATGATCTGGAATTGGCAGGAACCCGCTTTGGTATCCCTGCAGATCAACTTCGTATGTTGATGCGTCAGAATGCATCCATCGAGGATCAGCTGCTTGCCGAGAAGGCCGTCCGAACCATCCTAGACTATGCAATCGTGACAGACGTCAACGTCGATTCAGAATAATAACTCACAGCTACATCACTGTAAGGGCACACCATGCACAACCAACTCGTCCCAATGGTCGTTGAGCAAACAAGCCGCGGCGAACGTGCATACGATATCTATTCCCGCCTCCTCAAGGAGCGTATCATCTTTATCGGTACTCCAATCGATGATATGGTAGCGAGTTTAACGATAGCACAATTGTTGTTCCTGCAGAGCGAAGATCCAACCAAGGATATCTCGCTGTACATCAACTCCCCCGGTGGAAGTGTTACAGCCGGTATGGCGATTTACGATACGATGCAGTTTATCAAGCCGGACATCTCGACAATCTGCGTTGGCATGGCAGCTTCGATGGCTCAAGTGCTGCTGTGTGCAGGTGCAAAGGGTAAGCGGTATGCACTGCCCCATTCACGAATCATGATGCACCAGCCATTAGGGGGCACTCAGGGCCAAGCAACAGATATTGAGATCTACACAAAAGAAATGCTGCGCATTCGAGATATGCTGTATGGTGTGATCTCTGTACATTCGGGCAAGGATTATGAGACCATTAAGAAAGATGCCGACCGCGACAACTATATGTCGCCACAAGAGGCTCTCGATTATGGCCTCGTAGACAAGATCTTAGATCGCACAGCCTAACACTCTACGACTACATGCAAGAAAATTTGAACTGTTCATTCTGTAATCGTAACTCACAAGAGGTCACCAGCCTCATTGCGGGCAAAGGCGTGTACATCTGCGATGTTTGCGTACAGAACTCGGTTGATATACTTCGTAAGAATGCACCTACGGGCCAGCTTCGGACTGATATATCAACGCTGCCTCGCCCATCAGAGATCAAGCGTCAGTTAGATGAACACGTGATTGGACAAACCGAAGCAAAAGAGGTTCTTTCCGTTTCTGTGTACAATCACTACAAGCGCATTCAAGCGAAGAATCTTGTTAGTGCATTTGACGAAGTTGAGATCGAAAAAAGTAACATCCTGCTCCTAGGCCCTACCGGCACCGGAAAGACCCTTCTTGCACAGACACTAGCCCGTATTCTCGATGTGCCATTCGCCATCGCAGATGCAACAACGCTTACCGAGGCTGGTTATGTTGGTGATGATGTTGAGTCGATCATCGTTAATCTGCTACAAAACGCAGATTATAACGTAGAACGCGCAGAACGTGGCATCATTTACGTTGACGAGATCGATAAGATCACGCGGAAAAGCGATAGTGCGTCGATTACACGCGATGTATCAGGCGAGGGCGTTCAACAAGGTTTGCTCAAGATCCTTGAAGGTACGGTTGCCGGGATACCTCCGAAGGGTGGACGTAAGCATCCCGAACAGCCCCTTGTGTATGTGAACACGCGCAACGTGCTATTCATTTGTGGTGGAGCTTTTGAAGGACTCGAAAAGGTTATCGCAAAGCGCAAGCGTCCGACAACGATTGGTTTTACGGCACCAACTGCCGCCACGGTAGAAGAGTCGATGGAGCTCTTAGGCGATGTTGAACCGGAAGATTTGATGAAGTTTGGTTTTATACCGGAGTTTATCGGACGTCTGCCGGTTGTAACAGCATTGCATCCGCTTACCGACGAAGCAATGCTCGATATTCTCACGAATCCAAAGAATGCCATCGTTAAGCAATACCAAAAGTTGCTCCTTCTTGAAGGTATAGAGCTGCAGTTTGAACATGAAGCGCTCATAGCACTGGTTCATAAGGCTCAGAAGCGTCGCACTGGGGCTCGCGCATTGCGCGGTGTGATGGAAGAGGTGATGAATCCTATCATGTTTATGCTACCCGATGTGCCCGGTGTTCGCAAGTGCATTGTTACGCGAGAAGTTGTAGAGCGCGATGCGTCGCCCCTTCTGGAACTCAGCGAACAGCCCGCAGCAAGAGCGTCTTCGTAGATCTTATGATCGTCGTGGTGGCGTATGCACAAACAACCCAGCTATTGCGCCAGCAGCCCAGACGCCATGGATAATAGCGTAGATAAGTGGCGCGAACAACATCGTGGTTAATGCAGTAGGCAACCCACCATTCCATTCTTTGGATGTCGAAAGAGTATGGAGTGTGCTAAAGACGCATACAGCCGAGTACAGGTAAACGGTATAAAAGAGTGGCTCGATGCTCATAACTCCTAAGGCCCACATCGAAAGCAGCGCTACGAGCGCGAGAAAGCCCAGGATAGGTATGGCTTGGCGCGCATGCAGCGACTGCGGATACTTGCGTAGCACGGCAGACTTCCACCATCCATAGCGCCATCGCTGCCGTGCAAGCCCCTTGAGTGTTGGGCGAGCCATGGTGTAAAATATTGGCCGCGGCAACGAATACACACCCGCGCCGAGGCGCGTTGCACGATAGTCAAAGTCGAAGTCTTCGTTTGTCAGCAGTGATTCATCATACCCGCCCAGCTTGTCCCATACGCTTCGGCCGTATGACGACATAGCCGCATGAGCAACTTGCACGGGACTCGTAAGATGCGTACGCGAAGCACTCCCACCCGATCCCAGCTTGCTTGATGTAAGCACGCTGATGGCTTCTGCTACGGGGCTTGCACCACCAGCAATAATCCTGATACTGGGGCCCACGAGATCAAAGCCTGGCAGCTGCAACGATTCGACAATGCGCTCAATGTAGTCGTCGGAGATGCGTGCATGACAGTCCACACGTACAATCACATCACCGCGTGATGCCTGCACTGCTGTGTTGAGTCCACTTGGAATTGTCTGATTTGAGTTTGGCACCACCTGCACTGCGAACGAGTACTTGCGGGTGTTCACAAGTGATGCGATGTGCTCACGTGTTCCATCGTTAGACATACCGTCAGCAATTACAACCTCGAACGCCCCCTGATAACTCTGCGATTGCAGATTGTCAAGAATGTGCTCGATTGTGTAACGCTCATTCCTACACGGAATGATAACAGAGACAAGCGATAGGTTTAGTGCCGACATGCGGCAAATATACCCATGCTACTTGGCTACAATCATCGCTTGATGAGCACGCTCATCATTAAGCGTTAGTTGCACCATATAGGTACCGCTTGGCAATGCAGCTACTTCAAATACATGCTCATAGAGACCAGACTCTTGTGCCTCATGAACAATCGTAGCTACGTGAAAGCCAAGATTGTCGAAGATCTCGAGTCGAACATGATGCGCGGCACGCAGCTCGTAGCGTATGATAGCATTCGACTGCACAGGATTTGGTGATATCGGCTGGAAGGTCCATGCAGACCCCTGCTGTACGGACTCTTCCGAATCCACAGATGTTGTGCCACTCTTGATAACCTTCACTGTTGAGAAGCTGCCAAAGAGGATGTCTTTAATCGCAGCCTTCTTCGCACCAAACCACTGCTCAAGCACAGATGCATAGATCTGACGGAAATCATACTGCATTTTGAGATTGCCGTTGTCGAGGTTCTTCATGTCAGGATTTGTGCCAATGATGCCATCCTGCACAGGCACACCAAAGAACATCATCGGTGCGGCCGTACCGTGGTCTGTGCCAAGACTTTGGTTGGATGCAACACGGCGTCCAAACTCGGAGAACGTCATCGTCACAACTCGGTCTGCTATGCCAAGTGCCTCGATGTCACGCTGGAATGCCGTGATAGCCTCGGATACCATTTGAAGAAGATTGGCATGCGTACCCGTTATGGTATCATCTGCACCAACTTGCGATGCATGAGTGTCAAAACCTCCGAGCTGCACAACGTATACACGCGTCTTCAAGCCCCCTGCCACAAGGCGTGCTACGATCTTGAGCTGGTCTGCGAGACGATTGGACGTTGGATAGGTGAACTTATTCTGTGCTTTGTCTGCGGCAGATTTAATCACTGCGCTGAACTGGAGAGACTTCATTTGCACTTCACGCACATACTTGATGTTCTCGGCTGCCAACTTCGTTGATGGAAGATCGTTGCCCGGCGCATCTGTGCCGCTTACGAGTTTGTAGAATGTCTCGGGATCTTGCAGGGCAATACCCATTGACTGATGCTGATAGCCTGTAAGCGCAAGGCCTACTACCGGAGCCATTTGGATCGCAACCGGATCGGGCATCTTGGTGTTAGGATAGCCTGTAGGGTAATCAGGGTACTCCGTGTTGAGATAGCGTCCAATCCAGCCTGTGGTTTCATTCACATTCGAGGCGCTACCACTCATCCAGATGTCTGTTGAGCGAAAGTGCGACAGGTTTGGATTCGGATACGTCACGCCCTGCACAACATTCATCTTCTGCTCCGACCAGAGCTCGTGAGCCCCTTTCATCACTGGGTGAATACCTGTTGCGTTGCTGAGCTTGAGAACCTTGTTCTCTGTAATAGCGATGTTGCTACGAAGCGATTGGTAGGTTCCGTACTCGCTCAATGGTATAACCGTGTTGAGGCCGTCGTTACCACCGTTCAACTGCACAAGCACAAGTACGCGGTCTGTCTCAGCTTCCACATTAAATAAGTCGTTTACCACCGGGCCATCAAATGCCTGCAGAGGAATGCCATTGAAGAGCATGGGAAGTGCAACAGCGCCGGAAGTGCGTGCGATAAAAGATCTGCGCGATAAACGAGTAGGTGTGTTCTTGTTCATGGTAGCCCCCTTACCCTAATTGATATTCCGCCGTGCGGAAGAGGTAGCGGAAAAGTCTGTCGAGCGGCGTGCGGACGGCATTGAAGTTGGCATTTGTTGGGTTTGCCTTGTAGGCATTCCAGAGTGTTGCCCACTCGTAGTAGCGTCCGCCATTCATGAGGATCTCCTCGGCAAGCATCATCACGGTTGACTCAACGAAGGGGGCTGCAAAGAGCACTTCATTGATCTGCTCGATCATGCCAAGGGAATCTTCCGAACCGCTTAGCTTACCCACAAATGCTACTGTATCAACGATAGGCTTGCGACCCAATGCGTTGTTATTCGTGAGAAGCGCATCGGTAAAGCCATTTCGTAATGGTAGCGTTGCCGTTGTGAGCCACATGCGATAGTAGTCTGGCGCTTGATAGTAGGCTTCAAATCCCGCCACACTTGACGGTTCTACGAGATCCATCTGTTGTGCTCCAAGTGCAGTTGTAAAGCCTTGGAAGTAGCGTCCGACAAGTGTTTGGTCTGTGATGAGTGTCCATGACGGGAATGCTCTGCCAAGCCCAATCACAAGATCTGCCGGACTCCGCAACTGGCATCCACGCAAGTTCACATCAAAGAAATGCTCCGAAGACAGAAGCTTTTTGAGCACTGGTCCAACGTTCCAACCATTTGAACGGAGGTCCTTAGCAAGGGGCTCGACAACCTTTGTTCGGACCTCATCGGTGATATCACTGTTTACAAACCAGATGTAAAGTTTCTTAACAATGTATTCCGAAGTGGCATTTTGCTCGAAAATCATGTCGAGCATTTCATCGATTTCCTGGACAGCCCCTTGCGGGGTTGAGCGGCCTTTGATGACGCGATTGCCGTAGCGGACAGAAAACTGCTTATCTGTTGTGTCGTGATTCGTCGCAACAAATACAACATTGGGATTGTCGGCAAACAATGGTGGATTACGCGGCTCGTTATCCCGGAAATCACGGTCATTGGCTGTAAGAACAAGGTCGCGAGTTCCGAAGTCGCGCCAACCTGTTAGAACTTTTGCCGCGGCACGAACGTCTTGCTCCGTGTATGTGGTGTAATCACCTTGCGATATTTCTGGCCCCTTACCAATTGAAAAAAGCTCTTGGAGCTCGCGGCCATAGTTCTCGTTCGGACTGCCCTTGGTGTTCACGTTTCCGTTGAGGTAGCGAAGCATGGCGGCATCAAGCGTAACGCGACGCGCCATGCTCTTAAAACTGCCGAATGCATTCGCGCGCATGAAGGCAAGAAGCTCCCAGGAGAAAATGCCATTC
>Ga0194128_10007832_pt1 | contig 13775 bp, 11 predicted proteins | sample TA2KigCa65mmetaG_FD_148650 | JGI IMG/M metagenome (GOLD analysis project Ga0194128, IMG submission 148650) | Freshwater microbial communities from Lake Tanganyika, Tanzania - TA2015037 Kigoma Deep Cast 65m | ecosystem: Environmental > Aquatic > Freshwater > Lake | place: Tanzania: Lake...
CTCCTCGGGGAGGATGCGCGCGATGACGCCCTTGTTGCCGTGGCGGCCGGCCATCTTGTCGCCGACCGACAGCTTGCGCTTCATCGCCACGTAGACCTTGACCAGCTTGATCACGCCCGGCGGCAGCTCGTCGCCGCGGCGGATCTTCTCCTTCTTCTCCTCGAACAGCTGGCGGATGACCTCGACCTGCCGCTCGGTGCGCTCCTCGAGCAGCCGCAGGTCGCCCTCGAGCCGCGGGTCGTCGCTCTGGATCTTCAGGCGGACCATCTGCTCGTAGGGGATGCCCTGCAGCACGTCGGGCGAGAGCACCGTGCCCTTGCGCAGCAGGCGCTCGCGGCCGTACTCGTCGAAGGCGTCGGCGCGCAGCGTCTGGTTGTTGAGCATCTGCATGACGCGCTTCTTCACCTCGTCGTGAAGAATGCGGATCTCGTCCTGCAGGTTCTTCTCCATCATCTCGAGCTCTTCGGCCTCGATGGCCTTGGCCCGATCGTCCTTCTCGATGCCCTTGCGCGAGAAGATCTTCACGCCGACGATGATCCCCTCGATGCCCGGCGGGCAGATGAGGGAGGCGTCGCGCACGTCGCCCGCCTTCTCGCCGAAGATGGCGCGCAGGAGCTTTTCTTCCGGCGTCAGCTGCGTCTCGCCCTTCGGCGTGACCTTGCCGACGAGGATGTCGCCCGGCTTGACGTAGGCGCCGATGCGGATGATGCCGCTGTCGTCGAGGTCGCGCAGGTACGTCTCGGACACGTTCGGGATGTCGCGCGTGATCTCCTCGGGGCCGAGCTTGGTGTCGCGCGCCTCGATCTCGAACTCCTCGATGTGGATGGAGGTGTAGTAGTCCTCCTTCACCATCTTCTCGGAGACGAGGATCGCGTCCTCGAAGTTGTAGCCGCGCCACGGCATGAACGCGACCAGCACGTTGCGCCCCAGCGCCAGCTCGCCGAGCTCGGTGCACGGGCCGTCGCCGAGCACCTGCCCCTTCTGCACGCGCTGCCCCACGCGCACGATCGGCTTCTGGTTGATGCAGGTGTTCTGGTTCGACCGCTTGAACTTGGTCAGCGGGTAGATGTCGGCGCCCATCTCCTTGCTGAGGTCCTCGGGCGTCTCCGCCGGCGCCTCCACGCGGACGACGATGCGCTGGCTGTCGACGTAGTCGACGGTGCCCGTGCGGCGCGCCACCACCACCGCGCCCGAGTCCCGGGCGGTGATGTACTCCATGCCGGTGCCGACGTACGGCGCCCGGGCGCGGAGCAGCGGCACGGCCTGGCGCTGCATGTTCGATCCCATCAGCGCGCGGTTCGCGTCGTCGTTCTCGAGGAACGGCACGAGCGACGCCGCCACCGAGACGAGCTGCTTCGGCGAGACGTCGATGAAGTCGACCCCCTCGCGCCGCGACAGGATGAAGTTCCCCTGCTTGCGCGCGTTCACGCGGTCGGCCACGAGGCGGAGATCCTCGTCGAGCTCCGCGTTCGCCTGGGCAATGATGTACTGGTCTTCCTCCCACGCCGACAGGTAGAAGGAATAGGGCTCGAACTCGACCCCCTTCCTCTTCGACCGGCCGTCGGCGCCGACCAGCTCGTCGGCCTCGACGACGTCGCCCACCTTGTACTTCGGGTTGCCGCCGGCGTTGGTCACGATGACGAAGTCGATGACCCGCCCGTCCTTCACCTTGCGGTACGGCGACTCGATGAAGCCGAACTCGTTGATCCGCGCGTAGCAGCTGAGCGACGAGATCAAGCCGATGTTCGGACCCTCCGGCGTCTCGATCGGGCAGATGCGCCCGTAGTGCGTCGGGTGGACGTCGCGCACCTCGAACCCCGCGCGCTCGCGCGAGAGGCCGCCCGGCCCGAGCGCCGAGAGCCGCCGCTTGTGCGTGATCTCGGAGAGGGGGTTCGTCTGATCCATGAACTGCGACAGCTGCGACGACCCGAAGAACTCGCGAATCGCCGCCATCACCGGCTTCGCGTTGATCAGGTCGTGCGGCATGGCGGTCGCCATTTCCTGGTAGACCGACATCTTCTCCTTGATGGCGCGCTCCATCCGGACCAGCCCGATGCGGAACTGGTTCTCGAGCAGCTCGCCCACCGAGCGCACGCGGCGGTTCCCCAGGTGATCGATGTCGTCGACGTTCTGCGGGTTCCGGCGCAGCTTGAGGAGGTACTTCAGCACCTCGTAGAAGTCCTGCGGGTGCAGGATCTTCTCGTCGAGCGGCGTCTTGAGCCCGAGCTTGGTGTTCAGCTTGAGCCGGCCCACCCGCGAGAAGTCGTACTTCTGCGGGTTGAAGAACATGTTCTCGAAGAGCGACCGCGAGCTGTCGAGCGTCGGCGGATCGCCCGGCCGGAGGCGCCGGTAGATCTCGATGAGCGCCTCCTCGTGGGTGCGGATCGGATCCTTCTTGAGCGTCTGGCTGATGATCGGGCCGACGTCGTCGCGCTCGGGGAAGAAGATCTCGATCTTCTCGACGCGCTTCTCCTGCGCCATCGAGATGACCCGCGGGGTCAGCTCCTCGTTGGCCTCGAGGATCACCTCGCCGGTCTCGGGGTCGACGATGTCGGCCGCGGCGAACGCCCCCTCGAGCGCCTCGTCGGCGACGGCAATCGTCTCGAGGCCCGCCTTGCGCAGCGCCGCGACGGCGTTGGCCGTGATCTTCTTGCCGCCCTGGATCGAGAAGTCGCCGGCCTTGACGTCGTTGACCGCGCGCAGGCCGACGAGCGTGTCGTTGACGGCCCACATCAGCGCCGGCCCCTGGGTCAGATAGATCCGGTCGACGTCGTAGAACGTGCGGATGATCTCGTCGGCGCCGCGCAGGCCGAGCGCGCGGAGGAACACCGTCGCGAGGAACTTCCGCTTCCGATCGATGCGCACGTACAGCAGGTTCTTCTGGTCGTACTCGAACTCCACCCACGAGCCGCGGTACGGGATGATCTGCGCCACGTAGAGCGTCTTGTCCTCGGAGTGGAAGAAGGCGCCGGGCGACCGGTGGAGCTGGCTGACGATGACCCGCTCGGTCCCGTTGATGATGAACGTCCCGTTGTCGGTCATCAGCGGGATGTCGCCGAAGTAGACCTCCTGCTCCTTGATGTCGCGGATCGTCTTGACGCCGGTCTCCGGGTCCTTGTTCCAGACGACCAGCCGGATGGTGACCTTGAGCGGGACGGCGTAGGTCATCCCCCGCTCCTGGCACTCGTCGACGTCGTACTTGAGCTTCATCCCGACCGTGTGGCCGCAGATGTCGCAGACGTCGCCGCGCGCCTGGTTCGCCACGCCGCACCGCGGGCAGAGCACCTCGTGGTCGCCGTAGGGGTCGGCCACGAGCGTCGCGCCGCAGTTCTTGCACGGCTTCCGCAGGTGGTGGAGGCCCGAGAGCTTCCCGCACTTGCACTCCCAGTTGCCGATCGAGTACTCGATGAACTCGAGCGACGAGTTCTCCCGGAAGTCGCTGATCGGAAACACCGACTTGAACACCGACTGCAGCCCCGCGTCCTCCCGCTCGGAGGGGAGGCGGCTCATCTGCAGGAAGCGCTCGTAGGACTTCCGCTGGATCTCGATCAGGTTCGGAATGGGAACCGTGGTCTTGATCTTCGAGAAGTCCTTGCGGTCGCGGTAGACGTTCTTGGGAAGGCTGTACATCGGTGGCTGACCCTCGCGGATCGGAAACGGGAAACACCGGGCGGACCTGACGGCCCGCCCCCACACCTACACGCCGGCTCTGGGCGTCCGGCTCCGGGCGCCGGGAGGCCCGGGGCCAGCCCACAGCCCAAGGCCCAGCGCCAGAGCCTTACGCGATCGAGACCTTGGCGCCGACCTCTTCGAACTTCTTCTTGATCGACTCGGCCTCGTCCTTGTTCACGCCTTCCTTCAGCGGCTTCGGCGCGCTCTCGACCAGGTCCTTGGCTTCCTTCAGCCCGAGGCTGGTCACCTCGCGCACGACCTTGATGACCTTGATCTTGTCGGCGCCCACTTCGCTCAGGCTCACGGTGAACTCGGTCTTCTCCTCGGCGGGCGCGGCCGCGCCGCCGCCGGCCATCGCCATGCCGGGCATCGCCATCGGCATCGCGGCCGCGGCGGACACGCCGAGCTCGGACTCGAGCGCCTTCACGAGCTGCGAGAGCTCCATGACGCTGATACCCTTGATGTAATCGATCACCTGCTGCTGAGTCACATCGGCCATTTCAGTCTCCTGATGCTCGTCGGTCTCTCGTCTCGTCTCTGGTCTCTGGTCTCTCGTCTCTGGTCTGTTGTCCCCATCTCCGGCCATGACGAGAGACCAGAGACGAGAGACCAGAGACGATCAGGCTTCACTCTTCTTCTGCTGCTCCGCCTGCACCAGCACCGACAGCAGGTCGCGCGGCGCGGCGGCCAGCACCGACACGAGCTGCTGCATCGGCGCCTGCATCACGAAGAGCAGCTTCGCGTACAGCTCCGGCCTGCCAGGCAGGTTGGCGAGGTCGGTGACCTCCGCCGGCTTGATCACCTGGCCCTGCACCACCGCCGCCTTGATCGCCAGCGTCGGGGCGCCCTTCATGAACGTGGTGAGCACCTTGGCCAGCGCCACCGCGTCGCTGCCGGTCAGGGCGACCGCGGTCGTCCCGACGAACGCCGACTCGAGCGCGGCGAGCTTGGTGCCATGCGCGGCCCGGCGCGCGAGCGTGTTCTTGACCACCTTGTACTGGGCGCGCGCGGCCCGGATCTGCCGCCGCAGCTCCGTGACCTGCGGGACGTTCAGCCCGCGGTAGTCGACCACGATCGCCGTGTCGGCCCCCTTGAAGACCGACGCGAGATCCTGGAGTTCCTGTTCCTTCTCAGCCCTGGTGACAGCCATTACCGATCCCTGCCGGCCCGGGGCGCCGGGCATCGGGCGGTGACCGCCCGAACCCCGCAGCCAGGAGCCATCAATGTTTCACCCTCTCGTCCATGTGGGTGGTGTCGATGCGGATACCGGGCCCCATCGTGGAGGACACCGTGACGGACTTCAGATAGCGGCCCTTGGCGGCCGGCGGCTTCGCGCGGACGACGCTGTCGACGAGCGCGCGCGTGTTGGCGACGAGCGCCTCGGTGGCAAACGACGTCTTGCCGACCGGCGCGTGGACGATGCCGGTCTTGTCGACGCGGAACTCGACCTTGCCCGCCTTGATCTCCTTGATCGCCTGCGCGATGTTCGGCGTGACCGTGCCGGTCTTCGGGTTCGGCATCAGGCCGCGCGGGCCGAGCACCTTGCCGAGCCGGCCGACGCCGCGCATCATGTCGGGCGTCGCCACCACGGCGTCGAAATCGATCCAGCCGCCGAGAATCTTCTCCACGACGTCGTCGCCGCCGACGTAATCGGCGCCCGCTTCCTGCGCCTCCTTTTGCTTGTCGGCGCCGGCGATCGCCAGGACGCGCTTGCTCTTGCCGAGCCCGTGCGGCAGGACGACCGTGCCGCGGACCATCTGGTCGGCGTGCTTCGGGTCGACGCCGAGGCGCATGGCCAGCTCCACCGTCTCGTCGAACTTCGTGTACTTCACCTTCTGGATGAGCGGAATCGCCTCCTCGATCGAGTAGGCGCGCTCCTCGATCTGCGCCTCGGCAGCCGTGAACTTCTTGCCGTGTCTCGCCATATGCCTCCTCGTGGTGCTAGCGGACGCCTGGCGTCCTCCCACATTTACGGATTGACGGATTGACGAATTCAAATCCGTCAATTCGTCAATCCGTCAATTCGTCAATTCGTCAATTACCCGACGACGTCGATCCCCATCGACCGCGCCGTGCCGCGCACGGTCTGGACGGCCGACTCCAGCGAATCGCAGTTGAGGTCGGGCATCTTCGTCTTCGCAATCTCCTCGACCTGCTTCGCCGTGACCGTGCCCACCTTGTTGCGGTTCGGCTCGGCCGACCCCTTCGCGAGGTTCGCCATCCGCTTGAGGAGCACCGCCGCCGGCGGCGTCTTGGTGATGAAGCTGTAGCTGCGGTCCGCGTAAACGGTCACGACGACGGGGATGATCAGCCCGTCGTCCTTGGCCGTCTTCGCGTTGAAGTTCTTGCAGAAATCCATGATGTTGACGCCGTGCGGACCGAGCGCGGTCCCGACCGGCGGCGCGGGCGTCGCCTTGCCCGCGGGAATCTGCAGCTTCACCATCGCCTGAACTTTCTTCGCCATACCCTGCGTCCCCGCTGCCTGCTGCTTACTGCCTACTGTCGACTAGATCTTTTCCACCTGCAGGAAATCGAGCTCCACGGGCGTCGCGCGGCCGAAGATCGTCACCATGACCTTCAGGGTGTTCCGATCGAGATTCACCTCGTCGACGACCCCGTTGAAGCTGGTGAACGGCCCCTCGTTGATCCGAACGTGGTCGCCCTTCTCGAAGCTGTACTTCGGCTTCGGCTTCTCGGCGGCCGACTTCACCTGGTCGAGGATCTGCTCGACCTCCTCCGTGCTGAGCGGCGTCGGCTTGCTGCCCGCGCCCACGAATCCGGTGACCTTGGGCGTGTTCTTCACCACGTGCCACGCATGGTCGGACATCGTCATCTCGACCAGGATGTAGCCGGGAAAGAAGCGCTTGGGCGTCACGACCTTCCGGCCGCTCCGCATCTCCACCACGTCCTCGGTCGGAATGAGAATCTCGCCGATCTCGTTCTGCAGCCCGTACGCCTGTACCCGCTGCTGCAGCGACTCGGCCACCTTCTTCTCGAACCCCGAGTAGGTGTGGACGATGTACCAGTGCTTGGTGGCAACGTCCGTCATCACGCCCCAAACTGCCGGAAGACCCAGTCGACAAGACGGTTGAACATCAGGTCCAGTCCCCACAGATAGAGACCGAAAAAGATCGACGTGACGATGACCACAATCGTGGTGGCGTACACCTCGCGGCGCGAGGGCCACGTGACGCGGCGCGTCTCGTTGCGCACCTCCGTCAGAAACGTCCGGCTGTTGTCCCACCAGCCGCGGATGCCGCCGACGGTTCGGACCGGTGCGGTCTTGATCTGTTCAACCGTGCTCATGACTGCGTCTCGAAGGGATCCGGGATCCGGGAGCCGGGATCCGACGGATCAGCGTCCTGGTCCGGATCCCGCTTGCCGGATCCCGCTTCCCGGTACTCCTGGCAGGTGAGGAGGGACTCGAACCCCCAGCCCCCGGTTTTGGAGACCGGTGCTCTACCAGTTGAGCTACTCACCTGGACCTCATTGCTCTCGTTTCTCGTCTCTCGTCTCTCGTCAGAGAGCGACGAGAGACCAGAGACCACAGACCAGAGATTATTTCGTCTCCTTGTGCGCCGTGTGCTTGCGGCAGAAGCGGCAGTACTTGCTGACCTCGATCCGCTCCGTCGTCTTCTTCTTGTTCTTCGTCGTGCTGTAGTTCCGGCGCTTGCACTCGCCGCACGCCAGATGAACGATGTCCCTCATATTCAGCCTGTAGCCTGTAGCCGGCAGGCCGTAGCCGGTGCGCGGTCTTTCCGACCGGCTACCGCCTACCGCCTACCACCTCCCGGCTATTGCACGATCTCCGAGATGGTGCCGGCGCCCACGGTGCGGCCGCCCTCGCGAATGGCGAACCGGCTCCCCTTCTCGATCGCCACCGGCGTGATCAGCTCCGCCGAGATCGTCGTGTTGTCGCCCGGCATCACCATTTCCACGCCCTCCGGCAGGTGCAGCGACCCGGTCACGTCCGTCGTCCGGATGTAGAACTGCGGCCGATACCCGTTAAAGAACGGCGTGTGCCGCCCGCCCTCTTCCTTCGACAGAATGTAGACCTCCGCCTTGAACTTCGTGTGCGGCGTGATCGACCCCGGCCTGGCCAGCACCTGCCCCCGCTCCACGTCCGTCTTCTCCACCCCCCGCAGCAGCACCCCGATGTTGTCCCCCGCCACCCCTTCGTCCAGCAGCTTCCGGAACATCTCCACCCCGGTCACCACCTTCTTCTCCGTCGGCCGGAAGCCCACGATCTCCACGTCCTCCCCGACCTTCACCTTCCCCCGTTCCACCCGCCCCGTCACCACCGTCCCCCGCCCCGAGATCGAGAACACGTCCTCGATCGGCATCATGAACGGCTTGTCCACTTCCCGCTGCGGCAGCGGCACATACGTGTCCAGCGCCTCCATCAGCTGCACCACCCCGTCGACCCCGTCCGTCTCCCCCTGCAGCGCCTTCAGCGCGCTCACCCGCACCACCGGCGTGTCGTCCCCGGGGAAGCCGTAGCTCGACAGCAGCTCCCGCACCTCCAGCTCCACCAGGTCCAGCAGCTCCGGGTCGTCCACCGCGTCCACCTTGTTCAGCGCCACCACCAGATACGGCACGTTCACCTGCCGCGCCAGCAGCACGTGCTCCCGCGTCTGCGGCATCGGGCCGTCGGTCGCGCTCACGACCAGAATCGCCCCGTCCATCTGCGCCGCCCCCGTGATCATGTTCTTGATGTAGTCCGCGTGCCCCGGGCAGTCCACGTGCGCGTAGTGCCGGTTCGCCGTCGAATACTCCACGTGGCTCGTCGCAATCGTCAGAATCTTCGTCTCGTCCCGACGCCCCTGCGATTCCGACGCCTTCGCCACCTCGTCATACGACACGAACTTCCCCCACCCCCGGTCCGCCGACACCTTCGTCAGCGCCGCCGTCAGCGTCGTCTTCCCGTGGTCGATGTGCCCGATCGTCCCCACATTGACGTGCGGCTTCGAACGATCAAATTTCTCTTTCGCCATCTAGCGCTCGCTCAGGAAATAAAGTCGCCGTTGCTGCCGGTCCACCCTCGCGCAGGGCGCTTCGGTGGACAACCTTCGCATGGCTTGCCGACCGTAGCTCGCGCGTTGGCGGGCGCGAGCAAAGGCTGGAGCCGATGACCGGGATTGAACCGGTGACCTCGTCCTTACCAAGGACGCGCTCTGCCAACTGAGCTACATCGGCCTCGCGCTTCCACCTTCGCGCTCACGCGCGACGGTGCACAGCTCGCGCTACGGCCGACAAGTCGGACGCAGCCAATCTCGTGAGCCAGCCTGGTGCGCCTGGCTTGCCAGCCGAAGCTCACGCCACGCGTCAGCGTGCGTGAGCGAAGGCTGGAGCGGGAGACGGGGATCGAACCCGCGACCAACAGCTTGGAAGGCTGTGACTCTACCACTGAGTTACTCCCGCCTGCGTGCGTTGTCTCGGCGTGGCACAATCCGCCGCGCTCGCTCGATACCCGGTTCCAACGCCGGCCCGCACAGCGCGGCCAGGCATACACAGGAGGGGAGTCCCTCCCCCGACCCACTGGGGCCGCCAACCTTCCGCGGGCCCGCACGAGAAGGTTGGTGGGGAGGGGAGGGTTCGAACCTCCGTAGCCACTAGGGCGGCAGATTTACAGTCTGCTGCGATTGACCGCTCCGCCACCTCCCCTGAATCCCGCAACGCCACGACGGACACTCGAACTGACGAATCGGCTGTTCGAAAGTCGTTGCTCTGTGCTGTCGTCAGTTTTCGTTTGGAATCCGTGTATTCGGCGCTTCTCTGAGTGACGCGTCGACGAACCCAGTGGAGCTGGCGGAGGGATTTGAACCCCCGACCGGCTGATTACAAATCAGCTGCTCTACCGGACTGAGCTACGCCAGCCAGACAAAGGGTAGATAATAGCACTTCCCGTGCCAGCACCACAAGCTCTTGCGCAGCGCTCCCGGCCGCCCGTAACCGCCGCTCCTGCCGCAGTTGCGGGGCGGCGTCAGACGCTGCGCCGTATGGTTCGTGTACGCCCTAGGGCGACCCGGACCCGTGCCTGTGGCGCTGCCGCACCGCCTCAAACAGTGTAACTCCGGCCGCAACCGAGACATTGAGGCTTGCGACCTGGCCGCGCATCGGAATCGCTGCCAGCACATCGCATCGTTCGCGCACCAGACGCCGGAGCCCGACCCCTTCGGAACCGAGCACCACGGCGGTCGGGAGCGTGAAGTCAATCCGATCGTACGGGGTTGGAGCGTCGCCCGCGAGGCCAACGGTCCAGACGCCGGCCTCTTTCAGCTCTTCCAGGGTCCGCGCGATGTTGACCACGGTCGCGACCCGGACATGGGCCGCGGCGCCGGCGGACGCCTTGGCCGCCGCCCCGCCTCGCGGCGCCGCGCGGCGACGCTGCACGATGACGCCGTCGACGCCGGCGGCGTCGGCCGAGCGCAGGATCGCTCCGAAGTTCTGCGGGTCTTCGATGCCGTCGAGGACGACGAGCAGCGGGGGCCCGCTGGCGCCGCGGATGAGCTCGTCGACGGAGTAATCGCGCGTCCCGTCGACGAGCGCGACGACGCCCTGATGCACGCCCCCGCCTGCCTCTCGGTCGAGCATCTCGGCCGGCACGCGCCGGACGCGGATGCCACGCTCCCCCGCCAGCGCCAGCACGTCCCGCATCCGTCCGCCCTCGCGCTCGCCGACGCGCAACTCGCGCACACGCCCGGCGCGGAGCGCCTCGAGCACGGGATTGATGCCGTAGATGAGCATCGGGTGCCCGCTGCTAGAGACGGTCCAGCGCGGCGCGGAACGCCGCCGCGCGTTCGGCGGCACTCGGGATGCGCCGCATCCCAACGTTGCTGCCGAGCAGCGCGCCCTGCTCGATGGCCGGCACGGCGGCATCGAGCTCGAGCCCCTCGGCTTCGCCCGTGAGCGCGAGCCGGATCGGATGCAGCAGCGGCCTCCCTTTCTGCCCGGTCCGTTCCCGCAGCCGGGCGACCATCGCACGGAACGTCTCGCGGTCGAGGAGCGGTGCGCTCGAGGCCAGATCGTCGGCGAGCGCCGCAATCACTACCCGGGCGCTCGCGGCTTCGGCCCGAATCTCCGGGTCGGCCAGCGTGCGCGAGGGCTCGTAGTCGAAGAGAAAATGCAGCCGCGCCGCCAGCTGCTCGAGCCGATCCACCGAGGCGGCCACCGGCGCGACCACGTGCGCCAGAAACGCGAGCGCGTCGGCGGACGGCTCCGACAGCCATCCCGCGTGCTGCAGATGCGGAACGGCGAGACGCGCGAGCCGCTCGGGCGCCGCCGCCTTCAGGTAGTGGCGATTGACCCACGCGAGCTTTTCGACGTCGAACACGCCCGCGCTTCGGCCGACGTCTTCCAGCCGGAACCGCCGCGCGAGCTCGTCGAGCGGCAGCCGCTCGTCCCCTTCGCCCGGCGACCAGCCGAGGAGCGCCAGATAGTTCGCCAGCGCCTCCGGCAGGTAGCCGCGGGCGCGGAACTCGGCGACCGACGTCGCGCCGTGGCGCTTGGACAGCACGCCATGGTCGGGACCGAGCACGAGCGACACGTGCGCGAACGCCGGCGGAGGCCATCCGAACGCCTCGTACAGCAGCAGCTGGCGTGGCGTGTTCGAGATGTGATCCTCGCCGCGGATCACGTGCGTGATCTGCATCAGCGCATCGTCGACGACGACCGCGTAGTTGTAGGCGGGGGTGCCGTCGGAGCGCACGAGCACCGGGTCGCCGATCACCTCGCTGCTGAAGCGCACCTCCCCGCGCACCAGGTCGGTGAAGACGACGTCGCGATCCTCGGGAACGCGAAATCGGATGACCGCCGGCTCCCCGCGCTCGACGCGGGCGCGCGCCTCGGCCTCCGGAATCGCGCGGCAGCGGCCCACGTACTTCGGCGGCTGCCCCTGGCGCAGCGCCGCGTAGCGATCCATCTCGAGCTGCTCCGGCGGGCAGAAGCAGCGATAGGCCTGCGCGCGCGACAGCAGCTCCACCGCGTGGGCGCGATAGACGTGCAGCCGCTCCGACTGGCGGTACGGTCCGCAGTCGCCGCCCTTGTCGACGCCCTCGTCCCAGTCGAGACCCAGCCAGCGGAGGTCCTCGAGGATGGCGCGCTCCGACTCGGGCGTCGACCGCTCGGCGTCGGTGTCCTCGATCCGCAGGAGAAAAGTGCCGCCGGAGCCCCGTGCGAGCAGCCAGTTGAAGAGCGCCGTCCGCGCGTTGCCGACGTGGAGCTGGCCGGTGGGACTGGGCGCGAACCGGACGCGCAGGGGGTCGGAGGTCATTTTTGGAGGACAGTCGCCGTCGTGTAGTCGGTCATCTCGACTGTCCTCTTCAAATGACCTCCGACCCCATTAACAGCGCCACTGCGTGCACGGCGATCGAGTCGCCCGCCCCGATCGAACCCACACCCTCGTTCGTCTTCCCCTTGATGCCGACCTGCGCCTCCATGACGCCCATGACGCGCGCCAGGTTGCCGCGCATCGCGTCGACGTACGGCGCCAGGCGCGGCCGTTCGGCGATCACGACGACGTCGACGTTGACCACCCCGTATCCGGCGCCCGCGACGATGTCGACGGCGCGCGCGAGCAGCGCCAGGCTGTCGGCGTCCTTCCAGCGCGGGTCGGTGTCCGGAAAGTGGCGGCCGATGTCGCCGGCGGCCGCCGCACCCAGGAGCGCGTCCGTCACCGCGTGGCAGACCGCGTCGGCGTCTGAGTGACCCTCCAGTCCCCGCTCGAACGGGATGACGACGCCTCCGAGAACGAGGGGGCGCCCCGCCACCAGCCGGTGCAGGTCGTAGCCGGTGCCGATCCTCAGCCGGGAGGCGCCGGCCGGCCCGGTGCCGACCAGGCGCTCCGCGAGCGCGAGATCGGCGGCGGTGGTGATCTTCACGTTGCGCGGGTCCCCCTCCACGAGGCGGACCGGATGGCCTGCGCGCTCCACGAGCGCCGCTTCATCGGTCGCGTCCTGGCCGCTCTGCCCGAGGGCGTCGCGCAGCACGGCCGCGCGAAACGCCTGCGGCGTCTGCGCCAGGAAGATCTCGCCGCGCGGCACCGTGCCGACGATCAGGCGCTGCTCGTTGCCCCGCTTGACGGTGTCGCTGGCCGCGAGCGCCGCGATGGCCGCGCCGTCGCGCGCGGCCGCCTCGATCGTCCGCGAAATCAGCACGCCGCTGACGAGCGGCCGCGCCGCATCGTGCACCACCACCAGGTCGGCATCGGCGGGAACGGACGCGAACGCCCGCGCGACCGAGTCCTGCCGCCGCGCGCCTCCCTCGACGATCGTCAGCGGCTTTCCGCGCGCGCGCAGATACGCCGGCGGGGCCGCGGCCAGATCGGCCGGGAGCGCCACGACCACGTCGGTGATCTCGGCGTGGCGGGCAAACGCCTCGACGCTGTGCTGGAGGATCGGCCGCCCGGCGAGCGGCAGGAGCTGCTTGGGACGCGGGTCGCCGAACCGGGCGCCGCGCCCCCCGGCGGCGATAATCGCGGTTACGTGCACCGATGCGATTGTATCGTGCGCGAAGATCGATCCATGCCGCCGCCTCCGCCCGGGCGACTCGTCGACATCGGCACCCATCGGCTGCACCTCCGCTGTGCCGGCAACGGCACGCCGGTCGTGGTCTTCGATTCCGCCCTCGGGGCCTCGTCGCTGAGCTGGAGCCTCGTGCAGCCCGGCGTCGCCGCTACGACGTACGCATGCGCGTACGACCGGGCGGGGTTCGGCTGGAGCGATCGAGGACCGCTCCCCCGCACCGCGGGGCGGATCGCCGACGAACTGTACGCGCTGCTCGAACGTGCCCGCCTCCCGCTGCCGTGCGTGCTGGTCGGGCACTCGTTCGGCGGCCTGGTGATGCGCCTACTCGCGGCCCGCCATCCGGACGCCGCCGCGGCGCTCGTCCTGCTCGAGCCCGCGCACCCGGAGGACTGGGCGGAGCCGTCCGACGACCAGCGGCGGCAGATCGCCCGGGGCGTGCGCCTGTGTCGGCACGGCGCGGTAGCCGCACGACTCGGCCTCGCCCGGCTCGTCTCGGCGCTCGTCGGCACGGGCGCTCTCGGCGCCGCGCGAGCCGTGGCGAGAGTCGTGAGCCGCGGCGGCCTGCGGCGCGAGGACGAG
>Ga0194128_10007835_pt1 | contig 13770 bp, 11 predicted proteins | sample TA2KigCa65mmetaG_FD_148650 | JGI IMG/M metagenome (GOLD analysis project Ga0194128, IMG submission 148650) | Freshwater microbial communities from Lake Tanganyika, Tanzania - TA2015037 Kigoma Deep Cast 65m | ecosystem: Environmental > Aquatic > Freshwater > Lake | place: Tanzania: Lake...
ACGCGACCGCTTCAGTTCTCGCTGTGAATTCTTTCACTGCTTCAAGTTCGGCTACTCTCGGCAATGTCTCGACGACCGGTGGCCTCACCGTCGCCGGAAACACCAATCTCCAATCCTTAATTTCCACTGGTCTCACTGTGAATGGAAATTCTCTTCTCACCAACGCGACCGCTTCAGTTCTCGCTGTGAATTCTTTCACTGCTTCAAGTTCGGCTACTCTCGGCAATGTCTCGACGACCGGTGGCCTCACCGTCGCCGGAAACACCAATCTCCAATCCTTAATTTCCACCACCTCCACCCTCGGCACCACTACCATCGCTCTTCTCACAGTGACTAATACCACCACCTTCAATGGAGTGAGTTACCTCTTCCCCTCGGCTGATGGGAGCAATGGTCAAGCTCTCACGACCAATGGTTCTGGCGGTCTCTCCTGGACCACCATCTCTGGTGGCACCTCCTCCTCTTCACCTACCTTCGGCACGGTGAATGTGACGACAAGTTTGATTTTTGCCTCCGCCACTGGTACCTCTCTCTCTATTTCTACCACCACCATCACAAACGCCTACATCTCCGGCACCGCTACCTCGACAAATCTTTATGCCTCTGTCTTTAATTTCGCTAACGCCACTGGTACTAGTATCGGCGCCACCAACGCCACCGTCTCTGGCACTCTCCAATCAAATATCCTCGTGGTCACTGGCGCTCAGACAGGAAGCTCTCTCACTCTCTCTGGAAATTTGATTGCTAATTCCAACACCTATCTTACCAACGCGACCGCTTCAGTTCTCGCTGTGAATTCTTTCACTGCTTCAAGTTCGGCTACTCTCGGCAATGTCTCGACGACCGGTGGCCTCACCGTCGCCGGAAACACCAATCTCCAATCCTTAATTTCCACCACCTCCACCCTCGGCACCACTACCATCGCTCTTCTCACAGTGACTAATACCACCACCTTCAATGGAGTGAGTTACCTCTTCCCCTCGGCTGATGGGAGCAATGGTCAAGCTCTCACGACCAATGGTTCTGGCGGTCTCTCCTGGACCACCATCTCTGGTGGCACCTCCTCCTCTTCACCTACCTTCGGCACGGTGAATGTCACCGGCACGCTTGCTGTCGTCGGCACTAGTACATTCTCCGCCACCACTACCTTCGCTTCTCTTATTCTTCCTAATAGCGTTGCTCAATTAGTGACCAGTACCGCAAGTAGTACTGTTTCACTCGGTCCTAATGTTGGAAGTAACGGCGGCCAAGATAATCAATCAATTGCGGCCGCAATTGGCGTAGACGGTTACCCTATCATTGCCTACCATGATGGAATGGCAGGCGCCTATGATTTAAATATTATTCACTGCAAGAGTGTGCGTTGTGATACAGCTGATACCCCGATTGTTCTTGATTCAAGTGGTGACACTGGTACTCCTGTTGGCGTCTATCCGGCTATTGCTATTGGTTCTGATGGCTATCCCGTGATCGCTTATGGTGATATGGTTGCAGCCGAATCCCAATCCCATGGAGTTAAATTTATCCATTGTACTACGGTAAGTTGCTCAAATAACGATTCCGCGGTTGTTCTCCTTCAACAGGATACTCCGACAAATATCTCTATTGCTATTGGGAGAGATGGCTACCCGATTGTCAGTTATACAGTAGCGTCTGGAGCAACTCATATCATTCATTGCACCAGCTTGAATTGCTCTACGAATGAGCTAAATAGTATCTCAGGGACCGGTAACTACGGCAACATAGCGATTGGCGGCGATGGTTTTCCTGTTCTTGTGTATGCCACCACTACCTCTGGCGGCTATAAGCCTGTCGTCTACCACTGTGACAATTACGCCTGCTCCTCCGGCGTGACTACAAACGTCGGCACTACTCTCACCGGTGAATTTGGCGCTGATAACGATTTGAAAATGAAAATCACTGGTGATGGCCTTCCCTTCATCGTCTATCTTGGGCAAGACTTAAATGGCGGCTCCTATGAGGGTCGCTACTTGAAGTGTGGTGATCCTTTCTGTTCACCTGCTAGCACTACTGATGTTCTCTTTGCGAGTAACAGTGCCGGAAATTTTCATCACGTAGATTTCACTATCAAGCCCGATGGTAACCCTATGATTCTCTATAAACTTGATAACTTAGCAGGTAATGAAATAAGTAAAATTATAGAGTGTTATACCTATAATTGCTATTCTTCAAGTACTATTCCTTTCTTTGGAGTAGAGAGTACTGTGGAAAATCAAGTTAATATATACAAGCTTCTCGTTGGTGCTGATGGAATGCCGGTAATAGTAGATCGTCCTGATGGTTTAGTGAATTTTGGTTTACGCGTTAAAAGATGCTGGGATTCCCATTGTTCTTCCATTGCTCCTGCTGCAGATTATCAAGGTACTGGTACAGACATTGGTTCCGCCTCAAAATTCTTCCGCAACATCTATGCCGCTCGCCTGGTTGGTAAGACCTCCGTCGTCTCCAAGTTTGACTTAGCGGAAAATTATCCCACCAAAGATCTTACTATCCTGCCTGGAGAAGTAGTCGTCCTTGATCCGGAAAATCCCGTGTATATAAAAAGATCCTCCGGAAATAGTGACGAAGTTCCTCTCGGTATTATTTCTACCGCTCCTGGTCTGACGCTTGGAGGCTTTGGTTCTGAAGAATATCCTGAAGATATTATGAAGCCTGTCGCTCTCGCCGGTCGGGTCCCGGTGAAGTTTGATGCGCAGGCCGGTGAAATAAAGATTGGTGATCTTCTCACTCCTTCTGCCCAAGCCGGAGCCGCTAGAAAAGCCAGCTCCGGGGAACCAGTCATCGCCGTTGCTCTTGAGTCTTCTCAAGGGAAAAATGAGGTGATGGTCTTTGTCCGTAATCCTGTTGGCTCCTCTGGCTCTTCCTTTGCTTCCCTTACCGCTTCTGCCGCCTCAAATCTCGGAGATGATTCTTCTTCGACTGAACCTGTTTCCTCTGATGTTGAAAACCAAGTTCTTCAAGTAGGTGATGATCTCCTCTCATATTTTGCAAAAAGCGACAGTGGTCTCATTGTCCGAGGTAATCTTGAGATCTTAGGTGATTTGAAGATTTTAGGCAGACTTAATCTCCCAGAAGATTCTGCTGGAATCATCAGACTTGAACAGGGTCACTTAGAAGTTACTTTTGTCTTTAGAAAGCCCTATGAAAAGAAACCTATCATCACACTCACTCCCGTTGGCCTCTATCCCGGTATTTCCTATGGGGTAGAAGCTACCACCGAAAACTTCACCATTAAAGTCCGCCCTGCTCCCTTTGAGGATATTCTCTTCAACTGGATTGCTGTCGAGCCGAGAAAAGGCGAGAATGATAAAAATAATGAAGATCAGGAGATATTTTCCTCAAAGGAAAATCCGGTAAGAAAAAGTTCTTCTGAAAGTAAAAGTTTTGATCCTATCTCTTCTTCAAAAGATGATTCTTCTGGAGAAAACCCTCAGAAGTCCCAAGAAGTTTCTTCAGAAGCAGAAAATGCCGTTTCTGAAAAATCAAATGATAATTCCGAATCATCTTCTTCCGCAATCTCACAAACAAGCGGAGAAGGGGAGACTTCTACTCCTCTTAATATGTCTTCTGAATAAGTATTCTAATACAGTAATTTTATGAATTTTATTGACGCAATCATCTTAGGATTAGTAGAGGGAATTACCGAATTTCTTCCCGTCTCTTCTACTGGTCACCTAATCCTCGCTTCCCGCCTACTTTCTCTTCCTCAGTCAGAGTTTGTAAAAAGCTTCGAGATTGCCATCCAGGTAGGCGGGATTATGGCCGTCGTCGTTTTGTATGGCCGTACCCTTCTTATAAAAAAAGAAGTGATAAAAAAAGTGCTAACTGCCTTTCTCCCTACGGCTGTAATTGGTCTTGTTTTTTATAAGCTGGTGAAAACCTATTTTTTAGGGAATGATTCTGTAGTTCTTCTTTCTCTTTTCTTTGGTGGTATCTGCCTTATTCTTTTCGAGTGGTGGTATAAAGAAAAAGATTCAGCTGCAAAAAGCATCTCTGAGATATCCTACAAACAGGCCTTTTTTATTGGTCTCTTTCAGGCGATTGCGATTATACCTGGCGTTTCCCGTTCCGCCGCGACCATTATCGGCGGACTTTTTCTTAATCTGAAAAGGCAAACTGTTGTGGAATTTTCTTTTCTTCTTGCTATTCCGACTCTCGCCGCCGCCGCTGGCCTGGATCTTATAAAAACCCCTGCCTCTTTTTCCGCCACCGAAGTGTCTTTATTTCTTGTCGGTTTTTTTGTTTCTTTTGCTGTCGCCCTCGCCGCAATTTCTTTTCTTCTTCAATTCGTAAAAAATAATTCCTTCGTTTCCTTTGGTATCTATCGTATTTTTGCCGCCATTATTTTTTGGTTATTTATTCTGTAATCATTCATATTTTTTTTATTTAAAGAAAGGTATAGTATAAAAAAAGATGAGACTTTTTCTTCTTAGTGCTTTTTTTCTTTCTCTGCCATTTTTTAGTTTTGCTCAAAATAATCCTGATTTTCCGCCTGATGAATTCTATCTGGGCAAGATTATTTCCATTTCTGATCCTATCAAAAAAGAGGAAGGCGGTTTTTTGTATTCTTTTGAAACCGTTTTGGTAGAATTTCTCTCTGGACCAGAAAAGGGGAAAGAGGTAAGTATTGAAAGAGGAGGCGAGCTTACAAACGATAGATTCCGTCTTTCTCCTGGCAGTATGGTGGTTGTTTCTCGATTGCAGGCCATTGATGAAATTTCTTATTATATTGATGATGTATACCGCCTTCCTTCTTTAGGTTGGATATTTTTTATTTTTATTATTCTCACCATTATCTTTGCTCAAAAACAAGGCTTCTCTTCTCTTCTTGGATTAGTTGTTTGTATTGGTGTCATCGGCTGGTTTATTGTCCCTGAAATTCTAAAAGGCACGAATCCTTTTCTTGTGAGTCTGGTCGGCGTCTTTGGCATTACCGTTGTTTCTTTTTACCTTGCTCACGGATTTAAAAAAAGGACCTCTATCGCTCTTATTGGCACCCTCATTACTCTTGCTCTTGCTGCTCTTCTCTCCATTCTTTTTGTTTCTCTTTCCTCCCTTTTTGGTTTTGGCTCAGAAGAGGCTTTCTTTCTCCAAGTGAGCCATCTCCAAAATATTAATCTTCGTGGTCTTCTCCTCGGTGGAATTCTTATTGGTGCTTTGGGTGTCTTAGATGATGTCACTACCAGTCAATCCGCGGCAGTTGAGGAAATAAGTAAAGCCGACCCCTCTCTATCGCTTAGAGAGCTTTATTATCGCGGCCTTTCTGTTGGTCGGGAACATATTGCTTCTCTAGTGAATACCTTGGTCCTTGCCTATACTGGCGCTTCTCTACCTCTCTTCCTTATTTTTTATAAAAGTGAGAAGCCTCTCTGGTACCTTGTAAATAGTGAAGTTATCGCCGAAGAAATAGTCCGTGCTTTATTAGGAAGCACCGCTCTTGTTCTTGCCGTCCCTATCACTACCTATCTTGCTGCTCGTGCTTTCTGTGGCACGAAGAGCAAAGACTATTTTTGAGAATAGTTCTGAAGTTGCTAATAAAAGAGCATTTTTAAGTTTGATACTTCAGAACCCGACTGTAAACGAAAAAACGCTAGGTTTTACCTTGCGTTCTCCGTTCAATCTAGTCCTAGAACTAGCTAATAGTCCTAAATGGCTCCGAACCCTGAACGAAATCCGAACTTTTTTTAGCGAAAATCCGAACGCTGAATTTTGAAAAACTTTTGCGCTCGGGCGGGCAAAAAGGAAGGGGGTTGGGGGGAAGGAATTTTTGCCCGCCCTCGCTTTTCCGCCGCCGCCGAATTTCGTGCCAGTTGAAAACTGGCGCGCCGCCGTGAATTTTACTCCCCGCATTTGCTCTCGCAAGCAAACGCCTTGTCCGGATCATTTGGGAAATCTTTTTCGCACTTCTTCGCGCAAGATTTGCAGGCGGTAAACAGCGGATTTTCTATCTGCTGGCATTTCCCATTCACTTGTCCACACTGGGCATACTGTCGGCACCGATCGCCAAGTTGATACATCATGGTGCACATCTCGGCCGGTTTCTTCCCGCAAACAATATCCAAGCCGTGGCAATTTTCAATTCCGCACTGGTCTGAAGTCGGAGGTGTGTTTGGTTTACTTTGATCCGGCGGTATCAATCCGGTACATCGCCAGTTTATTTCTGCGGTCTTTGTTTCTTCGCTCACCACACAAGCAGGGTTGCACCCTTCGCGCGTGGCGTTCAGATTGGCGTCAAACCACCAAGTTTTGGTTATTTCATTATAAGAGCCGGACGAAAGCGCCTCGCCACCTTTGATACAAGTTTTTTCCGCGACCATTCGGGCTTCTTTCTCCGTCATTGTTTGACCAGATATTGGCTTAGTTTTTGGCGTTATGGAAAATTGATAATTCTTCCAGACAAAACTGGCAACTATTATTAAAGTCAACACTGCCAAGCCAGCGAGAATGTAGATTAGTTTTTTATTTTTTTCCATATGTTTATAATACTTAATTTCGTGCCAGCGAAGCTGGCGCGCCACCTATAAATTTTTTAATTCACTCAAAACTTCATCCACATTTCCATTGTGTACTAAATAAAAATGTAGTATTCCTTTTCCTAATTTTGCCCATTCTTTTGCAATTTCCGTTTTGTAAAGAGTATCTGGATTATCCAATCTATCTTCTCCTTTCCATTCAAGCGCTACAATATTTCCTTTCCTCGTTACCGCTACAAAATCAGGATAAAATTTTCCCTTCTTCCATCCTTGGATATAAAACGGATCTACTTTTTCTCTGTTGCGTACCCAAAATTCCACATTATCCAATGCGCCAAGGTCAATGCGCTTCATAAATCCACTTTCCTCGCCATTCACGACATTTCCCATCCCTAAGAAACAAACGGCGTTCAATTTTGCGGATTGTGTTAATGATAACTCTCAAAAAGTCCGTATTCAAGGGATGGATTCTTATTTTCGACATTGTCTACAAATGAAAACATTTGTATCGTTTGGACGTCCTAAAGGATTAGGAGGGATCTTCAGGGTTGAGAAGCTGGCAGAAGAATGTAAAATTTTATGGGAATTAGAGGGCTCTCAATGCGATCCATCGCTGATCTGGGATCTTCTTCTGCTTCAACCGCATGGAGAACCTGGCTTATTAACGACGCAACCGGAAAAAACGAATATTTTTTTCGTTACTAAAGATCGGCGTTGCAGAACCGTAGTAAACGCCAGATGGATTGATGGCTGGTATCTCGATGCCTCTCCTAATGTGGCGGTTTGCCCAAAAGGACGTGAATGGGAAGAAGGAAACCAAGTGATTGCCGATATTTTACCGCGTCAACCTCTCAAGTAAACGCGCCCTAACCTCACCGCGTTCAAAATAGTGAGAAACAATACAAAATCCCCTCGCCGGTCGGCGACGGGATTTTTTCTTTTTATACTATTCTACTTTCTTTTGCTCCCCCTACTGGACGACGCTAGAACCTGGTGTTATAGGGCGTAGTATAGCCTATTTTCGTGGATTTTAGCTAAAAAGGTAGGTTTTATGGGGTTTTTAACGCTTTTCTACACAAATACTTGACATATTATATTATAATATAATATAATATTATAATTGTGGATTCAAGCAGAAGTTAAGGTCTTTGAAAATTAAATACTACCATGTGCGGGAATTTCTCCTGCACAACCTCCATTTTGAAAGGGAATGTCATGGCAACGATTTTGTGTCCGCGATGTCACGCGGAAGTGTTCCGTTCAATCAAGGACCCGACGACTGCGAACATGCAGTGCGACAACTGCGGGTTTGTGTTCTTGGAAGAAGGGGAGACTCAAAATCCCCTTGTTTCAGATGATCCTTTGGGATGTCTGCAGCTTTTGAAACGCGCTCTGCAAGATCAAAGGTTGGCAGAGTTGCACAAAGTGTCCGCGATCGAAGCCGACGAAGAAGCCTTTTGTCCCAGTTGGGATGGAAGCAATGCTGCGTTCAAGCTGGCCAAGTCGCTTGGCATGTGTCGACTCTTCGGAGTCAATGCGAGCACTTTGATCGATTGTCTGTCGGTCTCTGTTGCAATCGCGGCGGCCGGAGAATTGCAGACACGTCTTGGGGACTGGATTCAACGTGCGGATGATGCCGAAGCCGAGTGGCTGGCAAGCGAATCATTTGGGCGTTTGGACGCCTGTTGCACGCTGCTGGAAAATCGCATGGAGGCATGGGCAATCTTCCGTGTCTTGTTGGAATCCCATGCAACCTGCTTTGAGAGAACTGGCTTCGAGGCATCACGCTTGTTGAATCGGCTTTTGGCGATCAGCGAGCTGACGATGAAATTTGACACGGCATTGCAGGAGCAGGATCGATTGGAACTGCTCTCAACCATCGTCGATCTGCCACTTCTCGACAACTGGCGAGCGTTTCTGGCCGACGAATTTCAGCAGCATCTTCCTTGGTGGTTGGACGGCACTTTGGAACGCGTCGGCGACGAAGTTGAGCAGCAGGCTTTAAGTCTGTTGCCGGACCGAGAAACAGCTTTAAGAAGATTTAAGGGTGTTTGAGAAGGTTCGAGTTGGAGAAAAAAATTGACTAGAAGTAGAGACGCGACCAACTCATGTCGTTAAAAGGAACGTAATATCGGCGGTGAAACTCCGTGACGCGCACTATACTCACTGCGCGGCCAAAAGTGAGAAAATATATTCGAAATCCCCTCGCCGGTCGGCGACGGGATTTTTTCTTTTTATACTATTCTACTTTCTTTGGCTCCCCCTACTGGACGACGTTAGAACCTGTTTTATGGGGATAGAGAGGGTATTTGCTTAAAAAGTGAGGTTTTATGAGGGTTTTATGCATACTATTGACATATTACTATTTAATATGTTATTATAGCTCTAGCAACCTAAGATGTTCTTAGGGCTTACCATCCTCTATTAGGCTGTGCCTAAAGGAAAAAACCATGCAAGTGTTCTTCAAATTCACCGATGTTCCAGTTAAGTGTCTGCCCGCAATCGCCGAGATCGTGAAAAAATACGAGTATATTCGGATGTCTACGACAGGTATTGACGCAAGACAGCCTCAGGGGCAGCAAGATGTCACAGTTCGGGGAAATGTATCGGATGCAAACCGAATCCTCAGCAGCAAAAGCGAAAACGGCAGATTCTACACCGTTGAGATTCGCAGCAAGCTCGAAGAGGGAAGGACAACAGAAGCAATCTGCGGATTTAACAGGTTTACCATGAAGCAATCAAGAAAGATGTTGCTCGAGCTGTTCGATGCTCTGGCCATCCTTCCTGAAAGCGACGAGATGACTCCCGAAAGACAACTACCGCCCACTGCCTAAAAACGATGGGAGGGCACACCCTCAGATTCGATAACGCAATTCGCTTACTGCAAGCCCGCGATTAATCTCACCGCGGAATCAAAGTGAGACGACATACGGCCCCCGCACACTAATGTGCGGGGTTTTGTTTTATCCTATTCTACTTTTGGCTCCCGAATTAAAACCCTCGCAAACTTTTGAAATCATTTTGCCAAATCTGATACACAAATCCAAAAAGCGGAATCTGACATAACCGCCTCGCTTCGCTCGGCGGAACGCTCGGGCGTGGCGGAATTCCTCCCCCCAACCCCCTCCTTCCGCCACGCCCTCGCTTGGGCTTCGCAAAAATTTTTCGGCGGCTGGGATAACTCCCTCTTTTACACTTTCTATTTATTTTCTATAATATTAGCATATGGTAACAAAAAAGCAAAAACAAGTCCTCGATTTTATAACTGATTATCAGAAACGAAAGGGATATGCCCCCTCTCTCGATGAGATACGCAAGAAATTCAAACTTGCGTCTGTTTCAACTGCACATTTCCATGTTTCTAAACTTCAAAATTTAGGTCTGCTTTCTAAAAAAGAAAACCAGCCGCGCGCTATTGAAGCAACCGGCAGAGAAACAATGATAAAAATTCCCTTGCTTGGTACTATTGCCGCCGGACAACCGATAGAAGCGATACAAAACAAAGAAGTGATCGCCGTTCCAAAAAGTAAAATTCCTTCATCGTCAGAAGTTTACGCTCTCCGCGTAGTCGGGAGCAGTATGATTGATGAAAATATAAATGACGGAGATGTTGTTTTAGTGCGTCAGCAGGAAACCGCCGAGAATGGACAAAAAGTAGTGGCTCTCATTGATCATCACGAGGCAACATTAAAGAAATTTTATAAAGAGAGGGGGCATATCCGGCTGCAGCCCGCCAATAAAACTATGGAACCGCTAATTTTTAGAAACGGGCGGGATGTTTCAATTCAGGGAGTAGTCCTTGATGTTATTCGAGAAGAAAATCCATTTGTCGTCTCGCTTCCGGAAATTAAAACAGAAATCAAACAATATAAAAAACTTCCTCTGAATGAAATTATTTGTGGGGATGCAGTAGAGATTATGCGGACAATGCCATCTGATTCAGTTGATCTAGTTATCACATCTCCACCATACGACGATTTAAGAAATTATAACGGATATTCTTTCAATCTTGATGGCATGGCAAGAGAATTGTTTAGAGTTATGAAAAAGGGTGGAGTTGTTGTATGGGTTGTCGGAGATCAAACAATAAAAGGAGATGAAACGGGGACATCTTTTAAACATGCTCTGCATTTCAAGCAAATTGGCTTTAATCTTTTTGACACAATGATTTATCTGAAAACTCCTCGGGGTGCTGTTGGAAATAATAAAACATATTGGCAGACTTTTGAGTATATGTTTGTGTTGAGCAAGGGTACTCCAAAAACAATAAATCTTATAAAAGATAGAGAGAATAGAGACGCAAGGGATGGTGATAGCGGCACAAAAAGACTGTCGGATGGTTCATTGCTGAAGCTAAAAAGAGCTGGATATTCTAAGTATGGTAGACGAACAAATGTTTGGGAATATCTAATAGGTAAAGGGCATTCATCAACCGATAATATTGCTTATAAACACCCTGCTATATTTCCAGAAAAGTTAGTACGAGACCATATTATAAGTTGGTCAAAGCACGGTGATGTGGTGCTTGACCCAATGTGTGGTAGCGGAACAACCTGTAAAATGGCTAAACTTAATAAAAGAGATTTTATAGGTATTGATGTCTCATCCGAATATTGCAAAATAGCTGAAGAAAGATTAAAGCAAAAATCGCTATTTTAGAGTACCCCTAAGCCATTTTACAGCTCGTTCCAGTATATTTACATCATCCTCCATCATTCCCATGCTGTTATTGCACATTCTGCAAATCCACCCCCTTATCTTTCCAGTATTGTGGAGGTGATCTAACACAACATCATTTTTATATTGTCTGATTATTGTTCTATTGCAAATAGAACAATGAAATGGTTTGCCTATGGGTGGTGGTGGATATATTTTTTCAAATTTTTCCCTATCTTTTGCGGACATGGGTTTTTTCCAACTACGACAATCCTTACATTCGCCCCTCCTTGAGACTTTCCCGCGAATAGTTTTTTGATTTTTTTCAAATTCAAAGATGCTTTTCTGTTGCTGACATCTTCGACATATTTTTGTTTCCTTAAAACAAGAGTCGCAAAACTCTCCATGTGTCGCCTTATTTCGGTTGCATTCAGTACAATATTTCGTTTTCATTTTAGAAAATAGTTAGTATCTTTTTTGTAAATTTCCGCAAATTTCTTCATTTCGGCAACATCAAGTCGTCTCTCGCCGGATTCAATTTTTGAAATATAAGATTGTGGCTTTCCCAATTTATCGGCTACTGCTTGTTGGGATAAACCAGCTTCAACACGCGCCTTTCTCAGGCGTTCCATGATTTCTTTATAGTCTTTTGAGTAAACCGATTTGCTCATAGATACTTCTATGATATATCCTATTGTGGTATAATCCCAAAATGGGATATAATGTACTTATGGATTTAGCCGCCGAAAAATTTTTGCGAAGCCCAAGCGAGGGCGTGGCGGAAGGAGGGGGTTGGGGGGAGGAATTTCGCCACGCCCGAGCGTTCCGCCGAGCGAAGCGAGGCGGTTATGTCAGGTTCCGCTTTTTGGATTTGTGTATCAGATTTGGCAAAATGATTTCAAAAGTTTGCGAGGGTTTTAATTCGGGAGCCAAAGAAGACAATACGAACTCATTTTTTGAAGATGAGAGTGTTCGCTCACCCAGTCCCGCCACAAGCGGGGCTGGGCTCGCTTTCGCGACGGCTTCGCCGTCGCTCTGGCGGGAAATGAAGCGGATTTTAATGCTTTCGGGGGAATTCAATTTTTTCTTTTTAAAAACTAACAATATAAATCTATGAACATGAAAAATTGCGCCATTTATACTCGTGTTTCTACCGACAACCAAGCCGAAAAGGAATTTTCCTCTTGCGAAGCGCAAGAGCAGAAAATTTGGTCGTTTATCGCAAGCCAAAATGATTGGCAAGTTTTCAAAACCTATAACGACGCCGGATTTTCTGGCGCAATTTTACAACGCCCTGCTTTGCAAGAATTATTAGCAGATTTGAAAAAAGAAAAAATTGATGTGGTTTTGGTCTATAAAATTGATCGGCTCACTCGTTCGCCGAAAGATTTTTACCAACTGATAGAATTTTTTGAGCAAGCAAAAATTGATTTTATTTCCATTACCGAAAGATTTGACACCTCAACGCCCGCCGGCCGTTTGCTCCGCAACATTATGCTCACTTTTTCGCAATTTGAGCGGGAACTAACCAGCGAACGGACAAAAGACAAAATGTTGGAGCGTGCGAAAAAGGGACTCGCAAACGGCGGGCTAACGCCTTACGGCTACAAACGAGAGGACAAGAAACTTATCCCTCACCCTAAAGAAGCGGAGGAAATAAAATCAATTTTTGAAACTTATATTGAAACTGGCTCAACCGCCAAAACTTACCAAATGTTGAAAGAGAAAGGTATCAAAAATAAGTTAGGCAAAAATTTCTCTAAAACAAATATCGGCCATATTTTGCGAAATGTTATTTATATCGGCAAAATCTTGCACAATGGCGAAATATATCAAGGTATTCACGAGCCGATAATTTCGGAAGAAATTTTTGCCCTTGCTCAAAAAATTCATAAGGAAAAACAGAAAAATTTTAGAGTGTACAAAAATTTTCTATTCGGCGGATTGATAAAGTGCGAGGAGTGCGGTTCAAATATGACTTCTTGCTTTACGAACAAATATATCGCTGGAAAGTTAAACCGCTATTATTACTACCGTTGCACCGCCACAATGAAGCAGGATTGGCAGGCGTGTTCGGTAAAGCAAGTATCCGCCGAACGAATAGAAAATTTTTGTTTGGAAAATTTAGAGCACATTTCCGTTGATAAAAACTATATTGAAAATCTTGTTTTTCGCCTCAACAACGACGAACAAGCGGGATATCGCGCTGGATACGAACTAACGGACGGATGCTCTAAATTTTCCACCGAAAGCATTTCGGACACTCTAAAATTTTTCCTAAATGGACTCAAAACCACCAAAGGAATTGAAAGAAATTTGGTAGCCAAAAAATTTCTTTCAAACATCTTTTATTCCCCCGAAAGCATTAAAATCCGCTTCATTTCCCGCCAGAGCGACGGCGAAGCCGTCGCGAAAGCGAGCCCAGCCCCGCTTGTGGCGGGACTGGGTGAGCGAACACTCTCATCTTCAAAAAATGAGTTCGTATTGTCTTCTTTGGCTCCGCAGGTAGGACTCGAACCTACAACCCTCTCGTTAACAGCGAGACGCTCTGCCATTGAGCTACTGCGGAATAATGAAGTAAAGTATACTGATTTTCCCCAAAAATGCAAAGAAAAAAACC
>Ga0194128_10007840_pt1 | contig 13763 bp, 13 predicted proteins | sample TA2KigCa65mmetaG_FD_148650 | JGI IMG/M metagenome (GOLD analysis project Ga0194128, IMG submission 148650) | Freshwater microbial communities from Lake Tanganyika, Tanzania - TA2015037 Kigoma Deep Cast 65m | ecosystem: Environmental > Aquatic > Freshwater > Lake | place: Tanzania: Lake...
GAAAACGGATTCCCCTTTGACTTTATCACGGAGTTCGCATTCTTGGATTCCAACATGAGCATAGTTCACCAAGACAGCATTAACCTTATGCCTTCAGCATCGGTGGACATTAATGGAAAAGTTGTTTCACCTGCTTTCAATACCGCTCGTATCGCCCTAAGCGCTCAAGCCCTGAAAGCCCTGGAACACACTCGGTACATGGCAACAGAATTCACACTGCAGACGCCTCAAAACGGTCAGCAAATTGTCAAAATTTATTCGGACTATCATATCCTTCTCAAAGTTGGCGTCGAAGGGAAAGGCAAATTCAATTTCCCATGAGCACTTACTTTCCATTGAAATCTTGCATGCGGGCCTTGACCCTAGGACTGATCGGGCTTTTGTCGCTGAACCTGCATGCACAGCACAGCCATCCCATAGCCGTTGGGTTTGCCGAATATGCTCAATCCCTGGAAGTCAGTCCGTCAACCATGCCCAATTATCGTTTTAACCTTGGTTTGCCGCATTACGATTTTCATCTTTTGAATAGTTTTACCCTCGACAACCTTTTCAGAAGCAGCGGGGATTCGGTGATTCTCAATGTTAATCGCTGGGCTTCTCCACAGGCCGATCCAATCCAAATGAATCTCGAAAACAGAATACGACTACTGTCTTTGGGTTTTCACCTTACGAAAGAGACCTACGTTTATGCGGGTGCCTCAGTTCAAGCGATGAGCAGTGTTAGCCTTCCTGGTGGTCTGCTTCAAATTGCCACCAATTCCACACAGCTGAATCTGGACAGGTTTGCCCTGAATGCTATGGCTTATACAGATTGGCATGTGGGGGGCATTTATCATTGGCAAAAATTCACCTTCGGTGCCAAAGCCAGATTTTTGAACGGGCTTGTAAATTTGAATACGGCCCGTAATGAGCTGGAATTTGTCATTAACACCGATAAAATTGATTTAAGCGCAGACCTCCTGCTTCAATCTTCCAATTTTAATGAAACGGATTTGCAGGGGGTCCCCACCGGAGATTTCCCTTCCCCTGAATATCTCCTTTTGAGGACCAAGAATCCAGGGTTCGCCATGGATCTGGGCGCCACCTATCAAATTAATTCATTGCACTCGATAGAGGCCTCCGTACTCAATCTAGGTGGAATAATTCGTTGGCAAGACAATGTTACTCAAATTCGTTACAAGGGGTCTTACCAATACCATAGCCCCCTGATTCAAATAGGCCAAGGCGATGATTTTCCTGAACTATTCGAAGGTATTGGTGACAGTCTTGACCGAAATTTTGCACTTGACACCTTGACCAATACCCCTTCTTATACCACCGCCTTGCCCACACAACTCCTTCTTCACTACCAGTACCGGGTTCACAATAACCTGTGTTTCGGCGGGATTTTGCGGCATACCTTCCAGTATGGTGATTATGCAGGATACCGACCTTGGATTTCTGCCTATGCCCAAGTGGATCTTCGTTCGGTGTTATCGGCGAGATTGAATCTTGGCCTATCCGGTGCTCGTAAAGGCGTTGGCGCAATGCTTGCCCTTCGTTTGCTGGGAATTCAAACTTTCCTTCAAGCCGAAAATTTCCAACAATTTTATGCTCAAAGCAATGCGGGGGCCTTCCAATTCAGTTTAGGGTTGAATATCGCCTTCGGAAATAAACGCCAAAGACTAAAATAAATGCCCTCTTCACCTAACTAAATCCAATTACCGGGTAGAGGAGCCGGCCTTGCCGTTACTCACTTGGCGAACGCATCGGACGGAGAAGGCCGATTTCTTGAAGCCATCCATCATAAAGATGCCGGGTTGGGTCCCGTCCACAAATCGGCCCCAGGCCCCGTTGATACCGCTGGAAGTACTGCTCCACCAATAGGCATAAGCGCCAACACCCCCGAAGGTGCCATCGCTTCCACGGAATCCGGCAGGGAGGCCTTGGAAGCCGAGCTCATCGCGTCCTTGCAGACCGGGGAACCAGCCGTCCTTGCCTTTGAGCTTAGCCCCGGCCTCGGTTTCTCCTCCAAGAGCATTGGTCAGCGCGGTCCATTCATCGTGGGTTGGCAGGCGCCATCCACCAGGACAGAGACCGCGCGGATCGCTCACCGCATATGCATTATAAAGAAGTCCGAACGTGCTGCGCATCATAATGTTACTATCGGGGTAGGCCCATGCGCCGGAGGTGAGATTGGCCCAGGTTTGACGATTATCCGTGCCATCGGGAATCGAGTCCCCGTTGCGGTAGCGGGTGACATTCAAGTTGTGTTGCATCCACCACAGGCCCGCGATTTTGACCGCTGGATAGTCTTGCGGGATACTTTGCACAGCAGATTGTGTGGCGGTTTGCGCGGTAACAAATGGGCCGTGAAGGAGCAGAGCCCCAAGTGCCGTGAGCAGGGCGGCATAACGCGTCATCATCAACATCATGCCCTAAATTATACCGAACAGGTCAATCTTCCAATTCCCCCTTGATGCACCTCACCGAAAACCCGTAACCCCGGTTGAAAAAATACTTCTTGACCTGGTTGTTCTTGTAGAAAACATTGCGCAACCAGGCGTCGGTTCCGGCCGTGGGGGTGCTGCTCCACCAATTGGCACTTTCGCCGATGGCTTTAAAGGGCGCTGCAGTTTTTTCGATATTCCAATGCACCCGGTAACCACCGGGCAAGGCGGTGAAACCGCTTGAATTGTTGGCTTCGACAGCGTCATCCTTCCATCCTTCGGCGGTTTTGAGCATGGGCCCTGCGTTGACGCTTTCGGCACCCCCTAGATACTGTTGCTTGGCCACCGAATCCAACTCAAAGACCATTTCCGTCCATTCCTTGTCCGATGGCAAATGCCAACCCAAGGGGGCCAAGCCGCGGGTATCCTTGAGGGCAAACCAATTGTAAAGCTTCCCGTAAACGGCGCCGTTGGCCGGGTCGTTATTGTAGTAGCACCAGGCCGGGGTTTCGTTTTCGGCGGCAGCCATCCAGGCCGAATCCGCCGCAGCCTGCGGTATCGTGTCCCCGTTCCGAAAGGTCACCACGTCCAGGTTCCGCTGCATCCACACCTGAGCTCCGATGGTCACGGTGGGCATGGACAGGTCGGTGAATGCAGGCGCTGGGGCCTGAGTGTTTTCGGAAGCCTCGGCAGTGTTTGGAACCTGACCGGCCTGTTGCGCCTGCACTGAATTTTGAGCCCGAGTGGTGATGGTCCCTGCGCTGAGGGCCCAAACCATAACAAGGTTGGTAAATTGCATGGTGGGGGATTGTATTCCCCAAAAATAGCGTGGGGCTGGCCATAACTTTGGACAAGCAATGGACTTAACCCTTTCTTAACGTTAAACCATGAATTGGACGGCCCTCAATTGGACAACCCTGCTCGGCGTAGCCCTTGGCGGTGCCTTGGGATCGGTTACCAGGCTAGGCCTGTCCCAATGGCTGGGTGCAGCGCACCCGGAATTGAACATGGGAACCCTCGCTGTCAATGCCTTGGGGGGATTCATCCTCGGCCTTTGGCTGAGCCTGAACGGGAACAACCAATTTCCGACGATCGCGCATCTTCCCATGGCCTTGAACGGTGTTGTAGCCTTTGGGATCGTGGGATTTTGTGGGGGGCTCACGACATTCTCTGCCTTTGGAATGGACTTGTGGGTGTTGTTGCAACACAAATTTTGGGGCATGGCCCTGCTCTATTCATCGGCAAGCATCGCTGTCAATTTAGCGGGCCTTGGCTTGGGCCTTGGCCTGGGGAATATCCTCAAAGGTCTTGGGTAAAATTATTATATTTCCTTGAAAGTCAGCGGTTTTACCTTTATTCGCAACGCGGTTCTCCTGGATTATCCGATTCTGGAAGCCATTCGATCCATTCTTCCCCTTTGCGATGAAATCGTTGTTGCGGTCGGAAAGTCCGAAGACGATACGCTGCAGCTGATCCAAAGCCTGGACGATCCCCGCATTCGGATCCTGCACACCGAATGGGATGATAGCATGCGCGAAGGCGGTCGAGTCCTGGCCATCGAAACCGACAAGGCCCTGGCCGCTGTTTCTCGAGAAGCGGATTGGGCGGTGTATATCCAAGGCGATGAGGTCCTGCACGAAGACGGCCTACCTGCCCTTCGCCAGGCCATGGAAGAAGCCCTGCACCGCCCCGAAATCGAAGGGCTGCTCCTGCACTACCGTCACTTTTATGCTTCCTACGATTACGTGGGCACCGATTCCCGCTGGTACCCCTTGGAGGTCCGCGTCGTCAGGCCACATCGCGGCATCTACTCCTGGGGCGATGCCCAAGGCTTTCGTATTCAACCCCATCGCAAACTCCGGGTTCTGCAAACCACGGCCTGGATGCACCATTACGGCTGGGTCCGTGAACCCGCTGCCATGCAACGCAAGCAAGAGAAGTTCCATCGCCTATGGCACGATGATGCCTGGATGCATCAGAACATTCCCGTTGCCCAAGCATTCGATTACCACCTCCGGCCGTCCAGCCTTGCGCGTTACCAAGGAACTCATCCCGACGTCATGACCGAACGCATTGCCCGCATCAATTGGTCCTTTAATGCGGATCCGTCTTACCAACGCCTTACCATCAAAGACCGCTTCAAGCAATTCGCGCTCCGCTACCTGGGCTGGGACCTCAACCACCGGAACTTTCGCCGTATCCGTTGAATCGTAAGGAACAGAGACGTTGAACGCTCCCTAATGGCGTTCATTTATGTTTACGAAAAAACAGCCTTGTTTTACTGGCACCGAGAAGCCAAGAATAGCCAAGCCGAGGTTGACTACGTGATTCAAATTCAAGATAAAATTATACCATTGGAAGTAAAAGCTGACACCAAAGGATCGATGCAAAGTCTTCATTTATTTTTGAAAGAAAAAAATCGAGGTTCGGAATACGACTATCTTTAGAGAACTTTTCAGAATTTGACCGAGTCAAGGTTTTTCCTTTGTATGCCACATCAAATATCTATGGTGTTTAGCTTGGCAAGGGCGCATAGACTCCTTACTTACAGCCAAGATTTTAATAAACCTGTCTAAAAAAGGGGTACTTACACGCTGTTTTAAACGACGGGATTCATAGAGAAATCGTACGAATACAAGTCACAGAGATATACGTTGACAAATAAATGGTAATATAAGAAAATACTTTATGGGTTAATAGGCACATACATTACTGAACAATTTTATAACGATTTTTCATCTTTCACTGGAAATACAACAGAAGCTAAAATCGATATGACTAATACACTACCAACTACTGCAAGCGATAATGGTGATGAAATATGGAAAAATGGCGCAATAACCATTTTTAGACCAATAAATGTCAAAATTATAGCTAAACCATATTTCAAACGACTAAACATATGAATGAAGTTAGCGAGCAAAAAATACAATGAACGTAAGCCTAAAATAGCAAAAATATTTGAAGTGTAAAGTATAAACGGATCGTTTGGTGCAATCGCAAAAATTGCAGGAATTGAGTCAACAGCAAAAAGCAAATCTGTAAATTCAATTACACCAACAACAACTAAAAGGGGAGTAGCTACTTTAATTCCGTTTTCTATGGTGAAAAATTTATCCTTATCAAACTCCCTACTAACCTTGAAAAATTTATAAATAAACTTAGCACCAGGGCTTTTACTGAAATCTTTCTCATCATCATCATCGTCATCTGCAAACCAAGATTTGATACCAGCGTAAATTAGGAAAGCTCCAAAAAGGGTTAATACAATGTTTATTGAAACTAATTTTCCGAAGAGTGGCATTTCTGGCAAATAAGTTACATTTATTAAGCCTACTCCAGAAAAAATAAAAATAGCTCGCATTACTAATGCGCCAAGTATTCCCCAAAAAAGCACTTTATGATGGTATTCTCTTGGAACATTAAAGAAACCAAAGACTAAAATAAATACAAATAAATTATCAACTGATAAAGCTTTCTCAATCCAGTATGCTGACTGAAATTGAGCAAATTTTTCTAGACCACCTGTTTCATTAGTCATTATGTAAATAAAAATACTAAAGAGCATCGATATACCAATCCAAACTAATGACCAAATAGCAGCTTCTTTATTTGAAACTATATGACTTTTTTTATTGAATATACCTAAGTCAAGTAAAAGCATAAATATAACAACAGCACTAAATGCTCCTATTATTCCAGGGTGATTGATCAAGTTGTCCATTTTTATTGCTTGTATTTGATTGTTAAAAATTTACTGATACTGTGTTGAGCTCGAGAACACACTGTTTCAAGGTCTTTAAATTTTGTTTATAGAGCTCAATGTTGTTATAGTCATTTGCGTGTGACATTTCTACCAATTCGGTTAGAATTGAGTATTTTTCATGCTGTTTTATTTTACCAACTAAATATTCTAAATCTTTTGTCAAAAGTGAAAGTATATATTTAGTTGTTCTTGTTGTTACCTTATATGAATCAGATAAAATAAGATCTGTCAGCTTTAATACATCCGAGATAAAGGAGTAATTAAGTTCATTTTCAAATGAAGGGCAAATTTCAGGGTTATTAAGCTTAGCATAATACATAAATATGCTAGATGTCTCAATTAAGCCATCATGCAATAGCTTTTCAACTACTCTTTGATGAGTGCCTGTTATAGAGATGTCATCAATGAAGATACAGACATCATTTAAAGTTGGAATATCAACAAATTCATAAGTGTCATTCTTTATTAAATTAAATCTAGCTTCAGCACTGAGAGCCCCATAGTCTTCGGTGTATGTTTGGCATCTTTTGATTTTACAATATTTGACATTTATATTCTTTATTTGACTTTTATTTAGATGATCAGAAAAAGCCAAATAAAATGCTTGAGTCAGGTAATAGCTTGATGTTGGTATTTGAGCATAGGGACTATTATAAATCAGAAAAGTATTATGTTTTGCAATTAGTTCAGGCATTAAAGAATTTCGAAAATATTCAAATAACTCAATGCCATATTTTTGAGCTATATGACTATCCCCAAATTTGAATTTGCTGTATTCTTCTTTATTAAATGGGATAGTTGCTGTATCATTTATAGAATGAACCGCATATTTTTCATTTAAACAATTTTGTTTGAATTTAAAGTGATACGATTTAAATCCAAATTTTAAAGCGCCCTTATAATCTGCTAATTCATTATCTCCAATATGAATAATCTGCGACTTGCTTAATAGTGGATTTATCTCTTTTGCCTTTCGATATAAAAGCTGATACATATTGCTGGTAGGTTTGCCATAGCCTACTTCATTAGAAAAGAGGCAAAAAGAAAATTTATCTAACAATTTAGCATCTGTAAGAAATTGCCTAATAACATCACCAGAAATAAAGGCAGTATTGCTGGTGATGGAACATACTCTATCGTAATATTGAGTCCCTTCAATAAATGAATATAAATTATTGTCTAACTTAGGCGGGTACTCTAAAAACAGAGAATCTATTTCAACCTTCAAGTCGTACAAATCACGATAACTAACTGAAGGGGTCAATTCTTTTAATATTTTATTCAGTAAATCTAATGGGGAAAGCAATTCCATACCAGATTCCTGGTATTTGTTGTATTCAGCTCCTACTTTTGAAAATGCTGTGTTAACTTCCGAAACGCTAAATTTCGTTTTAATAAAACTTAAAACTAATTCAGCTCTTTTATTTTTAAATTCAGCATTAGAATAAGCAATTGTATTCCAAAAATCAAAAGAATAGTGCTTTATATCCTTATTTTCAAGATATCCATTTAGTGCGTGCCAGTTCTCATTAATTGGCTTATTAATCATCTTTTGCTGTTTTTATGAAAACTTCTACACGTCGATTTTTTTGCCTGTTTAGCTCTGTAGTATTTGGCAAATCCGGCTTTTGATCACCAAAACCCATTGAAATAATTGAGTTTGTTATGCCATTTAACAATAAAAATTCCTTGACAGCATAAGCACGTTTATGTGAAAGCTGCAAATTATAGTCAGGCTTACCAATATTATCTGTGTGCCCAAAAATTTCAATAGTCGATTCCTTATTCAACTTAATTTGGTCAACTAACAATAAAAGGTATTTTTCAAAAGATTTTTTTATTTTAAATGAATTAAAATCAAAAAACAAATCGCTTACGCAGAAAGCTGGAGATTGGATGTTTTGTAAATGATAAATATTAGTTTCAAATTCTCTGTTTAATGAAGCAATTTGCAAACCATGCAACTCATAGCCGGGTCTATAATTGGTTTCCCTTACTCCACCGTCTCCTGCAACACCACCTTGGGTAGGTTGAAAACTAAGTCTATCAGCGGAGGCAACGAAAGCATCCCCATTAGAAGTCTCTTTATATCCCCAATCATCATAGGGTGTATTGGCATCTTCAACAACAAAAGGGCCCTCCCAATTAGTCCAATGATTAATAGATTTTCTCTTAAATGCATACACATCCAAGTCAAATTTCCCTTCAACATAACCATTAGAACTCAAATATAATGTAAGACCATCGGAAGACAACCAAGGGGTACGTTCTGCGAATGGAGTGTTGATGGTACTTCCTAAGTTAATTGGAACAGACCAATAATCACCTTCCTTAAGACTGACATAAAGATCTGTATTTCCCCAAAAGCTTTCATTCCATTTCCACCCCTTCTTATGACAATCACCTAAATTCCCGGGTCTATCAGAAACGAACAAAATAAATGACTGATTTTCTGCCATCCATCCATCCGCTTCCGTAAAAATCGAATTTACCGGTTCAGGCAAATGGTCAATTTGGTATCGAGACTTTGTGTTGCGAATAAAAAACAAATCAGTCGTTTGAACACCAGCATCTTCATGCCTATTAACACCTAATTTTTCAGGGTAATTACCTGTAATCAATAAATCACCAGTTGCAAAAACTTGGGAAACAACTTCATGCCCATTTGTATTCAAAGAAGTGAGAGGGCGGGCATCTTCCCAAATACCTTCTTTAAGATTACTCACAAAAATATCTTCACCTCCTGCAGATTTTTCTTTGGTAAAGTCCAACTTAAAATCAAAAAAACCTGTCCTGTCCATGGCTGAGAAGTATAATGCTTTCCCATCGGCTGAGAATATTGGCAAATACTCGTTTGATGCGGTATTAATAGAATGGCCAAGCTTTATTTTTTGTCTTGTAATATCCGAGCTTAGCGTTGATAACTGGATTACTCTTTTATCGCTTATTCCAGAATCAACTGAAGATTGAAAAACCTCATTATTTGCCTCTTTACTAGCCTGATTTCCGCCACACCCAATTAATAGAATAAGAAATAGGAAAATAGATGAACCTATAAATATCTTATAGAAACTATATGAAATTCCCACTTTTAGATTCATGAAAGAAGTGACCTAATAAAACTTAAAATAGCAAAAGCGATAATTGCAATTCCAATTATTTTACAAGAAATATGTACAAAAAATTGTGGTGAGTTCTTCTGATATTTACGCTTGCTGTAGATCAAGCGAGGTAATACCATCCAAATAAAAAGACCAATTACAATTTTTACTACTACCCCAACCATTGGAAAAATTAATTGTTTTTGTTTCTATACAATTCATTCACCTTAGCCTGAATTATAGCATACTCTTCTCCTAAAGCTTGTTTTCTTTCCAAACCATTCCCAAAATCACCGCGTAATACCTGATTTACCTTTTCATCAATACTTCCTCCCGGATTTATGGCTGATGGAGCTGAATTACTTGAAGAAGATTGATTTTTACTTGGTGTAGAATTCGAGCTTTCTGCATTAGTAGAATTATTTGTATTATTTGATGGAGCTGAGATGCCACTTTCCGGAGGGCTTGATACAGAATTATCAGAGCTGGCAGCAGTTGAGGGATTAACTGAATTGTCTTGGCCTTGATTATTCGTAGAATTATCAGTAGATACAGTTTCCTCAATCTGAGCGGGTGCAGAAGAAACCTCGTTATTTCCATTCGTATTGGATGTTTCCGCTGGGGTTGTAGTTCGTTTATTTAGAAACCAAAATAGCCCACCACCAACTATTAATACTGCTAACAAAATGAACATAACAGGATTTTTTTTCTTTGGACCGGACTCATTTGAAACAGATTTGGCAGAAATTGCTTCTTTAGCAACTGTTTCTTCCTTACTCAAATTCAAGCCAGTTTTTGCTGCGTCTCCAGACTTGCTTAGATTTAAGCCTTTTTTTTCTGTAGTAGGTTTAGAATTTTCTTCGCCTACTTTGTTTAAATTTAGTGCCATTGTATTTTTTTATTAAGTGAATAATTCGATTAATTTGTTTAGACTACCATTGTGCTTTTCACCAGAGGCAACGAATTCCCATGAAGAACCAACCTTTATAAATCTACCAAAAACAAGTGCATCCTCATTGGTAAATTGTTCTTTAAGGTTGTACCGTAAAATTTCAACCCCTGTTTCATCATCCCATACACGAATGTAACAATCGTTAACCATTCCAAAATTTTGGAGCAATGTTCTTTTGTCTTTTTTCTTATCGTTGGGATATTTAGTTATTGATACAGTGATAACTATTTGTTCAACCCCTTCCCAAACTTTATCAAAGTAAATTCGCATATCCTCATCATCTTCGCCATCGCTTTCGGTTCCATCTATTGCATCAACAGCCCCATGAACGGAAGCATCTCCTGAGTATGGCCTTTTTCCTTGAGGCGAATCCATAGTTAATTCTGAGCCGTAAAAAACAACGTACTCATCTGCCGGCACTTTCCCGTTTGACGCGAGTAAAAATGCGCTCACGTCTAAATCGAAATCCGGACCATTTTCTTCTTCGTTAGGATCCCATCCTAAACCAATACCTGCCACTTTAAGGGCTGGTGCTTCTTTCGCTAAGTTAAAGCGACTTCCTTTTTGTAAATTTAATGGCATAATTATATTTTTTGTTTATGGTAAATGTATTTATTCTATAGTTATTTAAGTGTATAATTCCACAGTAGCTCCAAGACCACCTTCAAATGCGTGCCCCATCGCTTCAAACTCCCATTCAGATCCACTTCTGTAAAGACGCCCCAGAATTAATGAATCGCAGCCATTATATGCTTCAGCCAATTGGTATTGACATAATATTTCTCCATTAACCTTGTTGTATACCCGAACAGATGAATTCAGTACATTACCAAAGTGAAAACCCTCGTCTTTGTTGTGAATTGAAATAACAATCATGATTTGAACTACATTAGCTGATACAGATGAAAGGTTGATGCTTATTTCTTCATCGTCACCATCTCCTTCACCTGTTCTATTGTCGCCTGAATGCACTACAGCACCATCTTCGCTTGTAAGGTTATTAAAGTATACGAAAAAACCCTCTGTGGGTATTTTGCCCGATTCATTAAGTAAAAATACTGAAGCATCAGCATCAGCACTTCTTCCGTCTGCTGTTGGATCCCAACTAAGACCTACTTTTACATGATTTAAACCTGGGGCTTGCTTACTCAAATTAAACGGCTTTTTCTTTTCGAGATTTATCATTGTTTGAAATTTAGTTGTTTTTATTTGGGTGAGTTTCCATATTTATTTCTTTTTAACTGGCGGTGGGGGCGGTGGGGGAGGCGGCATCTTTATTTTATGAATCGGTGGTAGCGGCACAACTCCTTGTTTTACCTCTTTATTAATAGGTGGCATCTTCATTTCTGGTTTAAGGATTGCTGGTGCTTTAACAACCGGAAGAATAGTAACCTTAGGTGGTGTAGCAACTACAGGTGGAGCTTTAACAACAGGAGGAGTAGTTACCCTAGGTGGTGTATGAAATACAGGTGGAGCTTTAACACCCGGTGGAGTAGTAACCTCTGGCGTTGTAGCAACAACCGGTGGTGTATTAACAATTAGACCTGATTTTTCTTGACCCTTTAGAGGTTTAGATTGAGCTTCACTTGATATTTTTAAGCATACCTGATTATCAATTTTAGTAGGATCTTGTAAATCAAATTCACTTCTACATTTCCTTAATACGAATTCCAAAAACTGATTATATGAATTTACAGAATCTTCTTTAACCTTATTATATGTACTTTTGAAAAATTCTGAAAAAACCGGCTGCGTAATAATTTTTCCACTCAGATAAATACCAAGTTGCAAAGCATTATTATTTCTCCTGAAATTTTCAAACTCATTCTGAATGTAATTAATGGATTGCTTATTATTTAATCTACCTTCCAATTCTATTGAATTAAAATCTAATCTTAAAGGATTTACATCAATATTATTATCCCTGATAGTATGTTGAACGAACCCGTTTGGGAGCTTTTCTAATATTAAATTCGCTTCTCCTAAGAGCATATTTTTTAATTCTGAGACCGACATGCTGCTTCCACGGGCAATAGCCTTTTCTGCCACAAAATCTAGTATAGTATCAATACGGGGATCTCTTCCTTTACCCTCGATAACATTTTTACTTATATGAAATGGGTATTTTGCTCCAACTAAATGTATATAAATATTGCCTAAGGCTGCATTCACAAATAGTATAGCGTCTTCATCAGGATGTTCAAACGACCTAAACAATTCCCAAAAATCCAAGATGGTTAAATTATCAGGGGCAAATTCAATAATCTCTAAAAAGCCTTTTGTAATTATTTCTTTCTGCTCTTCTCCTATAAAAGAATCAAACAGCAGAAATGTTCTTTTTTGCTTAATGAAATCTGAATAATTACTTGAATGGAAATGTGATTTTATTACTTCAGGAAGTATATTTTCTTTCAATGCATAAGGTAGCAATGTATCAAAAGCATAATTTTTATGAAACCGGCTGTATAATAATGATTGATTCCCCGTATTTTTCCAAAAATTGCCAAAAGAATTGCTTGTGCTCTCTGAGAATTGCTTCTTAGCATATTGATCCATTTGTATTTGATCGCCATTCAGCAAAAAATACATAGGTACTTTATTAGAGGTCTGATAATTTACGGGTAATACCCTACCATTACTGTCCATTGACAATAATTCCAAATAATCTTCCCTTATGTAAATCAATAATGGATCCATAATTAAGCTCAGCGATTAACTATTCTTAATTTTTGGTAACAGATATGATTTCAGGAATGCTTGCCCTTCTAGTATCAACAAAGGCGCAACAAAGTCGAACTCTCTTCCCTTCTCCATTTCCTTTTTAGCCTTTTGATAGTCTACATCATTTTCTACCTCCTGAAGAATATTCATTTTATTAATAGCGTTGAGCATTTCATTGCCATCAAACTTGAAATCAAGATAGTTGCAAGCATAATCATAAAAAATATTCATAAAATCAGTAAATCTAGGATAAGCATTACCTTGAGTAAAAGAAGGTTTAAGCTCTGATCCTAATCTTTGAATTAAACTTGGATTAATTTCCATGAGAGATGTATATGCAACAGCTTCATTTTGACCGGGAATACGCAATACATATCCGTCTTCGCCAGAAACCTCTCCTATCATTTTAGATGAATCAAATTCAGTTAAATCAACCCTAGGATTAGCAAGACCTTTAGCTACCTCAACTTTTACGGCTTTATTACTGATTAAAAGCTTGCTGAAATTATTGAATTCGAGTCTATCATAAGGTACTTCTGACCCAAAACCTCTATTAAAACAAGTTCTTAAGTATTCTGCAGCAGTATCTTTATTGTACGCTTTGAACCAATCATAAATACGAGCTCCCTTTCCATAGAAGTCAATAATAACTTTCTGCATAATGTCATCAAATGAATCTTTATGGATTTCAGATAGATTACTTACTTTTTTGCACACAATTCCAAGGTAATAAGTGGTAAGCCCAGTCAAATATATATTAATCCAAAACAAAGGTTTGCAATTTGCAGCAATCT
>Ga0194128_10007841_pt1 | contig 13761 bp, 12 predicted proteins | sample TA2KigCa65mmetaG_FD_148650 | JGI IMG/M metagenome (GOLD analysis project Ga0194128, IMG submission 148650) | Freshwater microbial communities from Lake Tanganyika, Tanzania - TA2015037 Kigoma Deep Cast 65m | ecosystem: Environmental > Aquatic > Freshwater > Lake | place: Tanzania: Lake...
ACGCCCGACGCCGCCCTGAGCACGCCGCGCGTCCACCGGGCGCGCACCGCGCGCGATTTCCAGGCGGTCGCCGGCGACGCCGCCGCCGTGCCGGTCGCCGCGCGCGAGTTCTCCCGCACCGAGCGGCTGCTCATCCGGTTCGACGTGTACGGCGCGGCCACGCCGACGGCCGCGCTCCTCAATCGCAACGGCGACAAGATGGCCGACGTGCCCGTGGCGCCCGCCAAGGCCGGCGGCACGCACCAGATCGACATGGGGCTGTCGTCGATTGCCATCGGCGAGTACGTCGTCGAGATCACGGCGACGGGCGGCACGGGCGTGGCGAAAGAGCTGGTGCCGATCCGGATCGGGTCCTAGCGCCCACCCATGGCGGCGAGCGCCGCGGCGCGTCCCCGCGACGCCGCCTCGCCGCTCGGCTCGTGCCGGAGCGCCTCGTCATACGCGGCCAGCGCCTCGCGGGGCCGTCCTTCGACCATGTAGATCTGTCCGAGCAGCACCCACGCGGCGGGCTGAGCGGGATCGAGCGCGGTGGCGTGCTCGAGCTTCCGTCGCCCCTCGGCGAACCGCTGCCGCTCCGCGTCGACGTTCCCCCATTCGGCCCAGAGCGCCGGCAGGCGCGGCGCGAGGCGCGTCGCGCGCGCGTAGAGCAGGTCCGCCTCCGCCAGCAGGCGCTCGCGTGCGGAGGCGTCGGCGGTCCGCGCCCGGATGCGTGCCAGGCTGGCGAGATTCCTGGGCCCGTGCGGGTCCTGCGGGTTGAGGCCCTCGGCGTCCCCGAGCACCTCGCCCGCTCGGCGCAGCAGGGCGTCGCGCGGTTCGCCTTCGAGGGGCTGCGCGTGCTGGATGAGCGCGCGGCCGAGCCCCGTCAGATACGCGTCCTGGCTCGGTTGGAGCCGGACCGCCTGCTCGTAGGCCAGTACCGCCTCCGCCGTGCGTCCGATGCGGCCGAGCTCGCGGCCGGCTTTCGCATAGCCGTCAGCACGGGACGGCGTCACGGACACCGGCACGCAGGCCACGAGCGTCGCCCCCACGACGGCTGCACGCGGCCAGGCGGACTCGCGGGGCTGGGCGCGCGCCGCCACGGCGCGCGCCACCACCAGCGTCGCAATCCCGATTGCGGTGTAGAGCACCAGCGTGGCCAGGGATGGACCGGATCGAAATGCGGCCGCGGACAGCATCGGCGAGATCGCCCCGACCGACGCCGCCAGGAGGAGGGCGGCGCCCGCCGTCGGCTCCGGTGCAGCGGCGCCGCGAGCAGGCCGCGAGACCGGGAAGTGGACGGCGACGGCCAGCCCGGCAACGGCTGCAAACAGCAGACGCGACATCACCGTGGCGATGCCGAGCGGGATTTCCACGACGTGCGCGATCGCCGCGCCCGCCAGACCGGCGCGCCGCGCCCGGTCCTCGACGCGAAGCGCCGTGACAATCACGGCGCCGTACAACCAGACCAGCCCGAATGCGCCGAACAGGCCAGCCGCCACCAGCGCGTCGAGCAACTCGTTGTGCGCCCGGTCGGGCATCGCCTCCGTCTGTTCGATTCTGCCGATTTCCGCGACGTAGTGCGGCGGAAACAGACGTCGCAGGCTCTCGGGCCCATACCCGATCCACAGGCGCACGCCCTCTCTCGGAATCAGCTCTCGGATGGCCTGCCAGATCAGGACGCGGACGCGGCCACTGCCCGAGGTGGCGTCGAGCCGGTCCGCGAGAACGGCGGGCCGCGTCGCCGGGACGAACGCCACGAGCAGCACCGCCGTCGTGGCGGCGACCGCGGGACGTTCTGCGGCCCGACTACGCAGCTGGCCGATACGCCTGCCCCAGTCGGCGCGGGCGGCGGCGTGGCGACCGCCATCGGACTTGGCGGCGCACCCATCGACACGGTCTATGCGATTCGCGGCGACAGCACGACAGACTTCTGGGCATACAGCATCTCCAGCCCCCCGAGGGGCAGTACTTGACGGCCGATCTGCCGACCGGCAGCTACTTCGTCCGGACGAGCAACGCGCAGGGCTACGTCGACGAGCTGTACGACGACTTTGCGTGTGTGGCCGGGTGCGACGTCGTGACCGGAACTCCGGTGACCCACGCGGCGGGCACGACCGGCTCGTTCGCCGACTTCGATTTGATCCAGGGCTACCGGATCACGGGTCTGGTCACGGAAACCCTCGCCGGCCCGCTCGGCGGCGTGCGCGTCGACATCCATTACGAGGGCGGCACGTGGATCGACGTCACCACGAGCCACAGTCCGGCCGAGATGATCATCTGCGGTGCCGTCAGCTCGTTCTCGCCGTTCGCGATCGGCGTCCAGACCGACGTGACGCCGCCGATCGTGGCGTGCAGCGTCTCGCCGGCCGAGCTCTGGCCCCCGAACAACACGCTGCGGCCGGTCGCGGCCAACGTGTCGGTCACCGACCCTGGTGGGAGCGGGCCCGCCGGCTTCACCCTGATCTCGGTGACGAGCAACGAGGGCACGCCGGCCGACATCGTCGATTTCGTCGTGGGCACGCCGGATACGAACGGCTCCCTGCGTGCGGCGCGCAGGGGATCCGGATCGGGGCGTCGGTACACGCTGACGTACGAAGGGCGCGACCTGGCCGGCAACGCCGCGACGTGCGCCGTCGACGTCACCGTGCCGCACGATCAGCGGGGGCGGTAGACAGATCCGCAGGCCCGCCACGCTCCCTGGACGGGAGCGGTGCCGCATCGCATGGCAAGCCGGATAGGATTGGCCATGGATGTGGCCACCTTCGAGCGCTCGCTGACCGGCACGGAGCCTCCCGCCGGCGTCTCCGTGTTGCTGGCGGCGCTCTGGCACGAGCGCCGCGGTCGGGTGGCCGGGCGACCCGACGAGCCAGTGCCGCCGGGGCCGGCCGCGCACGCGGACCGTCAGTGGACCCGCGCGCACGAGATCGCCCAGGACATCGACACACCGGACGCCGCCTGGGTGCATGCCTATCTGCACCGCCGCGACGGCGACGCCTCGAACGCCGCGTACTGGTATCGCCGCGCCGGCAAGCCGGTGGCGCGCGGGAGCCTCGACGAGGAGTGGCGCGCGATCGCCGCCACGCTGCTCGCCGCCCGCTGACATGCCCGAGACGACCGCCGTCGCGCCGGCGGTCCTGTCTCCGCCCACGCCGACGCTCCGCCGCGCGCTCGGCCGATGGGACCTCACGGCGATCGGCGTCAACCAGGTGATCGGCAGCGCCGTGTTCCTGATTCCGTCGCAGGTCGCGGCGCAGGTCGGCGGGTGGGGGCCGATCGCGTTCCTCGCGGTCGGCGCGGCGTCGCTCCTCGTCGCGCTCTGCTTTGCCGAGCTCGGCAGCCGGTTCGAACGGACGGGCGGGCCGTATCTCTACGCCCGCGCCGCGTTCGGGCCGTTCGCCGCCTTCGAGATCGGCTGGATGCAGTGGATCGCCCGGGTCACGAGTCAGGCCGGCAACGCGAACGGGATCGCGCTGGCGCTCGGCTTCTACTGGCCGGCGCTGACCGGCGGCGCCGGCCGGGCGGCCGTCATCGGGGCGATTACGCTCGCCATCGGCTGGATCAATCTGCTCGGCATCCGCCCGAGCGCCCTCGTCGTGAACCTGCTCACGACGGCCAAGCTGCTGCCGCTGGCGCTCTTCATCGCGGTGGGCGTGTGGTTCGTCGACCCCGGCGCGCTCGTCCCGTCAGGGCCGGTCACCGTGGAGCAGGCGTCGGCGGCGGCGCTGCTGCTCGTCTTCGCCTTCGGCGGCTACGACGTCATCGGCGTGCCGGCGGGCGAGGCGACCGACCCCCGCCGCCACGTGCCGTTCGCCTTCGTGGCGACGATCGTCGCGGTGACCGCCGTGATGCTGCTGGCGCACGTCGTGGCGGCCGGCACGCTGCCGACGTTGGCGGCGTCGAGCACGCCGCTGGCCGACGCGGGGGCCCGGTTCATGGGCGCGGGCGGCGCGCTGCTCCTCAGCCTGGGCGCCGTGGTGTCGATGGCCGGCAACTGCTTCGGGTCGGTGCTGACCGGGTCGCGCATGCTGTTCGCGCTGGCGGAGAACGGCGAGCTGCCGCGGTTCCTCACCACGATCCATCCGCGGTACCGGACGCCGTCGAGCGCGATCGTGTGCATGACCGCCGTGGTTCTCGCGCTGGCGCTTTCGGGGTCGTTCGTCGTGCTGGCGCTGGCGAGCGGCGTGGCGCGGCTCGTGATCTACACCGGCACGTGCGCCGCGGCCCTCCGGCTGCGCGACGCGCCCCTGCCCGCATCCCCGGCTGCATTCCGTGCGCCGGGCGGTCCGCTCGTGCCCGCGCTCGCAATCCTCGTGTCACTCGCGATTCTGGCCGGTGCGACGGGCGCGCAGCTCCTCGGCGGCGCGGTCGGGCTCGCGGCGGGCGTGGTCCTGTATTCCGCCAACGCTTCGCTCAAGCGCTGGTAGTACCTGCGGTTGGAGGCAACCGAAAGCTCCCCCGTCAGGCGGACAGTTCGATGGAAAACGATTCCGCTGTTTGACGTGGCGGCCGTCACCGCCGCCGCGACAACACCTCGATGAACTCGCTGAAATCGACGGCTCCGCTGCCATCCGCATCCGCGAGGGCGAACAGCTGTTGAAGCTCCGCCTCGGTCAGGTTCAGCCCCACCGTGCGCAGCAGCGTCCCGAGCTCGCCGATCCCGATGGTGCCGTCGCCATCCGTGTCGAACAGCGAGAAAAGCGCGCGGAGGGCGGCGAGACACGGCTCGCTGAGCGCCCCGGGTCGCTGGTGGCGGCAGGGGCGGCCCAGGGTCTGCGGATGAACGTCGCCCGGATGCCCGGCGACCGCGGGCGCGGCGTCTAAGCTGGCGGCGGGAAGCGGCGTGCTGCGGGTTGGATGCGCGAGCTCCCCTGAACGAGCGGTGAGGGCCGCGGCCGCCGCGACCGTCACGGCAAGCCAGACCCACGTGCTGCGGGCGCGAACCGGCGATCCTCGCGTCATCGTTTCCTCCCTCTGACCCAGATGTCCGCGGTGACGGCCGACCAGGCGCCAGGATTACGCCCGGCTCAGCGGTGAGTCGAGGAGGAAAGGGGCTCGAGCAGGATCGCACCGACAACCGAAAGGGATCGCACCTATGCGTACATCCCCCGCAACTGCGTCACGGTGCCGACGCGCGAGATCGCCACGATGTAGGCGGCGGTGCGCAGGTCCACCTTGTACTTCAGCGACGTCTGCAGCACGTCGTCGAACGCCTCCTGCATCTTCTTCTCGAGCCGCGTGTTGACGTCGGCTTCCTCCCAGAAGTAGCCGTAGCGATCCTGCACCCACTCGAAGTACGACACGGTCACGCCGCCCGAGTTGGCGAGGATGTCCGGGACGACGAAGATCCCGCGCTCGTGGAGGATGTTGTTCGCCGCCGGGGTCACCGGGCCGTTGGCGGCCTCGACCACGATGCGGGCCTTGATGCCGGGCGCGTTGTCGACGGTCACCTGGTTCTCGAGCGCGGCCGGGATCAGCACGTCGGCGTCGAGCGCGAACAGCTCCTCGTTGGTGAGCCGCTCGCCCCCCGTGAAGCCGTCGACCGTCTTGTGCGCCGCCGCGTGCTCCAGCAGCGTCGGGATGTCGATCCCCGTGGCGTTGTAGACGCCGCCGGCATGGTCGGTGACGCCCACGATCGTGGCGCCCGCCTTCGCCAGCAGGTCGGCCGACACGGAGCCGACGTTGCCGAATCCCTGGATCGCGACCGTGGCGCCCGTCAGGTCGAGGCCGAGATGCTTGGCCGCCTCGCGCGTCACGATCATCACGCCGCGCCCCGTCGCCTCGCGGCGGCCCACCGACCCGCCCAGCTCGAGCGGCTTGCCGGTGACCACCGCCGTCGACGTGTGGCCGACGTGCATGCTGTAGGTGTCCATGACCCACGCCATCACCTGCTCGTTCGTGTTGACGTCGGGCGCCGGAACGTCCTTCTCGGGGCCGATCGCATCCATGATCTCGGCGACGTAGCGGCGCGTGAGCGCCTCCAGCTCGCGCCGCGACATGCGCGTGGGGTCGCAGATGATGCCGCCCTTGCCGCCGCCGAACGGGATGTGGGCGACCGCACACTTCCAGGTCATCCACGCGGCGAGCGCGGTGACCTCGTCGAGCGTGACGTCGGGGTGATACCGAATGCCGCCCTTGGCAGGTCCCAGCGCGATGCTGTACTGCACCCGATAGCCGGTGAACACCTCGATCTCGCCGTTGTCCATCAGCACCGGACACGAGACGATGATCTGCCGCTTGGGGTGGGTGAGGATCTTCCAGATGCCGGGATCGAGGTGGAGGAGGCGGGCGGCGTCGTCGAACTCCTGGAGCATCGCCCGGAAGATGCTGCCATGTTCAGCCATGCGCCCCGTATTGTAGGCCGGGTTCCCGTGAGACCCGGCTAGAATGAACACGATGAAGAGCTCGACGCCCGAGCACGACCTCGCCGAGCGCGCGGCCCGGCGCGAGTCGTTCACGACCGTGTCGGGGCGTCCCATCGCGCCGCTCTACACGCCCGCTGAGGTGGCGGGGCTCGACTACGAGCGCGACCTCGGCGACCCGGGCGAGTTTCCGTACGCGCGGGGCATCCACGCGACCGGCTACCGCGGCAAGCTCTGGACGATGCGCCAGTTTGCCGGGTTCGGGACGCCGGAAGAGACCAACGCGCGTTACGCGCAGCTGCTCGCGGCCGGCGGCACCGGCCTCAGCGTCGCCTTCGACCTGCCGACGCTGATGGGGCGCGATCCCGACCACGAGCTGTCGCTCGGCGAGGTGGGGAAGTGCGGCGTCAACGTCACGTCGCTCGCCGACATGGAAGCGCTCTTCGACGGGATCGATCTCGGCGCGGTCACCACGTCGATGACGATCAACTCGCCGGCCGCGATGATCTTCGCGATGTACCTCGTCGTGGCCGAGAAGCAGGGCGTCGGCTGGCAGACGCTCTCGGGCACGATCCAGAACGACATCCTCAAGGAGTTCATCGCGCAGAAGGAGTACATCTACCCGCCGCGCCCGTCGATGCGCCTCGTGACCGACGTGTTCGCCTTCTGCGCCGAGCAGGTGCCGAAGTGGAACACCATCTCGGTGAGCGGGTATCACATCCGCGAGGCCGGCGCGACCGCCGCCCAGGAGCTCGCCTTCACGCTGCGCGACGGCATCGAGTACGTGCAGTACGGGATCGATGCCGGGCTCGACGTCGACGCGTTCGCGCCGCGCATCTCCTTCTTCTTCAACTCGCACAGCGACTTCTTCGAGGAGATCGCCAAGTACCGGGCGGCGCGGCGGATCTGGGCGCGCGTCATGCGCGACCGGTTCGGCGCGCGCAGTCCGCGGTCGTGGCAGCTGCGGTTCCACGCTCAGACCGCGGGCGTTTCGCTCACGGCGCAGCAGCCGTACAACAACGTGGTGCGGACGGCGCTCCAGGCGCTGGCCGCCGTCCTCGGCGGGGCGCAGTCGCTGCACACCAATTCGCTGGACGAGGCGCTGGCGCTCCCGACGGCCGAGGCGGCGACGCTCGCCCTGCGCACGCAGCAGATCATTGCCTGCGAGACCGGGGTCGCCAACGTCGTCGACCCGCTCGGCGGCTCGTACTTCGTCGAGGCGCTGACGCGCGAGCTCGAGGAGGAGGCACTCGGCTACTTCGAGCGGATCGACGCCATGGGCGGCATGGTCGAGGCGATCGAACGCGGGTATCCGCAGAAGGAGATCGCCGAGAGCGCCTACCGGTTCCAGCAGGCCGTCGAGCGCGGCGAGAAGGTGATCGTCGGCGTGAACGGATTCGTCGAGCCAGACGAAGAGCCGATCGGGACGCTCTACATCGACCACACGGTCGGCGAGAAGCAGCGCGCGCGGCTGGCCGACGTGCGGGCGAGGCGGGACGAGGCGGCCGTGCGGGCCGCGCTCGGGCGCCTCCAGGACAACGCCCGGGGGCGCGCGAACCTGATGCCGCTCCTGCTCGAGGCGGTGCGCGCCTATGCGACGATCGGCGAGATGTGCGACGCGCTCCGTCAGGTCTGGGGCGAGTACGAGGAGGTCCCGGTCATCTGACGCCCATGGCCAAGATCCGCGTCGTCATCGCCAAGCCCGGCCTCGACGGCCACGACCGCGGCGCCCGCGTGATCGCCCGCGCGCTGCGCGACGCCGGCATGGAAGTGATCTACACCGGGCTGCGGCAGACACCGGAGCAGATCGTCACGGCGGCGCTGCAGGAGGACGCGGACGTGATCGGCCTCTCGATCCTGTCCGGCGCCCACATGCACATCTGCCCGGCGGTGATGACGCTGCTCCGGGAGAAGGGGCTGGGCGACGTACTCGTCGTGGTGGGCGGCATCATTCCGGATGTCGACATCCCGCGGCTCCAGGAGATCGGCGTGCCGGGCATCTTCCTGCCCGGCACGCCGATGCAGGAGATCGTCGACTTCATCCGGAAGCACGTCCGAACCCGCGTGGAGTCGGCGTGAGCGAGCCCTTCGACGCTGCTCAGGGCAAGCCCGTCGACCCCGCTCGAGGCGGGCAGGGTCCGGGGAGGCCCGCCGGGGAGGTGCCCGGCGAATCCGACCCGGTTGACGCCTACCTCGAGCGGCTCGACCATCTCCTGAGCGCGCGCGAGACGGCCCCTCCGCCGCAGGTGCCCGAGCAGGCGGAGGCAGCGCCCGCGGAGGGCAGCGGGCGGCCGGCGGCGCCGAGCCCGATCGCGGACGCGTTCGCGGCGCTGCTCGCGCTCGAAGAGGGCGAGCCCGGCGCGCAGCCGGTGCGCCTCGTCACCGGAGGCGGAGAGCCGCGCATCACCGAGGCGCTCGTCGAGGAGCTCACGCGCCGGGTGATCGCGGCGCTGGCGCCCGATGCCGTGCGCGCGGTCGTTGCCGACGTGGTGTCGGAGGTGGCGGAGCGGCTCGTGCGCGAAGAAATCGAACGCATTCGAAACAGGCATGTCTGAGGTCGGCAGTCCCGAGCATCCCGTCGTGCTCCCGGAAAAACCCGCGCTCGAGGGGCTCGAAGCCAAGTGGACCGCGCGCTGGGAGAACGACGGCACGTACCGCTTCGACCGATCGAAGGGGCGCGCAGAGGTGTACTCCGTCGATACGCCGCCGCCGACGATCAGCGGCTCGCTGCACATCGGACACGTGTTCTCCTTCACGCACACCGACGTGGTCGCGCGGTTTCACCGCATGCGCGGCAAGGCCGTGTTCTATCCGATGGGATGGGACGACAACGGCCTGCCGACCGAGCGGCGCGTGCAGAACTACTACGGCGTGCGCTGCGATCCGTCGCTCGCGTACGACCCCTCGTTCCAGCCGCCAGACAAACCGGGCAAGCAGCCCGTGGCCGTCTCGCGGCCGAACTTCGTCGAGCTCTGTCTGCGGCTGACCCACGAGGACGAAGAGGCGTTCGAGCGCCTTTGGCGCCACCTGGGCCTGTCGGTCGACTGGTCGATGACCTACACGACCATCGGGAAGCGGGCCCAGAGGGTCTCGCAGGCGGCGTTCCTGCGGCTTCTGGCGCGTGGCGTCGCGTATCAGCTCGAGGCCCCCACGCTGTGGGACGTCGACTTCCGGACGGCCGTCGCGCAGGCCGAGCTGGAGGACCGGGAGCAGCCGGGCGCGTATCATCGCCTCCGGTTCCATCGGTCGAGCGGCGCGCCGCTGGAGATCGAGACGACGCGGCCGGAGCTCATTCCGGCCTGCGTGGCGCTCGTGGCGCATCCCGACGACGAGCGGTACCAGCCGTTGTTCGGATCGGAGGTGCTGACGCCGCTCTTCGGCGTGCCGGTGCCGGTGAAGCCGCATCCGCTCGCGGACCCTGCCAAGGGGACCGGCATCGCCATGATCTGCACGTTCGGCGACATCACCGACGTCACGTGGTGGCGCGAGCTGGGGCTGCCGGTGCGCGGCGTCCTCCAGCCGAACGGCGTGTTGCGGCCCCTCACCTGGGGCGCGCCCGGCTGGGAGTCGCGCGACGCCGCCCGGGCGCAGCAGGCGTACGACCAGCTTGCCGGGCTGTCCGTCAGCAAGGCGCGCACGCGGATCGTCGAACTGCTGCGGGAGTCGGCCGATCTCGTCGGCGACCCGAAGCCGATCACGCATCCGGTGAAGTTCTACGAGAAAGGGGAGCGGCCGCTCGAGATCATCACCAGCCGCCAGTGGTTCATCAAGACGATGGACTGCCGCGACGGACTGCTCGCGCGGGGGCGGGAGCTCCAGTGGCATCCCGAGTACATGCGGCACCGCTTCGAGAACTGGGTCAACGGCCTCACCGGCGACTGGTGCATCAGCCGGCAGCGGTTCTTCGGGGTGCCGTTCCCCGTCTGGTACCACGTGCAGCAGGACGGCACCGTCGACTACACGCGGCCGATGGTCCCGGAGGAGTCGCGCCTGCCCGTCGACCCGTCGACCGACGTCCCTGCGGGGTTCCGCGAGGATCAGCGCGGGACGCCTGGCGGGTTCGCCGGCGACCCCGACATCATGGATACCTGGGCCACGTCGTCGATGACGCCGCAGATCGTCAGCGGATGGCTCGACGACGACGAGCTGTTCCGCCGCGCGTTTCCGATGGACCTGCGCCCCCAGGCGCACGACATCATCCGCACGTGGCTGTTCTCGACCGTCCTCCGGTCGCACCTGGAGCACGGGTGGCTGCCGTGGGCGCACGCGGCGATCTCCGGGTTCGTCACCGATCCCGACCGCAAGAAGATGTCGAAGTCGAAGGGGAACGTCGTGACCCCGATGGCGCTGCTCGAGGAGCACGGCTCCGACGGCGTGCGCTACTGGGCGGCGAGCGGCCGGCCGGGCACCGACACGATCTTCGACGCGGGGCAGATGAAGGTGGGCCGGCGGCTGGCGATCAAGATCCTGAACGCCGCCCGTTTCGCGCTGCTGCGGGCGGAGCCGCGCGGCCCGATCGTGGAGCCGCTCGACCGCGGCATGCTGACGAGCCTCTCGCAGCTCGTGCAGGAAGCGACCGAGCAGCTCGAGGCGTACGACTACGCGCGGGTGCTCGAGCGGACCGAGCGCTTCTTCTGGGCGTTCTGCGACGATTACCTCGAGCTCGTGAAAGCCCGCCGCTACGGCGACCTGACGCACGAGGGAGCCGCCTCGGCCAATAGCGCCATGCTGGTGGCGCTCTCGACCATGCTGCGCCTGTTCGCGCCCGTTCTCCCGTTCGTGACGGAGGAAGTGTGGTCGTGGTGGCGGCCGGGATCGATCCACCGCGCGGCGTGGCCGACGCGGGAGGAGGTGGTCGCGGCGATTGGCAGCGGCGACGCCGCCGCCGTCGAGGTCTTTGCGCAGACGCAGGCGGCCCTCGCCGAAGTCCGCCGCGTCAAGGCGCTCGCGAAGAAGCCGGTCAAGGCGATCATCGAGCGCGCGGTGCTGCCGCGCGCGTTCGAGACGCTCACGCCGGCGGCGCACGACCTCAAGGCGGCCGTCCACATCCGCGAGCTGAGCTTCGCCGATCGGACGGAGGCGGACCTGACGTTCGCCGAGGAGCCCGCGGCGTGACCGGTATTCCGCCCCTCGAGCCGCTCGATCCCGGCGTCTATCGCGAGCTCGTCCGCCGCGCGCTCGCCGAGGACTTCGGCTGGGGCGACGTGACGACCGAAGGGGTGATCGACCGCGGCCAGAAGGCGCGTGGCGTACTCGTGGCGAAGTCGCGCTGCGTCCTCGCCGGTCTCGGCGTCGCCACCGAGACGTTCCTGCAGATGGATCCGGCGGTGACCGTCACGACGCACCGGCAGGATGGCGACTGGTGCGAGCCGTCGACCGTCGTGGCCGAGTACGGCGGCTACGCCGCCGGGATGCTGACGGCGGAGCGCACGGCGCTCAACTTCCTGCAGCGGCTGTCGGGCATCGCGACGCTCACGCGCCAGTTCGTCGAGGCCGCCGGCGGCCGGATCACCGTCCTCGACACGCGCAAGACGACGCCGCTGCTGCGGGCGCTCGAGAAGTACGCCGTGCGGGTGGGCGGCGGGGTGAATCATCGCAGTGGTCTCGACGACGCGATCCTGATCAAGGACAACCATGTCCGTCTGGCCGGAGGCGTGGCTGCGGCCGTCGCGCTCATGCGGAAGGCGAACCGCGAGATGCCGACCGAGGTGGAAGCCCAGACCCTCGACGAGGTGGACGAGGCGCTCCGCGCGGGGGCCGAGATCGTGCTGTTCGACAACTTCACCACGCCCGACATCATCGAGGCGGTCACGCGGTGCCGCGGCGTGGCCAAGACCGAGATCTCGGGCGGCGTGACGCTGGCGCGGATGCCGGAGCTCGCGGCCACCGGGGCCGACTCGGTGTCGATCGGCGCGCTCACCCACTCGGCGCCCGCCGTGGATCTGAGCTTTGAGGTCGAACCGCTGTAGGGCTGGTGCCTGGGTGCCTGGGTGCTCGGGTGCTCGGGCCCGGTTCACGGTTCCCGTTCACGGTTCACGGTTGACGGCCACGGTGCCCGGGTTCGGCGTGAACCACTGACCCAGCCGTGCATGGATGCACCCTGAACCCCATGAACCGGAAGCCGAGCACCCGAGCACCCCAGCATCCATGAACCCTTCGAACCGTCCGGTTCCCGAGTCTCTTCCTGCCGAGTTCGCCGAGCCGCTGGCCCGGGCCGCCGATCGCCTCGGCCCCTTCGGGCGGTCGATCCGCTGGTATGCGAGCGTTTCGTCGACCAACGACGTCGCGGCGTGGCTGGCCGAGCGCGACGCGCCGGAGGGCTGCGTCGTGGCCGCGCACGAGCAGTCGTCCGGGCGCGGCCGCCAAGGCCGAATCTGGGCGTCGCCGCCGGGTGCGGGCCTGTACCTGTCGACGGTACTCCGGCCGCGGCGCGAGGCGGTTCGCGCGCTGACGGTCGCCGCCGGCGTGGCGGTCGCGGAGGGGATCGATGCCGCGACGGGCCTCGAGGTCGCGCTCAAGTGGCCGAACGACGTCTATGCCGGTGCGCGCAAGCTCGCGGGGGTGCTGGCCGAGGCCGGCGACGCGATGGCGCATGTGATTCTGGGCATCGGGATCAACGTCATGCCGGCCGCCTATCCGCCCGAGGTGGCGCCCCGCGCGACCAGCCTCGAGGAGGAGCTGGGGCGTGCCGTGGATCGGGGCCTGCTCCTGGCCGAATGCCTGGCCGCGCTGGCGCGGCGCTACGGCGACCTCACGCAGGGCCGCACGCCCGCGGTCATCGACGCGTGGCGACGGCAGGCGGCACGGACGCTCGGGCGGCGCGTCCGCTGGGAGGAGGCAGGCGCGGCGGCCGAGGGCGTGGCTGAGGACATCGACGCCACCGGCGCCTTGCTGGTGCGGACGAGCGCCGGCGTCGTGACGGTCACTGCCGGAGAAGTGCTGTGGCTGTAGAGGAGAACCCGGGCGCGTGAGCGACGACCGTGCGTCGTACTGCCGCGACGTCGAGCGCTATCTCTGCCGCAAGAACGACGGCCACCTGATTCGCATCGTCGGTCCCGCCTTCGAGCGCGTGTGCGACTGGGCCGGGCGCGGCATCCCGCTGAAGGTCGTCTACCGCGGCATCGATCGCTACGTCGAGCGCTACTATGCGAAGGGGCCCCGGCGTCGGCCCGTGCGGGTCGAGTTCTGCGAGGCCGACGTGCTCGACGTCTTCGACGAGTGGCGGCGGGCGGTCGGCGTGGGTGCAGCGGACGGGACGGCGGCCGAGCGTCACCAACAGGCGTCGCTCCCGGCGCACCTGGAGCGGGTCGTGGCGCGTCTGACGGCGCTGCGGTCCGGCGAGGCGCGGGCGGCGCTCGACGCGACGCTCGACGCGACGGTCCGCGAGCTCGACGCCGCCCGGGCGGGCGCCCGGACCGTGCGG
>Ga0194128_10007844_pt1 | contig 13753 bp, 11 predicted proteins | sample TA2KigCa65mmetaG_FD_148650 | JGI IMG/M metagenome (GOLD analysis project Ga0194128, IMG submission 148650) | Freshwater microbial communities from Lake Tanganyika, Tanzania - TA2015037 Kigoma Deep Cast 65m | ecosystem: Environmental > Aquatic > Freshwater > Lake | place: Tanzania: Lake...
TGAGACGCCCGCTCCGGCGGAGTCGCCCGCTCCGGCGCCGGCCGAGCCGGCGCCGCCCATCGGTCCCCGTCCCGGCGGCGCCCCCAAGATTCCCGGCGCCACGCCCCCGACCGGCGCGGACGAGGGCCGCGAGGTGCTCATCAAGGCCATCGAAGTCGAGGGGAATAACGCGGTTCCGGCCGCCGACATCCTGCAGGTGGTCACCTCCCGCATCGGCGAGCCGGCCGACAAGGATCGCATCCAGCGCGATCTGCAGAACATCTACGAGATGGGCTATTTCACCGACGTGAAGGTGCGCACCGAGCCCTTCCTCAACGGCGTCCGCGTGGTGTACCAGGTACTCGAGAACCCGGTCGTGCAGAGCATCCTCATCGAGGGCAACAAGATCGTCGCGACCGACAAACTGCGCAGTCTCATGGAGACGCACGAGGGCAAGATCCTCAACACCAAGACGCTGTTCGCCGACATCACGGTCATCAACCGCTACTACGACAACGAGCTGGGCTACCTGCTGGAGCCGACCCACGTCACCGAGCTGAAGTTCAGCAAGGAAGGCGTGCTCAAGCTGGGCATCACCGAGGGCGTCGTGGTGAAGGACGTCAGCGTGGTGGGCAACACGGTGCTCCCGAGCCGCGACATCCGCCCGCTCATCAAGATGCAGCCTGGGCAGTTGTTCAACCAGTTCACCATGAAAGAGGACGCCGACCGCATCTCCAAATACTACGAGAAGCGCGACTACATCCTCGACAACATCCGCCCCTCCATCGACAAGAACACCGGCGTGGTGACCTACCAGATCGTCGAGGCCGTGGTTGAGGAGATCCGCATCGAGGGCAACACCCGCACGCGCTCCTACGTGATCCGCCGCCTGATGCGCACCAAGGTGGGCAATGTGCTCAAGCGCCACCGCTTGCAGCGCGACCTCGAGCGGCTCAACAGCTCCGGGTTCTTCGAGAGCGTCAACATCGAGCCTGAGCCGGGCAGCGACTCCGGCAAGGTGGTCCTGGTGTTGAAAGTCAAGGAGCAGAAGACCGGCCTGGCCACCCTCGGCCTGGGGTACTCGGGCGGCGGCACGGGCGCGGTGCGCTCGGGCATCACCGGAGCGATTTCGTTCTCCGAGCGCAACCTGAACGGGCGCGGCCAGTCGGCCTCGATCTCCTGGCAGCGCGGCGTGAACGTCTCCTCGGCCGGCGTCTCGTGGTTCGACCCGGCCATCAACGACCGCCAGGACTCGCTGGGCTTCTCCTTCTTCGCCTCCGAGTTCAACGAGTTGCGCCAGCCGGTGCTGGCCGTCGGCAACGTGGTTTCGTACGCGCTCTACAACGACAACCGCGTCGGCGGCTCGGTCACTTTCGGCCGCCTCCTCAGCGAGGACGTCCGCGCATTCGTGACCTTCCGCCAGGAACACCTGGAGCTGACCCAGTCGGCGAACTCCCAGTTCACCGCCACCAACCTGGGCGTGGGCAACTCCAACACCATCACCTTCTCGTCGCTGCTCGACACCCGCGACGACCTGTTCAACCCCCACAAGGGCTCGTATGGAAACGCCGCGTTCACCGGCTCGGTAAGCGGCATCTTCTCGTACACCAAGTTCCAGGTGGAAGCCCGCCACTACATTCCCATGTTCCGCGACCACACCATCGCGCTCCGCGCGTGGACCGGGTTCGTGAACGGGAACGCCCCGATTACCGAAATCTTCTTCGTGGGCGGCGCGGACACGCTGCGCGCCTACCAGGAGAACTCGTTCATCGGCAACCGCTTCGTGGTGTTCAACGCGGAGTACCGCTTCCCGATTGCCAAGCTGAAACTGCTCAACGGCGCCTTCTTCACCGACGCTGGCGGGGCGTGGTACGCGGGTCAGCCGGCCTCGATCTTCAAGGACGTTGGCGTGGGCCTGCGCATCGTGTTCCCGAGCCTGGGCCTGGGCGTCATCCGACTCGACTACGCGATCGGCGAGCGCGGCTCCCGATCCACGATTGGACTCGGACAGACCTTTTAGCCTTCTAGGGAAGGCGCGGGGCCTGGAAACAAAAAGCCTCGGCAAGTCTCTCCGTTGGGGGGTCCAGGGGGCGCCGAAAGGCGACTCCCCCTGGGTCAAGTCCCGGGGCGGGGTCCAGGGGGCGCCGAAAGGCGACTCCCCCTGGGTCAAGTCCCGGGGCGGGATCCGCTTCTCTACTGGAAAGATTGAAGATCTTTCCGGAGGAAAGGTGGCTTCCAGGGAGAATTGCAGGCGAGTTTTTGCCCGCGGCGGCCGGCTTCATCATTTGCACTTTTCAAACCTTACAAAGGGGATCTCAAGACAATGACTGACAACGAAAAATCCGAGAAGGGCGGCGGCGGCCCTCAGGCCATGCTGCGCGGCCTCCTCGTGGTCGCCGTGCTGGCTGTCGTGGTGGTGATCGGCGTGGTGCTGTACACCAAAGGTAAGGATATCGTGAAGAGCCCGGACGGCCCCCAGCAGGTGGCCATGCTTGATCAAGAGGCCATCTACGCGATGCCCGAGTTCAAGTCCGCCAAGGACAACCTGGAGAAGCTCAGCAACGACCTCCAGAAGCAGCTCGTTGAGAAGGTCGGCGACGCCGGCAAGCCCAAGATGAGCATGGAGGAGGCCGAGAACCTGCGCCTTCAAATGCGCGAGAAGCTTGAGCAAGAGCAGACGAAACAGCTCAAGCCGCTTTACGACCGCGTTACCGCGGCTATCGCCTACCTGGCCGTGGAGCGCGGCTACCGCGTGGTCCTCGACAAGAAGATCGTGGTGACCGGCGTCGTGGACGTGACCGACGAAGTGAAGAAGCGCTTCCAGGAGAGCAAGGACGCCACCATGCCCAAGGAGGCTCCAGAGGCCGAGAGCCACGTGGGCTACGTCAACCAGGAAGTCATCGCCCAGCTGCGGCTCTACAAGGAAGCCCAGGCGCGCCTGATGGAGTACTACCAGTCTCAGATGAAAGACGTGGCCGAGCAGGCCAAGAAGAAGGCCCTGAGCCAGGAGGACCGCGAGCGCCTCCAGCAGGAGCTCATGCAGGCTTTCCAGGTCAAGCAGGCCGAAGAGTTCAAGCCGGTCAACGACAAGGTCAACGAGGCCATCACGGCGGTGGCAAAGGAGAAAGGCCTCAGCCTCGTGCTGAACAACACCCACGTGATGTGGGGCGGCCGCAACCTCACGGACGACGTCATCAAGAAGCTCGTCAACAATCCGCCGGCGAAAAGCTGAAGGAGGCGATCCCATGCCTTCCCACAGACCTCGGTTCTGGACCTTCCTGGGCTTGGTCATCGCCTCCGCGGTGGTGATCGCCGTCTTCCTGCCGGCCATCCGCCCGAAGGCCCAGGAGCAGCGCCCTGCCGCGCCGCCAGCGACGATGGACGTCCTTGCCAACATCGGCGTGGTGGACATCGACAAGCTGGTGCAGGAACACCCGGACGCCCAGCGGCTCAATGACATCGACAAGCAGATCGGCTACATTCAAGGCGAATTGGAAGCGCCGCCGGACAACACCACGATCATGCCTGAGGTTCAGGCGCGCATTGTTGCGATCCACAAAATCCTGAAAAAGGAGCTGGACGCCGAGGTGAGCCGTCTCGAGGGCACCATGCACGCCCGCAAGTCGGCGGTGGAAGCCACCCTCACCGCGGAAGGCGCCAGGCTGGCCGACGAGATGCGCGCATTCCAGGAGCAGCTCAAGAAAAAGTACGTCCCCACCGCCTCCTCGCTGCCGGCGCCGGGCGCCGATGAGAAGCGCATCCTGCAGGATCTCATCACGGCCCGAGACGTGCAGATGGCCAAGCGCAAGATCGAGGTCGAGCGCTCGGTAAGCGATCATCTCCGCGGGCAGCAGCGTGATCTGGAAGCCCGGCTTGACACCCGCATGGCGGAAGTGATGCGGGCCAATCAGGCCGAGAAGCTGCAAATCCAGCTCGACATGCAGACCTCCAAGGACGAGGAGAGCCGACGGGTGCTTCAGGAGCGGCTGGCCGCGATGAACCGCTCGGAGGAGGAAACCCGCGCCACTCTCCGCAAGGAACTGGTCGGCAAGTTTGAATCCGAGCAGGCGGCCGAGATGGCCCGCGCGCAGAAAGAGCTTGCTGCGTACCGCAACAAGCTGGACGCCGACGTGCAGACGCAGCTCCGCCGCCGTCTCGGCTCGGCGGGCCCGGGCGGCGGTCCCGACAAGGATACCATCGATCGACTCAACAACGAGCTGGAAGCCAAGCAGGCCGAACTGAAATCCCGTTTCGAGGCCCGCAAGAACCAGTTGATGGGACAGTTGCAGGCCGAATCGCATGCCGCCGAGCAGACCCTGCGGGAAAAGCAAGAAGCGCTGCGTGACCGCCTCAAGAAGGAAGAGCAGCAGATCCTCAAAGAGGTCACCCAGAAGCAAGGCGAGCTGAACGCGGCCGACAAGAAGCGGCGCGATCACCTGCAGTCCGAGCTGACTGCGCTCAACGAGCAGCGGGACAAGGTCTACCAGGGAATCGTCGACCAGATCGCGCTGGAAGTCCGCAAGGTCGCCGACGAGCAGAAGGTGCCGCTGGTTCTCGGCGGCTACCGGGTGAACGTCGACTGCAAGGACCTCACCGACCAGACCCTCCCGCTGGTCACCAGGAAATAGCATGGCGCCGCGCGCGCCGATGAATCGTACAATGAGGAATCGTGACATGAACAACGGAAAAATCAAGGCCGTGCTGGTCGCGGCAGTCCTGGCCGTGAGCGGCTGGCTGTTCACCGGGTGCGGCGCGCAGGCGCAGCAGGAGCACAAGTCCGCCATGGTGGTGGGCATTGTCCACGTCGACCGGGTGCTGCCCGAACTCCCCGAGTACCGCCAGTACAGCGAGGCCTACCAGACCGAGCGTGAGGCCCTCTTCAAAGGTCTCAAGCAGCCCAATGACCCCAGGGCGCTGCAGAGCTTTCTGGACTCCGACAAGAAACAGGAGATCCAGAAATCGGTCCAAAAGTGGGACGAGAAGAAGCGCAAGTTCCTCGATGAAACAATGGACAAGATCCGCGCCGCGTCGGAGACTGTCTCCAAAGAGAAGAACATCGACATCGTCATCATGAACGCACCGTGGTACCCGGTCAGCGAGCGCATGGCCTTGGATATCACCACCGACATCATCATCACGCTCAAGGAGTCCGGCAAGACGGTCCATTAGGACCGCAAGCCGACGGGCGTTGAGGACAAAGGCTTGAGCACTGCCCGACAGATTCACCAGCCCGCCAGGGCGATCAACCAGTCGGAACAGGCCGCGCAGCAGGCCGTTCAGACCGGGATGGCGTCGGCTGTGCCGACCCCTGGCGTGCACCCCACCTGCGTAGTGGACCAGGACGTCATCCTGGCCTCTGACGTATCGTTGGGGCCCTGTTGCGTCGTGGAAGACGGCGCCAGCCTGGGCGCCCGCACCCGCCTGGAAGCCGGCGTGGTCGTGGAGCGCGGCGTATCGGTCGGCGCGGATTGCCTGATCGAGGCCGGCGCCGTCTTGCGCGCCGGGGTCCGCCTTGGCGACCACGTCATCGTGCGCAGCGGCGTGGTCCTCGGCTCCGACGGCTTCGGCTTTGTAGAGGACGGCGGCGTGCACCACAAAATCCCGCAGGTGGGCTCGGTGGAGATCGGCGATCACGCGATCATTGGCGCCAATGCGTGCATCGACCGGGCCACCACCACCGTCACCCGCATCGGATCGGGCGCCCGCATTGGCGCGCTGGTCCAGGTCGGACACAACTGCGAGGTGGGCGCCGACGCCGAAGTCGGCGACCTCTCGGGAATGGCGGGCAGCAGCCGCGTGGGTGCGGGGGCCCGCCTGGGGCCCGGCGTGGGCCTGGCGCCGCATCGCTCCATCGGGGCCGACGCGGTGGTTGAGAGCCGGGCCGGCGTGGCCCGCGACGTGCCGCCCGGCGCCCACGTGGCCGGCTTCCCGGCCCGCGACGTCAAGGCTTTTGAAGCGCACCAGCGCCTGATGGATGAGGCGGCTGGGCTCCCCCAGCGGGTAGCGGCCCTGGAGGCCAGGATCACGGAGGATCGCCCATGAATGGTTGCGTGAAAGCGCTCACGCGCGTGATGCTGGGATCCGCGCTGATTCTCGGTGCCGCCCTGCCGGTGCTGGCTGAAGGCGAAGTTCGTCTCAAGTCCCGCGTGGTGCTGCGACTGGCCGGCGACGCCAGGATGTCCGCCGAGGAGCGGGCCCAGATCGTGCAGCGCCAGGTCGACGCTGCTTTGCAGAGCCACCTTCCCGCGGGGAGACTGCGGGCCGTGTCCATCAAGGGCGGCATCGTCCTGGCCTGGGGCGAGCAGCGCCTGTGCACCGTGGACGGCCTCCAGGCGAAGGCCAACAACACCACGGTGAAAGCCCTGGCGGCCGCCTGGCTGCGCAACTTCCGCGAGGCGATGAAGGACGGCTATCTTTCGGTGAGCCCGCAGCGCGTGGTGATCCCGGTCGGCGAAGCGCGCCGCGTGCGCGTCTCGGGCGTGGCCGAAGGGCCCATTGAGTCGGCCGTGGACGGCCGCGGCCTGGAGGTCTCTCCGGCGGACGACGCGCTCACGCTGCGCGCCAGCGCGCCCGGCACCTTCCGCGTGACGCTTACCCGAGAGGGCTCTTCGGTTTCGTTCCCGGTCATCGTGAAGGAGTGGGCCGGGTACGTGCCCGATCAGGTACACTGCGCCGTCACCGGCAACCCGGCCGGGCGCGCCCTCCTCGAGCTGGCCGCGTTGCAGGCGGCGCGCCGCGCGGTGCAGGCGAAGCCGGGCGCCACCGTCACCTTGAAGGCGGGTCCGGCCGCGCTCGCCATCCTGGGGGTGGGCGCGGACGCCACGGTCCGCATGCCGCTGTTGATTGAAGGCAAGGACTACTTCCCGGTCGACAAGACGCTGGAAGTCATCCTGCACAACGAGAACGTGTCGGTGGCCCAGCCTACCCAGCTGATGGTGAGCAATCGTCCCGAGAAGGTCGATACCGATGGGATTCTTTTTGCCGGCAAGGTCAACAGCAATCAGCCGGCCCGGCTGCTCTACTCACACCTGAACGGCAACGGCCGCGATCAGTACCTGTGGGTCAACCTGACCAACCGCGGCGACAGGCCGGTGAAGGTTCTGGTCATCCAGGGCGACGGCGGCCCGGCCCGCGAGGAGCTCTACGTCGGGCACCGGTGCAACACGCGCTTCCTGGAGGACTGGCAGGCCAGGCAGGGGCTGATCGTCACCATCCCCCCGATGAAAGCGTGGGAGCTGGGCCGCTATGAGCTGGCTCCCAGGGAGCTGGTGTCCGGCCTGTGCCACTTGCAGGTCCTGGAGGGGGAGAGCCTCGACGTGAGCGTCGAGACCAGCGCGAGCGGTGTCGGCGTGGCCATGGACCGCCTCATCGACGCGCCTTTCAACCCGTTTCGCATTCACCCCAGGGGAATTTTCCGGGATCCGAACATCGTGGTCGACCAGAAGTACGTGGTCGGCGAGACGACCGAGTTCAACATCCCGTTCGGGCGCGCGCCCTGGCTCATCGACGGGACGAGCGGCGAGCCCAACACCGGCAATTACGGCGTTCTTTACCAAGTCAAACTGGAGGTAAGCAACCCGACTCTGCAACCACGCAAGGTGCAACTGTTCTTCGAGCCGATCAACGGCGTTGCGCTGGGGAGTTTCCTGGTAGAGGGCAAACTGATGGAAACCAACTGCCTGAAACCTCCCGCAAGAGGCCTTATCAGCACGGTGGACGTGGCACCCGGGCAAAACCGGACGATTCGAATCCTCACCCTGCCCCAGGCCGGGAGTCATTACCCGGCCCGCATCGTGGTCGAATCGCCCATCCAGGAGACCCACCGTGAATCAGGCGGCACTTGATCGCCAGCAGACCCTGTCGCGCACCGTCGAGGTGAGCGGGGTGGGGCTGCATTCCGGCATCCCGGTCAAGGTGAGGCTGAGCCCCGCGCCGGTCGGCTTCGGATTGCGCTTTGTGCGCACCGACGTCGGCAACGCGGTGGTTCCGGTAAACCCCGCCTCGCTGAAGTCCGGGGTGCGCTGCACCGCACTACAAGCAAACGGCGTGGGCGCAAGGACCACCGAGCACTTGCTCGCGGTTCTCTATGCGTTTGGCGTCGACAACTGCGAGATCGCCATCGACGCCGAGGAACTGCCCATCTTGGATGGCAGCGGGCTCGGCTGGGTCGAGGCCCTTTCCGAGGCCGGACTTTCGGCCCAGGAGGCGCCTCGGAAGGTCTTGCAGGTGTCCCATCCCGTTGTCCACAGCGAGGGTGGAACGACCCTGATGGTCTTGCCGGTGAACTCCGGCTTGCGCCTCACGGTGGCTTCGGTCACCGATCATCCCGTGGCCGGTGTCCAGACTGTGGATCTGGAAGTGAGTCGCCAGAGCTTTGTCGAACGACTCGCGCCGGCCCGCACCTTCTGCTTCGAAGAGGAGATCCAGGCGTTGCGCGACGCCGGGCTGGCCCGTGGGGGCAGCCTGGACAACACGCTCGTCGTGGGGCACGACCGCTTCTGGAGTCCACTCCGCGTGGACCAGGAGCTGGCCGCCCACAAGGCGCTGGACCTGCTTGGAGATCTTGCGGCACTGGGCCGTCCGTTGTCCGCCCACGTGGTGGCGATTCGGCCGGGACACGCCGCAAATCAGCAACTGGTGCGGAAGATCTGGGGTCAACTTGCTACAGTGCCGCAGCCGGACGCGATTGAGCGCTGCTCTACATCGGCGCCGCAATCCGCCATATTCTAGCGACCCAGGAGTGGTCGATCCGATGGCGAACGCAGGCGCCGGGTGATAGGGAGGACAGTCAAAGTTGGAACGAGTGAAAGTCGCCGTGGTAGGCACGGGCAATATGGGCCAGCATCATGCGCGCATCTATTCGGAGATGCCCAACGTGGAGTTGGTCGGCATCGTCGAGGTGGACGACATCCGCGGCCACCAGTGCGCCAAGCGATATCGGACGCAGTTCTTCTCGAATTACCGGGATCTGCTCAACCGGGTGCAGGCAGTCAACATCGTGGTACCCACCAGCCTCCACTACGATCTGGCCAAGGAGTTCCTCGAGCATGACATTCACGTGCTCGTCGAGAAACCGATCACGGTTGACATCAAGCAGGCAGAGCGGCTGGTGGCCCTTGCCAAGCGCCGCAACCTCGTGTTGCAGGTGGGCCACCTCGAGCGCTTCAACCCCGCGGTGTCGCTCCTCAAGCAGATCGTGAAGAATCCCATCTACGTGGAGTCGCACCGCCTCAGTTATCCCTCGCGGCGCAACACCGACGTGGGGGTCATCTGGGACCTGATGATCCACGATCTGGACATCCTCCTCAATCTGGTCGACGATCACGTCGAGGAGGTCACCGCCCTGGGTCGTTCGCTGTACTCCGAGCATGAAGACCTGGCGTCGGTGCAGGTGCGCTTCCGCAACGGCTGCGTGGCCAACCTGCTGGCCAGCCGCATCAGCGGCGAGCGCCTGCGCCACCTCCAGGTGGTGGAGGAGGAGGGTGACAGCGTCCGCACGCTGAGCCTCGACTTCATCAACCAGACACTGGCCATCCTCACGCCGGACAACGAGAAGCAGACCAATCCGCCGGAGTACATCCCCATCAAGAAAGAGGAGCCGCTCCGCCTGGAACTGGAGCACTTCGCGGAGTGCGTGGTCAACAACCGCACGCCGCTGGTGTCCGGCGAGGACGGCAAGCGGGCTCTTGAGCTGGCCATCCAGGCCGTGAAATCCATGAAGATCGTCGACAACAAGGCGGCCTTCGCCCGTGCCCGGGTGGCCATCGCCGGATAGGAGTTTACCCTCTCGTGAGTACGACGCAGCCGGTCTTGATCGACATTCATCCCACCGCGCAAGTTCACCCCGACGCGGTGCTTGGAAAGAACGTGCGGGTGGGGCCCTATTCGGTCATCGGCCCGCACGTTACGATTGGGGACGGCACGCGGCTCGGCGCGCACGTGGTGGTTGACGGCTGGACGCGCATCGGGAAGGACAACGAGATTTACGCGGGCGCGGTCATCGGCACCGAGCCTCAGGATTTCCGCTACAAGGGCGAGGAGGCCTGGGTTCACATCGGCGACCGCAACATCATCCGCGAATACGCCACCATCAACCGCGCCTTCAACCACATGGGTGCCACCATCGTGGGCAACGAGAACATGCTGATGGCATACACCCACGTGGCGCACAACTGCAAGTTGGGCAACGGCATCATCATGACCAACTATGTGGGCTTCGCGGGCCACGTGGAAGTCGAGGACTTCGTCGTGTTCGGCGGATACGCCGGCGTCCACCAGTTCGTGCGGGTGGGCACCATGGCGATGGTGGGCGGCGCGGCCAAGGTCATCAAGGACATCCCTCCGTTTAGCATCGTGGACGGCCAGCCGGCGCGCATTTATGAGATCAACAGCATCGGACTCAAGCGGCGCGGGGTGAAGTCGAGCGTGCGCACGGACCTGCGGCGCGCGTATCGGCTGCTGACCCGCTCCGGGATGAACCTGGGCGAGGCCATCGAAGCGGTGCGCGAGCAGGTGCCGGACGGCGCCGAGGTGGCGCACCTTATTCGCTTCATGGAGACGAAGTCGCGCATGGGCGTGCTCATCCGCATGGCGGAGAAGAACGGCAACGGCCGCGTCCTCCGTGGCGAGAGCGAGGGCGACGAAGAGTAGTCGCGTCGAGCCTCTTGACCGAGCCTGATTGCGCCCGTGGAGCCGGGCTGAAGCTGTTGATTCTGGCTGGCGAAGCGTCCGCGGATCTGCAGGGCGCGAACCTCGTCGCGGCGCTCAAGCGCATCGCCCCCGCCCTGGACATCGTGGCCGTGGGCGGTCCGCGCATGCGGGCGGCGGGGGCGCGCGTCGTTCAGGACAGCACCTGCCTGTCGTTCATCGGGATGTGGGAAGTGGTGCTGAAGTACCCGTTGCTCCTGTCGCTCTACCGGCGGGTGCAGCGCATCATCCGCGATGAACGGCCCGACCACGTGGTACTGATCGATGCGCCGGGCTTCAACATGCGGCTGGCTCCGCTGGCTCGATCGCTGGGAATTCCCACCACGTACTACTTTCCTCCCTCCGCCTGGAGCCCGAGCGTGGAGCGCGCGCGCCGCATCGCGGACGCGGTGGATCACGTAGTGGCGACATTCGAGTTCACCGCCGACGTGTACCGCAAGGCGGGCCGAGAGGTGGCGTTTTTCGGGCACCCGATGGCCGACATGCCCTCGCCGGGCACGCCCGCCGAGTTGCGCCAGCGGCTGGCTTTGCCTCTCGACAAGAAAATCGTCGCGGTATTGCCTGGCAGCCGTGCCAACGAGATCCGCATGCTCACGCCGGTGCTGCTGGAGAGCGTGCGGCAGCTGGCGCTGCGCAATCCGGGGCTCCACTTTGTGGTGCCCATCGCGATGCCCGGGCTGGCCGGGCTGGTCCGCGACACGCTGCGCAAACACGGCGCGGACGACCTGCCGCTCACCGTCATTCAGGGGCAGGGCACCGAGACGATGGGTTCGTCCGATCTGGTGCTGATGGCGAGTGGGAGCGCCAGTCTTGAAGCCGCGCTCCTCGGCGTGCCCATGGTCCTGATTTACCGGCTCACCCGGGTGGACTGGTTTTTGGCGCCGTATTTTATCAAGGATTTCACGTTCATGGGGCTGCCGAATTTGATGGTGGGCGAGGCGATCGTGCCGGAATTGCTCCAGGATGAAGCCCGTCCGGAGCGGATTGTGGCCGAGGCTGAAGCGCTTCTGCCCGACGGCGCGCGGCGTGAAAAAATGAAGGAGGATCTTTTCAGGGTCAAGAAGCAACTCGGCGCTCCCGGGGTGGTAGACCGGGTCGCGCATCACATCTGGGAGAAAGCGTTCCTCGGCCATGGACGTCGTCATCATCACCAATAGTCCAGGCGAGCTTTCTTCCTGGGTCAAGGTCACGGTCGAAAAGCTGCGCAAGAAAGCGCAGGACTCGATCCGCATCATCGTGACCCTGGTGCCCTGTCCCTACGCGAGCGGTCGAGAGGCCGAGATCGCCGGCGGATTTCCGGGCATCGACCTGGTTCTCTCCCCCAGAGAGTTTCTCGGACACCTGATGGGAATGCCTTCCCGCTACCGCCCCGCCCCCAGCGGGGTGGTCGTCTTCCTGGGGGGCGATTACTGGCACGCCATGATGATGTCCCGCAAGCTGGGTTTCCCGGCCGTGGCCTACACCGATCGCCCCTCGTCCTGGGGAAAATACTTCCGGACCGTCTGCGTGGCCGACGAGCGCACCAAGAGCGCGCTGGTCGCGGCGGGCGTCCCGGCCTCCCAGGTGACGGTGGTGGGCAACCTGATGGTGGAAGGGGTTCGTCCCTCGCTGTCCCGCGAAGAGGCGCTGGATTCGTGGGGGCTGTCGGCCGACCGTCCCCTGGTGGGGATGTTCCCCGGCAGCCGCCTCTATCACGTGCAGGCCAGCCTCTCGGTGTTCCTCAGGGTTGCCGAGGATCTGGCCCGGGAGGTTGGCGACGCGCAGTTCGCGCTGGGCCTGTCGCCGTTTCTCACCACCGACGAGCTGCGCGGATGCCTGCGCACGCTGCCGCCGCCCTACCTGGAAGGCAGTCGCGGCGAGCTCAAAGAGGGGAAGCGCGGCCTGGCCATCGTCACCGGCGAGGGCCTGCACATTCCGATTTTGCAGAAACAACAATACGACTTGATGAACCAGTCCGATCTCTTGTTGACGATTCCCGGCACCAATACCGCGGAAATTGCCTGCCTGGGACGCCCGATGGTGGTGGCCATGTCGTGGCGCGCGCGCATTCCGCGCGGCGGCGTCGCCTCCTTGCTGGGCGCGCTGCCCATGGCCTCGCTGGTGCGCCGCGAGTTCTTGCGGAGCATCTTGCGCAAGGTGCGCTACGTCGCGCTGCCCAACGTGATCGCGCAGCGCGAGATCGTGCCCGAGGTGCGCGTGGAGCACGAGCCTGGAGAAATTTCCCGGGTTGCGGCGGACCTGCTGCTGGACGCCGAGCGTCGCGAGGAAATTGGACGCGAATTGCGCTCATTGATGGGCAGTGGCGGCGCCTCGGATCGCATCGCGGACGTGATACTTGCGGCGGGCCCGCGCCTGGAGGCGCGAAGCCTTCCGACCGGGACGGCATACCTTACCGAAGGGAAGGAATCCGCGTGAGGCAGTGGGTTTTTCGCTGGCGTGGATACGTGTTGATTCCGACCGCGGTGCTGGCGCTGTGGCTTTGCCAGCCGACCATCACCAGCTTTGTGCTCGGGCTGCTGGTGGCGCTTTCCGGAGAGGCGCTGCGCATCTGGGGCGTGGGCTATTCCGGAGTCACCACGCGCATGCGCAAGGTGGTCGCGCCGCGCCTGGTGACGGCGGGGCCCTATGCGTACGTGCGCAATCCCCTGTATATCGGAAATTTCATCACCGCGCTCGGATTCTTGATCATTGCTGTCGGTGGCATCGGCTGGGGACTGCGGGTTTTATTGCTGCTGGTGACCGTGGCAAGCTACGGGCTGGTGTACGCCGGTATTATCATCCCGCTTGAAGAGGAATATCTGGCACGCACCTTCGGCAATCCCTATGAGGAATATTGTCGCCACGTGCCGCGCCTGCTTCCCCGTCCGACGCCGTATCCCAACGCGGAGGGCCAGTTTGACTGGCGTGCGATTCAACGTGCGGAAATCCACACGCTCGGGCTGTTTTCAGCGATGTGCATTTATATGATGGCTCGCATGCCCGCGCATGCCGATGCCCTGGAGGCCGTCTTGCTGTTGCTTCGCGGCCCGCTGAGCTAGCCATGTCAAGCAAGAAGCCCCGCAAGAAC
>Ga0194128_10007846_pt1 | contig 13752 bp, 7 predicted proteins | sample TA2KigCa65mmetaG_FD_148650 | JGI IMG/M metagenome (GOLD analysis project Ga0194128, IMG submission 148650) | Freshwater microbial communities from Lake Tanganyika, Tanzania - TA2015037 Kigoma Deep Cast 65m | ecosystem: Environmental > Aquatic > Freshwater > Lake | place: Tanzania: Lake...
GTCGCCACCGGCCGCGGCGGCGACCGAGGCCGGATCGGCCACGCCGAGCGCCATCAAGCGCAGCGCCCGCGCCATGGCGTCGAAGGAGCCGCGGACGTCGGCCTCCACGCGCGCCCGCGCGTCGGCTTCGCCAGCCCCCAGGACGAACACTTCCGCGCCGCGGCCGAGGAGGACGACCAGGAGCGCCGCGGCGCCGCCGATGGCGGCAATCCGGGCCAGCGGCCGCATCGGCAGCGGCGGCGTGGGCGCTGCGCGATCGGGGAGCCTCACAGAACTGATTGTAGGCCCTGGGCCTCGGGCCCCGTGCGTCTGGCCGGATCCCGATTGGCGGGGGCCGCCGCCCAACGCCCGAAGCCGGAAGCCCAAAGCCGTAGAATGAGGGCATTCGATGACTCAGGGCATCCTCAAAGCGGCCGTCAAGCGTGGGGCGCTGCTCGCGGCCGCCAACTGGCCGGTGACCCTCATTCAGGCCTCGGCCGATTCGGTCTTCAAGCTGTTGCTGGCCGCCCCCCTCGTCGGCGGCGTGTTCCTCGTGGCGCTCGCCGTACGGAGCGAGCCTGACGCGCTGATCGCCCTGGAGTCGCGCGAAATGCTGGCAACCGTGGCGGCCGCGCTCCTGGCGCAGCCGCTCGTGCTCGCGGCCTTTCTCCTGGCGGTCGCCATCGTGGCGCTCGGCGGGTCGCTCTTCGTCTTTCTCGTCAAAGGCGGCACCGTCGCCACGCTCGTCCGCAGCGACCGCGAGACCGGCCCGATCGAGGAGCCGCCGCTCCACCTCGACGCCGTCGCGCGGGCGTCGCGGTTTGGCGTCGACGACTACGTCGAGGCCGCGTGGCGGTTCTTCCCGCGCTACGCGCGGCTCGGCGTCGTGCTGATGGCCGTGTATCTCCTTTCGGCGCTGGTCTATCTCGCGGCCGTCGCGACGGGCGACGGGGGGGCGGGCTGGGGCGCCACGGCGGCGATCACGGTCGTCTTCGCGCTGTGGATCACGGTCGTCAATCTCCTGTACCTGCTGGTCCAGATCGTCATCGCCGCCGACGACTGCAGCGTGGCGGCGGCGGCGCGTCGCGTGGGGGCGTTTCTGCGTCACGAGCGCCGCCACGTCATCGCGATCTTCGGGCTCGTACTCGGGATGGTCGTGGCTGCCACGGGCGCGTCGGTGCTGGCGACTGCCGCGCTCGGGCTGGTGGCGTTCGTGCCATTCGTCGGGCTGGCCGCGCTGCCGCTCCAGCTGCTGGCCTGGCTGCTGCGCGGGCTGGTCTTTCAGTACCTCGGGCTCGCGTCGGTGGGCGCCTACCTGAAGCTGTATCGCGGGTTCGCCGGGGCGCAGGTGCAGAAGGTCTCCGGTTCACCAGTGCCCGTGCATGGCTAGAGGGTCGCGGCGATGATCGATTACTCGACGTTCCTCTCGCCCACGGGGCGGCAGCTGCACGAGTCGGCTATCAGGCGGATGGGGACGGTGGCGGCGCGATCGGCGGAGATGGTCTCCTTCGCCGCCGGCTACCCGGATCCCTCGTCGTTTCCCTGGGGAGAACTGCGGGAGATCGCGGCAGAGCTGCTCTCGGGCGCCGACCCCCACGTGCTGCAGTATGGCCCGACGCGCGGCCATGAGCCGCTGATCGAGTCGATCGTCGAGGTGCTCGCCGCGCGCGGGATTCACGTCACCCCCGCCGACGTGACGATCACGACCGGGTCGCAGCAGGGGATCGACCTCGTCGGGCGCGTGCTGGTGACGCCGGGCGACGTCGTGCTCGTCGAGCTGCCAGCCTATACCGGGGCGATCTCGGCGTTCAGGAACGCGCAGGCGCAGCTCGTCGGCGTCCGGCAGGGCGACGACGGCGTCGACCTCGAAGACCTCGACGCGGTGTGCCTGCGCGAGCGCCGCGCGGGCCGCCGCGTGCAGATCCTCTATCTCGTGCCGAACTTTCAGAACCCCACCGGTCGGCTCCTCGCCGTGCAGAAGCGGCGGGAGCTGCTGGCGTGGGCCGAGCGGCGCGAGGTGCTGATCGTCGAGGACGACCCGTACGGGGCGCTGTACTTCGACGACGTCGCGAGCGCGGCCGAGACCCGACCGATGCGCGCGGACGACGGCGGCGGACGGGTCATCTACCTGAGCACGTTCTCCAAGACGCTGGCACCCGGCTTCCGCGTCGGCTGGATCGTGGCGCCGGCCTCGCTCATCGAGCGGTTCGAGACCGCGAAGCAGTCCATCGATCTGATGACCGGCAGCTTCGACCAGCGCATCGTGCACGAAGCGGTTCGCCGGGGCGTGCTCGACCGGCTGGCACCCGATCTCCGGCGTCTGTACAGGCGCAAGCGCGACGCGATGGAGCAGGCGCTGGACGAGGAGCTCGGGGGACAGCTTCGCTGGCCGCCGCCGACGGGGGGCTTCTTTCTCTGGGCTGCGCTGCCCGACGGCGTCGACGACGAGCGGCTGCTGGCGCGGGCGCTCGACGAGCGGGTCGTCTTCGTGCCGGGCAGCCCGTTCTACGTCGATGGAACGGGGCACGACCGTATCCGACTGTCGTTCTCTGCGCCGTCGGTGGAGCGGATTCGCGAGGGCGCACGCCGGCTGGCCAGGGCACTGGCCGCATCCCGGGCGCCCGTGGCGCTGCAGCCCTGACGAGGGCGACGTGCGATCCGCTACTCGATCTGCTCCCGCGCGAGTCCCCGTCCCGGCAGGGCGTTGACGGGCACGGCCGCCGTCTCGCGGAACATCAGGCCCGCCGGGCGGAACGCCTGCACCACGCCCTCGCGCGTCACGGTCACAAGCGAGACCAGGAAGGGCTTCACGGCCGGATCGAGGAGCGGCGGGCCGATGAGGTCGCCGGGCGCCAGGAGCGTCCCCATCACCATGCCGGTGGCGGCGACGAAGACCGTGACGGCCGGTCGCACGCCCGGCACCACGACGACGCCGCGGAAGGCGAGCGGCGGCAGGAGGGGCCGCGTGCCGGTGGGCCTCCGCCAGCGCTGGTTGCCGTTGCCGCGATTGACCGCCCGCAGGATGTTGTCGAGCGACGCGAAGTAGACGACGTCGTCGTAGATGGCCGCGCCAACGACGTCGCCGCCGTTGCGCCACCGCCACTCCTCGCGGCCGGAGTCGGCGTTGAACGCGTAGAAGAAATTGTCCGTCGACCCGACGAAGACGCGGTCGCGCGCCGGCGCGGGCGGGCTCAACGTGCCGGCCAATTGCTGCTCCCAGAGCGGGGTCCCGGCGTCGAGCGTGAGGGCGACGAGGCGGGCGTCGGACAAGGAGAGGTACAGGTCACCGGCCCCGCCAGCCGCGGGTGGATGGATCGTCGTCGCGCCGAGCGCCTGGCGCCAGACGCGCCGACCGTCGCGCCCGTCGACAGCGAGCAGCTCACCAGGCTCGACGGCCAGGAGGATGCGGCCGTCGGCCCACACGATGGGAGCCGTGACGGGCGCATCGATCGGCACCATCCAGCGCTCGTACCCGGTGGCGGCATCGAGCGCGCGCAGCCCGTCCTCGGTCGCGAGATACAGGTCGCCGCCGCCCGCCACCATCGAGAGCACGATGTCGCCCGCCCAGATCCACGCGATGACGCCGCTCTCCCGGTGCAGAGCGACGAGCGTGTACTCCCGTAGCGCGACGTACACGTGCTGCTCATCCATGGCCGCCGCCGTCTCGACAGAGGATCCGAGCGTGAGCGACCAGGCGGACTCGGTCGGCAGCAGCGTCACGGCAGGCGGATTTCGCGCCAGCTCGCGAAAGCTCCGCATGATCTCGTCGTAGCGCTGGCGCGCCGTCGCCTGGGCGGCACGAGCGGGCTCAGGGCAGAAGCCCCAAGCGACGAGCGCGAGCAGTGCGATCGCCGCACACGTGCGAGGTGCTGAGACGCTAGATGTCGCGGTTCGCTGCGCGCACACCACGATATAATACCGGTTCATCGAGTTGGCAGTTGGCGGTCTGCGGTGGCCGGACGGCGCGCCCGACCACCACCGGACGAGTCATCAGCCGCCAACGCGCGTGACCGCACCGTGTCCCATCAAACCATTCTCGTGCTCGACTTCGGCTCCCAGTACACGCAGTTGATCGCGCGCCGCCTGCGCGAGCTGTCGGTGTATTCGGAGATCGTACCGTTCAACACTCCGGTCGAGACACTGCGCGCGAAGGCGCCGGCAGGGCTGATCCTGTCGGGCGGCCCTCGGAGCGTCTCGGAGCCCGGGGCGCCGACGTGCGCGCCGGAGGTGTTCCGCTTCGGCCGCCCTGTCCTGGGCATCTGCTACGGGATGCAGCTGATGACCGACGTCCTCGGGGGCGACGTGCGGCGCTCGGGCCACCGGGAGTTCGGACACGCGCTCGTGCGGGTGTCGGCGGACCTCTCGGCTCCGCCGTCGACCGGGGCGGCGGGGCGGGACGGCGGCGGCACGGCGGTGGCGACGCGGCCGCGGCTGTTCGCGCACGTGCCCGGGGAGCTGCGCGTCTGGGCGAGCCACGGCGACGACGTGGCGGCCGTGCCGCCGGGGTTCACCGTGGCGGCCACGAGCGCGACGGCGCCGATTGCCGCGATGGAGGCGCCCGACCGCGATCTGTATGCGCTGCTGTTTCACCCGGAGGTGGCGCACACCGACCACGGCGTCGAGATCCTGAAGACGTTCGCGTTCGATATCTGCGGCTGCGCGGGCGACTGGACGATCGCCTCGTTCATCGAGGAGGCGATCGGGCGCATTCGCGGGCAGGTGGGGCACGGCCGCGTGGTCTGCGGGCTCTCCGGCGGCGTCGACTCGACGGTGGCGGCCCTGTTGATCCACCGGGCGGTCGGCGACCGGCTGACGTGCATCTTCGTCGACAACGGCCTGCTGCGCCACGAGGAGGCGGCGCAGGTCCGGCACCGCTTCGCCGAGAAGCTGCGCCTCCCGCTCGACTTCGTCGACGCGTCGGGGCTCTTTCTCGATCGCCTGCACGGCGTGACCGATCCCGAGCAGAAGCGGAAGATCATCGGCGCGACGTTCATCGACGTGTTCGAGCGGCGCGCGCAGGAGCTCGGGGGATTCGAGTTCCTCGGGCAGGGAACGCTCTACCCGGACGTCATCGAGTCGGCCTCCGTGCTCGGGCCGGCGGTGGTCATCAAGAGCCATCACAACGTGGGAGGGCTCCCCGAGCGCATGCGGTTCAAGCTCGTGGAGCCGCTGCGCGATCTGTTCAAGGACGAGGTGCGGCGCGTCGGGTGCGACCTCGGCCTCGATCGGGAGTTCGTCGTCCGGCAGCCGTTTCCGGGTCCGGGTCTGGCGGTGCGCATCATCGGCGAGATCACGCGCGAGCGGCTGGACCTGCTGCGGCTGGCGGACAAGATCGTGGCGGAGGAGATCCGCAGGGCCGGCTGGTACGAGCGCGTGTGGCAGAGCTTCGCCGTGCTGCTGCCCGTGCAGAGCGTGGGCGTGATGGGCGACGCGCGCACCTACGAGTACACGGTGGCGATCCGCGCGGTGGAAAGCCTCGATGGGATGACGGCCGACTGGGCGCGGCTGCCGCACGACCTGCTGGCCGCCGTCTCCTCGCGCATCGTCAACGAGGTGCGCGGGATCAACCGCGTGGTCTACGACGTGTCGTCGAAGCCGCCGTCGACGATCGAGTGGGAATGACCGAATTCGTCCATCTCCACGTCCACACCGAGTTCTCGCTGCTCGACGGTGCGTGCCGCATCGACGAGCTGCTCGACGAAGCGGTGAGGCTGAAGATGCCGGCGCTCGCGGTGACCGAGCATGGGAACCTCTTCTCGTCGGTCGTCTTCCACGATCACGCGCGCGACCGCGGGCTGAAGCCGATCCTCGGCTGCGAGGTGTACGTCGCGTCGGGCAGCCGGTTCGACCGGACCGGGCCGCAGAGCGACACCAACCACCTGGTGCTGCTCGCGGAGACCGACGAGGGCTATCGGAACCTCATTCGGCTCGTCTCCGCCGGCTACACCGAAGGGTTCTACTACCGGCCGCGCATCGACAAGGAGCTGCTGGCGCGGCACGCGAAGGGTCTCATCGGCCTGAGCAGCTGCCTCAAGGGCGAAGTGGCGAGCGCGTTGAAGGTCGAGCAGGCGCGGCCGGCGCTCGAGGCGGCGGCCCGGCTTCGCGACATCCTGGGCCCCGGCAACTTCTTCCTGGAGATGCAATACCAGGGGATCGAGGAGCAGCAGGTCGTCAACGCGGGGCTGCTGCCGCTCGCGCGCGAGCTGAACCTCCCGCTCGTCGCCACCAACGACGTGCACTATCTGCGGCAGGGCGACCACCAGCCGCACGACGTGCTGCTCTGCATCGGGACCGGCAAGACGGTGCACGACGCCCAGCGCCTGCGGTACCACGGGGACCAGTTCTTCCTGAAGACCGCCGAGCAGATGGCCGCCGTCTTCGGCGACCGTCCCGAGGCGCTGCGGAATACACTCCTCATCGCCGAGCGCTGCGACGTGCGCATTCCGACGGGGCAGAACCACCTGCCGTCGTTCGAGGTGCCCGACGGGTTCACGCTCGAGGGGTACTTCGAGCACGTGGCGCGCGAGGGGTTCGCCGAGCGGCTCGAGCGGCTGCGGCCGCTCGCGGCGGCGGGGCGGCTGCGCCACACGATCGAGGAGTACGCCAGCCGACTCGAGTACGAGATCGCGATGATCAGGAAGACCGGCTACTGCGGCTACTTCCTGATCGTCTGGGACTTCATCCGCCATGCGCGGGAGCAGCGGATTCCGGTCGGGCCGGGGCGCGGCTCCGCGGCCGGCTCGCTCGCGGCGTGGGCCATGCGCATCACGGACGTCGACCCGCTCGACTTCGACCTCATCTTCGAGCGGTTCCTCAATCCCGAGCGCGTCTCGCTGCCCGACATCGACGTCGACTTCTGCGAACGGCGCCGCGGCGAGGTGATCGAGTACGTCACGCGCAAGTACGGGCGCGCGAACGTGGCCCAGATCATCACGTTCGGGACCATGAAGGCGAAGGCGGTCGTGCGCGACGTCGGGCGCGCGCTCGACATGCCGTATGCCGACGTCGACCGCATCGCCAAACAGATTCCGGCCGCGCTCGACATGACGCTGGACAAGGCGCTCGCCGAGAACCCGGTGCTGGCCGACCTGGCGGCGAAGGACCCGAAGGTGCAGGAGGTGCTCGAGATCGGCCGGCGCCTCGAGGGGCTCTCGCGGCACGCCTCGGTGCACGCGGCCGGCGTCGTCATCACGCCGGGGCCGGTGACCGACTACGCGCCCCTCTACAAGGGGACGCGCGACGAGATCACGACGCAGTGGACCTGGAAGGAGATCGACCGGGTCGGCCTCCTGAAGATGGACTTCCTCGGCCTCAGCACGCTCACGCTCATCCGTGACGCGCTGGCGGAGATCAGGCGGACCGAGGGGGTCGCGATCGACATCGACACCATCCCGCGCGACGACGCGAAGACGTACCGGCTGTTCGGGGAGGGGCAGACGTTCGGCATCTTCCAGTTCGAGAGCTCGGGCATGCGCGAGCTGCTGCGCAAGGCCCGGCCCGAGCGGCTCGACGACCTCATCGCCCTGAACGCGCTCTACCGCCCCGGCCCGCTCAAATCGGGCATGGTCGACGACTACATCGCGCGGAGGCAGGGGAAGACCCAGATCCGCTACGAGCTGCCGCAGCTCGAGCCCATCCTCGCCGACACCTACGGCGTCATCGCGTACCAGGAGCAGGTGATGCGCATCGCCCAGGCCCTCGCCGGCTTCACGATGGGCCAGGCCGACGTGCTCCGCAAGGCGATGGGCAAGAAGGACCCGAAGGTCATGGCGCTGCAGCGCGACCAGTTCATCGCGGGCGCGCGCAAGCAGGGGATCGCGGCCAAGCCGGCCGCGAAGATCTTCGAGCTGATGGAGCACTTCGCCGGCTACGGCTTCAACAAGTCGCACTCGACCGCGTACGCGCTGCTCGCGTACCAGACGGCGTACCTGAAGGCCAATTACCCGTGGCACTTCGCCGCGGCGCTGCTGACGATCGAGGCGCAGAACACCGACAAGCTCGCCCTCTACCTGGCCGACTGCCGCGACCGCGGCGTGCCGATGCTGCCGCCCGACCTCAACGAGAGCCAGCTGAGCTTCGCGGTGGAGCCGGGGAGGGGAGTCCGCTTCGCCCTGGCCGCCATAAAGGGCATCGGGGAGACGGCGGTGCTGGCGCTTCTCGCGGCGCGCGCGCACCTGGGGGGGCGGATCCCCTCGCTCCACGCGCTCTGCGAAGTCGTCGACCTGCGAATCGTCAACAAGCGGGTGCTCGAGGCGCTCGTCAAGGCGGGGGCGTGCGATGCGGTGGTCGGCGGCGATGCGCGCGCCGCCCGCGCGCGCCTGGCCGCCTCGCTCGATGCCGTCCTCGAACACGGCACGCGCCTGCAGCGGGACCGCAGCCTCGGCCAGACGCAGCTGTTCGGCGGCGACGAGCACGACCGCGCGGGCGAGGGCCGCCCGGCGCTCCTGCCGACCGCGCCTCCCTGGACGGAGATCGAGCAGCTCCACTTCGAGAAGGAGGCGCTCGGCCTCTACTGGAGCGGTCACCCCGTCGATCGGTTCGCCGACACGCTCCGCGACTACGGCGCGAAGACGACGGGCGAGCTGGCCGTGCGGCGCGACGAGCCGGAGGGCGGCGCGCACGAGCCCGGCGGCGCCGCCGCGCCCGGCCCCAACGGCCGGAACGGACAGCGCGCCGCCGAAGAGGTGAGCATCGGGGGCATCGTCGCGGCGACGCGTCCGCTGAAGACGCGCAAGGGCGACCGCATGTGCGTCTTCACGCTCGAGGACGCGCAGGGCAGCGTCGAGATCGTCGTCTTTCCCGACGCCTTCAAGCAGTGCGGGCCGCTCGTCGAAGAAGGCCGCATGGTGCTGGTGCGGGGGCGCTCGGAGCGCGACGACGAGTCGGCGCGGATCCTGGCGGCCGAGATCGCGCCACTCGAGATCGTCCGCGAGCGGCTCGCGTCGTCGGTGGCGATCACCGTGTCGGCGCCCCGCCACGACCGGGAGACCTTCATGCGGCTGTGGGACGTGCTCATGCAGCACAAGGGCGACCGCCGGGTCGCGATCGAGCTGCTCGATCCCGATCGCCATCTCCGCGTGACGATCGACGTCAATGCCCAGATCCGCGTCCGCCCGTCCGAGCGGCTGGTGTCGGAGGTGGAACGGATCTGCGGCGCGGGCTCGGTGACGCTCCGGTGACCTGGACTGTCACGCCGGCCGCCGACCCTGGAGACGGGCCATTCAGGTATGCCGGCTGATCTGCTGGAATTCGAGGAGCCGATCGGCGTCCTGCTGAAGGAGATCGAGGCGCTCGCGATGCTCCCGCCCACGCCGGAGCGCCAGCGCTCGATCGAGCAGCTGCAGCAGCGCGTCGAGTCCGTGCGCGCGGAGCTGTACTCGAGCCTCACCTCCTGGCAGCGGGTGCTCGTGGCGCGCCACGCCAGCCGTCCCACCGTGCTCGACTACGTGCGGCGGCTTTTCACCGAGTTCACCGAAATCAGCGGCGACCGGCGGTTTGGCGACGATCGCGCGATCGTCGCCGGCTTTGCCCGCTACCGGGGCGAGCCGGTCATGGTCGTCGGCCATCACAAGGGGAGCGGGGGGGACACCAAGGAGAAGGTCTACCGCAACTTCGGGTACGCGCGGCCGGAGGGGTACCGCAAGGCGCTGCGGGCGATGAAGCTGGCCGAAAAGTTCGCGCGTCCCGTCATCGCCTTCATCGACACCCCGGCCGCCTACCCCGGCGTCGAGTCCGAGGAGCGCGGCATCGCGGAGGCGATCGCCCTGAACCTGCGCGAGATGGCGGTGCTCGACACGCCGATCGTCGTGGCCGTGCACGGCGAAGGGGGGAGCGGCGGCGCGCTCGGCATCGCCGTCGGCGACCGCATCCTGATGCACGAGTTCGCGATCTACAGCGTCATTCCGCCCGAGGGATGCGCGGCGATCCTGTGGCGCGATTCGAGCCGGAAGGTCGAGGCGGCCGAAGCGCTCCGGCTCACCGCCCCCGACCTGATGGCCTGCGGCATCATCGACGAGATCGTGCCGGAGCCGACCGGCGGGGCGCACACCGACCACGACCGCGCCGCGGCGCTGTTCGACGAACCGCTCGGCCGGGCGCTCGCGGCGGTGGCCGCGATGGACGGGCCCACGCGTCTCGACGCCCGGTATCAGAAGTTCCGCGCGATGGGGAACGTCGGCCTCGCGGAGCCATGAAGACCGAACGGATCTGGGCCGCGCGGTCGTGCGACGAGGCTCGCGTCGAGCCGCTGGCGCGCGACCTGGCGGTCTCGCCGATCACGGCCCGGCTCCTGTGCATCCGCGGCCTCGACGAGGGCGAGCGGGCCCGGCGCTTCCTCAGGCCCTCGCTCGACGACCTCCACGATCCGTTTCGTCTGACCGACATGACGCCGGCGGTCGAGCGGATCCTGGCCGCCATGGCGCGGCGGGAGCGGATCGCCATCCACGGCGACTACGACGTCGACGGCGTCACCTCCACGGTGATCCTCCGGCGCGCCCTCGAACTGCTGGGCGCCGACGTCGTCCACTTCATTCCCGAGCGGCTGCGGGACGGCTACGGGCTGCAGCCCGCCGCGCTCGATCGGCTCCACGCGGACGGTGTCCGGCTGGTGATCTCGGTCGACTGCGGGATTCGCGCCGACGAGGCGGCGCGGCACGCCGCGGCGCTCGGCCTCGAGCTGATCATCACGGATCATCACGAGCCCGACGTGGCGCTCCCGCGTGCCCTGGCGGTGATCAATCCGAAGCGCCACGACTGTGCGTACCCCGACAAGAATCTCGCCGGCGTCGGCGTCGCGCTGAAGCTCGTGCACGCGCTCTGCCTCCGGTCGGGACGCACGGCGTGGCTCCCGGCGTTCGTCAAGATCGCCGCCATCGGCACCCTCGCCGACGTCGTCCCGCTGACGGGGGAGAACCGGGTGATCGCCAAGCTCGGGCTCGGCTTGCTGTCGGCTGGGCCGCACAAGGTCGGCGTGCGGGCGCTGCTCGACGTCTGCGGCCTGACCGGCAAGGAGATCGACGGCTACCACATCGGGTTCGTGCTGGGCCCGCGCATCAACGCGGCCGGCCGGATGAGCACCCCCGACCTCGCGGCGCGGCTGCTGCTGGCCGCCGACGAGGCCATGGCCGACGAGGCGCGCGCCCTGGCCGAGCAGCTCGACGCGGAGAACCAGCGCCGGCAGAAGGAAGAGGCGGAGATGCTCGCGGCGGCGCGCAAGGCGGTGGAGACCGACCTCGAGGTCGGCGCGCGGTCGGTGATCGTCGTGGCCGGCGCCGGCTGGCACCGCGGCGTCATCGGCATCGTGGCGTCGAAGCTGGTCGACGCGTTCCATCGGCCGGCGGTCGTCCTGTCGGTCGAGGGGGACGTCGCGCATGGGTCGTGCCGGAGCATTCCGTGCTTCGACATGCTGGCCGCGCTCGAGTCGTGCGCCGACGCGATGACGCGGTTCGGCGGGCACCGGCAGGCGGCGGGCCTGACGATCGAGGCGGCACGGATCCGGGAGCTGCGGGCCCGCGTCAACGACTACGCCGACGCGCATCTGCAGCCCGACGATCTGCGGCCGCGTCTCTGGATCGACGGCGCGCTCGGGTTTCGCGGCATCACCGCGCAGGTGGCCTCCGAGCTCGCCGCGCTCGCGCCGTTCGGGGCCGGCAACCCCAGCCCGCTGTTTCGCACGAACCGCGTCGAGGTGATCGACGGCCCGCGGCTGGTCAAGGACCGGCACCTGAAGATGGCGTTCCGGCAGGACGGGCGCGTGATGCGCGGGATCGCGTGGCGGTCGGCCGAGCGCGAGCCGTTCGTGGCCGAGCACCGCGCGGCCATCGACCTGGCGTACGCCCTCGAGCAGGACACCTGGAACGGCGAGCGGTATCTGCAGCTGTCGGTCGCGGACTTTCGCGCGCCGGAGTAGCGGCCGAGGCGTCGCCTCGCCCCTCCGCGCGGTAAGATCAACGCTGATGGTGAGATGGCACAAGCACGCCCGGGCCGGGGTCGGCCTGTTCGGCATCGTCTGTGCCATCGCCGTGTACTCGGCGATTGGCGAGCGCCAGACGGCCGCGCCCATCGAGCGTCCCGCCCGGTTCGACCCGCGCGCCATTCTCGAGAGCGCGGGGGCCGTCCTTCAGCAGTTCCGCGAGGCGCAGAAGGACTACGTGGTCAAGGCCGAGCGGCAGCTCCGCTACGAGGACGGCACCACCAGGTCGTTCGGCGTCACGATCGAGGTGCGCAACCGGGGCGGCCGCGACTTCGTCGTCTCGGGGCGCGAGATGCAGGGCGACGACACGCGCCGCGTCCTCGACATCACCGGGGGCGTCAGGCTGACGGCGAGCGACGGCTTCACGGTCGAGGCCGAGCACGCCACGTTCAACGAGGCCGATGCGACGGTGGCGGCGCCAGGAGCGGTGACGTTCGGCAAGGGCCGCATGTCCGGCCGCGGCACCGGAATGACGTACAACCAGACGGCCGACGTGCTCTCGCTGGCGGGCGAAGCGCGCGTCACCGTCGTCAACGACGCCGGGGAGCCGGTCACCGAGTTCCATGCGGACGCCGCCGTGCTGTCGCGGCAGGAGAGCTACCTCGCGCTCGAGGGCGGCGTCCGGGCGCTGCGCGCCGGGCAGGTGCTCGAGGCGGACCGCGGGCTGGCGCGCCTCTCCGACGACGACGAGGTGATCACGTTCATCGAGCTGCGGGGCGAGGCCCGCGTGACCGGCGGCGACGCGTTCGAGGGGATGCGGGCGGGCGAGATCGACCTCGACTACACCGACGACGGCGCCACGCTCGAGCGGGTCGTGCTGCGGAGCGAGGCCCGCGTGACCGGCGGCGACGCGTTCGAGGGGATGCGCGCGGGCGAAATCGATCTCGACTATACCGACGACGGCGCCATGCTCGAGCGCGTCGTGCTGCGCGGCGATGGAAGCATCGGGATGCGCGGCGACGAGGGCGGCGCGGGCCGGCAGTTTGCGGGCGACACGCTCGAACTGACGTTTGCCGCCAACGCGCTCACCGGCGTGACCGGGCGGGGACGGGTGCGCGTCGATCTGCCCCCGCGGCCCGGCGTGCCGGGCCGACATGTCCGCGCGGAGGCGTTCGAGGGCGCGGGCGAGGCCGGCCGGGGCCTCACCTCGGTGCGCTTCTCGGGCGGCGTGGAGTACCGGGAGGACCGGCAGGCCCGGCAGCCGCCGCGCCTCGCGCGCTCGACCACCCTGCGCATCGATCTGGCCGACGACGCCGTGACGGCTGCGTCGTTCGTGGGACAGGTGCGCTTTGACGAGGGAGACCTTCGCGCGACGGCCGCGAGCGCCGAGTACGACCCGGCCCTCGGCGGGCTTCAACTGGCGGGGGCCGACGAGGGCGGGGGGCCACGCGTCGCCGACGCGCAGATTCAGGTCGAGGCCGACGCGATCGACGTCACGCTCGACGGTCCCACCGTGAACGCCACGGGCACGGTCAAGACGATCCTGCGGGCGTCGGCGTCGGGCCGGATGCCGGGCCTGCTCGAGCGTACGAATCCCGTCAACGTCAACGCGGACGCGCTCGCGTATCGGGGCGCGGCCGGCGCCGCGGTGTACAGCGGCAACGCGACGCTGTGGCAGGGCGAGACGGCGGTGCGCGGCGACACCGTCACCGTCGATCGCAGCCGGGGCGACCTCGTCGTGTCGGGGACGGCGCGGTCGAACTTCGTGTTCGACACGGGCGCGTCGATCGGCCGCGCGCCCGAGATCCGGTACGACGACACGTCGCGCCGCATCATCTACGGCCCCACGGCGCCCGGGATCG
>Ga0194128_10007849_pt1 | contig 13747 bp, 12 predicted proteins | sample TA2KigCa65mmetaG_FD_148650 | JGI IMG/M metagenome (GOLD analysis project Ga0194128, IMG submission 148650) | Freshwater microbial communities from Lake Tanganyika, Tanzania - TA2015037 Kigoma Deep Cast 65m | ecosystem: Environmental > Aquatic > Freshwater > Lake | place: Tanzania: Lake...
GGTCGTTGGAAACCACAGAACGGTTTCCACAGCCCCCACGCGCCTCTTCTTCTTCTCAATCTTCGGTAACCGAAATTCTGGCGCGACGATGCGCGTCTCGGTAACCGTTACTTATGGCTTGACAGGGGCGAGGCCGGGTGTGTGGGTATCGAGCTGCCTCGGGCAGAGCGGGGATTGCGGAAGGATCTCCCAGACGGCAGAATTGTCGCCGTGTGTGCCGTCTTCGCACACCGGGCGTGCGGGCGCGGTTCCAGACGAGCCCGATCCGCCCTTTTCCCGCACGCCAGGATTGCCTGCAACGTGCAGAGCCGCCGCGACTTGCGCGCGGCGCTGGTGGAGGAGGATCGACAGGCGCGCCTTGGCGAGAGGGTTGCTCATCCGGCGCACGATTCCGGGAGCAGCGATCAAAGATGTCGACTCACCGACCACGGCTCTTCGTCGTCGATGACGACCGCGCGGTACTTTCTCTGGCTGGGACGGGCATGAGCTGCCTCGACATGCTGCGCGCCCTGCGCAACGTGAGCCCGCTGTGCGAGGCGGTGCTGATGACCGGGTACCAGACGTTCGACGCGGCTCTCACCGCGCTCAAAGAGGACGCGGGCAGCGGTGTCCCGCCGTTTCACGCCCCGCTCCAGACGTCGCTGACCGGGCTGCCGGCGCCGCTCATCGACGTGCAGCGGGAGCACATCGTGCGGACGCTCCAGCTCGCCGGCGGCAACAAGGCGGTCGCCGCGCGCCTGCTCGGCGTCAGCCGTCGTGCGTTCTACCGGCAGCTCGAGCGGCACGGGCTGCATCGCCGCGCGCCGGGTGCGCGCCGTGGCGGGCTGGTCCCGCCCGGGATGGAGCCGGAGCATGGTGAGTGAGGGCACGGTGCGCCCCAGCGCCGCTCGAACCACCGTGCTCGTCGCCGACGACACCGACAGTGTGCGCCAGTTGTTCCAGAAGCTGCTGACCGCGGACGGCTACACCGTGGTCAGCGCCGCCGACGGGATCGCCGCGCTCGATCTCGTCTATCAGCATCGGCCAGACGTCATCCTGCTGGACGTCTCGATGCCGGGGATCGACGGCATCGAGGTGTGCCGCCGCCTGAAGAGCGATCCGGCCACGCACCTGACGCCCGTCGTCCTCGTCACGGGTCTCTCGGAGCTGCACGATCGGATCAAGGGGATCGAGGCGGGCGCCGACGATTTCCTGTCCAAGCCCGTGCATCCGCACGAGCTGCGCGCGCGAGTGGCGTCGTTGTCACGCGTCAAACACCTGATCGACGCGCTCGACTCCGCCGAGGCGGCATTCATGGCGCTGGCGCTGACGATCGAGGCGCGCGACCCGACGACGAAGGGGCACTGCGAGCGGCTCGCGACGCGGGCAGTCCTCCTCGGCCGCACGCTCGGGTTGACGCAGGAGGATCTGAACGCGCTGCACCGCGGCGGCTACCTGCACGACCTCGGCAAGGTGGGCGTGCCCGACTCCGTGCTGCTCAAGCCCGGACGGCTGACCGACACGGAGTTCGCGCTCATGAAGAAGCACACCGAGATCGGCGACTCGCTCTGCGCGCCGCTGCAGTCGCTGCGCGACGTGCGTCCGATCGTGCGCTCGCATCACGAGCGGCTCGACGGGAGCGGCTACCCGAACGGGCTCCGAGGCGACGAGGTCCCGGTGCTCGCGCAGATCGTCGGCATCCTCGACGTCTACGATGCGATGACCTCGAACCGGCCGTATCGGTCGGCGCTCGACGCCGAGACGGCCACGCGGTACCTGCAGGAGGAGGTCGCGCAGGGGCGGTTCGCGAGCGTCTATGTGGAAGCCTTCCTCGACATGCTGCGGACGAGCGCCGCGTCGCTCGTGCACTGACCCGGTCGGGTCGCCTGTCTTCCCGCCCCTTTGCTCATCCCCCGCGCGTGTGCATCTCGAGGTGTGGATCGCGCCGGAGGGTGTCGACGGGAATGAGCGGCGCGCGATCGCGCGCCGCGAGGCGCTCTTCGGCGCCCCGGTCCCGCCGCTCGCGCCAGGCGGCGCGGATGAGGCCGGCGACCGCGTCGGGCGTCTCGCCGGCGCGCAGCGCGCGGCGCAGGTCGACGCCGCGCGTCGCATAGAGACACAGGTACCAGAGTCCGTCGGCGGTGAGCCGGCTGCGGTCGCAGTCGTGGCAGAACGGCTGGGTCGTCGAGGAGATGATGCCGACGATCGTCCCGTCGGGCAGCCGGTAGCGGTCGGCCGGCGCGGAGGAGGATTCCTCCACCGGGGCAATGGGGCCGTACCGGGCGGCGAGGCGCTGGAGGATCTCCGCCCGCGGCACCACCCGATCCATTGACCAGAGCGTGGCGCCGCCGACGTCCATGTACTCGATGAACCGTACCTCGGCGCGGTGCGTCCGGCCGAACTCGACGAGATCCGCCAGCTCGTCGTCGTTGGTCCCGCGGATCACCACCGTGTCGATCTTGAGGCCGCCGAAGAGCGGGGCGGCCGTTGCGATGCCGTCGAGCACGCGCGGGAGCTCGTCGGCGCGCGTCAGCGCGCGAAACCGGTCGGGCCGCAGCGTGTCGAGGCTGGCCGTCACGCGGTAGAGGCCGGCCTGCTTGAGCGCGGATGCCTGCTCGGCGAGGAGCACGGCGTTGGTGGTGATCGCCAGGTCGCGGATGCGCGGTCGCGCGGCGAGCGCCGACACGAGCGCCGGCAGGCCGCGCCGCAGGAGCGGCTCTCCGCCGGTGAGCCGCACCTTGTCGACGCCGAGATCCAGAAACACGTCGACGAGCTGCTCGATCTCTTCGAAGTGCAGGATGTCTTCGCGCGGCAGCCAGACGTACTCCGGCTCGGGCATGCAGTAGCTGCAGCGCAGGTTGCAGCGGTCGGTCACCGACAGCCGCAGGTTCCGGAGCGGACGCTCGAACGGGTCGAGGATCACTCGGCCAATTATTTCAGATTACCGAGAGCCGCGTCCGATCGTGCGGCCGGAAGGGGAACGCCGTCCGCTGGCCCTCGAAGCGCTCGCTCCAGCGGCCGGGAATCGGCGTCGCGCAGCGGGGGCACGCGCCACTCGTCGTCAGCCGGTACTCCTGCACGAGATAGCCGTGGCGCGCGATCAGGCGCTCGCCGCAGCCGTGGCAGTGCGTGTGCTCGAGCTCGCCCACCCGCCCCGGGGCGTTGCCCGCGTACACGTAGTGGAGTCCCGCCTCGCGCCCTGTTCGCGCGGCGCGCGCGAGCATCGCCGGCGTCGTGTTCGGCGGGTCGGTCATCTTGTAGTCCTGATGAAAGGCCGTGACGTGCCAGGGGATGTCGACCGACACGCCGGCCAGGAACTCCGCGAGCGCGCGCAGCTCGGCCTCGCCGTCGTTGAAGCCGGGCACAAGCAGCGTGACGATCTCCACCCACACGCCGTGGCCGTGCAGCCAGCGGATCGTCTCGAGGATGGGCTCGAGGCGGCCGCCGAGCTCCCGGTAGTGCCTGTCGTCGAAGCTCTTGAGGTCGACCTTGTACACGTCGACGTGCGGGCGGAGGTACTCGAGCACGCGCGGCGTGCCGTTGCCGTTCGAGACGAAGCCGGTCGTCAGCCCGCGCGCGCGCGCTTCCGCGAAGATCGCGACGGCCCACTCCACCGTGATGAGCGGCTCGTTGTAGGTGGAGACGAGCAGGCGCGCGCCCTGCTCGAGGGCGTCGCGGACGAGCGCGGCGGGGGTGGCGTCGCGCGGCGGCGCGACCGCGTGCGGGTCGCGCAGCGCCTGCGACGTCACCCAGTTCTGGCAGTAGCTGCAGTGCAGGTCGCAGCCCAGCATGCCGAAGCTGTACGCCAGCGCCCCCGGGTAGGCGTGAAAGAACGGCTTCTTCTCGACCGGGTCGCACTGCACGCCGCCCACGTAGCCCCACGGGACGCGCAGGCGCCCGCCCTCGTTGAAGCGCACCTTGCACACGCCGCGCGCGCCGTCCGGGATGGGACACTGGTGGCCGCAGGCGTGGCACCGCAGCCGCCGCCGGCTTGCCGGCGCACCGGCCTGCGGCGGCGGGTCGATCGCCTCCACGAGCTCGGGCGCGGCGTCGCGGGTGCGGGCCGCGAGGACCTCTTCCAGCGTGGGCATCTCGTCTTGATCGTACGATACCGGTCAACGGATGGCTGCGATTCCTCGTCCCGTGCGGCTGCTCGGCTGGACGAGCCTGCTCACCGACGCCGCCACCGAGATGATCTACCCGCTGCTTCCCGTCTACCTCTCGCGCGTGCTCGGGGCCGGAGCGCTGTCGCTCGGCATCATCGAAGGCGTGGCCGAGGCCGTGAACAGCGTGCTGCGGATTGTTTTCGGCTACGTCTCCGATCGCTCGCGGCGCCGACGGCCCCTCGTCATCGCCGGCTACCTGCTCTCGTCCACCGTGCGGCCGTTCATTGCGGCCACCGCGAGCTGGACGCAGGTACTGCTCATCCGGGTGATCGACCGCACGGGCAAGGGCATCCGGGGTGCGCCGCGCGATGCGATGGTGGCGCAGTTTGCCTCGGCGCGTGATCGAGGGCGCGTGTTTGGCTTTCACCGCGCGATGGATCATGCCGGAGCGATCGTGGGGCCGCTCGCCGCGTCGGGGCTGTTGTGGCTGGCGCCGGGCGAGTATCGGCTGGTGTTCGCGCTCACCGCGATTCCCGGTGCCGCGGCGGTGGCGCTGCTGTTCCTCGTGCCCGAGCCGGATGGCATGGACGGTTGCGGGGCGGAGCGGTCGGGCCCGCGCGAGCGCGAAGGCCCCGCCCCGCATGCCGCGCCCACCGCGCTCCCGCGGCCGTTCTGGGCGTTTCTCGCCGTGCTGTTCCTGTTCAGTCTCGGCAACTCGGCCGATGCGTTCCTGCTCCTCCGCGTGTCCGAGGCGATCGGCGGCGCCACGGCCCTTCCGCTCATCTGGGCGGCCTTCCACCTCGTCAAGGCGGCGCTGTCGATGTGGGGCGGCGCCTTGTCGGACCGGGTCGGACGCACGCAGGGGATTGTCATCGGCTGGCTGCTTTATGCGGGGGTGTACCTCGGCTTTGCGAGCACGGCGAGCGCTGGCGGCCTCGCCGGGTGGTTTCTCGTCTACGGCGTCTACTTCGCGCTGACCGAGGGTGCGGAGCGGGCCCTCGTCGCCGATCTCGCGCCGCCGGATCGGCGCGGGGCGGCGTTCGGCGTCTACAACGCCGCGCTTGGCGCCGGTACGCTGTCGGCGAGCGTGCTGTTCGGCTTCCTGTACGAGCGCCTCGGCGCGCGCGTCGCCTTCAGGACGGGCGCCGGGCTGGCCGCGGCGGCCGCCTGCGGCCTCCTGCTCGTCCGAACCGACCCGCGTCGGGATGCTAAGATGGACAGTTCAAATGTCCCGCATTCTCGTCACCAATGACGACGGGGTTCACTCGGAGGGGATTCGGGTGCTGGCCGACGCGCTGCGGCCGCTCGGCGACGTCACCGTCGTTGGGCCGGTCCAGGAGGCCAGCGCCATCGGGCACGCGCTCACGCTGCGGCATCCGCTGCGCCTCGAGCGGCTGCGGACGGGCGTCTATGCCGTCGACGGCACGCCGACCGACTGCGTCAACGTGGCGATCGCGCACGTGATGCACGGCAAGCCCGACCTCATCGTCTCGGGGATCAACAAGGGGTGGAACCTGGGCGACGACGTGACGTACTCGGGGACGGTGGCGGGGGCGCTCGAGGGCGCGCTGCTGGGAATTCCGAGCATTGCCGTGTCGACGCAGAACAAGGACAACCAGTTCGAGTTCGAGCCGGCGGCGCGGGCGGCGGCGACGATTGCCGCGGCGGTGCTCGCGCGCGGGATGCCGCGCTTCACGCTGCTCAACATCAACGTGCCGTTCGGACCGCACCGCGGGTTCCGGGCGACCGTGCAGGCGCGGCGGAACCATGTGACCGTGGTGAGCAAGCGGGTGGATCCGCGGCGCCGGGCGTACTACTGGATCGAGGAAGGGGAGAACGAGTGGGAGCCGCACGACCGCTCCGACTACCAGGCGGTGCGCGACGGCTACGTGTCCGTGACGCCGCTCGAGCCCGACATGACGGCGCACGAGGCGCTGCAGTACGTGGAGGGGCTGCCGGTCATGGGGTCGGTGGAAGTACGGTAAACTGACGTGTTCGTCGGGGCGTGGCTCAGCCTGGTAGAGCACTCGGTTCGGGACCGAGGGGTCGCTGGTTCAAATCCAGTCGCCCCGACCAAATTTCGCCAAGAGATTCGGCCTTCGATTGACGGTCAACGTCGGTTGAAGGCCATTTTTGTTGGCGATTCAGCGCCACTGCCTCGCAAATCCTCAAAAACAATCGGAAAAGCAGCCGGTCTCGTATCGGTTATGGGGTGCGGTCGCTGGTGGTGTTCGGCCGATTTCGGCGGAGAAGTACTACCCTGATACTACCCTCGCGGGCTGCGCGATTATCGGCGCGGTCGTTATGTGCGCGACGGCAACGTTTGACCCGCTTGCGTCGTGCGGGAAGCGTCCGCATCGGGATTTCGTACGGCTCCTTCGTGAACGTCCAAGTCGTCGCCTCGAACCTGTAGCGACCACTCGCGCAGGATCGAGAAGTACTGAGCCAGTCGTTCGAGTTCCTGCCGTGAGAGATCGCGCAGCACGCGTCTATTGTGAATCACCGCTGGCCGTCTCTGCGATCGCGATCCACGACCGTAATCGACATCCTGACGTGGGGGCTTGAACCGGGTCGTTGACTCCGCGTGTCCGGCTGATGATGGTCGTCATCGATCATGGCGATCGACGATATCGGCATCGGCGGGCCGCGGCACACGGGCGTGATCATCCTGGTGCAATGCGGCTGGCGGCCCGGGCGAACGGCTGAGCGTCGTAATGTGCATTAAACCCCCCTGAAATAGGGTGCTTTGTTTCAAGTTCTCGTTGGTCTGCCCGTCGCTCGAGGCTGTTCTTGCTTGTGGGTAAAATTATCGGTATTTTACCTACGTGTATGAACGACTGATTGGCCCTCGCCTCAAAGAGGATCGCCATTCGGCTCTCCTCCTTGGTCCGCGGCAGGTCGGAAAGTCCACGCTCCTCGGGTCACTCGCACCGCATCTGACACTCAATCTCGCGAGCCTTGCCACGTTCCGGGAGTACGTGGCCCAGCCCGAACGTCTGGAAGCCGAGCTGGCAGCGGCGCCGGCAAGGGTCAAGACCGTGTTCATCGATGAAGTGCAGCGGGTGCCCGCCCTTCTCGACGGCATCCAGGCGATCGTCGATGCCCACCCGCGGCGGTTTCGATTCCTTCTGTCCGGTTCGAGCGCGCGGAAGCTGCGTCGCGGTCACGCGAACTTGCTGCCGGGACGCATTGTCCTGCATTACCTGCATCCGCTGGTGGCGCGCGAACTTCAATCAGACTTCAATCTCGACCGCGTCCTCGCGCACGGCACGTTGCCGGGCATCTACAGCGACGCCGATCCCGAAAGTCGATCACTAACACTGCGCAGTTACGTGGACGCGTATCTTCGCGAGGAGATTCAGGCCGAAGCGCTGGTGCGCGATATCGGCGGCTATGCGCGGCTGCTGGATCTGGCTGCCGCGTCATCCGGCCGCGTCGTCAACCTGAACGCCTTGTCACGTGATGCCGCCGTGAGCTACGAGACGGCTCGCCGTTATCTCGATGTACTGGAGGACACGCTCATCCTCTTTCGGATCCCGGCCTGGCGCGGTTCAGATCGGGCGAGTCTCGTGGCGCATCCGAAGCTGTTGCTCTTCGACCTCGGCGTGCGGAACGCGATTCTGCGGCGCCCGCTCGATCGGCCGCTTGACGACGAGCGCGGGCTGCTTCTCGAACACCTGGTTGGGTTAGAGCTGCGGCGGCGGGAGGGCACCACCTGGCCGGAGGCGCGCGTGCAGCACTTTCGCACGCGGCGCGGCGCAGAGCTCGACTTCGTCCTGTCCGTCGGCCGAGAGCACTGGGCGATCGAAGTGAAGGCGTCGCGCCAGGTCGATTCGCGCGATCTGAAGGGGTTCGAAGCCTTCGCCGAGCATGCGCGCAACGTCACGCGGCGGATCGTCGTGTTCCTTGGGACGCGCCGCCAACGCGTCGATGACATCGAAGTGTGGCCGGTCGAAGATTTCCTCGCTGACCTGCCGGGGTAGGGGAGATCGTGTCGGCGGTGGCCGGCAAAGGGCGGTCATTGGCGGTTGCGGAGTACTACCCTGTTGCTACCCGAGGCTTGAAACCTTCAGATTCGTTCGGAAGAGTCCGTGCGGCCACCCGGTTCGGGACCGAGGGGTCGCTGGTTCAAATCCAGTCGCCCCGACCATCCGCTCACATTCGTTCGCGTCTGGTCGGACCGACGTCTTCAGGCGTCGCGCGGCTCCCGCCGCGCTTGGCGCAAATCCAGTCGCCCCGACCGACACTCGGCCAACGTCGCCGCTAATCCTTCCTCTCGTCAGCTGCGGATCCTTCAAGACCGACTTTTCCATGGGGAGTGTTTATGTCCAGGAGAACGTCGATTGAGGATCACGCCATCGTCAGCACGCCTCAGGAACGGGAGCGCATCAGAACCGCGGTGCAGGGCCTCTTCGGGGGCGGCGAGTCGACAGAGGGCGGACTCTTCCATGGCCTCATCCGACGCGGCCCGGGCGCCGGCGAGCTCATGCTGCAGCCGGACCCGCTCGACGGACGGGAATGGGCGGTCATCCGCATCGACGATGTCGTCGCGCCGAACGCCCTGCGTCGGGTGCCGCGGGACCTGCTGCCCGGGCGCCTGCGCCGCCACGACCTGTACTTCGTGCCGCTGCGCGCGGGGGCGGTCGTCCGGGCGATGTGGGAGAAGGCGGCGATCGTCTCGGTGCGGCCGCAGTACGAATCCGATGACGCCGCATCGGGCGGCCGTCCGGGGCCCGAGCCGGTCGCGAAGCAGGGCTCGTGCACCGAGACGGCGGGCGCCTGTCCACCGGCGATCGGGGGCGCGGGGTATCCCTGTGCGTCGGCCGGGGCCTTCTGCCGCGCATTCGGGATTCGGCCGTGCACGGGCACGTGCAGCACGGTAACAAGCTGGATCTGGACCTGCCGCTGCGACTGCTGCTGACGGATCCTGGCGTCACGCGACGGGGCCCTCACTGCGACGATGTCGGCCTCACCTTGAGGGAGAACATGCGCGGACCCGTCGTCGTCATGCTGGCGGCCCTCGCAGCAATCCTGTCGTCCGCGTGCGGGACGGCCGACTCGCCGGCGCCCGAGCGCGTGGTGTCGGTCGATGTCGCCCTCGGCGACGTGTCGATCACAAGGTGCCCTTCCTCGTGGCCGCCGACGCGGGGCCTGCTATGCTGCCCTCTCCATTCGGCCCTCAACTCACGGAACGCCAGATGGCCCACCGCCGCCTGATGCTCCAGTTTGCCGAAATCCAGGGGACCCGTGCAGCGAATCGGTGAACGGCTCGTTCTCTCGCCGAGCGACCTGAATCACTTTCTCGAGGTTCGGTGGCACCGCCCGGTGCACCGTGGTTGTCCGCGCTACGGCCATGGGAAGCATCGGAAGTGGACGGGCGCCCCACCCGACGCGGCGTCGTAGGCGATACCCAGTCCAACGCGAGTCGCTTGCCGGAGCTGCTTGGCGGGGTGAGGGTTGCCGTTCGTCGCCACCCACAACCGGGCACGGCACCCCTCTGGAGCATCAGCCGCCGCCGCCGTACTCGCCGTATCCAAGAACCCAGGCAATGAAGTCGTACAGGTCGAGCATCGCAGTCACCTCCATTCCGCGTCGAATCCTACCAGGCGCGCGAGACACGGAGGTAATTTCCCCGGCGCCGGCGCGTTGTGGGGAGCCGCGGCGCCTGTCGCGTGTCGGCGTATGATGCCCCGCATGAGAATGCGCCTGAAGCCTGCGCCGCTGATGCTGGCGGTCGCGCTGTCGGCCGGCTGCGGCGCCGCCAACTCGACGGCCGTCGCAACGCCTATCGCGGTCGACGTCGCCCTCGGCGACGTCTCGATCAACAAGGTGCCCTTCCTCGTGGCCGCCGACGCAGGCCTGTACGAGAAGCACGGCCTCGACGTCCGCCAGTTCATCACCCCGGGCGCCGCTGCGGACGCCCGCCGGTCGGGCGTCGTGGTGCCGGCGGCGCACGTGCGCGAGGACATCGCGTCGGCTCCGCTCGCTGCGGGCGGCGGCGCGCCGATGCTCTACCGCGCCGTGCACCGCGGCGGCGTGCACCGGGTGATCCTCGCCACGCACGAGGGCGTCGTGAAAAGCCACATCGTCGGGCCGACGTCGATCGCCTCGGTCGACGGGCTCAAAGGCAAGCGCATCGGCTACTCGGGCGCGGGCACGGTGACGCACGTCGGCCTGCTGTCGTTCGTGGCACGGATGGGCTGGCAGGCGGATCGCGACGTCACGCTCGTCGAGGGCGGCAGCTCGCTCGACGCCATCACCGAAGGCACGGTGGACGCGGCCATGGCGAGCGTCATGCTCGTCGCGCTGGCGCCAGGGCGGGGGCTGCACGAGATCGTCGATCTGCACCAGTACGAGTTTCCGCTCGCAGGCTCCGGCATCATGGCCGAGCGCACCTGGCTGGCGAGCAACCGCGACACGGCGGTGCGGTTCGTGAGGGCCGCCGTTGATGCGGTCGCGCTGATGAAGCGCGACCGCGCGGTCGTGAACGCGGCGCTCGCCAAGTGGTTCCACATCACCGATGCGGCCACGCAGGAAGGCATGTACACGGTGGTCGCGGGGCTGCCGGACAAACCCTACCCGTCGGTGGCCGGCATCCAGGCGATGATGTCGCTCTTCGACACGCCCGAGATGCGCCAGCGCACGGCCGAGGAGTTTTACGACGCCAGCATCGTCGAGGAACTGGATCGGAGCGGCTACCTCGAGGCCGCAGGCCGCATCAACTGAACCATACGTCCTCGGGCGGCGTCGTGCCTAAGCTGAACGCTGTCAGGTAGTTGCCTCCACTCGAGCCGCGGGGGAGAGGCAGACCGGGCGAAAGACCGGACGGGGCCACCGGATCTCGGCGCGGAACGCGAAGGTCGAGCGTATAATCCGGACGATTTTGGGCGCCGCGCTTCGCCCGCCACGAGCCGCCGAGGGGGCTCGCCGGTCGCGCGCATGCCTGAGTGACGCCGCACGGAGCAGGATTCGACGACCAGACGCGCCAGACACTCCAGCCAGGAGGGTGTCGGCGGACAGGGGAGGGGCACATGAAACTCCGATGGAGCATGGCGTTGGTGATCGTGTTGATGACGGCGGTCGGCCTGGCCCAGGCGCCGCAGACGACCAAGGTTGCCGGAGCGGGCGGGGGCATCGTCATCACCGCGCTCGGTCACGGCAGCGTCATGATCGAGTCCGGCGGCAAGGTCGTGCTGGTCGATCCGGCCGGCATGTTCGCGGATCTCTCCCGGGCGAAGCCGGCCGACCTCATTCTCGTCACCGACATCCATCCCGACCACTACGACCCGGCGGCCGTGGCCAAGCTGCGCAAGCCGAAGGCGCCGGTCGTGGTCCCGCCGGCGGTGGCGGCGGAAATGAAGATCCCTGACGTCACCGTGATGCAGAACCGGATGATGCGGACCAACGAAGAAGCGCCCGCCGGCATCACCGTGATCACGGTTCCGGCCTACAACATTCAGCGCGGGCCGGCGCCGGGGCAGCTCTACCACACGCAGGGCCGCGGACAGGGCTACGTCGTCGCGTTCAGCGCGGAGCTGGCCGCCGTGCGCACGGGCAAGGCGTCGCAGGTGTACGTCGCGGGCGACACCGAGTGCGTGCCGGCGATGGCGCAGTGGGTCAAGAACGTCGACGTGGCGCTCTTGCCCATGAACCTGCCGTACACGATGACGCCGGCTGAAGCCGCCGAATGCGTGAAGGGCTTCCGGCCGAAGGTGGCGATTCCCTACCACTACATGGGCCAGAAGCCGGAAGAGTTCGCGGCGGCGCTGAAAGGGCAGCCGATCGAAGTCCGGCTGCTCAACTGGTACGCGAAGTAGGAGCCGCGGATGGCGAACCAGTCGAAGGCGGTCGCGGTCGTCTCGATCACTGTCGTCGGACTGGCGATCGTCTGGCTGGCGGCGCGTCTCCTCGAGGCACAGGGCCCAGGCGCGGGTCAGGCACCGGCGGCCGGGCCGTTCCCCCCGTACGCCGCGGCGCGGACCGCGGACGGCCGGCCCGATCTCAACGGCATCTGGCAGGCTCTGACGACCGCCTACTGGGACCTCGAGGCGCACGGCGCCGCACCGGGCGCGTACCCGCACCTGCTCGGCGCGTGGGGCGCGCAGCCGGGCGGCCAGACCGTCGTCGGCGGCGGCGTGATCCCGTATCGGCCGGAGGCGATCGCGCGCAGGCGGGCCAACTTCGAGAACCGCGCGACGGCGTCGGTGCCCGGCGACGGCGTCGACCCGCCGCTCGGCGATCCCGAGATGAAGTGCTGGATGCCCGGCGTGCCGCGGATGATGTACATGCCGTATCCGCTTCAGATCGTGCAGACGCCCGACGCCGTGCTCATGACGCACGAGTTCAACGGCAGCTCGCGCATCGTCCGCATGAACTGGGAGGAGGAGTCGCCGGTCGACAACACGTTCTTCATGGGGTGGAACCGCGGCCGGTGGGAGGGCGACACGCTCGTCATCGACGTCACGGCGCTCAACGAGCGCAACTGGCTCGACCGTGCCGGCAACTATCACAGCCCCGAGGCGCGGATCGTCGAGCGGCTGATCGCGGCCAGCGCGTACCACATCTGGTACGAGGCGACGATCGACGACCCGAAGACGTTCACGCGTCCCTGGACGATCAGCTTCCCGCTGTATCGCCGGATGGAGCCGAATGTCCAGCTCATGGAGTTCAAGTGCCAGCCGTTCGTCGAGGAGCTGCTCTACGGACGGTTCACGAAGAAGTAACGAGGCCGGGAGGTAGCCGATGAGTGGTCGACTCCGGGTTCTGTCGCTGAGCGTGGCGGGCGCACTCGTCGTGGCTGCGGCGCTCGCCGCCACGGGGCAGCTCCCGTGGCTGTCGGGGGTCTTTGCCGGTTCCGCGGAGGCCGAGGAGTGGACGCCGCCTCGGACGCCGTGGGGGGATCCGGATCTTCAGGGCATCTACAACTACGGCACGAGCACACCGCTGCAGCGCCCGGCCCACCTCGGCGACAAGGCGGTGCTGACCGAGGAAGAAGCGGCCCAGCTCCAGAAGGAGCTGGCCTTCCGCCTCGATCGCGATCGGCGCGACGGGGGTGCACAGGCCGACGTCTCGCGCTCCTACAACGACTCGTGGATGGATCCGAACCGGATGCGCCTGACCGCGGATCGACGGACGTCGCTCATCATCGACCCGCCGAATGGACGGCTGCCGGCGCGCGTCCAGCGGACGCTCACGCCGGAGGAGCAGAAGGCGCGCGCGGAGGCCGACCTCTCGACCAGGCGCTTCAACACCGGCTTCATGGAGAGCTACCGCGACATGGACGTCGGCAACCGCTGCATCATCCGGCGGCGGAACGAGGGCGGCGGCCATCCGTACATGCCGGCGATCTACAACAACATGGCGCAGATCTTCCAGGCGCCGGGGTACGTGGCCATCTACTCCGAGATGATCCATTTCTCCCGCATCATCCCGGTCGACGGCCGCCCGCCCCTGCCGGAGAACGTCGAGACGTGGCTGGGCGATCCGCGCGGGCGCTGGGAGGGCGACACGCTGGTCGTCGAGACGCGCAACTTCCTGTCGTCGGCGGAGGTCGGCCGCACCGGCGTCGTCTACGGCAACGCCAATCCGAAGACGTTCCGGATCGTCGAGCGCTTCACGCGCGTGGGGCCCGAGCGGCTCCACTACGATGTGACGATGTCCGA
>Ga0194128_10007858_pt1 | contig 13736 bp, 12 predicted proteins | sample TA2KigCa65mmetaG_FD_148650 | JGI IMG/M metagenome (GOLD analysis project Ga0194128, IMG submission 148650) | Freshwater microbial communities from Lake Tanganyika, Tanzania - TA2015037 Kigoma Deep Cast 65m | ecosystem: Environmental > Aquatic > Freshwater > Lake | place: Tanzania: Lake...
CGACCGTGTTGGCAACATCGTCGTCCTCAAAGGCGGCATGGGCCGCAAACAGCGGCTCGAGGTCAACGAGCGACTGGCCGCGATTCCGGAGTCGGAGCCGAGACTAATTCTCGCAACTGGCAGCTACATCGGCGAGGGATTCGATGACGCTCGCCTCGACACGCTTTTCCTCGCGATGCCGATTTCATGGAAGGGAACCCTCCAGCAGTACGTTGGCCGCCTTCATCGGCTTCACGACGGCAAGAAGGTCGTCGAGGTGTACGACTACGTTGATGCGGATGTCGTGATGCTGGCGCGCATGTACGGACGCCGCCTCAAGGGCTACGCCGATATGGGGTACAAAATTCTCGCGGAAGCGCAGCGGAGGCTGGATCTATGAAGTTCCGAGTTCTAAAGCGCTCCGCCACCCGGAACGCCGAAATCACAAGCGGGTCAATAGATTCGAAGCACTTCTTCAAGTTGATTTCCCAGTCGCGTGTGCGCCCAGTGTGCGAACTGCGCCAAACTCGCACACACTCCGCACACCAACCTGAAAACGCCCTCCGATGGAGGGCGTCTGAATCGCTGCAACTTATTGATTTTATTGGTGCGGATGAGAGGACTTGAACCTCCACTCCCTTGCGAGAACTAGAACCTGAATCTAGCGCGTCTGCCAATTCCGCCACATCCGCATATCGGGCAGACTTCTATGATCCCAACCTTACCGGGGTCGTGTCAACTTTTGCCCCAGCCGAAGAGTTTCTTGCGCGGCGGGGCGGGCGCGGGAACGGCGCCGTTGTTGGCGCGCAGGTCCGCGATGAGATCCGCGACGCGGTCGGCCAGTTCGTCGCGTGTTTCGCGATACGCTTCGTCGGTGCGGCCATATGGATCGGCGACGGCCCAGACACGTTCCTTCTCGCGCATGTTGCGCGGCAGGAAGGTCCCGCTCATGTTGATCACCAGATCGAACTCCGCGTTGCGAAACACCTCGACGCACTTTGGAAATTGGCCGTCGACCGGCACTTCCTTTTCGAGCATCACCTTGCGCGTTTGCGCGGGCACGGCGTCGAGCGGCATCAGGCCCGCGCTCTGCACCTCCATCACGTCCGCGCCGAAGTGTCTTGCGAAGCCTTCCGCCATTTGGCTGCGGCAGGCGTTGCCGATGCACACGAACAATACACGGGCCTTCTTCATTGCGCGGCCACCTTGTCGAGAAAATATTTGTGCACGAGATTGTCGCTCGACAGCTCCGGGTGGAACGTCGCCACCAGATGACGGCCTTGCTCGACCAGCACCGGATCGCCGTTGTAACTCGCGATGACCTTCACGCCGGCGCCCGCGCGGCGGATGATCGGCGCGCGGATGAACACGGCTTCCATCGCGCCGAGATTCTCGCCTTCGATCGAAGTCACGCGCGAATCGAGTTGCCGTCCGTAGGCATTTCGCTCGACGGCGATGTCGACCAATCCGAGCGAATTTTGTTTCGGATTGGAAACCTCTCGCGCGAGTAGGATCGCGCCGGCGCAGGTGCCGAACACCGGTTTCGCATTTCCGAAAGCCCGTAGCGGCTCGAAGAGATTTTCGCGATCGAGCAACTTCAGCATGGTCGTGCTTTCGCCGCCCGGGATGATCAATCCGTCGACCGCTTGCAACTCTTCGGCCGTGCGCACTTCGCACGCTTCACCGCCCGCGCGCGCAATCGCGCGGGCGTGCGCTTCATAGCCGCCTTGCAGCGCTAGTACACCGATCACTACCAGCCCCGATTCGCCATCAACTCTTCTTCGGGGAGTTTCGATGTATCGAGGCCGCGCATCGGTTCGCTGACACCGACTTCATCGCAGGCTTCGAGCACCTTGGCCGGGTTCTTCCAATACGTCGTCGCTTTGACGATCGCCTTCGCGAAACGTTCGGGGTCGTTGGACTTGAAGATACCGGAGCCGACGAAAACGGTCTCGGCGCCCATGGCCATCATCAGCGCCGCGTCGGCGGGGGTGGCGACGCCGCCGGCCGAAAAATTCGGCACGGGAAGTTTGCCGTTTTGGGCGACGTATTCGACAAGCTCGATCGGCGCCTGATGGCGCTTGGCTTCGGCGTAGAGTTCGTCGTGCGAGAGAACGGTGAGCTGTTTCATCTCACGTTGAATGGTGCGCATGTGGCGGACGGCTTCGACGATGTTGCCTGAACCGGCTTCGCCTTTGGTGCGGATCATGGCGGCGCCTTCGCTGATGCGGCGGAGCGCTTCGCCGAGATTTTTCGCGCCGCAGACGAACGGAACGCGGAAGCCGCGTTTGTCGATGTGGTTGTCTTCGTCGGCGGGGGTGAGGACTTCGCTCTCGTCGATGTAGTCGACCTTCAACGCTTCGAGCACGTGCGCTTCCATGAAGTGGCCGATGCGGGCCTTGGCCATGACGGGGATCGACACCGAGTCCATGATGCCGCGCATCATGCGGATGGGCGACATGCGGGCGACGCCGCCTTCCTTGCGGATATCGGAGGGCACGCGTTCGAGGGCCATGACGGCGCAGGCGCCGGCGCGTTCGGCGATTTGGGCCTGTTCGGGATTGGTGACGTCCATGATGACGCCGCCCTTGAGCATTTCGGCGAGGCCGATCTTGAGTCTGAATTCGTCGTTGAGAATCATAATGAGTGCCTTCGGTTAAACCATTGCGGTTTCGTTGATGTTGGACTTGCGGAAGTGGGTGTCGGCGTAGCCTTTGAAAATTTCGCCGAGGATTTTTACGCCGGCGTCGATGCGTTGCGGCGTGAGACCGGCAAAGCTCAGACGCAGCGCGTTGGGCGCGGGCGTTTCTACGGCGAACAGCGAGCCGGGGAGATAGTGCACGCCTTTCGCGTTGGCGTCGCGAAGGGCGTGGGCGGTATCGGCGCCTTCGGGGAGTTCGACCCAGAGGCTCATGCCGCCTTTGGGCGAAGTCCAGAAGCTGCCTTTCGGCAGATAGTTGGCGCAGGCGTCGAGCACGGCCTTCAACCGCTTTGCGCCGTGCTGCACCATCTTGAGGCGGTGGGCTTGGAGCCGGCCGGAGTCGGCGAATTGGAAGAGCACGGCTTGGGAGAGTTGATCGGAGTGGAGGTCGCACCAGTGGCGGATGCGGGTGAGTTCGGCGATGGCGGGTTTCGGCCCGATGATCCAGCCGACGCGCAGGCCGGGGAACGAGATTTTCGAAAAACTTCCGATGAGCAGAGTCTGCTCGCGGGCCAAGCTGCGCACGGTTGGGATGGGCTCGCCGGTGTAGCGCAGGCCGGAGTAGATGTCGTTTTCGACGATGAGGGTTCCGGTTTTGCGGGTGATGCCGACCAGGTTCTCGCGGGCGGTGATCGACATTGTGCCGCCGGTTGGATTTTGGAACGACGGCGTGACGACGACAAGGGTGGGGCGCTCGCGCTGGAGGATGTGATAGCTGGCGCCGGAATCGATGCCTGAGCCGTCGGTTGGAAGCGCGATCAACCGGTTGCGGCCGCGGCCGAAGACGTTGCGGACGCCGGGAAAGACGGGATCTTCGATGGCGATGTGGGCGGGGGCGTCGCTTGAGACGAACCGCTCGATGAGATCCATGGCTTGCTGGCAGCCGCTGGTGATCAGAATGTCGTCGCCTTTGGCGGCGTGGCCGCGGACGACGGCGTCGGCGAAGATGATTTCGCGGAGCGCGGGGAGACCTTGGGGCGAGCCGAGTTGAAGGACTTGGGAAGCGCCGGCGTCATCGGCGAGCACCTTGTTCACGGCTTCGCGGAACTCTTCGAGGGGGAAGAGGTCTTCGCTGGGGCGGGAGGAGTCGAAGCGGTAGGCGATTTTCGACGCGGGCATGGGGAGCATAGGCGCGGCGCTGGAGGAAGCGATGTTCTCCCAGACGCGGCGGGGTTGCTCGGAGACGGGGACCGGGGTTGAGTTGGTGGTGACAAAACTGCCGCGGCCGACGCGGCCGTTGATGAGGCCTTCCGATTCGAGAAGTTGGTAGGCCGAGATGACGATCATGCGGCCGACGCCGCAGGTCTTGGAGAGCTCGCGGGTGGTGGGCAACTGTTCGCCGGGCTGGATGCGGCCGGTGGAGATCTGGTTGCGGATCCAGTTGCCAATCTGGCGATAGACCGGGATGTTGGAGGTGGCATCGAACGGCGGCGGCGCCAAATCGAATGGCATGACACACAGGGTACCAAATTGGATGGTTGGTTTGGAATATTGGTTTATTGGTACATTGGTCTCCCGGAAATCGCTGATTTTCTCAACGTCTTTTACTAGACAGACTAGGAGAGAGTACCCATTTTTCTCCTAGTCCTTCAAGGAGAAAGGGGTTCGTCCGACAGATCGAACTGTTCACCCGCGGCGTGGGGCGGAGCCGCATCGGCGGCGAACCGGCGGTATGATCCGTTTGTGAGAGCAACTGTGGTTCTCGGAAATCTCACATTGAGGTATGATCCGCCTGGATTCAGGGGCTTTGGGATGTTTGAAAGAGCGGCTTCGGACGTCACTCGCCCCACGCCGTCGGATGACAAGGCCTCTTGCGTCGTTTCACGAACGCGGACCCGGTGGCCGTTCATAGGAGCCGCACAGGAGTACAGAGCCGTGCGGACGGAATCGCGCCGAAGATGCCTTTAGGCGGCGCGGCGCTCGTAACGATGATGGAGTCCGTCGACTTCCGGGATAGTAATAACGCGCCCCGTGTCCGCCGATTGGATCGGGCGAGGCTCCGGAGAGTCCTTCTCCAATCCCAGGTGGGTCCGGCTTTGATGATAGTAGTCCACGAAACTTTGCAGGTGCTAGGACAAACTCCGTTCGCCGAACACGATCACGTGGTCCAAGCACTCGCGGCGAATGGTGCCGATGACCCGTTCGACATAAGCCCGTTGCCAGGGGGAACGCGGTGTCGCCAGCACCTGGTTGATCCCCATTGATCTGATCCACGACTTCTTTCCCGAAGATCCGGTCGCGATCTCGGAGCAAATAACGGGGCGCGGTATCCCAGGGAAAGGCTTCCCGGAGTTGCTGAGCGGTCCACTCTGCGGTGGGATGAGCGGTCACGGCAAAGTGAAGAATCCGGCGGCGGTCGTGTGCCAGCACCAGAAACACGTACAGCACCTGGAATCGGATCGTCGGCACCGTAAAGAAGTCGGCCGAATTTCACGAGCGAACCCGGCACTCTCTACCCCCGACGTGTATCTACTGACGCGGCAGGCTCTGCTTCCTCGTTCATGAAGCCCGGCTCCTGCTGGCTTCCGAAGCGCTCAAACCCAAAAACTGGCTGCGAGCCGCCAGGTATCACTGGCGTCCGGCTAAGGACTCATAGCGGTGGACTCGGCTGGTCGTGTGGCGGTGAGGGTGGGATTCGAACGCTGGGCGCTCCTTTGGAATCTGTAAGTTACTGATTCTACGAGTGCAGGAAACGCACAGAACGCAAGAAACGCTCGCTTCATCACGATCCTATTACGATCGAGGCGCAGCTGACCCCCCTCCCCGGAAGCGTCGGTGCTGCCTACCAACTGAGAGCTTTGCCGCGCTCAACGATACTCGACCTCCCCGTCAACTGCAGAGCCCGGGCTGAACGATTACCAGCGATACCCGCCGGCCGCCACTGGAGCCGGAACGAGCTTCGCACCTTGCCGGTGGAGCACCACACCCTCAGGCGGATTCGCGTCATACGAGGCCGAGTCAATGGTTTCCTTCGTCGCCGGTTCGTACATCGCGGGGGCATCGCCTTCGCGGTTGTTCCACACGCAGGCGTCCTCGCCGGTGAAGGAGTGCCAGTCCGCACCGGCCCTGTCCTCCGCATGCAGGACCGACAGGTCCCGCCGTTGCCCTGAATGGACACGCAGAACCTCACCGGGCTTTAGCGAACAATCCGGCAAGTTGACGACGAGCTGATACTCCGGCTTGCCGCCCGAGGCCGGATAAGCCAGATGGTACAAGCTGACGCCGCTGGTAACCGGCGTGCGTTCGGGCGCCTAACAAGGCTGGCAGCGGCAAGCGCGGCGCAGAGGCCTTTGCACTTGCGGAGTTATGCTTGACGTAACGGATAATTTGGACTATGATCAAGAATGATCGTCGGCTATCGGGACAAGCGGACCAGAGACTTCGCTGCCGGGAAACGGGTCAAGGCGTTCTTTGGCATTGAACGCTCCGCCCGCCTGAAGCTCGACCGTTTGGAGGCAGCCATGACGCTCAAGGACTTGGCTTCCTTGCCTGGTAACCGTTTTGAGGCATTGGCCGGAGACCGCAAGGGCCAATACAGCATCCGCATCAACGATCAGTGGCGGATTTGCTTTGCGTGGCCCGACAAGTCTCCGGGGCCTGTGAACGTGGAGATTGTTGATTATCACTAGGGAGAACTGGCAATGGCATTGACCGCAATCCACCCAGGGGAGCACCTCGCCGAAGAACTGGAGGCCCTCAACATGAGCGCCGCTGCGCTGGCGCGTCAGCTCAAGGTGCCGACCAACCGCATCACGGAAATCATTAACGGGCAGCGGGCCGTCACCGGCGACACGGCTTTGCGCCTTGCCCACTTCTTCGGCACCAGCGCGGAGTTCTGGCTCAATCTCCAGAGCCTCTACGAGCTGCGCCTAGCCGAAAAAAAAGCCGGGAAGTCCATCAAGGCTCTCCCGACCCTAAAGGAACACGAGCACACTCACGTGTAGGCGCGCCACCAGAGGATTGTGACGGTATACCACGCCAAATATTTCGCACACGAACTGACGAAACGCTGCGCTTCTGACAGCGTGGAGAAGCTCGCGGCTGTTCTCTCCGACGCGCAGGTCGATCTAAATCCGCACCAGATCGAGGCGGCGCTGTTCGCCTTCCGCTCGCCTCTTTCGAAGGGCGCCATCCTTGCCGACGAGGTCGGACTCGGCAAGACAATCGAAGCCGGAATCGTCGGCATCCTGCGTGCCGTCGACCTCGACAACGACTTTCTCGATGTGGCGGTCGAAAGCCACGCCGTCCATGTCCTTGGGCTAGGGGACACAATGGATGACGTAATCGGCCCAATGGTGAACAAGAGGGTAAAAGTTATTGCCGGGCGGGAGGCAAAGGGATCACTTCGTTTGCGGGACATCGAATTAGATGAGTAGACCCTTCTCGGCATCCTCGAGGAACTGCTTCTTGGCTTCCGAGATCAAGGTCGGCTCAGCCTTCCGCTCCTCCGGGGGCGGGTTCCGGGACCCGCGGGCTTCGGCCTCCATCACTCGCTGCTGGGCGCGCTGCCAGCTGGTCATGCGCAGCCCTTCTCGAATGAAGTCGGGGCCGCACTTGCCCTCCACGTGGATGGGACATTTGCACTTGCGATAGCTGCGGTCGAGCCGTGGCCGACCGGCCGTGCACTTCTTCGTGTGAAGCCGGAACAGGGTCAGCATGCCCCAGATTGTACACGAAATCCTTGCGATCCTATTACGATCGTGGACATCCAACACCGTAATGTATTGATTATAAGCTTGTTAGGATGGCGGTGGGGATGGGATTCGAACCCTGGGTATAGGTTTAAGCCCGTACGACGGTTTAGCAATGTGACTCACGGTTTCCCGGCCTGTCCTGCCTTGTATCGGTATGTGCTGTCCTGTTAGCATAGTATCAGCGAACGGTTCGAGCATGAAGCGGGCATTGCTGCGGGGATTCTGTTTCCTACTTGCGTTGGCGGCACACAGCGCGCCGCCGCCGGAGATCCGGGGCGTCTGGGTGGACCGGACGCCGCTGGCGACCCGCGAGTCCATCGCGAAAATGCTCGACGATCTCAAGAATGCCAACTGCAACGCGGTTTTCGTCAATGTCTGGTCGCGCGGCTACCCCTTGTGGCGGAGCGCGGTCTTCCAGCAGCACACGGGAGTGTTCACGGATCCGGTCTACTTGGGCCGCGACGTGCTCGCCGAAGTGATCGAAGAGGCGCGGCCCCGCGGTCTGGCCGTCATTCCGTGGGTCGAATACGGATTTGTGATCGGTTACACCGGGGGCAAGGCGCCGCTGGTGGAAGCGCAACCGGGCTGGCTGGCCCGCCGCAAGGACGGCTCGGTGGAGTTTTCGTGGGCAGGCACAACCAGGAGTTACTGGATCGCCCATGCCCATCCGGAGGGGCAGCGTTTCCTGCTCGACCTGATGCGTGAACTGGCCGCGAACTACGATGTCCCGGCGATCCAATTCGACCGGGCGCGGTATCCGGAGCTCGACTGCGGCTACGACGACGCCACCAAGGCTCTGTATGCCGCCGAGCACGACGGCGCGCCGCCGCCGGATGACGAGCGCAACGCGGAATGGATGCGCTGGCGCGCCCTCAAGCTGAATGCGTTTGTTGAGCGGATCGGCCGGGTCATCAAGTCCGCCAACTGGCGCATCCTGTCCACGAGCGCCCCCATCGTCTACAGCTTCTCCTATGTGAACTTCCTTCAGGAGTATCCGGCGTGGATAAAAGCCGGCTCATTGGACTTCGTTTCGCCACAGGTCTATCGAAGCGACATGGCAGGCTTTACTGCCGAGTTGGACCGGCAACTCGCGGCGGTGGGTGGCGACGGCACGCGGTTTGCGCCGGGCATTGACGTGACCAACGGCGGAACGGAGGTTCTGATCCGCTCGATCGAAATCTGCCGCGAGAGGAAGCTGCCGGGGGTCGTGATCTGGTACTACGGCGGTCTGGTGCAGAAAGACTCCTGGGACCGTTTGAAGACAACGGTCTTCCAGGAACCGGCCTCGCTTCCCTGGAAGTGACGACCGGCGCCGGCCGCCGCGCCATGTCTGGCCGCCACGGGTGTTCGACACCCATCGCTGGCCGTTTGCGATAAGCTGATCTGGACTGTGCCTCTCGCAATCCCGTAGGCGGCAGAATCTGCGCCGGCGGAAACTGATCGCGGCTCGAAGACACGTGGCAAGCCGGCTTCGAGACTGCGGCGGTCTGTTTTGCGCCGTTTCTGGCGGCCCAGATTTGCCGCTGGCGAGCGCACGGCGGCTGGATTCTCAAGCAGGACCAGGTCGAGGCGCACTTGTCCCCGAGAGGGGCTCGGGTGGAGCCCTACGAAATTCAGGCTGCGCGCCGTTCGTAGCGGTGATGGAGACCGCCGATTTGCGGGATGGAAACAGCCCCGGCAAGTCCTTAACGTTCTCGCGTAGCGTCTTCCCGGTCACGGTCTTGCAGTCGCCGTTGAGCAGCCCTTCCGCGAGCAGGAGTTTGACCACCGCCGGCACCCCGCCACGCGATGCCGCGCTCGCTGTCGAGCCCCTCCAAGTACCCGATCAGGGGCATGCGGAAGTACACTCCCGGCGCAATCGACGGGCGGCCCATCACCGGCCGGTAGTACTTCTGGCACAGATGCTCGACGCGCCGGTCAAACCCAGCTTCGGCCAGCACTTGGTTGAGCTTGCTGCAGAACTGCTAAACTCAGCATGCAATCAAGGAGGAATCCTAAGTGCGTCAACTGTCGTCGATCCTATTCATGGCCGTTCTGATATCCGGCCTGCTGCATCCTCCCGTCGCCAGGGCTCAGGCCCCCAGCGGCGAAATCGCCGGCACGGTTACGGATACTTCTGACGCCGTGATGGTAGGCGTTGAGATCACCGTGGTGAACCGCAGCACGGGCGTCAGCCGTGCAGCCCGAACCAACGAAGTGGGATTTTACAGTTTCCCCGCGCTCCCGGCGGGCAGCTACGAAGTGACTGCGGCGCAAACCGGTTTTCGCCGGGCCAGTTTCAGCAACGTCACTGTAACTGCGCTTTCCGCCATCAAACTCGACGTTGTCATGCAGATTGGCGAAGTGGCGGACGTGGTCACGGTTTCGAGCGAGGTGCCGCTGGTGGAGACGCGCAGTTCCGTACAGGGCGTGCTGGTAGATGACCGCAGAATGCGCGACCTTCCCCTCAACGGCCGCAATGCCGTCGACCTGGTGCTGCTTGCGCCTGGCATCAACAACGCAAACACCACGATTGAGTCCAGCTTCTCGCAGCAGCGGCTCGCGATTAACGGCGGCCGCCAGACCGGGGTAAATTTCCTGCTGGACGGGGGGCAGCAGAACTTCTTCCATCGCGGATCCGGGTTGCTGCTGCCGCCGCCGGATGCGCTCCAGGAATTCAAGCTGGCCACGGTGGGCACGCCCGCGGAATATGGCCGTGGCGCCGCCACTCTGAGTGCCGTGACACGCTCAGGAGGGAATGAGTTCCACGGCAGCGCCTGGGAGTTCCTGCGCAATGATGCGCTCGATGCGCGCAGTTTCTTCGCCGCGGACGTGCCCAAGCTGAGATTCAACCAGTTTGGCGCGACCTTCGGCGGGCCTGTCCTGATTCCCAAGCTGTACAACGGCCGCGGGAAGAACTTCTTCTTCGTGACCTACCAAGGCCTTCGAATCAGGCGGGATAGAGTGAGTTCCGGTGCCAATCCTCTGACAGAGGCGGAACGGGCAGGGAATTTTGCCGCTGCGCCGCAAGCGATTATCGACCCCCTCACTGGACAGCCTTTTCCGGGCCGGCAGATTCCGGCTGCGCGCATTGATCCCGTTGCCGCCCGCGTCGTCCAGAGCTATGTCCCCCTCCCCAACCGCCCAACGGGCCAGTTCGTGAGCCAGATGAGCGAGGCCAACGATGGTGATCAGTTTCTCGGCCGCTGGGACTCCGTGCTCAGCGAGAAGAACCGGTTGAATGTAAGGTACTTCCGTGACCGGTCCGTCGGGACGGATCCGTTCCCCAACGGCAGCACGCTTCCGGATTACAGCCCAGTCGGCAACGGGCAGCAGCTCAATACGATCACGGTGGAGGACAACCACTCCTTCACCCCGAACGTGCTTCTGACCACTCGCGTGAACTACACCCGCTTTGACTACAACGAAGCCAATACCGTCCGGACCACATTGGACCAGTTGGGCGCCACCAACTTCGTGCACGCAGGCGGTCCGGTGACACTGCCGCGATTGCAGGTGAGTGGGCGGTTTCTCCTCAGCCCCGGGCGGGACCGGCGGCGCTTGTCGGAGAACATGGACTTCTCTCAGAACCTCACGTGGATCAAGGGGTCGCACCAGTTCAAGTTCGGGGCCGACATCCAGCGGAACCGCTTCATGTATCGCGACAATCAAAGTTCGGGCGGACAGTTCACCTTCGATGGCACGGCCACCCGCGTGCCGGCGGCCGATTTCCTGCTGGGCAGTGTGGTGCGCCTGCAGCAGGCGTCGCCGCTGGATACGGACCAGCGGTACTTCCCGTGGAGCGTGTTCGCACAGGATACATGGCGCGTAAACCGCCGGCTGACCCTGAACTACGGCGTCCGGATGGAAGCCTATCCCGCGTGGAGGGAGCGCTTCGGCCAGGCCACGGCATTCGTTCCGGGCGCCCGGTCGAGCCGGTTCCCAACTGCTCCGGACGGTGTGGTGTTCCAGGGTGACAGCGCGTTTCCGCTGGTGGACCGGTTGTGGAACCCGGCTCCGCGGCTGGGAATTGCCTGGGATGTCTTCGGCAATGGCAAGACCTCTGTGCGCACCAGTTGGGGCATGTTCATCGAGCCGCTCACCGCCGAGATGACCGGAGGGGTGCAATCGCCGCAGCCCTTCGCGCTGGTGGTGGATGTCAACAACCGGCGGCTTTCATCGCCCTACGCCGGACAGCAGATTCCGTACCCCTATGAGGTAAACCCGGCGAATGCTACATTTCAGTCCCCCGTGGTGTTGCCCAAATCGTTCGCCCAGGGCGTCCGCAATCCCTACACGATGAATTACAGCTTCGGGATCCAACAGCAGATGGGCGGGAACTGGGTTCTCGACGTTTCCTACGTGGGCAACGCCGGCCGGCATCTCGCCAACCTGCGCCAGGCGAATCCGGCAGTGTTCCGGCCGGGCGCCACGACGGGGAACACGAATGCGAGGCGCATCTATGCGCCAGCCATCGGCAGCATTGGAGAGCTGTCGACCGGCACGAACACGCGTTACGATTCCCTGCAGGTTGCGGTACTGCGCCGCTTCGCGCGCGGATTCACGGTGAACGCCAACTATACCTGGTCAAAAGCCATTGACGAAGTCACCTCGGGAGACTCATTCGCTCAGATTTCCCAGCAGTCTCCGCAGGACCCCTTCAACCGCCGGGCGGACCGGGCGTTGAATGGCAATCACGCGAGCCATCGCTGGGCCGGTTCTTATCTTTACCAGCTTCCCATTCGGATTCCCAACAACTTCCTCCAGGCAGTAATTGGGGGTTGGGAGCTGGGAGGGCTCGTAACGGTACAGACCGGAAACCCCGTCGCGATACTATCGGGGGCCGACAACTCGCGAACGGGTGTCGGGTTCGACCGGCCGAACGTCGTTGGGAATCCGGTATTGTCCGCAAATCGCCCGCGCGCCGAACGGATCGACCGCTTCTTTGACACCACCGCGTTCGTGGCCAACCCCGTTGGCACGCTCGGCAACTCCGGACGGAACCCGATTCTTGGGACCGGGTCCTTCGTCTGGAATACCTCGCTGCTGAAGAACATCGAGATTTACGAGAAACATCGATTGCAGTTCCGCTGGGAGATGTTCAACGCAACCAATACGCCAGTGTTTTCGAACCCAGTGGGAACGCTCAATTCGCCCGCATTTGGACGAATTCAAGGGGCCGGCCCCGGCCGGATTCAGCAGGCGTCGCTGAAGTACGAGTTTTAGAGGAGAGCCTTGTCAAATGAAAGCGACTACAGCCACGCGCCGCGAGGCGCTCGCAACCATGCTTGCCGCCGGGCTGGCCCCGGCCATTGCCCGTGGAGGCCAGCGCGCGCCGGGAGACAAACCGAATCTGCTCTTTCTTTGGACCGACCAGCAGCGGGCCGACACGTTTGGAGCCTACGGAAACCACACCTATCGAACCCCTGTAATGAACCAGTTGGCGGAGTCGTCCATCGTGTTCGACAGGGCTTATGTGGCGCAGCCGGTTTGTACGCCCAGCCGCAGTACGGTCATGACCGGACTGTGGCCGCACACCAGCGGTTGCGTGAACAACAACCGGCCACTCCCGAAAGAGTGCAAGACGGTGCCGGAATTGCTCGCCGACTCTTCTTACCGTACAGGGTATTTCGGTAAGTGGCATCTGGGCGATGAGGTCTTTGCCCAACACGGCTTCGAGGAATGGCAGGCGATTGAGGATAACTACCAGCGCTTCTTCTCCAAGGGCAGGAACCCGGAGGCGCGTAGCCAATACCACCAGTTCCTGTCCAGTCTCGGTTACAAGCCGGACGAGGAGAACTACTTCTCGCGGGAAATGGCGTCCCGCTTGCCCGCCAAGCACTCGAAGCCGGCGTTTCTGGCCGAGAAGTCGTCTGAGTTCATCATGGCGAACCGGAATCAGCCGTGGATGCTGTACGTCAACTTCCTGGAACCGCACACGCCGTTCTCCAGCGCATATAACGACTTGCACTCCGAAGAGGAGGCCCCGATTCCGGCCAACTGGCCGGGAATTGATGCGGAGCGTGATCCTGACTGGGCCGCGAAGCGGCGCGCCAAGCAGGGCAAGGGTGGTGAGTTTGGCACCTTCGATGTGCGCGACAGAGCCAAGGTGCAGCGGGCGAATCGAAACTATGCGGGGTTGTGCTCGTTGGTGGACCAGGCGCTCGGCCGCATCCTTTGGTCCCTGGAAGCGTCAGGACAAGCCGACAACACGATCGTGGTGTTCACAAGCGACCACGGTGAGATGCTGGGGGCGCATTCGCTCTACGGCAAGCAGGTGATGTATGAAGAGAGCGTGCGGGTTCCTTTGTTGCTGCGGGTTCCTTTCCGCAGGCAGCGCCAGATGCGGGTAGCGCAGCCGGTCAGTCACATCGACCTGGCTC
>Ga0194128_10007864_pt1 | contig 13731 bp, 12 predicted proteins | sample TA2KigCa65mmetaG_FD_148650 | JGI IMG/M metagenome (GOLD analysis project Ga0194128, IMG submission 148650) | Freshwater microbial communities from Lake Tanganyika, Tanzania - TA2015037 Kigoma Deep Cast 65m | ecosystem: Environmental > Aquatic > Freshwater > Lake | place: Tanzania: Lake...
CAGTCTCCTGATGCTGCCGACACTCCTGATGGGGTACCCCTACGATGTACCGTATACGGTAAAAACCGCGCGCATCCTTGCGGAGACGGGCGTCATCACCGATACGAGTCTTCACATGCTCGTCACTATCATTGCCGCACTCCAGCCCTTCGCATGGAGCAATGTGAATGCGTGGATCGCATTGAGCATCGGGGCGTTTTCCTTGTCGCTCGCCCCGCTCTGGTGGTCCATTCGGATGCTCTTCGACAAACGTGTAGCATGGTACTCCACCATCGTCGTTTCCATGCTTCCGATCTCCTGGCTCATGGCGAACGCCATGAGCGGATATTGCTTCGCGCTACTGCCGCTTTTCCTGTCGTTCGGCGTCTTCATAAAATTCCGCGAGAAGCACCCGAACGTTGCCATACTGCTCTCTGCCATTTTTTTTGGCATGACACTTGGCATCCAGCATTCCTACCTCGCGTTTCTGCCATGGTACGTGATCGCGTATCTCTGGAACGAACGGAAACATCTCCTATCTGCAGTGATCCGAACCGGTCTTTTCTGCGTCACCGCATACTGCATCTTCCTGCTACCAATGGTTCCCGGGGCAATGCAATCCGGTCTCACTCCCTCGGAGCGCCTCACGCTGCTACTCTCGCCTATGGAGCAATCGACGCCGGGTGAGGGGCACCTGTATCCCGACGAGTTCATCTTCAATAACTACCGGGAGGAATACAACAAGGAAATGGAGGAGCAAATAAGCAATAGTTCATTCCTGAAGCGGCAGGAGAATCGTAATTACCGGATTATTTTCGGCACAGACAGCTTCAGTATTCTGGACCGGATCAGCACGAGCCTGTGGTTGGTGCTCAATAACATTCCACAGTACTTCGCGATGGATTTTATGGGAGGAGCATTTCTCTGGCTCTTCATAGTTCCGGGGATCGTCATTGCATGGCGAACGCGCAGAATGCTGGTGCTCCTGATCGCAGGCTTGATCCTGACAATGGAGTTTCTGCTGCGGTTCTACCTCCTCTTCACCAGCTCGCACATCGATAACTACATGTGGGTCATAGCGCTCTTTGCCGGCCTTGGTATGTCCGCTGTCGTCGAGGCACTGACGCGGTCGTGGAAACTGCGCCCAAAGCAGTCTGTTCTCCTGATCGCCTTCGTTGCCCTCACTGTTGGTTTCCAGCTCCTGCAGGCTGACCGCAAAGTACTGGCACACCGCTACTCCCGTTCCAGCACTCCAGAAATCTACGCTGCAACGGAAGCACTCAACGAGATTCCGTCCGACGCCGTCGTAGCAGCTCCACGCCGGCACGACCTCCTCATCCTCTCGCCGCACAGCTACGTCTCTGTGCACCCCGCCACGATGGATTTCCTTGCAAGACGGGGAAAGTTGGCCGAGCCGTTCACGAAGAATGGAGTCACGCATATTCTCGGCTACTCCGACGAGCAGGTAGCGATGATCACGAAGGCAGTGCCCAAGATTAAGGTCATCAAACTTTCAGAAACACGACCGCCGCTCTCCACGGTAGTGCGGTACATACTGAATACCATCCGCTAATAACTCATCGGTCGAGGAGACGAAGGTATGCGGCGCACTGTTTGTCGATGGAGAAGTTCCGCTCGACATGTTCGCGCGCGCTCCTGCCCATGCGTTCTGCAGTTGCAGTGTCCTGCAAGAGAGTGAGCAGTGCAGATGAAAATGCAGAGATATCTCTGGGATTCAGTGTGAATCCGGTCACACCATCAACAATGATTTCGGGTGCGCCGCCGGTAGATGTGGCAACGACCGGCTTTCCTTCCGCCATCGCTTCGATATTCATGAGATTGAAAGGATCGAAACACAGTGACGGCGTCGTCACGACCGTCGATGCGCTGTACGCGATACGCATGTCATCGTGGGAAAGCCATCCTGGACAGACAATGGACGAACGGTCGCCCGGCAGTACCTCCGCAATACGCGCCGTGTCGCCAACGATGAGAAGCTTCGCCTGCGGACACCGTTCCCTTACATGGCGGAACGCGGCAAGCAGGACACTGACACCTTTATCTTCACTCAGTCTGCCCCCGAAAAGAACAGTGGGGCCTGTCAGCCCGTGACGTTTGCGAAACGCAGCCGTCTCCTCCGGTGAGATGGGAGATTGCACCTCGGTGCCGTTGTGAATGACTGCAGCAACGTTGATACCGTTGATTGCCAGAAATTTGCGTTGCACCTCACTGATAGCCACTACCTTCGTCTGTGATTCATTAAGAATCCTCCTGATCACCATATTGCGTAGCGGCCAGTATTTGCGCCCAACGGAACTGAGATGCTCCCACCAATGCATGCGCATCGGACAGCCTTGCAGTGCCAGTCTTTCGAAGCGTTCTCCCGCAACCCGCCGGAAAGCCACGAGAAAGACATCGTGCGCGGTCAGCACGACACGATCTGTGTAATTTTTTGCGATGCGCACACTCTCGTACGTCAAATGTGCATGGACGTTATTTGCATGTACAGCATCGGGCTTTAGCGCAGCAAACACCTCCCCGAGCGCCGTACGCATAGCCGGACTGCCCAGACAGTGCCTGTGACGCTCTTTCATTGGATAGTGACTGAAGATACTCACTCTTCCCTCACTCCGAAGAATGGGGTCCAGTGCGGGATCCTGGTGGGTAGTCACGAGCGTGACACGGTGCCCGGCCCGCACATATCCCTGCTCCAAACGGGCAACAACGCTGGCTGCTCCACCCTGGGCGGCAGGAAGAGAATCGTCATTGAGAAGCACGATATGCATCGTAAGAGAGTGTATTCTTTTTTACGGTATTGTGGAGGAGTTTGCTATGCTCTCCCTATGCGAACGGAAGCCAAACCGCCATCGGCAACGGGTAAACTGTTCGTGCTGCTGCAAGGTATTCACATCCATCCGGTACACCTGCTCATCCCCGTCGGTTTCTCCATCCTTGCCGCCGTCTTCGAAGGCGCAGGCCTCGGACTGCTGGTGCCGATTCTCAACGGATTCCTGCAGAAGAGCCTGGCATTCGTGACCGATGCCCCCGTACTCGGGAATCTCTTCCACCTGCTTCCCGAATCCATCCTCAAGAATGACCGGCTGCTCTTCGGCATCATGCTGTCGTTGTTTGTCGCCGTATACATCCTCAAAAACATCCTGCGATTCTGCGCGATCACCAGCATGGGATACTTCGGTCAGCGCGTTCTGCACCATCTGCGTAAGACACTCTTTTCCCGCTATCTGAGCTTCGGCAAGCTGTACTTCGATACGTCGAACGTCGGACACCACAGCACCATCCTGCAGGAATTTTCCCAGCAGGCGATCAGTCCGTTTCTGCTGATCGATAAGCTGATCAATGCGATTTTCTCGCTCGTGGTCTATCTGATTGTTCTGCTGTGCATTTCCTGGAAACTGACACTGATCGCACTCCCCTTATTCGGACTGCTCCACCTTGCGATTAAAATCATGGTCACGCACATCAAGGAGCTTTCACGGTCGATCGCCAAACGTGGAAGTGAACTCGGCAAAAAATCCGTCGAGATTCTGTCCACGATTCCCCTGGTCAAATCCTATCGCACAGAACGCATGGAACAGCAACACTTCGCCGAAATCAGCGATGCAAAGTCCCGTCTCGATTTCCGTGTCAAAGTCCTGCAGAGCCTTATTCTCCCATTGCAGGAAATCATCACACTCATTGTCGCGACGGGAGTCTTCGTCGGGGCTTTGGTCATATTCGGGAGAGACCAGATCGCATCTGCCCCCGCGCTGCTCGTGTACTTTTATGTCGTGCTGAATGCATCGAGCAAATTCGGCACGGTATCCGGATACCGCGGAATCGTTGCCAATGCCAATGGGCCACTCGATGAAATACTGGAAATCCTGAGTGATGAAGGAAAACCGTTCGTCCGTGGAGGAAGTGAAGAATTTGCGGGTCTCAAAGCCGCAATGGAATTCCGCAAGCTCACATTCGGGTATTCCGATGACCGTACTATTTTGGATGACGTTTCCTTTGTGATTCCGAAGGGAAAGATGACGGCAATCGTCGGCCCAACGGGATCGGGGAAAAGCACGCTCATCAGTCTTCTGATGCGGTACTATGACTGTCCTCCGTCTGCGATCCTGCTCGACGGGAAGGATATACGAAATTTCACACTGGATTCGTATCTGAAGCACACCGCTCTGGTCAGTCAGGAAACTCTGCTGCTCCACGACAGCCTTCGCAACAACATCACATACGGACTGCATCATGTCACCGAGCAGGATCTGCACAGTGCCGTGGACAGAGCGAGACTCCGCGACTTCGTCGACACCCTTCCGAACGGTCTGGAAACCCTGATCGGCGACCGCGGCGTGAAACTGAGCGGAGGTGAGAAGCAGCGCGTCTCCATCGCTCGTGCACTGCTCAAGGGATCGGATATTTTGATCCTGGACGAAGCGACGAGTTCACTCGATAGCAAAACGGAGAAACTGATTCAGGAAGCGATCGATGAAGCCGTGCGCGGACGCACCTCCATCGTCATCGCGCACCGCCTCAGTACCATCAAACATGCGGATAAGATCGTCGTGATCGAAAACGGACAATTCCAAGAAGAGGGAACGCTGGAAGAGCTCCTTGATACCAAAGGAGTGTTCCACGGTCTCTGGCAGGAACAGAAGTTTTAGGATCGGAGCTTCAGATGGTAGACGCCGGCGGCGCCCGCATGCTTGCCCTCGTCTTTGAAGGGAACCACTTTCGTCTCTATCCACTGCAAGAATCCGTCGATCTGCTCCTTCGTCGTTTGCCAGCCCGCATCACGAGCTACGTTCGGCAGCCTGCGTTCCAGATCTTTCACCATCTTCATGCCTGAACCCCATTCACAGTCCACGGTCGACCATTCGAGGTCCATTTCCAGCTCTCGCGCCCAGCCTTCGAAGTCCACGGGCCCGAGATAATGGATATCGGCGAGCGTGATCGGCGCACGGAACATGTGCCACAGTGTCTGGAGAATGTACCCACGGGCATTGAGCCAGTTCGGACAGGTCATGATGAGCGAACCGCCGGGCTTCAGCATGGTTTTCAGTTGCCTGAGCGTCTTGAGCGGATCATCCATGTGCTCCAGTGTTCCGTTGCTGATGACGACGTCGAAGCGATCCTCTAGATCCGCAACGTCGCCGCAGATGAAAGTCAGATTCGGAGCCTGATACTTCTTGTTCGCTTCTGTGATCGCGGATTCCGCAAAATCGATGCCGACGGAACGCTTGGCTCCGGCACCGGCAATGAGGGCACACATATCACCCGTTCCACAACCAACATCGAGCACCTCTTTCCCCTCCCAATCAATGAGTGCGAAGACTGCGGAAAACTCGGCCGGCAGATCGCCCGTCTGCAGACGAAACTGAGTGTAGTGTGCGCGTTCGCCTTTCTTGTAGACACCGTCGTAGAACGCCTTGAGCTTCGCGTTAGTTCTCATGGGAGCAGCATAGGACACCGTCTTGCCTCCGTCATCTTTTATTCAACAGAAACTGCTTTCCTTGCATCCGTGAACTCGGGAGATTTGAGGAAGTCCGCCAGGTCCTCCTTCCGAAGCCATTGATCATTGGTATGACTTGCGTACCGAAAGTCCACTGGAACATTCGGCTCCGGCCATCGGTACGCAGTCAGCGGAAGATTCTCGGGTACAATGACAAACCCGTGCTCCGTACTGACGGTCCTGCGGACTTCATCATCGGAAATCAAGGTCTCATACAGCTTCTCGCCCGGTTGTACACCGATCATTCTGCGTTTGCAGCCCGGTGCAATGGCATCTGCCAAATCTCCCATGGTCATATTCGGACTCCGTGGCACGAAAATCTCCCCTCCGAACATCATGCTGAGGCTCGCGAGTGCGAAACGCACGCTGTCTTCTATTGTAATCCAGAAGCGTGTCATCCGTTCATCAGTGAGCGTGATTGTCCCCGTCTCGCGTTGCTTGAAGAACAGAGGAATCACGCTGCCACGGCTTGCAATGAAATTGCCGTAACGCGCACAGGAGAAACGTGTTCCTTCCGTACTTGCAGCATTGTTGCTCTGCACGAAAATTTTTTCAGCCGCGAGCTTCGTTGCGCCATAGACATTGCCGGCATGCACAGCCTTGTCCGTGCTGATCGAAAGGACGCACTGTACACCGGACCGAGAAGCGATATCCGCGACATTTTGCGCTCCATCGATATTTGTGCGAACCGCTTCTGAAGGATTATTCTCGCAGGAAGCAACTTGCTTCAGTGCTGCAGCATGAATAACGAAATCCGTACCCTTCATGCACTGTTCAAGCCTGTCACGATCCCGGATATCTCCAAGGCAATACTCTATGCACGGCTCATCGAATCCGTCGGTGCGCATTTCGTGATGCTTGAGTTCATCCCGGCTGAAAACGGTGATCTTTCTGGGAGAATACTCCTGCAGCAACACCTCGCACATCTTCCTGCCCAACGACCCTGCACCCCCTGTGATGAAGAACGAAGCGGAAGAGATGTTTCGCATATCGACATCTACGATACTGTGCCATGCGCCGACAGGAAAGTGCTGCGAAAGTGGCCAAAGTTACAGGAATGCCGATAGACAACGCCAATGCGGGAAACCTATACTGCCATTCTCATGGAGTGGAATATCCTCGCCGGCACAACGTACGCCATCATTGGCGCACGGAGCGGATCAAAGAATATTCCGCAGAAGAATATCCGCCCCGTGGGAGGTTTCCCGCTCATCGCATACTCCATTGTCGCAGGGATACTGACGAAAGGAGTGAAGCGGACGATCGTATCGACCGATTTGGAGGAGATCGCAGCTGTTGCGAAGACCTTCGGCGCAGATGTTCCGTTCCTGCGCCCGGCGGAGCTGGCTTCGGACAACGCCGTTGACCGCGACTTCATAGTCCATGCGCTGGAATGGCTGCAGAAGAATGAAGGAGGCGTACCGGAACTTCTGGTATTCCTACGACCGACATCTCCGCTCCGAAACCCAGATAGTCTGACGGAAGCAATCCGAGCACTGAACGACTCACGCGATGCAACGGGGCTTCGCTCAGCGCACAAGAGTGACTGCGTCCCGCAGAAAATGTTCGGGAAAAACGGAAAATTCTTCGTCGGGCTCTTCCCTGCCGATACGCGCATCGAGTACCACGGTCTTCCGCGACAGAGTTTCCCCGCATCCTACAAAGCCGATGGATATGTCGACGTGCTGCGGAGCAAAACGTTGCTGGATTCCCCGGAGAGCACGTATGGCGAAAACATTCTCGCGTTTGAAACGCCGGACACTGGAGACATCGATTCGATGAGTGACATTGAGTATGTTGAGCGCATGCTCCAGCAACACCACTGGGACATTTACGAATATTTGAAGAAGCATCATTCTTAACACCACGATGATTCCGCGTCGTACACTCGGCAAAACAACTCTTGAGGTGAGTGCCTTGGGACTCGGAACGACAGAGATCGGATTTGTCTACGGTATCGGCCCGCGAACGCTCCCGGAAGACAAAGAGGCCATTGCGCTCCTGCAACGCGCAGTTGAGTGCGGCATCACATTCATCGATACAGCAAACTACTACGGCGTCGCAGAAGAACGAATCGCGTCCTCGAACATCGCGAAGAAAAAGGGTGTCGTCATTGCGACGAAGTGCGGACACGTACTCGACACGTCCGAGCGAATCACCGATGACGAGATCGTAAAGCAGTTACGCACCGAAGTGGAACATAGCCTGAAGACCCTCCGGATGGAAACGATCGACCTAGTGCAGATACACGGCGGCACAGCGGAACAGATTCGCTCAGGCGTACTCACACACGTGATGATGGAATTGAGGAAAGAAGGAAAGCTTCGTTTCATCGGCATTTCCACACGCGGGCTAGAAGCACCGCTCGCAGCGATCGCGGATGGTAATTTTGATACACTGCAGCTTGCACATAGTATATTGGATCAACGCATGGTGCAGAATGTATTCGCAGCCGCGACGGAAAAGAACATCGGTATTATCAATCGATCAGTGCTTCTGAAGGGCGCACTCACTCCGGCACGAACACACCTCGCTCCATCGCTCACACCTCTCAAGAGAGCAGCGGACGCGGCGCAGAAGATCGCGGATGAGGTGGGGTGCACACTCCCCGAACTCGCCGTGCGGTTTGCGATTGCCGACAACCGCATCGCCTCCGCACTCATCGGAAGCAGCAAAATGGAGCACATTGAAAGCGCCGTGCGCGCTGCCGAGCAGGAACCACTGTCGGAAGATATACTACAGAGACTCCGCATGCTTGCCGTGGCTGATGAGCGACAAGTTGATCCGAAGTTCTGGGATACCAAATACATCTCCGATGTAAAATAGTATGGCACACGCAGCGCAGAGCAACGGCTTTCCTGTTGATATCGCGCTCGTGGTTTTCGATTTCGACGGCGTTATGACCGACAATACCGTAAAAGTCTTTGCTGACGGCAACGAGTACGTGGAAGTCAACCGTTCCGACGGTCTCGGCATCGATTCCCTGCGCAAAGCTGGCGTACCAATGATGGTGCTCTCGACTGAGCAGCACCCCGTCGTCGCTGCGCGCTGCGCGAAACTCCGTCTTCCCTGCCACCAGGGTATTGCCGACAAACTGGAATTCTTGAAAGAGTACCTAAAGAACGAAGGTATCGCTCCCGAGCACGTCGCGTACCTCGGTAACGACATCAATGACCTCGCATGTCTGTCGTTCGTCGGATTTGGTGTAGTAGTCGCCGACGCGCATCAAGACGTGCTCCCTGCGGCCGACGTTGTGCTCACGCAAAAAGGAGGAAAAGGTGCCGTAAGAGAGTTTTGCGACAAGTTGCTTGCGGCACGGCACTCATGATGAAGATCGCTGCCATGCAGGGAAGGCTTGGAAGCTCAGAGGACGGACGCATCCAGTGCTCGCCAAGAATGCACTGGCACGAGGAATTTGCAAAAGCAGAAGATATTAGACTCTACGGTATTGAATGGATTGATGACCTGTACAGCGCCGACGAAAATCCTCTCTTCACCGATGCCGGGCTCACGAAGTTGCGCTCTTTGATAACAACGCACGGCGTCTGCATTCCCGCTGTCTGCGTGAACCGCTGCATAGAGGAACCGATCTTTCGTTGCACTGATGTTGAGCGCGAGGCGCGCATCGATCACCTGCGCACAGTGCTTCAGCAGGCAAAGAAAATCGGCGCCGATCATATCGTGTTGCCGTTTCTGGACTCAGCGTCGCTCGCAACACGGCAGGATGAAGATATCGTGATCGCCGCACTCAAAGAACTGCTGCCCGATGCTGATGCGCTCGATATCGAGATACACCTTGAAACATCACTCGCCCCCCGAGCCTTCGCCGCGTTCCTCGAACGGATCAGTGATCCCCTCATCCGCGTGACGTACGATATCGGTAACAGTGCCGGCTTCAACTTCGACCCACACGAGGAATTCGCGGCATACGGTGATCGCGTCGGAAGTGTGCACATCAAGGACAAGCCGCATGGTGGTTCAACCGTGCCACTCGGTACGGGCGACGCGGATTTCGCTACCATCGCTCAGGAACTGAAGAATGTCGATTTCCGGGGGCTCTACACCTTGGAAGCAGCCCGTCAGGCGAATGGAGACGAAGTGCGAGTGTATGCAGAATACCGTGCTTTTGCAGAGCGCTGGTTCGCCGCTGTCTGATACACTCTCGTCGTGCGTGCACACTTTGATCTCACGGGCCGCGTCGCCGTCGTCACGGGCGGAGCAGGTCTTCTCGGCCGACGACATTGCGAAGCCATCGCGGATGCCGGAGGAATCTGTGTGATTCTCGATCATGATGCGAAAAGCGGGGAGCAAGCGGCGAAGACGATCGGTCAAGGCGCCTTCTTCGTTCAGGCGGATGTTACGGATTCCTCTTCACTCAAGAGCACACGGGATGCCATTATGAAGAAGTGCGGACGTATCGATATTTTGATCAACAATGCGGCGAATAATCCGAAGGTCGAGGATGGAACGAAGAATCTTTCCCGCGTCGAGAACTTCCCTCTCGAGCAGTGGGAACAGGATCTGAACGTCGGCCTCCGCGGTGCATTCCTCTGCTCCCAAGTCTTCGGCGCTACGATGTTCGCAAAGAAATCCGGCGTCATTCTCAATATTTCTTCCGATCTCGGCGTCATCGCACCCGACCAGAGGCTATACCGAAAAGACGGCGTCGCGGAAGACGCGCAGCCGGTGAAACCCGTGACGTACTCCGTCGTGAAAACGGGACTGATCGGTCTCACGCGGTACTTCGCAACGTATTACGCTCCTCACGTCCGCGTGAATGCGCTGTGTCCGGGGGGCGTGCAAGCCGGACAGCCGAAGGAATTCCTGCAGAGGATTTCCTCACTCATTCCCCTGGGCCGCATGGCAAGAGAAACGGAGTACCAGGGTGCCGTGGTTTTCCTGTGTTCCGATGCCTCTTCATACATGACGGGGCAAAGCCTGATCATCGACGGCGGCCGCAGCTGCTGGTGATTTTCCGATGTATCCGATAGACGCATAGAACCGCATCAGGCATCCTTTCGCCATGTCATCCTCTTCCGCAAAAGCGGTCCGCATCGGCAATCACATGGTCGGTCCGGGCAACCCGTGTTTCGTGATCGCCGAAATCGGCATCAACCACAACGGGGACATCGACATCACCAAGCGCCTGATCGATACCGCCGTCGCCTGCGGCTGCGATGCCGTGAAATTCCAGAAGCGCACAGTGGACATTGTGTACATGCCGGAGGAGCTCGCTCGTCCGCGTGAAAATCCATTCGGTCCGACGAACGGGGACCTGAAGCGCGGACTCGAATTCGGTGAGAAGCAGTACAAGGAGATAGACCGCTATGCGAAGGAAAAAGGAATCCAGTGGTTCGCATCCTGCTGGGACGAAGCTTCGGTGGATTTCATCGAGCAGTTCAACCCCCCCTGCTACAAGATCGCATCGGCATCGCTGACGGATGATGCGTTGCTCCGTCATCACCGCGCAAAAGGAAAACCGATCATCCTCTCGACGGGCATGAGCACGATCGAGCAGATCGATCACGCCGTCGACGTCCTCGGAAAAAACGACCTCATCATCCTCCACGCCACGAGCACGTATCCGGCGAAGGTGGAGGAGCTCAATCTCCTCGTCATTCCGGAACTGGAAAAACGCTACGGTGTTCCGGTGGGCTACTCCGGACATGAAGTGGGTCTGATGACGAGTGTCGCCGCAGCCGTCATAGGTGCATGCGTCGTCGAACGTCACATCACCCTCGACCGGTCCATGTGGGGAAGCGATCATGCGGCATCCATGGAACCGCAGGGAATGGAACGCCTCGTCCGGAACATCCACGGATGGGAAACGGCTCGGGGAGATGGTAAGAAACGTGTATACGACAGCGAAATTCCGGTGATGCAAAAGTTGCGGAGGAAGCAGTAATCCTGAAGAATGGAGGGGATGGCCGACCCCCGCATTGCCACCGTCACGAAACACCTGGAACGCAGCATACGGACGTTTGAAAGCGTCGTCCGGGAGAACGCCGATGCCATCGTACAGGCATCGGACATGATCACTGCTGCAGTGAAAAAGGGTTGCAAGCTCCTGATTTGCGGAAACGGCGGAAGCGCGGCAGACGCGCAGCACATGGCGACCGAACTCATGAGCAGACTGCACCGTGATCACCGCCGTCCTGCCATCGCTGCGCTCGCGCTGACGACGGACACATCCTTCCTCACTGCGTATGCGAATGACGAAGGCTTCGAAGGGATTTTTGCACGGCAGGTCGAGGGATTGGGCAAGCAAGGTGACGTGCTACTCGGGATCACCACGAGCGGAAGCTCAGCGAACGTCCTCCGGGCATGCGAAGAAGCAAAGCGAAGAAAAATGATGGTGATCGGACTGACGGGAGCGGCAGGGCTGCAGTCTGTAGCCGACTGTGTCATCAGTGTTCATGGCGAGGACACACAGTGTGTGCAGGAAGCGCATCTGGCCATTGAACACATCATCTGCGAACTAGTGGAGAACGATCTGCACCCGGCTCATTAATCCCGAACGTGTATGCCAAAGCCCCTTCGTGCGTTAACACTGCGCTGGACCGGAACAGGTGTCGTTTGTCACGAGGCCCTGCTGCGGATCATGAAGGATATTCCATTTGAGTTTTGTGCGAGCCTTAGCCCAAAGCACAACCCCTACCCGAACCTCAACGATGAAAGCCAACCATGGTTCAACACAAGTGACGCTCGAAACGGGATCTATCCCGGAGATCAAGCTTCGCTCATGCCGCTGGATGAAGCACTGATCGAATCGATGCGCGACTGCGAGGCACTCTTCATGTACATGATGATGCGCGGGGAATACGCGAGGAATATTCCCTATCCGGAACGGAAGCACCGGTATCTGAAGCATCTGCGCTTCTGGAATGATTTCATTGAGCGCAATCGGATCACGATCCTCCTGTCGTCCACGCTTCCGCATGAAATGCCGGATCACCTGATCTACGCGCTCTGCAAAGTGAAAGGCATCCGCACGGTGTTCACGCATGCTACGCCAATCCGGGATACCGCTTTCCTGCAGGAAAACATTGAAGAATCCGCCGTTCAGATACGAGACGCCTACGAAGCATTGCGTGGAACAGATGCATCCGGATTGTCGCTATCGCCGAAATTGGAAGAGTACTTTGCGAAGCAAACAAGCCCCAAAGGAACCGCCGCAATGGTGTTTCCGGAGAAACCCATCAGTGTCTTGATACGGTTTCACCGCAGAATCCTCTCAACGAAGGGGGCATTCATGCACTGGATCACTTCGCTGTGGTCTGCTGTCGCGTGGTCGCACCGCATTCATAAATTCCTGTCACTGAGAACCCAGCGCCTTCTCCGGCAATATTACGATCAACATGCGGTGAAACCCGATCTGCAGAAGCCGTATATCTATTTCCCTCTCCAGTATCAGCCGGAATGCTCTACGTGCCCAATGGCAGGGGCATTCGTGGATCAGGATATCTCGATTCATGTTCTGTCGAAAACCGCTCCGAACGATGTGCTGATATACGTCAAAGAACACCCACGCCAGAGGAAGGTCGGAACACTCGGCAGGACTCTGCAATTCTACAGAGATCTGGTTGCCATGCCGAACGTACGGCTCGTTGCCCACGAAACAGACACGTTCGACCTCCGGGAGCACTGCGCCGCTGTCGCAACGGGTACCGGCACCGCAGGACTGGAGGCCATCTTCCGCGGGAAACCCGTGATTCTGTTCGGTCATGTGTTTTACCAATACGGCCCCGCCGTCTTCCAGGTCAAAACACACTCAGACTGTGAACATGCAATGAAGGAAATTTTCCACAATACGGTGAAACCGAGTTCCATGGAAGCTCGCCGATTTCTGAAAGCCGTGGAAAACACGCGTGTGCATGGATCGGTGACGGACCTGTATTACCTGAATGAGTCCGATCTGACGATTGAACAGAGCACCGGCGCTTTCGAAGCGATGCTACGGAAACACCTGTCTGCGCTACCCGCATAAACTCCATGGACCAGAGAACAGTGACGACGAACGATATGATCGAGCATAACCTGAACGCATTTGAGAAAGACAAAGCTGTATGGATGTTCAGCGAGGACACGCTCCAAAAACCCGAGAAAGTAATCTTCGATAGCCTGAACCTGAGTGACATGCGCGTGCTTGACCTCGGCGTCGGTACAGGACGGACAACACCGTATCTTGCTCCACGCTGTAAAACGTACATCGGTGTGGACTACGCGGAAGCCATGATCAC
>Ga0194128_10007868_pt1 | contig 13725 bp, 17 predicted proteins | sample TA2KigCa65mmetaG_FD_148650 | JGI IMG/M metagenome (GOLD analysis project Ga0194128, IMG submission 148650) | Freshwater microbial communities from Lake Tanganyika, Tanzania - TA2015037 Kigoma Deep Cast 65m | ecosystem: Environmental > Aquatic > Freshwater > Lake | place: Tanzania: Lake...
CAGGCACAACAGGAGAGCGAGGAGCAGAACCGTCATCGGAGATCCTCCAGTAGCGCTCGGGGAGACAAGACAGCCGCCTCGGTCGCGCTCAGGACGCCTCGTAAGCGCCGAGATCGCACGGCACGGTGCGCGGCTCGCCGCGCTGGTCGGGCGCCTTGCACAGGGCCTTCGTCGTCACCACGCCGATCGCCGGGCTGCCAGCGAGAAGCGCCTGCGTCTCGGTTGTGCCGCCGTTGTTCTGCAGCGGACCGAGCATCGGGTCGGCGTTGAGCACGACACTCTTCCCGGGCGTACTCAGCTCGCACGACGTGGTGTCCTCGATCAGGTTGACGCCCACACCTCTCGCGTGATCGCTGCTGCAGTCACTGCCGCTCGGTGCGAAGTTGTCGCCGACAAGCGAGGCTCTGAGGGTCATGCGGCCGGCGAAGATTCCCCCGCCTGCAAGATCTGCCGTGTTGTTCGCAATCGTCGCGTGCTCGAGTCGAAGGTGCTCCGCGCTCACGCCGCCACCTCCTCCCGTCGCAGCGTTGCCACTGATGGTGCTGTTCCGGATGGTCGCGTTGCTAGCGCTGATCCCGCCGCCACTGCCATTGAGGCTCGCGTTTCCACTAATGGTGCTGGTCTCAACCCTGAGGTCTTCGGCAGCGACTCCCCCGCCTGCTTCTGCCGAATTGTCATCGACCGAACTGTCGATCAGCGCCAGCGTACCTTCGACATAGATACCGCCGCCGCGAATGGCCGCAGCGTTCCCGCGAATCGTGCTCGAGACTACCTTCACCCTTGTCCACGACCGAAACTTGGGGACGATGCGGATCCCGCCGCCAGTCAGAGTGCTCGAGTTTCCGCTGATCGTGCACCTCGCCACGGTTGTGCTGGATCCAGAGCCGTTGCCGCTGATGCCGCCTCCCCCGGCGTTGTCGGTGATCGCACAGTCAGAGACGTTGATCGTGACACGCTCGCCGAATACGAGCCCACGCTCGCCGTTGCGGATGCCGATCCCGGAAACCGTCATGTTCGTGTTGGGGCCCTTGATCTTGAGCACCGTTCCGGCGCCGTTGCCGTCGATGATCGTCGCGGTGGGGCCGGCTCCTTGCAGCCGGAGGCGCTTGCGTTTGGCAACGACCACGCGCTCGACGTAGACGCCCGCCGCCACGTCGATCGTGTCACCGGAGAGCGCGGCATCGACCCCTTGCTGGATCGTCGGGAAGCACCCGCCCGTCCCCGTGGTATTGACGCACATCGTGGCGGCCGACGCGAGCGGTGGTAGCCAAAACAGGAGAGCGAGCATTGGCAGTAGGCGTGTCATCGTAGGTCCTCCAGTAGAGGGTTTTGGGATAGATGCCTCAGGACGGCAGGCCTCGTCGAGCACTATTCGAAGTAGGCATCGCAATGCTCAACCGGCGGTGGGATCGTTGGGGAGGTTGAACCCGCGAGGCGAACAACCAACACAGGCTGAAGCTCCGAGCTGTCCTTGCCCCTGTCGTAAAAGAGCTTGAAGAGGCCCGTGTTGTCTGCTGGCAGCGAGGTTGGCGAGCGGCGCCCGTTGCAGTTCGCACCCTCGCGACTGAACCAGTGTACTCCCCCCTTGTCCTTCTCGACCTCGCGCTTGATGAGCCAGCTCGGGTTGTTGTAGCTGGGGATCAAGAGCGCGTCCTTGACATCCTGGGTGACGTTGATCGTGATGCTTCGCCAGCATTCGTCGACCGTTCCTCCGTTCCGGAAGCAGTCGATCGACTCGGCGCATCTCCGATTGCAGGGCGGCGAGGCACAGCTGGTCAACCGGGCCTTTTCCGTCGTCGTGTTCTGCGGAGGATTCATCGCCGTTCTCGCGTCGATGTTGGCCACGAAGCCCTCGTGAATCCCCATCTGCCCCTCGGGCGGCGCCTCGGGAGACCACCTCTCCAGTGACGCGGGCGCGCAGTTGTTCCCAGCGCCCCCGGGAATCAGGTAGTTCGGGTCGAACGAACACCTCCAGGTCGTCCCGTGCCGAGCCTCGACGGCGGGATCGTCGGCGAAGGTGGGATACTCCTTGGCCTTCACCGCATACTCGGTCTCGTCGCAGTACTCGAACGAATTGAAGAGGTTGCTGCCCTCCTTCCAATCGGAGACGGAGGCGCTCTGACTCGGGTCCCATGGGTGAGCGACGATCGTCGTCCCTTTCATCGTGAACTGGTGCTGCGCCACGTAGAGCTTGATCTCGGCCTTCTCGACGATCCGCCCCTGGAGAGGCGCGATGTTGAACCCGATCAACGACCGCGTCGTCTTGCGGATCCAGCCGTAGCCCCAGGATCCGTCGTTGTTCTGCTTGTGCGGCGTTGCGACGATGGCGTCGCGCTCGGCGGGGATGGAGACCGTGACGGAAGCGGGTGCGGGAACCGAAGTGGCAACGAGAAGGAAGAACGCAGACAACATACGGCCGCTGCTCTTCATGGTGTACCTCATCCTGCTGATTCGCAGATGTGCAGGTTGTTCGATGCGATCGGTGAAACTCGTGGGCCGGGCCACGCGTGCGCTAGTCGCAGCGCAGCAGGATGTCGGTGGGGTCGGCGAGGACGCTGCCACTGGCATCGCCGCAGTTCACGAGGTCAACCGCCGGTGGGCAGTCCCCGTCGCCCCAGAGCGCTTCCTGGGTGACGAAGGAGTCGGTGCCCGTGCCGCCGGACAGCCGGTCCGAGCCGCACGCGCCATCGATCCAGTCGCGGCCGCTGCCACCGCTGATGCGGTCGTCGCCGCGCCCGCCGATGAGGTAGTCGGCACCCAGGCCGCCGTTGATGTTCGCGGCCGCGAAGTAGGGGATCGCCATCCCACCGGGCACGAAGGACTCGTACTCCAGGTTGTCGGCACCGTCACCGCCCACGATCTTGACCGGGACGTGCGACAGCAGGACACCGACGACGTCGTCACCGGGCCCGGAGTTGATGTCGATCCGCTTCACGCCGGCGGTCTCGCATACGGCGCCGTAGTCTTCCTCGTTCGGAAGCCAGAGATCCTCGGGGTTCCCTGCGCTGACGTTCTCGGTTATCGAGCCGGCGGTGCAGCCTGGGCCAGCGATCACGGTCCCGAAGCACTCGGCGATATAGGCGCGACCCTCGTCGCGCTTCAGCTTCACGACCATGCAGTTCCTGAAGTCGAGGTCCGAGGGGCCACCGGTCGACGCGTCGCGCAGCTTGAGCGTCGTCCCCGAGATCCAGACCTTCGTGGTCGAAGGTGCCGCGTGGGCCAGCGACGAGAGAAGCGTGGCCAGCACCACCACCGTGCCGTACGTGAGACCGAGTGTGGTGCGCCGGGTCATCGACGTCCTCCCGTCGCCCCCCGGGTCGTGCCCCTCCAGGCGTCGCGGTAGCTCGTGATCGATGTCACGACAGCCCGAGCGATGACGGCCGACGCCTCGATCAGCTCTTCTTCGGTGGGCTCGGGCGGCGAGAAACGCGCGCGCGCTTCGCGGCCGGAGGCCGCGAAGCGGCTGCGGTGCCTCGACGATGCCAGTGGCACTCAGACGGGTAAGCATCTTCCGCATTGGTCTCCTCCTCTCCAGGGTCGGATGGATGGTCACCAGCACGGGATGCGGCGATCTCGAGGTGGCGATGGCGTGCCTCCTACGGCGCAGCGCCAGCCACCGTCTATTCGTGTTGGTACACGCGTGCGCTTGCACGGCTCCCGTTACACGGGTGTGCCGCCTGGATGAGTCCAAGCGAGCCACGACACGGGTGTAGCGACACCCGTGTCGTGACGACTGGCCGCGCCCGACCGATGCCGCAACCTGATGGTCGCGATCGCCGTTGAAGCGTCACACGTCGGCGCTTCCCGGCCGCGCGGCGGTGCGCTAGCTGTTCCGCATGGCGGAGGCCGCGCGGATCGAGACCGGGGGCTGGCGGACCGAAGAGCCGGAAGCGACCGCTCCCGACGCCGTGCGGTGGCTCGCCTTCCCGGTCATCCTCGGCGCCACGATCGCGGCGGCGATCGCGCTGCTGCCAACCCTCGGCGGAGCGGCCACGGTCGGCGTCCTCGAGATCGCCGCGGCCCTCACCATCATGGCGGCCGAGCGCCTGTTCCCCTTCCGGCGTGCCTGGGGCCGTTCGCACGGCGATCTGCGCTGCGACCTCGCGCACGCCGCGGTGTCGGGAATCGGCCCGTCGCAGCTGGTGCGCCCCTTCATCGACGGGGCGGCGGTCCTGCTCGCTGGCGCGCTGCTGACCGGCGGCGGACTGGGCCTGTGGCCGCCGGGCTGGCCGCTCGTCGCGCAGCTCGCGCTCGCCCTGCTGCTCGCCGAGCTTCCCCTGTACTGGCTGCACCGCTGGCAGCACGAGAAGGACTGGCTGTGGCGCTTCCACTCCGTGCACCACAGCGCGCCGCGGCTCTACTGGCTGAACGCCGCGCGCTTCCACCCCGTCGATCTCGGCCTGCTCTATGCCGTCGGCTACGTGCCGCTGCTCGCGCTCGGCTGCCCCGACGAGACGCTGGCCCTGTTCTTCCTCTTCGACGGCGTCGTCGCGATGCTGCAGCATTGCAACATCGACGTCCACCTCGGGCCGCTGAACCGCGTCTTCAGCATGGCCGAGCCGCACCGCTGGCACCACTCGCGGCGGCTCGAAGACGCGAACACCAACTACGGCTCGAACCTGATCGTGTGGGACCTGCTGTTCGGCACTTTCCATCTGCCAGGCGGCCGCAAGCCGCCGGTGGACCTCGGCATCGGCGACCTGCCCGGATTCCCGTGCGCCTACCTGGCGCAGCTCGCGGTGCCGTTCCGCTGGCGGCGCGTCAAGCAGGGGGCCGCGGGCAGCAGCAGGCCACCATCGACGAGCCCGCTCGAGAGGATTGCGCCGCACCGCAAGAGGGGAACCACCTCGCGTCGAGCGTACGGCCTACGCGACGAGGAGTGCCTACGGCTCAAGATCCTCACGACCACGCTGCCGCCCATTTAGATTGACGACACTCGACGCAATCTACCCACACGACCCCGCGAAGATCCTCTTGATTATTGGAAACTCGTCTACCACCGCGCTGTTGGTCAGCGTGCCAGCGAATTTAATGCCATTGATCAAGGGCAGAGTTGTTCCGACGCTGAACGTCATCGCCGGTCCAATCCGCACGAATTGAAGTTCGCCAGTTCCCCCCGTGACGGTCGGCGTCATCCCGAACATCGTCTGCGTCGCTCCGCTGCCCATCGAGAACGTCGGAGACACGCTCAACGCCGTCGATGTAGTCGAGTCGGGGAACGAAGGGAACACGTCGATTGCCCGGTCGAAGCCGGCAGTTCCGTTGAGCAGGATGTACGCGGACCCACTCGCGGCATCGGTGATCGCACGCCCGAAGATCAGGCTGTCCGTGGACGCCGCATTCGTCACCGCACCCAGCGCACCGATCTTGACCAGCGTCCCCGCTGTCGCCGCGCCGGTCGTCTTGCAACGCGCGATGCCTGCCGTCGCCACAGTCCGCTCGAGCCACTGGAAGATCGGCCGGACGCGCGGCGCTGTCGCCGCCGGGTGGGAGACTGACCTCCGATGCTGATACGCGTCGTCTTGTTGAGCGTCGGTTCACTTGTCGTGTTGATCGGCTGCGGCGCCTTCTTCGGGCTACGCGAACGACGGCCACCGCTGCAGCTTCGCGGTCAAGATGCTGCGCGCCTCCCGCCACCTGCCGCGCCGCGCCTTGGTGTGAACTCTGTGGCTGGCGGCAGCTTCGATCTCTCCTCGACCGGCGCGTCCTGGTATCTCAACTGGTCGCCAACGCCGACCCCCGACACCCCGCTCGAGTTCGTCCCGATGGTGTGCGCCTACACGGATCACGCGCCCGTGACGCCTGCGTACCTCGCGACGCTCGAGGGGCAGATTCGCGCGCGCCCGAGCGCATACCCCGATGGCACTTTGTGGTTGATCGGCAACGAGATCGGGTTCCGACCGCAACGCGACAGCCGCACTGCGGAGCGCTATGCCGCGGACTTCCACGAGTGCCGCTCGATGCTGCTGCGCATCAACCCGACGTTCCGCATGGCCGTCGGGCCGGTGATCCTCTCGGACAGCTCGACGATCATTCACGAGTACGTCGGCGGGGCCGGCGGTCTAGCGTACCTGGCTGGCGTCGTGGCTGCGTATCGGAAGGCTTACGGAGTCGACATTCCGGCGGATGCGTTCAGCGCCACCGGGCATGTCCTCGAAGGAAATGGCGTGGACCTCGCGATCTTCGAGGCACAGATCGTACGCTTTCGCACCTTCCTCGCCGACAATGGGTTTCGCGAACCCGAAGCGATCATCACGGAGTTCGGCGTCGCCTACGGCGATCCGACGTTCGAGGAGCTCGCGCACTTCCTCTCGAAGACCACCGCGTTCCTCGACCAGGAGCGCAACCCCGACATCGGCTGTACGAAGGACGACGACCGGCTGATCCAGCGCTGGGCATGGTTCACCGCCCATCCCCTGGGGATCGTCGAGAAGCTACGTCGCTTGGGCTTTGGCGCACTCAGCCTCGACCTTTCCCAGACATCATCGTTCAACTCAAACGGCGCGCTGAACTATCTAGGACGAACGTACCAGGATGCAGTGCGCAGCAGCGCCGCTCCAGTCACGACACACGCTTCACGCTGATCGGGCGCGAGGTAGCATAGTTCAACGGGATCTCGCCGACCGTTTCGGCGGCGAGGAAGCACAAAGCCGCGATTTGTACATATGCCCTCTTATCGGACGTCGCGAGCGTGGCTCGACTCTGCTAACGCGCCCGCACAGTACGGCGCGCTTTCCCGAGGGCCTCGACGACGTGTTCGTGAACGGCACGCGGGTGCTGGCCGCGGGGAGCTACCTGCCCCGCGCGTCGGCCGGGCGCGTGCTGCGCGCCTGATCGCCGCGGATCCTCCCGGACGACCGCCGCCGGGTTCGTGCTGCGCCGGTCGATCGTCGACGGCTCTCCGCGCCCGCCGCGGTTCAGTTCGTCATCGCCGCATTGGGGCGCGGCAGGCCGAGGATCTCGTAGTACCCGACCGGGAGCGCAACGCCGCGGCTCTCCGCATCCTCTTCGACCGACTGCTTGAAGACGGGCAGTTGCTCGCTCCAGGTGATCAGGCGATCGTTGCGAGCCATGGTGACGCGCTCGAGCCCGATTGCCCCGCCCGAGTCGTCCCCGGGCTCGGTGGCGATCTCCGCGATCTCGATCTCGCTGCCGTCGGCCATCACGAATTCCACCGAGAAGGTCGGGATCGCGGGGTGGTGAGGATGGCCGGCGGGCGCGAAGAAGCCGGATCCGGCGCCTTCGCGCATGGCCTTCTCGACCGGCTGCAGTCGGATCCGGTCGGAGGCGATGCCGAGCTCGGCGAGCAGCGGGAAGACCGCCCTCGAGAGATCCGTCGTGGTGACGCGCAGGCGCGCGGGGTCGATCCCGGCAGGCCCGGTCAGGAAGCCGACGATGTCCGCGACGGGATCGGCGACCGGCGTGTTCGGGGCGGGGACGACCCCGAAAATCGTGAAGCGCGGCAACGTGCCCGGCGAGTCCTTCTTGTGGACGTCTTCGACCCGCGAGCAGGGCTGGACGACGTAGAGCGCATCTCGGGATGAATCGAAGTGCTCGTCGAAGGCGAGACCGTCGTTGAACGGGATCTCGGTGATGAGCGGCGATGCTGCGATCGGCGCGTATCCCTTCGCGGAGAACCAGCGCAAGGCCTCGGCCCTGCTTCCCTCGACGGTCGCGCCCGGGGCCGGCGCGGACTCCCTGCCGCAAGCCCCTGCAACTCCGACGGCTCCGACCGCGACCGTGGTCCGGAGGAATGAGCGTCTTGTCAGTTTCACGGCGTGAACCTCCGGCTCCGCCCCGAGGGGCAACGTGGGCCTCCCGCCGGCCGCAACCGATGACTCGGTGAAGCGGCCCGAGCGTGGACGAAACCCACGCTATCCCTTGCCCAGGACGGCCGTCAATCGACTCGTTCCGCCATGGTCCGATCCATCTCCCACCGGCAGCGTGAGGACCGGCATCTTGCCGCGGCCCGTCGCCCGCTGCAGCGAGTAGAGGACGTCGAGCAACGCGAAGGTCGCCTTCGAGGTCGGATCGTTCGCGGAGACGTAGAACCAGCACCCGCCTGATCGCGGCGGATCCTCCCGGGCGACCGCCGTCCGGGCCGGCGGTCGCGTCGCCCGAGCGGCGACGCACCCTTCGTCGACGGGGCTCGCGCGCGCTCACCAGCGAGAGCGGGACTCCTCCGCGAATCCCTGGATTCCCTCGAGCGCGATCTCGCGCCCCGCGTCGTCGACGACCCGGCCGGACCAGCGCCCGAACACCTGGTGGACCTCGGTCCCGAGTACCAGCGCCTCGACCTTCGAGTGCCGGTCGAATCGCGGCTCGAGCACCAGGTCGAGTCTTCCGCCGGGGTCGCGCAAGCGCCACGGCTGCATCGGTCGCTCCCAGGAGTAGTCCCACGCGAGCTCGTCGCCGAGCTTCGTCACCCGGCCGTCGACGATCACGCCGTTCTCGGTGAAGCCGGTGCCCTCGGTCCACTTGCCGCCGACCTGGAGACCGACGACATGGCGGCCACAAGCGGAGCGCCCGGCGCCGCCGCCCCAGTTCCAGCGCGTGCGGTAGGGCCAGCGGCCGCGCCCGACGTCGAGCACGCCCCATGCGTCGCCCGCGTCTCCACCGATCGCGACCCGCCGTCCGCCGATCTCGAGCGTGCCGCGGGCCGGGCGCGCCTGGTGCTTGGACGTGTACTGGAAGCGACGCGAGCTCCACGGGATGACGACGTTCACCGACTCGTGGCCCGGCGGCAGGTCGACGACGACGTCAGCGGCGCGAGCGACTTGTAGAAGGGGCGCGGATCGGGGAGGCGCGACATCGTGGCGCGAGCGTAGCAGCCGTGCGGCGCGGTGCGGCTCGACTGCCGGCGCTGACGCGCAGCATCGCGCGCGCACGGAGGTCGCCGAGCTGGCCGGGGCTCGCCGGAGCGTGGCGTCCAGCGTGGCGCCGGTCGTCGGGTGCCACCTCCCGCAGCACGCCGTCCCAGAAGCGCTCGCGCGCGGCGAGCGAGCGGCGGGCGCCGCGGCGGACGAGCTCCTGCTGCTCGAGGGTGGTCGCCTCCTTCGCCAGCACCTCGGTCATCCAGGCGCCGTGGTCGAGGTCCTGCTCGCAATGGAGCGAGAAATAGAGGCTCTCGCGCTCGCTGAAGCCGGCAGCGCGCAGGCCGGGGAGCAGGCGGGCGAACATCGACGGGATCGCCCATTCGTGACCCGGGCCGAGCGCGCCGAGACCGACGAGGAGCGGCTCCTCGCAGCAGATCCGCAGATGGTCGCCGACGAAGGCGAACGCCTCGGCGCACAGCGCCGTCGAACGCTCGTCGCCGGGCGGCAGGCCGGCGGCCGCGAGGAACTGCAGGTAGAGCTGCGCGTGGTCGAGGCCGTCCGATCCTTCGCCGTACTCGTTCACCAGCACCTTGGCGAGCCAGAGCTTGTCGGCCGAGGTCGGTGCACGGAAGAGCAGCGCCTCCATGTACTTGGTGAAGAAGCCGACGAGCGCGAAGTGCTGGCGGCCGAAGGCGAGGAAGTCGGCGCGCGACGCGTGGCCGTCCGAGAGCCGTTGGAGCAGCGGGTGGTGGACGGCGCGGTGCGCTTCGACCTCGTGGCGCAGCCGGGCGAGCCAGTCGGGCAGAGGCGCGCCGGCCGGAGCCGAGCGGGAGGTCGAGGTGGCGGTGGCGGCGGCAGTCGACGAGTGCATGGGCGGAGGCTCCGCGGGTGGGTGTTCTTAGGTGCCGATATCGAACTTGATCGTGGTACAGACACTCTACCGATTTGAACAATTTGAGGCTACACTCCCGGGAAACTCGGTTCGATACCGCCGAGTCGGGAGTCTCCGATGGACGAACGAGCCGCCGTTCGCGCCCCCGCACCGAACGCCGCCCCCTCGGCCCCGGAGGGTGCCGCTGACTCCACCGCGCCGCTGCGCGTCGGCATCTCCGCCTGCCTGCTCGGCCAGAAGGTGCGCTGGAACGCCGGCCACGAGCGCGACTCGTTCCTCGTCGAGACGGTCGGTCGGTTCGTCGAGTAGGTGCCGGTCTGCCCCGAGTTCGAGCTCGGCCTCGGCGTGCCGCGCGAGACGCTGCGGCTGGTGCAGCGCGACGGCGCCGTGCGCCTGGTCGCGCGCAAGAGCGGCACCGACCACACCGACGGCATGACGGCGCTCGCGGCGAAGCGGTCGGCGGAACTCGCCGACGCCGACCTCTGCGGGTTCATCTTCAAGAAGGACTCGCCGTCGTGCGGGCTGATGCGCGTGCGAATGTACGACGCGCACGGGATGCCGAGCAAGTCGGGGAAGGGGCTCTTCGCCGTCGCGATGGCCGCCGCCTGCCCGCAGCTCCCGATGGAGGAGGAGGGGCGCCTCCACGATCCGCGCCTGCGCGAGAACTTCTTCGAGCGCCTCCTCGCCTGGCGCCGGCTGCGCGCTCGCTTCGCCGGCCGCTTCACCGTCGGCGACCTCGTCGCGTTCCACTCGCGCGAGAAGCTGCTGCTGATGGCCCACTCGCCGAAGCTCTACCAGGAGCTCGGCCGGATGGTCGCTCACGCGAAGGGGCGCCCGCGCGCCGAACTCGCCGCCGATTACCGGCGGCAGTTCATGGAGGCGCTCGCGACGTTGGCGACCACGCGCCGCCACGTGAACGTGCTGCAACACATGGCCGGCTACGTCAGCAAGGAGCTCGACAGCGCGAGTCGTGCCGAGCTGGCCGGGGCGATCGCCGACTTCCGCGCCGGGCTCGTGCCGCTGATCGTCCCGCTCACGCTGATGCGCCACCATGTGCGCCGCTTCGCGGTCGACTACCTCGCGCAGCAGACCTACCTCGATCCCCATCCCAAGGAGCTCATGCTCCGCAACCACGTGTGAGTTGCCGATGGCGGTGCAACGATCGCTCTTCCGCAGCGCGATGCCGGCCGATGCCGCGGCGCTGCACGATTGGCACGCGCGACCAGGCGCCTTCCTGCGCCTCTCGCCGCCGTGGCAACGCGTCACGCTCGAAGAGGCGCCGCGCGGCCTTTCCGCCGGCACCCGCGCGATCCTCCGCGTCCACCTCGGCCCCTTCTCGCGCCGCTGGGTGGCAGAGCATGTCGAACACGTGCCGGGCGAGCGGTTCCGCGACGTGCAGCGCTCCGGGCCGTTCCGCAGCTTCGACCACACCCACCGTTTCTTGCCGGCGCCGGGCGGCTCCCTGCTTGAGGATCAGATCGACTGGGAGGCGCCGATGGCGCCTTTCTCCGCACCGGCTGGGTCCGTGCTTCGCTTCACCGCGCGTTCGCGTGGCACCATCGCGTCACCGCGTTCGACCTGCGCTGCCATCTCGGGAGTCGTCCCATGAACGTCGTCGTCTCCGGTTGCGGCGAGGAAGCACAAAGCCGCGATTTGTACATATGCCCTCTTATCGGACGTCGCGAGCGTGGCTCGACTCTGCTAACGCGCCCGCACAGTAGCATCATGGTGCAGCGGGCGCGTCCGGTTTGGCGGCCCTATTTCGAGTCCCTGATCACTCCCGCAAAGGCCCCCTGATCATGCCCATGGAACCTCAGCTGACCCCGTACAAGCAGAAGCTCATGCTCGCCCTGGACGTCGACAGCCGCGAAAAGGCTGAGGAATGGGTGCATAAGCTCAAGGTCCACATCGGATTCTTCAAGGTGGGCTTGCAGCTCTTCACCAAAGAAGGCCCTGAACTGGTGCGCAGCATCCGCGCCCGGGGAGGCAAGATCTTCTTGGACGTGAAGTATCACGATATTCCCAACACCGTCGCCAAGGCTTGCGAAGCCGCCGCCGGCTTGGGCGTGGATTTCGTCAATGTGCACGCCTTGGGTGGCAAGGCCATGATGAAGGCTGCCGCCGACGCGCTAAAGGCGACCTCGGAGCGCATGCGCCTGCCCCGCCCGCGCCTACTGGCTGTCACCATCCTGACTAGCCACGATGCGGCCAGCGTGAAGAAGGACATCGGCCTGCGCGGTCGGCCCGATGCCGAGGTCGTGCGTTTGGCCCTGGCCGCCAAGGCGGCCGGCTGTGATGGTGTGGTCTGCAGTCCTCGCGAGATCAAACTGGTGCGCAAGGCTTGTGGAGCCGGCTTCCTCATCGTCACCCCGGGCGTGCGCCAGGCAGGCGGGACCAAGCACGATCAGAAACGAACTCTGACCGCGGGCCAGGCCCTGGCTGCCGGCGCGGACTATCTGGTCGTGGGTCGGCCCATCACCGGGGCTGAGGACCCGCAGGCCGCGGTACAGGCCATCGCCCGCGACATGCGCGACAGTATTGAAAAGCCCGGCCGTAAGACCAAGGCCGCCCTTGCTGCTAAGGCCCGAAAGGACAAATGATAAGCTTCAATGAATCCCAAGCTCTCGAGCTGTTTCGCGCCTCCGGTGCCTACTTGGACGGGCATTTTCTGCTGACCTCGGGGCGGCATTCCAGCGCCTACGTCGAGAAATTCCAAGTCTTGCAGTACCCCGAGCACTGCGCCCGTCTTTGCGCCGCCATCGCCGACGCGTTCCGTGACCTGAAGCCCGACGTCGTGGTGGGACCCGCGGTGGGAGGCATCGTGCTGGCCTACGAGACGGCCCGGGCGCTCGGCGTGCGGGGGATCTTCTTGGAGCGCGAAGAGGGCAAGCTGGCCTTGCGCCGGGGCTTCGAGATCGGGCCCACAGAGAAGGTGCTGATCGTCGAGGATGTGGTCACGACGGGGACCTCGGTCTTTGAAGTCTTGGATGCCCTTAAGCGGGAAAAGCACGAAGGCCGTATCTTGGGCGTGGGCTATTTGGTGGACCGTAGCGGTGGCGACGTCGATTTCGGCGTGGGCCGGCAGGTCCCCGTCATGCGCCTAGATCTACCGACCTGGGATCCGGCGAGTTGCCCGCTCTGCAAAGAGAGCAAGCCCCTGACCAAGCGCGGCAGCCGCAAGGTGCCGGGGGCATGAGCTTCGCGGAGACCATCACCGTCGGTAGCGAACTGGTGCGGGGCCAGAGCGTGGACACGCATTCGGCCTATTTGGGCGGCGAGCTGTTGCGCGCGGGTCATCCCGTTCGATTTCAGGTCTCGGTGGGCGATTCCGCCGACGACATCGCCGCGGCCCTCAAGCAGGCCCTGGCCCGCACCCAGCTCATCGTGATCACCGGCGGCTTGGGACCCACCTTGGACGATCTGAGCCGGGAAGCCACCGCCGCGGCCTTGGGCTTGCCCCTGGTCGAGGACCCAGCGGTATGGCAGGCCATTCAGGATCGCTTTAAGGCCGCTGGGCGTGCGCCCAGCCCCAACAATCGGCGTCAAGCCCAGGTGCCCCAGGGCGCCACGGTGCTGCCGAACCCTAACGGCACGGCCCCTGGCCTGCGCTTGGACCTTGAGGGGGGCAAGAGCCTCTTTCTTTTGCCGGGGCCTCCCAGCGAGCTCAAGCCCATGGTCCGCGATCAAGTCCTGCCCTGGCTGCAGGCCCGTCGCGGCGGCCACCAAGTGGTGCATCGATTGCTGAGCTATGGCATAGGGGAGAGCGGCGAGGAAGCACAAAGCCGCGGCGACTACGTCGGGAACGTGAAGCGCTGGCGCAGCGGGAACATGGTCGTGCGCTGGGTCGGGGCTGGAATTCGCGAAGCGAGCCGATCCTTCCGAAAGCTGCGTGGGTACCAAGAGATTCCCCGCCTCTTGGCTGCGCTGAAAACCCTCGTCAAGCAAGGAGAACTGGACACGGAGAAGAAGGTCGCATAGGGATCATCAACCGAGCCGCCGCTCTCGCCGAATCAACAG
>Ga0194128_10007877_pt1 | contig 13709 bp, 13 predicted proteins | sample TA2KigCa65mmetaG_FD_148650 | JGI IMG/M metagenome (GOLD analysis project Ga0194128, IMG submission 148650) | Freshwater microbial communities from Lake Tanganyika, Tanzania - TA2015037 Kigoma Deep Cast 65m | ecosystem: Environmental > Aquatic > Freshwater > Lake | place: Tanzania: Lake...
GCAGGCAGAAACGCTGCAGCCACTCGTAGCCCTCACCCTCCTGCGTGAAGCTCTCTCATCGGTGCAAGGCCTGCCGTTTTCTTCGGTGCACTACGCATGGGCCGATGCCGAAGGCATCACTTCAACCCTCGTGTGGCTGGTGACCCGCACGGTGGAACATGCCGCCGAGTTGGCGTATCTGCATGACGACCGCACCGCTCTTCTTGAGGTGACTGCTGCAGGTTTACGGATGACCCCTGGCGATGAGCGGTTCTTGAGTCTACGCGAGCAAGTATTCGCAAACGCGTCAGAGTGACGCTGCTACGTGCGCCGCCACAGTCGCGAGAAACCCCAGGCGGTTACACGTCGCATCGACTCGCTGATGATGGTCTTGCTCATCTTCGACTCGCCGGCGATACGTTCTTCGTACACGATCGGTACTTCGACGATGTCACAATCACCACGGCGTCGCAGTCGGAACAGCACTTCCGTGAGGAAGGCGTAGCCACGTGATGTAGTCGTTGCGATGGTGCCCGCCCGAATCACATCGCCGCTGTAGGCCCGAAAACCCGACGTACAATCGCGCACCCCTACGCCGAGCATCAGTGACGTATATGTATTGGCCCAACGCGACAGCAAGCGCCTCCCGAGTGACCAGTTGCGCACGCCACCACCCGCCACATAACGCGAACCAACGACGACATCCGCACCCTGGGCGAGGTGCCCCAACATCATCGGGATCACTTGTGGGTCGTGCGACAAGTCGCAGTCGATCGTGATGATTGCGTCGAATCCCTGCGCAGCAAGGGTGGCCAATCCCTCGCGACAGGCTGGGGCGTACCCACGCTCGCCGAATCGGCTGATGAGATGCACTCGCGGTTGCCGGGCGGCATGCTCCGCGACGCGAGTACCGGTGCCGTCTGGGCTGTTGTCGTCCACGAAGAAGATGTCGGCCGTCGGCACCGCAGCCTGCACCCGTGCCAGAAAGGCATCCACGTTGTCGCGTTCGTTGTAGGTGGGCGTCATCACTGCAACGCGCACGGTTCAACCTTGGAACGCGTGCGTGATTGCCTCTGCGACAGACGCGACACGAATCAACTTGGCACGCCCACCGTCGAGTGGTTTGGCATTTGCCGGCACGAGAATGCGGTGAAATCCCATCCGCTCGGCCTCACGCACACGACGCTCAAGGTGCGTCACATGCCGGACCTCGCCACCGAGGCCGACTTCTCCGATGGCGGCGAGCTGCGGTGTGACTGGTTGATCGTGCGCCGCCGATGCAAGAGCCAAGCAAAACCCCAGATCGCTGCCCGGGTCATTGAGGCGCACACCGCCCACCACCGAGACGTACACCTCGAGTGAAACGAATGCGATTCCAGTACGGCGCTCGAGCACGGCCAGCAACATTGCTAGTCGTGATGACTCGATGCCTTGAGCGCTGCGCCGCGGCGTGAACCCAGCCCCCACCGTGATGGTTAGGGCCTGGACTTCCACCAACATCGGTCGCTGCCCATCGATGGTCGGCACGACGATTGATCCGGCGACACCCAGTTGACGGTCGGCGAGCAACATGTTGCTTGCATCAGGCACGCCTACCAAACCTGACTCGGTCATTTCGAAGAGACCCAATTCGTTGGTCGTGCCGAAACGATGCTTGGTTGCCCGCACCATTCGCAATGCATGCAAGCGGTCGCCCTCGAACGAGACGACGGTATCGACGACGTGTTCGAGCAGTCGTGGCCCGGCGATGTTGCCGTCCTTGGTGACGTGGCCGACGAGCAACACGGCGATGTTGCGCGCCTTTGCCTCTTGTACGAGTCGGAACGAACATTCACGAACCTGTGTCACGGAGCCCGGTGCCGACTCGATACCTTCGTCGGCGATCGTCTGCACACTGTCGACAACGACGAGCGTGGGCTTTACCTTGTCGATTGCGGCGACGATGTCGCCGAGCGACATGGCCGACACGAGGTAGGTGTCATCGTCGATTGCCCCAAGCCGCGTGGCGCGCAGGCGCACCTGTTGGGCGCTCTCTTCGGCGCTCACGTACAGCGCCCGCCCAGGCCACGTTGTGGCAATCTGCAGAAGCAGGGTGGACTTACCAATCCCTGGTTCGCCACTCACGAGCGTGACCGAACCGGGCACCAGACCGCCGTCGAGCACGCGGTCGAACTCGGCGATTCCTGTGACCGTGGCCGTCGATTCGGTGTGAGTGATGTCGGATATCGGCAGTGGCTCGGTCGCCGTGTTCAGCGCCCGGCTTACCGCGACGGTCTTGGAAACCACCGCCGTGTCAGTGCCAACGACTTCTTCAACGAGGGCGTTCCACTCGCCGCACACCGTACATTGACCGGCCCACTTGGGGTGCTGTGCTCCGCAGGATGAACAGACGTAGACGGTTCGCAGTCGCGGCACGCGCCAACTCTATGACGCGGGTGTCGACTGATTTCGACGCTGCACTACCGTCGCGACGTACAAGACGGCGCCAGCCACGAGGATGATCAAGATGACGAGCAACACCCGTGCGACCACCGAGGCAATGAGCGCCGAAAGGTCGCGGTCGCGTGTCGAAGCATCGAGAACAATCTCGCTGCCATCAACGGGAACATTCCACGTGAACGAACTGAACGGCTCATCGTCTGCGCGGGGGAGCACCTCGCCACTCGTCTGCGTGACATCGCCGGGCATCGAGACACGTACGGCAACACTCAACACGTCGTCAATCGAACGACCACTACGAGTTAAGGCATCTTGAAACGGGTTCGCACCCAGCACGGCGAGTGCCTCGGCGTCGGCGAACCCCGCCGCGCCGCTCGGAAGCCCACCCTTTGCGGTAAAGAGATACGTCGCGTCGTTGGTGCCCCCACTGCGCGTGAGACTCACGCCACGTAGTGGGCCGTTTTCACCCGAGAGTTGCGAGAGAAAGAACGTGGCTTCATCAGCATTCGCAAAGTCACGCTCGGCAATCACCGTGAGTCCACCGTCGGCATTCGGGTTGCGAACGTCGATGTTCCAGCCGGCTTCACGAAGATCGTCGAGGTTCAACGACTCACCGAGTTCGGGCGCCAACCGCACGGCTTCGGCGTCAGCAGTCGCGGTCACCACCAATGATCCGCTGCCGTTGTCGGTCACCGTGATCGTCGTGGCGAGGTCAACCCGGCACGCACCGAGTGTCAGTGGTGCGAGCATCGCAGGGATGCCAAGCATGACAGCGCGGCGCACACGGCGCGCGGCACTCACTCGCTGGTGGCGCTGCCACCTTCGCCCGCCCCAGCGAGATCAACACCGACCGGCGGCTTGAAACCCTCGACGGCGGTGAACGTAATGCGCTGATCACCGGGGTTCTCCGGGTCATCCTCCACGCCGACCACCACGATTTCGCCGGCAACGAACTGCTTGTTCAGCAAGCGCTCCGACAGTGGATCTTCGATCAGGCGTTGTAGCGCGCGACGCAATGGTCGGGCGCCGAGTTGCGGGTCGTATCCCTTGCGCGCCAGCAACTCCTTGGCTGGGTGCGTGAGTTCGAGGCCAAGACCGAGACCTTCCAACTGGCTGACGAGACGCTTGCTCATCAAATCAACCATCGCCACGATCGCCTCGACGTTGTGCTCGTGGAAGACGATGACCTCGTCGATGCGATTCAAGAACTCCGGTCGGAAGTGCACCTTCAGCGCGTCGGTGACCTTGTCGCGCATACGTGCGTAGGACATCGCCTCATCGTTCTTGCCGAACCCGACGTTGGCCTTGCGCAGATCCTGCGTACCGAGGTTGGAGGTCATGATGATCACGGTGTTGCGGAAGTCGGTCGTGCGACCCTGTGCATCCGTGAGACGGCCCTCCTCGAGGATTTGCAGCAGCGTGTTGAACACGTCAGAGTGCGCCTTTTCGATTTCGTCGAACAAGACGACGGAGAATGGCCTGCGACGAACGGCCTCGGTCAACTGACCGCCTTCGTCGTAGCCGACATAGCCGGGGGGCGAGCCGATGAGACGACTCACGGTGTGCTTCTCCATGTACTCGCTCATGTCGAGTGAGATGAGTGCCTGTTCGTCGCCGAACAAGAATTCGGCCAAAGTCTTGGCCAATTCGGTCTTGCCGACGCCGGTCGGGCCGAGGAAGATGAACGAACCGCTCGGTCGCTTCGGGTCCTTCAACCCAGCGCGTGTGCGACGGATGCTCTGGCTCACCGCTTTGATCGCGTCCTCTTGACCGATGATGCGCTTGTGGAGTTCGGTTTCCATGTTCAGCAGTTTCGCGGTCTCTTCTTCGGTCAACTTGTAGACGGGGATTCCGGTCCACACGCTGAGCACGTCGGCGATTGCCTCTTCGTTCACCTCGTCATAGAGGCTGATGCCTTGCGCCTTGACGTCGGCTTCCTTTTGGGCACGCTCCTCGAGCAACGCGCGCTCTTGGTCGCGCAAGCGGCCGGCTTCTTCGAAGCGCTGATCCTCAACGGCCTTCTTCTTTGCCGCCTGCACTTCTTTGATCTTGTTCTCAATCTCCTTCAAGTCGGGTGGCGTCTTCATACGCTTGATGCGCAGACGGCTGCCCGCTTCGTCGACGAGGTCAATTGCCTTGTCGGGCAGGTGACGATCGGAGATATAGCGGTCGGCCATGTTCGCCGCGGCAACGAGCGCCTGGTCGGTGATGGTCACGCGGTGGTGGCCCTCGTACTTGTCGCGGATGCCCTTCAGGATTTCGATCGTGTGGGCAACCGACGGCTCGTCGACCTTCACCGGCTGGAAGCGGCGCTCCAGCGCGGCGTCCTTCTCGAAGTGCTTGCGGTATTCATCGAGCGTCGTTGCACCGATGGTCTGCAACTCGCCGCGGGCGAGCATCGGCTTCAAGATCGACGCAGCGTCGATTGCGCCTTCGGCGGCACCGGCCCCGACCAACGTGTGAATCTCATCGATGAAGAGGATGATGTCGCCGCGCGTGCGGATTTCCTTCAACACCTTCTTCAGGCGCTCTTCGAAGTCGCCGCGGTAGCGGCTGCCGGCGACGAGTGCACCGAGGTCGAGCGTGTAGAGCTGCTTGTTGGTTAGCGTCTCGGGCACGTCGTTGGCGACGATGCGCTGGGCGAGGCCTTCGACGATTGCCGTCTTGCCGACGCCCGGCTCGCCGATCAATACCGGGTTGTTCTTGGTGCGCCGCGAGAGAATCTGCATCACGCGCTCCATCTCGCGCTGACGACCAATCACCGGATCGAGTTTCTTGTCGCGCGCCAACTGGGTGAGGTTGCGCCCGAATTGATCCAGAATCTGGCTGCCACCCTTCTCGCTCGGCGCTTCTTTGGCGCCGACGGGCTCACCCTTGCCTTCGCCACCCGCACCTTCGTATCCACTCAACAGTTGAATGACCTGTTGGCGCACACGCGACAAATCGGCACCGAGCTTTACGAGCACCTGCGCCGCAACACCTTCGCCCTCGCGAATGAGACCCAACAAGATGTGCTCCGTGCCGATGTAGTTGTGGCCGAGTTGCAACGCCTCGCGCAACGACAGTTCCAGCACCTTCTTCGCACGCGGCGTGAACGGAATATGACCCGACGGCGACGAGCCACCCTGCCCGATGATCTCTTCCACCTGGGCGCGCACCGCTTCGAGCGAGATATTCAACGACTCGAGCGCCTTCGCTGCCACACCCTCACCTTCGTGGATGAGCCCGAGCAGGATGTGTTCGGTGCCGATGTAACTGTGGTTCAGCAGGCGCGCTTCTTCTTGTGCCAACACGACCACTCGGCGGGCCCTGTCGGTGAAACGTTCGAACACTGCTAATACCGCCTTGTGATGAAAGAGCGACTTGCGGTCGTATATGAGAGTGTACCCCCGTCACGTGGGGCTACCAGATGACGTGCTCGTGATACGAGTCGCAGTTGGTCTACGCACGTTGGCCGCCGATTGTGACGTCTGTCCACCGCACGACGGCAGTGGTTCAACGCACAGTGCCAAGCTTCGTCGTCGTTCATCCATAGCATGACGAGGTGACCGTGACCTCACCGTTGCTCGAGTTGCCACTCATGGCGGTGGATCGCGAACGTGTCGATGCCGCGTTGCGCGCCGCGGTGCGCACACCCGATGCATATCTGACGGAGATTGCGTCGCATCTCATCGTCGCGGGCGGCAAGCGTTTGCGTCCGGTGCTCGCAGTTGCTGCGGCGCAGGTCGGCAATGACGATGCCGTGTCTGACAACGTCATTCAAGGTGCGATCGCCTGCGAACTCGTACACCTCGGCTCGCTGTATCACGACGACGTTATGGATGAGAGCACCACTCGTCGTGGCGTCGAGACCGTCAATGCCAAGTGGGGCAATCTGCAGGCCATCGTCGCCGGCGATTTTCTGCTTGCACGGGCATCGGAGATTGCCGCCTCACTCGGCAACGAAGTGGCCGGGCTGCTCGCCCGAACGATCGGCCAGTTGTGCGAAGGACAGGTCGAAGAACTGCGCCACACCTACGACCACAACCGCACGATTCCGTCGTACTTGGTCAGCATTCAGGGCAAGACCGCTTCATTGTTCGCCACCTCGGCGCGAATCGGTTCGTTGATGGCCGGTCACGACCGACACACGACTGACACCATCACCAACGTGGCCAACGCCTACGGTATGGTGTTTCAGATCGTCGATGACGTGCTTGACATCGTGGCGACCGAGGAACAACTCGGCAAGCCCGCCGGTCACGATCTGGAGGAAGGCGTCTACACACTGCCCGTCTTGTTGACGCTGGCCAGCGACTCTGCGGAGTCACGTGAACTGTTCGACCTGCTCGGCTCACCACTCACCGCAAAAGAGCGCACGAAGGCCCTCAAGATCGTGCGCGGTGGGACCGGCTTGTCGGCCGCGCTCGATTCGGCGCGTGACTATGCCGCAATCGCCGAAGCCGGATGCGCACAACTGCCCCCGGGGCTCGCCACCGAAGCGCTGCGTCTCGCCCCGCATGCGTTGCTTGACTCACTCGTTGATTTGTAGACGACGAACTCGCCGCCCTCGCAACGGGGTTTGCGTCGCGCTGCTGATGCGCAACTAGGCAACGACACACTGTGCCGCCGCCACACCCGACAACACCGCCCCCTCAATCTTCGGCCCCGCAAACGCATCGCCTGCGAGGGTGACGCCGTCAGCCGACCAGCACCGCTCAGGCCACGTCGTGCGCGGTGTGGCCATGCGCCAACGTTTTGGTTGATGCTCGACGATCGTCGCATCACCGATCCACGACCGCGCTCGTCGCATGACCTCGTCGTGGGTTGTGGTGGCGTCGTACCACCAGTGCTCCTCACTGAATGCCGCAGAGCAATGAAAGGTGAGCGCGCCAATCGGGCTGATGCCCTTTTGTCGGTTGTCGGCGATGAACGAGAACGTCTCATCTGCCTGTTGCACGCCGCCTGGTGCCGGCACACGAGAGTCACCGTTGACCACCACCAATGCGGCGATGGTCTTGTCGTATTCGATGGTACGTAGCGCATCCGGAACCTCGATCTCGGTGTTCGCCAGCAACGCCATGGACTGCGGAATCGGACACGTCAACACCACGCGCTCGGCGTCATGGTGCGAGCCGTCATCCATGTACACGCGCCAACCAGTCGCCGTGCGCGACAGCGAGAACGCCATGCTCGAGTAACGAACGCGAAGACCGTTCGCCACGTGTTTGGTGATCGAGGTCATACCTCCGACGCCGCAATACCGCGGATGACCATCGCCATCCCCGAAGCCACGGCACCACTCGCGGGCAACGCCGGCAGCAAGCCACCCGTGCACCATCTGTTCGAACGTGTCGCTGCGCACCGTGAAGAACTGCGCGCCGTGGTCGAACACGGCTGTACCTATGCGTCGTGTGGCGCAGCGCCCGCCGCTCGATCGTCCCTTGTCGAATACCAACACGTCATGACCAGCAGTCGTGAGTCGCTGGGCGGCTGTCAAACCGCTCACTCCCGCGCCGACGACGACCACTCGCACCGTCGGCTAGTCGCCCTGTCTTGCCGTTCGGACCAACTGCTCGGCGCGATTGATGAAGTCGATCACGACGCGATTGAACGTTGTTGCGTGCTCGATCATGAGGCCGTGCGCTGCACCCGAGATCACGACGAGCTCGGCCTGCGGGATTCGTTCGGCGATCTCTTCACTATCGCCGCGGGGCGTGAGGATGTCTTGGTTGCCGACGATCACCAGCGTTGGTGCGGTGATGCGACCGAGTTCGGCCACCAGCGAGTCGTCTGTGTCGAGGATCGCCTCAACCTGAGCGCTGAAGCCGCGCGATGGTCGGAAGGTTGCCAATGGGCCGAGCCAACCAATCGACGGTGCAAGTCGACGAAGCGAACGCGGGCCGACCAACCAGCGCGCTGATTCGTCAGCCCACTGACGCAAGCCCCGCACGTTGGCCGTATCCGCCCAGTGACGCAGCAATTCGACGCGCCACGGCAGATTGCGACACGCCGTGCAGGCCAGCGTCAGCGAACGCACCCGCTCGGGGTACTTCACCGCGAGAATCTGCGAGATTGCCCCACCCATCGATGCCCCGACGATGTGCGCATCGCGCACCCCGTGGTGGTCGAGCACGGCGCTGGCATCATCCGCCATTTCTTCGAGCGTGAATGGTTGTTGGGGAATCGAACTGCGTCCCGCCCCTCGATTGTCCATTGCGATGGTGCGGAACTTGGTGGCCATCGCGACGCGTTGCAGTGTCCAGCCGTTCTTGTCCATGCCGAGACCCTGAATCAGTAACACCGGTGGCGCATCGGCCGGCCCCGTCACCTGCGAGTGGATCTTCGTGCCGTCGGGCCGTTGAATCCAGGGCATCAGGCCACCCGTGCAGCGGGACGGTTCGGCGCAATGCGCACGACGGAGGGCCAAGAATACAGTCGCGCGATCACGTCACTCGTTACATGCGCTGGGCGGTAGTCGATGTCGTGCGTCAGCGTGCGCGCCAAGCGACCGTGTTGCAGCAACTCGCGAACATGGTCGGGCAGTGGCGCGCCGGCAAGCGTGGTGAGTTGCGAGGCAATCGGCCAGGCGAACGGCAATACCGGCACGGGCAGGCGGCGCCCTTGCCTCATGACCGAGCCGACCGTGACCGAACCATCGGCGACGACGTTTACGGCCTCGTGGCGGCCGTTCAATGCGGCGTGCACGATGGCTCGCGCCGCATCATCATCGGCGACCACCTGAAATCGTGCGCGTGACAAGGGGTCAACCGGCACGAACGGCAACCGCAACAACCGGCCGAGCGGGCTCGGCACGTGCGCGCCAAGCACTGGTGCGAGTCGCATCACGGTGACCGTCGCGGTCGCGGGCGCCGACTCGCCGACCATGGTTTCGAGCGAGGTGAGCATGTGACCGTACGTGGATGTCGGAGCGAGCGGCGACTGCTCGTCGTGCACCTGATCACTTGCCGCGCCGTATACCTCAACGCCTGATCGCACGACGACGCGCGACAACCCGTCAAGTCGGGTGAGCGCTTCGCACAGCGACCGGGCGTAGTTACCGGTCGCCGTTCGTGCATCGTTGGTGCGCAATCGGGCATGCGGTTCCCACACGCCGAGGTGCACGATCACATCGGGTCGGTGGGCCAGCACTCGCCGAATGAATTCAGCAGGCTCGTTGTGTTCGACACGGGTGAACTCGGTGCGACGCAGTCGACGTCGTGGTGGGTGCACGTCGACGCCGAGGATGTCCCCGAATTGTGCATGTTGCTCCAGTAATGCGGTCGTCAACGAACCAAGTTCACTGCCGACCCCGACGACGAGCAGTCGTCGTTCCCTCACGATTCCCACATTACTGAGGGGCGACGGAGTGCCGGTGAGCCGAGATGTGCGCGGCGGTCAGGCGTTGCGAAATTCGTGTGCGCGGAAGATCAGCGCGCGCGAGGCTGGTTCAAGTGCACGATTGGTCAATCGCTCGATCAAGGTGACGGCGTCGGTCGGCTCGTTCACGACGCCGAGCCATCGCAGGTATGCCCCCATGATGCTGACCACCTGATCGCCGACCTCCTCGGCATGCACGATCGTGCGGTTCCCCGCCGACAATAGGACATTCAATTCGGTGAAGAAGTGTTTGCACCACTCATCGATGTTGTCGCTGGTGAGGAGGGGAATGTGGCGGTACGGGACGCCGATCTCGTCATAGGTCTGCAGGTTGTGCGGCGCACCGCTGATATTGACGATGCAGTGGAAGTCGTTCTCCCGCAACCAGATGACTTCTTCTTGCCGTCGCACCTTGCGGTGGCTCGGCCCGAATCCGCCGGGGCGCTCGCAGATTGCCAACTTGTCCTTGATGATCCAAATCAGGTCACGCGGCTGGATGCCGAGCGCCCACTTGCCACGCAGCTTCTGAGACATCGGCAGAAGATGTTACAACACGCGGATGTCGTGCAATCCGAGTCGTTGCCGACTGCGACGCACTTGTCGACCGGCACCGATGTCGCAGGCTGCAGCGTCGCCGCGCGCGACGGCGAGCACTCGCTCGATGGTTGATGCGTCAGGTGGCAGCGGATTGGCCAACCACTGCCGCACTGCACGCCGTGCCAATGCAACGGGTGCTGCACTCAACACCTTTGCATCCGTTACGTCGATCATCGCGGCAAGTTCGTCGAGCAGGTCGTTGTCGTCACGCAACACTTCGGCTTGCCGCACGAGCACATCAACGATGTCACGTTTCGAGATCTCCACGAGGAGCGGCATCAACTCCTCACGCACGCGAACTCGTTGGAAGCGCGGCTCCTCGTTCATCGGGTCATGCAGTGGCCGCACACCAAATGCCGCGCAAAGCGCCCGAGTTTCGGCGCGGCGCAGACCAAGCAGAGGGTGCCGGTCGCGTCGCATGCCAGCGAGCCCGGCGGTGCCCGCGCCCCGCAAAAGGTTGATCAACACTGTCTCGGCTTGATCATCCGCGGTGTGCCCAGTGAGCACTTCCGGCGGAAGCGCGCCCAAGCGTGCATCGCGGGCGCGTGCCTCCAGGTTCGTGCCGGGCTCGACGTGCACGGTACGCAACTCAGTGTCGACGCCGAGCGACTCAGCAACCTGCCGTACGTAGAGATGGTCGTCTGCCGAGTTTTTTCGTAGACCATGGTCGACGTGCCAGGCGGTGACAGGCCGCTCGGTGCGGCAAGCAAGCATCAGCAACGCGAGCGAGTCAGCCCCGCCCGATACCGCGCAATGCAGATGGTCGTCAAGTGGGAAGGTCGTGCGTGCCAGCAGCCCGCTCGCCAACGGCGAAGTGAAGAGTGCGTCGCGCAGGGCACTCATCGCCCGTGGTCTTTCAGGAGGTGGTCTGTTCGGCGCGGCGTTGGGCACGCGAGGGGTACTTCTGTCTTTCGACTTTTCCGATGTACCCGACGACCGCACCAATCACTGCCCCGACCCCGGCGATCAACAACCCTGCGCCCAACCACCAGTGCCATGGAACTGCTGCCAACATCGCTCCAAACTCTACTTGGGTAGCGTGACTCCATGCGAAAAATCCTGATCAACGCCGCCATTGTCTCGAGTGCACTTGTTCTGGTGTCGTGTGGCGAAACCGTCAACATCGGGGAGAACGGCGTCGCGCAGGGGATTACCGTGCAGGCATCTGGCACCGCAGATGTGGTGCCAGATGCGGTTCGCGTCTCCCTCACGGTGAGCGTGCTGGCCGAAACCAACGATCTTGCACTCAGCGAGATGTCCGCGACCGCCGAGGTGGTGCGAGATGTGCTGGCAGCCCAGGACATCGACGATGCAGACATCGCCACACAGACGTTGTCGGTGAGCCCGGAGTACTCCTACACCGAGGCCGAGGGGCAAAAGATCATCGGCTATCGCGCTTCGCAGGTGTTCGATGTGCTGGTTCGTGACGCCGGTAACGCCGGCAATGTCGTTGACGCGCTGGTCGCACGCGGCGGGGTAAACGTGTCGATCAATGCGACATACCCGATTGTCGATGATGCAACGGACGGGGCTGCTGCTGCTCGCGAAGATGCCGTGAAGAAGGCCCGCGCGAAGGCCGAAGCATATGCCGAACTTCTCGGCGTTGAACTCGGCGACCTGGTTTATCTCACCGAGGTGTCAGCACCGGTGAACATCGTGGTCGGCGCAAAGTCTGATGCCCTGGCAGAGAACGCTGCTACCGCCATTGATTTGGGCACCCAAGAAGTCACCGTCACCATCGAAGTTCGCTGGAAACTCGGTTAGCTGCTCAGCCTCAGCACCCTGGTGCGGAAAAACTGCCAAGCGCGAGCCGCGAAGGAGTGCTTGAGATTGAGGTTGATCAACAAGCTGCGTCGCGGGCCGACGTAGTTGGAGTTCCTCATGTCGACGGCATGAAATGAATTCTGGGTCTTGATGAAACCTGCAATTCGATTCGGATGAAACTCGACATTGAAGTCATTGTCGAAATTCTGGCGAAACCACGCCTCACTCTCTCGCTCTTCGAGTGTTGTGAGAGCGCCACTGTGGATTCCTACCGAAGTCATCGGTTGTAGCGCAAGTGGCGTAAGGCGGGTGATTCGTGAGTCAGAGAGACGGTTGTACCGCCGTACGGCAGCCTTTAGCACCGCTGAGGACTTTGCCCGAAAGAACCGAGTTCCCTCCTCGATACCGGTGTAGTCGCGCGGGGCGAAGTACAAAACGAGTGCCAGCACCTTATAGGAGTTATCGGTATGTGGTGGGAGGTATCGCCCTGCGTAATTGGCACTGAAGGCGAGATTGATTTCGTAATTGTCGACCTTCTTCAGTCGGAAGTAGAGCATCCAACGCCACCACGCTGGATATCGCCGAGAGGTGCTCGGAAGGCAGGCCCGAACAAGGCGGGCCTTCACATCATCAGACCGGATGGTGGAAACGAACTCCTGCCACGATTGGCTAAGCCTCTCTGATGCCGTGACATTTGGTCGAATCGTGTAATTCACGAATCCATCGTCGCCAGGATCACCTACGAGATGATCCGGAAACTCTTGCAACAGTTTTTCATATTCAACTGGGTCCAGCACGTCATCGACAATGAAGCGCGGGTAGGGGTGCGACATTGAGATGCTTCGAAGAGCGGAATCAACTTGCGCGGGCAACATGTCGATACTGCTCACATCGCAAATGCTATGAGCCAGAGGCGGGAATCGAACCCTTGACCTGCGCATCACGAGATAACCACGCTCACTATCCCAGATGGCCCGAGTCGTGTTGGCTATTCGGTCAGCCCCGTAGCTCGTCATTGGCAGGAGCGAGCTGATCGAGATAAAACACATTGCCATCCGGGTCGGAGATCATTGCCATGACGGCACCCCACGGTTGACGCGTCGGCGGCATTGTGAAGCGCACTCCGAGAGCAGTAAGACGCGCAAACTCCGCATCAAGGTCAGCGACCACAAAACCGATCCCCGTATGCCGCCCCAGCAAGTTGGCGTGGTCCTTGCCCGGAAGGGCGACGCCGAGTCGAACGGTACCTGCCGAAAAGGATGCATAGCCATGATCGGGCGAAGCGAACTGAAGGGACAATCCCAACTTGTCCCGATAAAAGGTGATCGCGCTCTCGAGGTCTGAGATGAAGACGTTGACGTAGGAAATCTGCACGTTGTTTACAGTCCTTCCGCAGGTGAATCGCCCTGGTATCTCGGCCGGGCTACAAAAACCTTCGACGAAATGGAGCCCGAGGCGGGAATCGAACCCGCGACCTACGCATTACGAGTGCGTTGCTCTACCACTGAGCCACTCGGGCGCGACTCATCACGCTACCGTTCAGGTCACGGCCAGAAGCGCGCGATGTCGCT
>Ga0194128_10007879_pt1 | contig 13708 bp, 20 predicted proteins | sample TA2KigCa65mmetaG_FD_148650 | JGI IMG/M metagenome (GOLD analysis project Ga0194128, IMG submission 148650) | Freshwater microbial communities from Lake Tanganyika, Tanzania - TA2015037 Kigoma Deep Cast 65m | ecosystem: Environmental > Aquatic > Freshwater > Lake | place: Tanzania: Lake...
GGATCCGGAAACCGCATCTGTCAGACGCATCTTCCCGGACCTATGGGACAACCAACCTCGTGGCTCAAAAGTTTTCGCAGCAGCTGTTCGAAGAATTGACCGTCCACCTCAATACCTACTCTGTACTGCCCCACCTAATTTTGGACAGGTCGTTGCGTGTTTTTGATTCTCCAGTCTGCCTAGAACGCTGCGGGTGACTGCATCCCCAGCGCACTGTGCGGCGCCTGTTGGTTGTAATGGTCGATCCAGCCGTGGATCTGCCGTTCCACCGTCTCGAAGGTCTCCAAGCAGGCCTGGTACACGTAATCCCGCTAGAAGCTGCCGAAGAACGCCTCGGCCAGACCGTTTGACTCCGGGCTCCGTCGGGGTGTGTGGCAGGGGAGCAATTCCATAGCCCTCACAAATGGCCGGAACCGATGCGAGGTATATTCCGGCCCGTTGTCGCTCAGGAACTTGATGCCCTGCACTCGGTCTCGCGCCTCGCCGAACCGTCAGAACACCGCCTCCCGCAACATCTCGGCTAGGTCGTCGGCGGTGATCCGCTTGGCAAAATGCCAGGCCAGCACCATCCGGTCCGCACAGTCGATCATGATCGCCAAGCGCCCCTTCTGTCCATCCCAGGCCCGAATGGCCATAATATCCGAGGCCCAGCGCCGATTGGGTTTGGCCACCCGTACCTGCCCTTCGTGCCGGCAGTAGTAGAGCCACCTCCGAGGCTTGTTGAACGTCCGGCACGCAAACGCGACCGAACAGCCTGCGCTCCGTACCAGCCATCTTCTGTCCCCTCGGGTAATCTGAGCCCCTTGAGCTCGTAGACTTTTTAAAAAGATCCACTTCCAACACCTTTCGTCCCAGAACCCGCTCCAGTTCCTCGACCCGCTTCTGGAGCCCCAGGACCTGGCTCTTGGGTACCAGTTCGCCGGACTCCTTGAGCTCTTGATCGAGGCTCCGCTTCCAGGGATACATCTGGGCCGCGTTCACACTGTACTTCCGGCAGACCTCCTCCAGGGGGATTCCGTTCTTTCACTCCTGCAAGACCGCGAGCTTCTGCTCCGCCGGCCACCGCCGCTTCTGCCCACGCCCATTCTGGACCGGTTTGATTGTCGCTTCCATGATCCCTCCTGACTTATTCTACCTGTCCAAATCTTAAGTGGAGCACGACAGTTTAGTCCCTCCTACCATCCACTTCAGCGTAGATGTCTCTGAGAAAAAGCCAGCCACTACTGCGGTTTTCTGATTGATGTTACAGATAAAACGACAACGGAGTTGCAACGAAATGTATACGCTGGCGGAACGCACTACCGGAGAATTTGCAGTGGTCCTCAAGCCGGCGACCGACAAGGTGGGCAGCAAACGGCCGCTGGTGAAAGTGATGGCTGCCATGAACGGAGAGCCTGTTGACAACGGACCGGAACTAGACCTCAACGAGAAGGATGATCCCGGAAACTACTACCACAGAATTGTGCGACTTATTGACGATACCGAACATTGGTTCGATACGAGGCGTTACTTTTCGTGACAAGCGCGGCCCTGACCATCACGATCATACCGCCCGATTGGCTTGACAGTCTAAAGGCCCATCCTCGACAATGCCCGCATGTTGGATCATCTCTTCATCGAACGGCTGGAATTCCGTGGATATTGCGGAGTGACTCCCGGGGAACGGGCCAAACCTCAGCCGATGGCTATCGACCTTGAATTGCACTGCGAACTGGGACAGGCCGGATTGTCGGACAACCTATCCCACACGATCAACTATGCCGCCGTGGTCACGCGTGTAGTACAGGTCGCCTCAGCCCAAGAAACCTGTCTCCTGGAAGCCATGGCTGAGCGGCTGTTGACCATGTTGTTCGATGATTTTCCGGTCGAACGGGTCACCCTCTGGATACGAAAGCTTCATCCACCGATCACTTCCGTTACCGGCTCCGTCGGTATCACAATCCACCGAACAAGATTGGGGCACAAGGTCAGGCAGGCCGCTTCTCCTCCAGCAAATTTTCTTCTGCAGCAGCTGCACCGGCTGCCCAAGGGCAAGGCCCTCGACGTCGCGGCCGGGCGCGGCCGCCACTCGCTGTTTCTGGCCTCGAACGGTTTTCAGGTCGACGCCGTCGACCACGACGAGCGCGCGCTGGCATACCTCTCCACATCAGCGCAGGGCGATGCGCCCTCGGCCATCACCACACGGGCCGTGGATCTTGAACAACCTGCGCCGAATGAACCAAGCCTCGGGAAGAACGTCTATGACGTGATCCTGGTCTTTTTCTATCTTCATCGCCCACTGTTCCCTGCCATCATAGGAGCGTTAAAGCCTGGCGGAGTCCTAGTCTATGAAACATTCACCATTGACAATCACGTTCATCACCGGCACCCGAAGCGGCGAGAATTTTGTTTGTCTTCCAATGAGCTGCTAGGCCTAACCGTACCCCTCCATGTACTGCACTACGACGAAGGGGCGCATGTGAATACAGATGGGACTGACCGTGTCTATACCGCACAACTCTTAGCATCCAAAGCACTCTCTTCAGAGGTGCCTGCATGAGCCGCGTGGATTTACATCTGCACACCACCCATTCCGACGGAAGCTGCACACCAGCCGAAGTCATCGAGCTTGCTGCCAAAGTAGGTATAACGACTCTCGCCATTACCGACCATGACATTACAACGGGTGTCCCAGAAGCCGTCGCAGCAGGCAAGGCAAGGGGAATTGAGATCATTCCCGGCGTCGAGATCAGTTCTCTCCTGGGCGGCTCTGAATTACACATGCTCGGCTACTTCCTCGATTATGAGGACGCCAGCCTGAATGACCGGCTGACGCGCCTCCGGGAAAGCCGGCATCGCCGCAATCCACAAATCATCGAGCGCTTGCAGACAGCCGGCATTGACATCACCTATGATGAAGTCCGTGCTCTCGCGGGGACCGACTCCGTGGGACGGCCGCACATCGCGCGAGTCTTGATGGAGAAAGGAGTTATTTCTTCGGTCAAGGAAGCATTCAACTTATGGCTGGCATACGGTCGGCCGGCCTATGTGCCGCGCGAACTCCCGACACCGGCGGAAGCTATCCTTTGGATCAAAGAAGCGAAGGGCTTGGCAGTCTTGGCCCACCCGACCTGGGTCAAGACCACGGAGGGCACCCTGACGGATCTAGTCCGAAGACTCAAAGCTGACGGACTCGACGGGGTGGAGGTGTACTACAGCACCCACACCCCACGGCAAACACGCGACTACCTGGCGCTGTCCAAGCAACAGGGCTTGCTGATGACCGGCGGAAGCGACTTTCACGGTCTGACGAAACCCGACATCGAAGTGGGGATCGGCAAAGGTTCGCTCCACGTTCCAGACTCACTGCTCGACACGATGAAGACCGCCGTGGCACAGCAATAGCTGCCGTTCGTGCGTCTTTCCAGTTATTCATTGACTCCCGTTCCCTATCCGCTAGATTTTCACCAATCCTCAAGCCAGACCTCTATGACAACGACATCGCATTGGACGCTCCACTATGCCATCCTGGTCCTTGTGGTCCTCTTTGCAGATCCACTATGGGGCAAACTACAGCCAGTGGCGTCGATCCCCGTTACGATCTTCGGCTTGAACGTGCCATAGACTGTCCGTCTAGTCATCGAAGCAATCGAGCTGGCCGTCCTCTACCTCTTCTCCATCTGCGTCTCCCTGCAAATGCCCGATACGGGACGCGGGTTCTCATTCATCAAGCGGCTCATTCTTCCAGTTACCGATCTGTTCATCTTGATCGTAATGGACAAAACACTTTAGGCAGTGAAACTTTTCCTCATCGATCATATCAGATTACAGTCTTACGCCATCGTCTACACCGCTGCGTTCATCTTGATGGCCCTATGGACAACGGTTGTGTGGCTCTTGAATCGAGACTCGCTTGAGCGCTTTTTTTTCGAGCCCTGCACCAAACATCGGCCACGCCGACTCAGCTACAGGCGGCGAAGATTCACACGAGACGAAGGCGTATTCCCGTAGTGGTGACACAGGCATCGATACCACTGCTCCAAAAGCCAAAGCAGACTAGCCGAGTACTTTGGCTGATACCGCGTGCTCAAGGAATTGGAGCGGTGAGCGATGGGCGTGGTGTACTTAGAGAAGGATCCCACGATTCAACGATTTGTCACCATTAAGACGATGCGACTCCATGAAATCGACGACACGGACAAACTACAGGAAATACGAACCGGATTTTTTCGCGACGCTGAATTGACCGGCCGGCTTTCCCATCCCAATATCGTCACCATTTATGATGCCGGAGAAGAAGACGATCTCGGATATATCGAGATGGAGATACTGCAAGGGACAACCCTGCATGCATGGACTCGCCCATCATCTCTGCTTCCCGTCGTCGCGACCGTCGCCGATGCGTTGGACTATGTCCACCAGCAAGCGTGGCGCATCGTGATATCAAGCCGGCTAACATCATACTGACGAACAATTAGGTCGTAAAGATCATGGACTCTAACATCGCCACACTGGCATCTTTGTCGCGGATCAAGTCAGAGATGGTGATGGGTACGCCCACCTACATGTCGCCAGAACAGATCGCGTGAGGATAAATGGATAGACGCTCTGATATTTATTCGCTCAGCGTCGTCATGTTCGAACTGTTGACGGGCCATCCATCCTTCAGAGTAAATAATGTGTCCGCGTTGCTGCATGCCGTCACCCATACGCCGCCCCTCCGGTTTTCCACACTCCGCCCCGACCTGGCTCCCGCCGCGCAAACCATCTTGGGATTGTGCGCTGCAAAAAACCTGGTGCATCGATATCGGCGAGCCAGCGAATTCGCCGAAGAACTTCGCAGTTGCTTTGAAAAACTGGCCGCATGAGGCAGGCTAATTGCGTAGCTCAATCTGGCATTTGAGAAGACTTTGATAATACCTAAGCGACAAATCCTGTTAGCACGTTTACAAGCAGGCGAGAAGGTTCCCATCTTTTGCATCGACTCCTTGGCAAACTCGTTTCACATTCTCAGGGCAAGCAATCTTGTATCCCTCAAGTTCCTTCCATCACACCATCCGTTTATGCACAAGGGCTTGGCATGGGGCAGTCAATTTGTTCACTCGCCACTCCAGACAATTGTACCGTTCCTCCTGTGTCAATGCGTCGGGACAGACTTCCTGCAGCTCAGCAGCGCATTTCACCTCGGCTACTTGTCTGGCACACACCGTTCGGGACATGAGATCTCCACCAGCCGCCTTCGATACTGTTCATTTTCCTTCTTTTCCCGACCGACTTGAAGCATCGGGGGCACGTGGTGAAACTCCAGGAATCGTCAGACCAAATTCCGGCACCGTTGGTGCAATCAGATCACGCGCTTGTGCCGATTGCAACTCTTCCCAAGATGGCAAATGCGTCCATACGACACTTCAGACGAGCCCCAACTCAACGGCTAATGTCAGGGCCGCGAGCGATTTCCCGGATGACCCTTGTTCTCGTAACTTTTTCATCACCGCCGAGAATAAAACAAAGTGGCATGAAAATCACTGAGTCGCATGTTTTGTGCAACAGGCTCCGGATAGGCGCATGCGCCTATCCGGTCATCTGCAGAGACATGGTCTCGGAGATTAATTCACGGAGATTAATTCTCGGATGTTTCGACGATATGATTCTCGAATCTGGTACATCCTTCGGCCAGCAAGCGGTTGGTCAACATCTCACCTGGCCATTCGATCGGGAGATCGGCCGTGAACACCCAAACGTCGGGAGAAGTCCAAGCCGGCCCATGTTCGTCCGGTAATTCAGGATCAAACAGATCGGTCCATACGGGCATGTACACTCCATTGCCGCATTGTGTGTGCAGGTGGACGACTGTGCGGGCTCGAACGAGCGGATCCAGCTCTCTCCAGACAGCAGCAGTCTCATCCGCCAAGTGATGCAACCGTACCGCATTCTGCGCATCGAACATCGCATAGGCGGCATAGACCGGTGCTTCGATCATATGCGGAGCAAGCGCCAGCTCGGGGCACTGCTCCATCAACCCTTCCAGCATGACACGGCGATGGTGGTCTTCCCACGCATCGGGCAAACCGGGATCCGACGCGCCGATCAATTCGAACAAAAGAAATGCGGTATTTTCAACCGGCGGCAAGACTCGTGCCGCCACCACCTGCGCGCGGCGGGAATCAGCGACCGTGGCAATGTGATCGTGAAGGGCCTGCAGCGTGAGTATTTCCAACGTAGCATCCGTGAGCAGACGAGGCTCCACACGCACAACGGTTCCTTCTGGCAACTGCAGGTGGAGATGCAACAAATCCGCCGTCGCAATCGGGTCAATTTTCAATTTGAGCGGAGCCGTGAGATTCGCTTGTAATGGAAGCGCGAGCGCTCCCATCACCGCATAGGACGGTTTGTCATCATTCGAGCTGCCCATGAGCAACGTACAGCTGGCTTCGGCGACAAGGTCGAACAGCCACTCCGCCATTTCCTCATCAAGCGCGGCAAGCACCGTCAACAAATCATGCTCCCGTCCCTGTTCTAGAAAGGCCTGAAGCGTATCAATGGCATCATCGGTGTCACCATGATTGTGACGACGAGCGTTGATAAGATGGATGAGATCACGCGTGAGGGGATCAGGACGAGACCAGGCTACCATTATGCTCCCTATCGTTCAACAAACCCAATCGGCCTAACTCAACTGGTTTAACTGCCTCGAGCGAATCCATGTTGACAAATTTCCTTCGCTCACGCAAGCACAGGAATGGTTACTGCTGCTGAGCATCCGCAATGTGCCACACTTATTCTCCGATGACTTTCACCAACACGCGCTTGCGGCGGCTTCCATCGAATTCGTCGTAGAAAATCTGTTCCCATGAACCGAAATCCAGCTTGTCGCCGGTGATCGCGACGACGACTTCACGGCTCATCACTTGCCGTTTCACATGCGCGTTCCCGTTATCCTCACCCGTCGCGTTGTACCAGTACCTGGCCTCATGCGGGGCAAGACGTTCGAGGAAGTCATCGTAATCGCGCAGCAGTCCTAGCTCATCATCGTTGATATACACGCTGGCGGCAACATACATCGCATTGACCAGCACCAACCCCTCGCACACGCCGCTCTTCCGGACGATAGTATCAGTCTGCGGCGTGATATTGAGATATGCCCGCCTGGCTTCGGTCTCGAACCACAGTTCTTCTCGATAGGACTTCATGCAGCATCCGCGCGGACTTAATTGTGCCTGCCGGATCGTGAAAGATTCAAGAGAGGGATATTTCTTTCAATAGCTCGGTTGCAAGAGTCTGACCGTCTATCGATCAGGTAGCCGCGAACATTAAGTGCCGGCCTGCTCCCATGTGCAATCGTGCTGAACGCTGGTTTTATCGAGATGTCACGCTCCGTTTCGTCAAAATGCCCCATCAAATTGAAACCCTTTCTGGTTGGCGATAAGTATTTTCTGGGATTCTGATGATTGGAAACAGGCTATGACAGGGAGATGCCTGATGTCCGCTACCGTTGAAGACCCGTCGCTTGCCGGCAACCCTCTGACCTGGAATCTTCTCTTTGCCCGCCAGCCGGAACCGGATTTGGAATTTACGGAAGAAGAACTAGAGCAAACAGCGAATATCCAGTCTTCGGCACCGATAAAGCCTCCAAGAAATTAGGTGGCCATTACCTCATCTGAATTCTCTTATTGAAATTGATCTGGGGAGGAGCCTATGGGCAATGGAACCAGAGATGTTCACAGATCTCGTGATACCGCTCCTCGGCGAATCATCGGAGCCACACCGCCAGTGGTGGGCTCAAGACCAAATCAGGCCAGACCACCGACACCAAACCCACCACCTAATCAACCTGCGCCTATAGCAGCCACTCCCATTGCACCAGCTCCTGAACCATCATCGAGCGTGCCGACAGCTTCACTCCAAGCCCTACCGCACCTGCAGCTGTTGCCCAGCCAAGATCGCCACGCCGCCCTCTACATCACTGGCGCCGCTGTTCGGTGAAGACCAACGCGTCACCATGTTACCAAACCCAGCCGCCCCACGTGAGAAGATGGCACTCAAATAGAATGCCTCCGGCACAACTGCAGGACCGGCCATTCCAGCTGGAACGGCCTTCACCATTCTGGGCGGCGAGTTAAGGGCGGCGGCACATGCGATGTGCCGCCGCCCTCTGTGCTATACTGCCACTCCAACTTGCACCCGCATCTTGAACTCAAGTGAGGAGAGATCGCTGCATCCATGCGCGCCGTGATTTTCGATTTTGATGGAGTCATCGCCGATACCGAACCAGTACACTTCGAAGGCCTGCGGCGAACGCTGGTCGGTATCGATATTACACTGACCGAACCGGATTACTACGCCACCTACTTAGGCTTCGATGACCGCGGCTGCATCCTGGAAGCGCTTCGAGTCAACCAGCGCCCGATCACCGAACCGATCGTGCAGGAACTGATGCGCGCAAAGGCCACAGCCTACTTGGCTGCAATTCAAGACCGCCTCGTTATTTTCCCCGGTGTCAGAGAATTCGTGGAGGAGGCCGCAGAGACCTATCCGATCGCGATTGCCTCCGGCGCCCTTCGCCAGGAAATCGAACTTATTCTGGAACAAGCCGGTCTCCGAAAAGCATTCTGCCATATCACAAGCGCGGAAGATGTGGCCAAGAGTAAGCCGGACCCTGAGCCATTTTTGCACGCTCTTGCCGGATTGAACCGGCAATCGGGCCACTCGACACTGACAGCTCAGTCTTGTTTGGCCATCGAGGATTCGCTGCCTGGCATTCGTGCCGCCAAGGCAGCTGGAATGACGGTGCTGGCCGTCACTAACACCCACATAGTCCAAGACCTGCACGAAGCCCATGCGATCACCACGAGCTTGCGTGAGACGCGGCTTACCGAACTGCGAGGCCGACTCTGGCCATCATGACCACCGCCGACGCCCAAGCCTACTGCATGGCCTACACGAAGCAGAGTGGCAGCAACTTCTACTACTCATTCCTCTTCCTGTCCAGAGCCAAGCGCCAAGCGATGTATACCGTCTATGCTTTCTGCAAGGCAGTAGATAGCGCGGTCGACGAACCGCCGCCCGGCAGCAATCCTAAAGACGAGTTACGGCGGTGGAGACAGGAACTGGACGCCGTGTATGGTGGCACCCCGACTCTTCCGATCACCGTGAGCCTCGCGCATCACGTCAAGACCCTTTCTATTCCCAAGGTCTATTTCGAAGAGCTCATTAGGGGTGTGGAGATGGATCTTTCTAATAGCCGATACGCCACGTTCGACGAATTGTCGCTGTATTGTTATCGAGTCGCATCGGTCGTAGGCCTGATTTGCCTGCACATCTTCGGCACCACATCGGCCCGCGCACAGGACTATGCCGTGTCGCTGGGCATGGCATTTCAATTGACCAATATCTTGCGCGACATCAACGCCGATGCATCCGACAATCGCGTGTACCTTCCGCTCGACGATTTGCAGAGCCATAACTACTCTGAGAAAGCACTGCTGCAAAAGAATTATTCCCAGGAATTCAAGACGCTCATGCAGCAGGAGGCGGCCCGTGCGCGGCAATATTACGAGAAAGCGCGTGCTGCCCTCGCATCAATGCCTTCGTCTGAGCGCCGCACCCTCATCGTCGCGGAAATCATGCGCGGCATCTACAGCAGAATCTTGGATAAGATTGAACAGTCCGGTTATCAGGTGTTTGGGCCTCGCATCAGTCTCTCCACCAGCCATCGGCTGGCCATTGCCATACGCATTTGGTTTCGTGCCTAGCCCCCGTGGCCACTCCGACTGAACAGACCGTTCTTATCTTGGGCGCCGGCTTAACCGGACTCGCGGTGGCGCATTTCCTTGATCGACTGGGGTATCGAGTCACCCTCCTGGATCATCCTGATTGGCAAGACGGCTATGGGCTGAACGCAACCGACACAGCCCCCCTTCTGTTCGGACGCCATCAGGCGGCCTGGCGCCTGCTCCGCTCGATCGAGCACACCACCTCGTCTCAACTGGACCGGACGGTCCCGCTCGAATTTCGACTCTCGGATGGACGGATCACCGCCTATCAGTCTACTCACCTTCCGGGGGCACTCCAGTGGATGACCAGCCTCTTTAGCTTTCATGGGCTGGCTTGGCAAGACCGCTGGACCCTATTCTCGCATCTGGAACAAATCTGGGAGGAAGCACAGGCGCTCCCGGCTGACCTAGACAGTCACCTTGCCGACGAATGGCTGAGGTCAATTGGCCAGAGCCAGACGGCTCGACAGTCTATCTGGAACCCGCTCATTCGATGGTTGACCGGCAATGAGCTGAGCTGCCTTTCGTCCACAATGTTCGTACAGCAGCTTTCAACTCTCTTCTTGGGCCGAACCATGGACGCACGGCTGACATATCTCCACGGATCCATCAAAGACCGATTCCTTGCTCCTCTGAAAAAAACATTGAGCCAACAAGACGTACAAATCCTGCCTCTCACAGAAATGCCAATCCTTCGATTCGGACCAGCTGGTTTTAGCGGTGTCCAGCTTCACAATGAAGCTGTGGTTCAAGCCCACTGGTACATTGCCGCCCTCTCTCACCGACAACTGCTCCCCCTGTTACCCGAACGCCTGTTGACGCGCTATGCCTATTTCGCACAAATCGGGGAACTGGAGACCGTGTCGCAGACAACTGTCCAGTTTGCATGGCACTCTACAATGGCGTCACCACGGCTATTGTTGCTCGCAGACCGGCCATTCCATTACGTCACCGTCGCCGCAAGCGGAACAGACGAGATTCAATACCGACTCTCGGCCGTTGGCAATCCTGCGCTCATGGATGTGCATGATGAACAACTGACCGACCGCGGACGCGCCGAGCTTCGATTACTGGCCCCGGAAATCAGGCAGGAGAACATACACGCTGTCGACATTGATCGGCGGAGCCACGCAGCCCTGTCACTCAAACCAGGAGCAGCCCTGCTCCGACCCATCCAACAGAGTCCTGTGGACAATCTTCTGATCGCCGGTCCTTGGACCGACACCGGATGGCCCGCCAACATCGAAAGCGCGATCGTGAGCGCACAACGATGCGCAGGTATCATCAGCGGACTCGGCAGATGTTGAACCGCGCAAGATTGTGGGGACTGTCGTTTCACGATTGACAATCTCGCGCAGTCCTTCCTAAGATATTGCCGATTTTTGAATCGATTTGTGTCAATCATGCCCCTCACACCTCTCCAAGACCTTGCCAAATCTCTCCATAATTGCCAGCGGTGCAAACTGGCTACATTGGGACGCAACCAAGTCGTCTTCGGTATGGGCAATCCTCACGCGAACATCATGTTCGTGGGTGAAGCGCCGGGTGCCAACGAAGATCTGAAGGGAGAACCGTTTGTCGGTGCGGCAGGAAAGATCCTGAACGACCTTCTGGCCTCGGTAGGGTTGTCGCGCGACCAGATCTACATTGCCAATGTCATCAAGTGCCGACCGCCGGATAATCGCGACCCGGAACAGGATGAAGTCAATACGTGCAAACCGTTCCTCTTGCAACAGATCCAGCTGATCCGGCCAAAACTGGTCTGCACGCTCGGCAACTGGGCCACGCAAACGTTATTGGAGCGCAAGGTGGGAATTACTAAGGTGAAGGCGCAGCCCTTCCACATGAAGAACTTCGTAATCTTTCCTTTGCTGCACCCAGCCGCCGCCCTGCATCAAGGCAACTTGATGGACACACTGAAGGAAGATTTCGAGAAGTTGAAAGAGTTTCTCGACCGCAATACTAAACCAGCCGAGCCGAGTACCACTACTACACCCGCCGTACTTACCCTGAATATCGAGTCACCTCAACCAGCACAGATGGATTTGTTCGGATAAGAACTGGCCTTCGTATTGTGTTGCTCGCACCTCGCAGCTACCGACTTGCCACAACATAATCAGTTCCGCTGAAAAGTTCATGACGTCCATTTACCTCACTCCCTTATAAACAGGCTCTCTCCCTCCGAGCCAAGCGACGCCGTGCGACAGTGTCGGAAGAAATTCGGACGGCTTTGGATCGTCCTCTTGAACGGGACGATGATAGCACGTTACAGTTGGGCCTCCTCGCAGAACAAGCCAACAAGGCGCTGATCCGCATGATCGACAAGCTGGATGAGGCCCATATTGCAGTCAGCCACCTCAAGAGAAGTCTCGCGGGGAGAAAACGATGAGCTGAGCCGGCGATGCCTTAGCGGCCCTGCCCACGATCATCACGTTTGAGGAGCGAGTGGCGACACTGACAGATGATATCCATGAACTGACCAAGATCGTCAGAGATCTTGACCACCGGCTCGTAAAACTTGAAACGAAGCTCGAAGTCTACGAACGCTTAAGCGCGAAACCCCGCTCCCGCCGTTTGCCACTCACGATTAGGGAACGCCCTACTCCAGGCCAGATGGATCTGTTCGGATCTAGTGGAGCTCCTTGCTCCTATGAGGGGTTAAACTACATGGCCTTGTCGCCGCTTGGCTGTGCAATTTCTTCCGTTCCAGATTTCATCCAAACAGAGCTTCAACCAGTACTCGCCATCACTTTCGACGATCGCAACGACAAGCCATGCGACCTCTCACATGTCGGAGTCAGCTCACCTATCCTCACTTGGCAAGGGAGCAAGATCTTGGTACTGCGAACTACTGGCTACTTGCCAAAATAGACCGATACTGAACAACGTTCGTCACTACTTCCCCCACAGCGCCCGACGGATAATGACGCACGCATCTGCGTCTGCGTTTCTCGCCGTCGCGAAGTCGAGTGGTCTGCGCATCGCGGGTGTCCCAGATGTCCGAGCTCCATTCGACCAACGGTCAAAACGGAACGAGTTCCTGGAGCAGGTGTCACGAAGAGTATCGGGGAACTAACAGACGCTGGCAAAAGCAGCGCGAACGCTTAAAGCTCAGAACTCGGACTTACTCTCTAACGAGGGATCCGATTTCTTCTCCTTGCCACCTTCTTCCTCGTCCAGTCTTTCTTCTTCTGGCACATCGAACCACTGCACCAGCATGTCGTCCCACCAAGCTTCGGTGACGTCGTTGCCGGGGTCGTTCCCCAGAAGCGCGACATCATTCTTCTTGATCATAGGTCCAACGAGCTGCGGCTGGAATTTGATCCGGTCGATGACTTCCTTGGTCGCGTAGCCCCCAAGAATCCACGAGTCCGGATCGGCCCGACGGGATTTGTATGCTTTAAGTCCCAGCTTGAGATAGATAAAAATCTGCTGCTGGACAGGATCCGTCACACCGGACTGAGGCAAACTGAGAGTCTTCTCAATACGCTTTCGCCAGTGCCGATCATCGTACCGTGACGTTACCAGCTGGAGCATTTTCTTTCCAATCTCGGCATCAAGCGGCATGGTGTTGCTCTATACAGCACAGAACGACGCTGGAGGACATATTCATCAGCCGAGATATTTCTTGAAGAATGCTTTCGTCCGTACCCACGCGTCCTTCGCCGCTTCCGGCCTGTAGACGGAGGGATCGTTGTCCCGGAAGAACGCATGCGGTGCGCCGGGATAAGTTTTGATCTCACCAATTTTGCCGTGTTTCTTGAAAGCCGCCGCCAGCCGTTGCACGTCCGCCTTGGTGATCCAGCCGTCGTCCTCTCCATAAAAGTATAGCACCGGTGCCGACAGCTTTTCGAGGCACCCGTCCGGATTCGGGACTTGACCGTAAAATGGAACCGCCGCCTTGATATCCGCACTCACACAAGGTAGCAACAGAGCATAGAGCCCACCCATGCAGA
>Ga0194128_10007884_pt1 | contig 13701 bp, 13 predicted proteins | sample TA2KigCa65mmetaG_FD_148650 | JGI IMG/M metagenome (GOLD analysis project Ga0194128, IMG submission 148650) | Freshwater microbial communities from Lake Tanganyika, Tanzania - TA2015037 Kigoma Deep Cast 65m | ecosystem: Environmental > Aquatic > Freshwater > Lake | place: Tanzania: Lake...
CGCTGGAGCGTGCGACGCTATCAGCAGCAATTTGCCCGGCGAAACGGTGGCCCCGAACGCCTCCACGCCTTGGTCTTCGCCAAAGAACCGAATGCTTGGAGGTTACCAGCATGAAAAGACGTGCCGTGTGTCCGCTCAATCTAAAGAAAACAACTGTTGACACGCCAAGCGCTGCGTGTCATAAACAGTCTTGACACAATCAGTCAAGACAATGCGCGACAAAGAATCCAGCTTCGGCGAATTTATCCGCAAGATGCGGCAAGACCGCGAAGAACCTCTGCGCGTTGTGGCCGCCGCAGTCGGCATTGATTCAACCCTCTTGAGCAAGCTGGAACACGGCGACCGATTCCCGACCGAAGTGCAGATTTCAAAGTTCGCCAAGGTTTTCAAAATCCCGGAGGGAGAATTGAAGGGGCGGGTTATTGCGGACAAGGTCGCTTCGGAATATAACGATGACGAAGCAGCCTTGCACGCGGCGCACATTCTCCAAGAGCGTGCGACGCCCTACAAAACCAACCCAAAATGAAGAAGGTGGAAACATTTTCAGAGGAAGGCGCTTGCTTGCGCCTGCAAGATTCTCTCGAAGGCATGGCGGAGTTGCCCTCGCAGACGTTCGACCTCGCCATCGCCGACCCGCCTTATGGAGCTTCGACATCGGCGACATGGAAGATTGATCGTGGTCACGCACTCGCGGGCATGGGCGGCAGTTGGAAGCTGGCATCGCATTCGTGGGATCAGCTTTGCAACATCGAAGGCTTTGAAGGAACAATGGCTTTTCTGTCCGAACTTAAGCGGCTCGTCAAACCGACCGGCTCAATTTGGGTTCATGCCACATACCACAACGCGGGCGTCGTGAATGTAGCCTGTCAGATTCTCGGCTTGGAAATCATCAGAATGAGCACGGCCAGGTTTACCGGACCCGCGCCACCAAATACCCGTGGGCGCCTGATGTTTATCTGGCCTTCGTGTGGCGTCTGAACAAGGCGGAGGAGCGGAGGACGGATTTGGGCGTCAGTCGCGATGGTGTTCACTGGCGTTTCTTTGCCGATCGGCAGTGGTATTTGAACAACGGAGGCGAGTTTGCCGGAAAGCCCATCGTCGAAGCCCTCTCCGTTTACGGGCTGATTCGGCGCGGCGATCAGATTTGGCAATACGCAACCTACGGATCCAGCCCGCACAGCGGCGGTGATCGGACTGTGCGCCTCATTCAGCGTCTGGACGGGTTTGTGTCGCTCGACGCCGGTGACACGCCCGGCTACTTGGCAACCAAGCCGCTGGTTTTTGCGGGGAATCAACTGAGCCTGAACATCCATGCAGCAGGCGAGGCCCGCGTCGGCATCCTGGACAAGCATAGCAAGCCCCTACGCGGGTTCGCCACTGCCGACTGTGATGCCATCCAGGGCGATTCCGTCCGCCGGGTGGTGACGTGGAACGGCCAGAGCAACGTCGGTGCGCTGGCCGGCAAGGTCGTCCGGTTGCGTGTCGAGTTGCAGAATACGAAGCTTTACGCTTTTCAATTCCAGTGAAAAGAGATGCCACTATGAAACCGTTTCGGCAGATTCAATCCTCCCGGGCGGTGGTCGGACTCACGCTTTCGTTATGGCTTGCTGTCGGCACCGGCGGCGCCCAGGAGTCCGCGCCCACCGAGTCGGCTTGGTCCGACCCACACACCGTGGCCCTTTGGCTGTTCGATGAGCCGCAGTATCTGAACATGACGCTGAGCGACGCAGGCCGTAACATGTATGACCTGCGGTTGCTCCGCGGTGGCCGCATGGTGCCGGGCAAATTCGGGAACGCCTTGAGCTTCTCGGCGCAGCGGGGGCCAGCGGTGGCGCTGCCATTCGTTTGCCGATCGCCTTTGCCGCACGAGGAGGCGCCTGACAAGCGGCCCCGGGTGGCTTATCCCGGACTCTCGGACGTTCTGGAACGCGGGAATTGGACCCTGGAGTTCTGGCTCAGGCTCGACCGTCCGCCTAGAGCAGCCGCCACGCTCATGGAGTTGGGCAAAGGCCGCGGGGTCGGGTTCCATTGTGGGCTCGCTGCCGGAGGCAACGGCTTTATCCTTCGCACGGCCCGTGGCTTGGAGGCGCTTTGCCCAACCGACGGCGCCGCCCTGGCAGACCGCCAATGGCACCATGTGGCGTTCACTCGTGACCTGGAGAAGAACCAGACCCGCCATTACTTGGATGGGCGGCTCCAGGCCGAACCTTCCAAGGCGCCGGCTGGTATTCCGCCCGCGGAGTTGCCCGGGCTGATCGGCGCGATCTTCGCCGACCACAAGTTCACCCAGCCGATCAACCTGCGCGCCGCCGGCCAGATAGACTTCCACTGGGGCGAAACGCGGGAACTTGTATGGGCCGAGCGTTGGCGTGGCCGGATTGAGTCTCCACGCGACGGTGAGGTCGAACTGGTTTGTGTTCCCGAGAATTCCACATGGGGGATTGATCCTGCAGATGTGAAAATGACCGCCGACTTCAAGCCTCATGACGGAATGGGATGTACGGTGTTGACCCTTGCTGGCCAGAACATTCTCGATGGCGCTGGGCAGGGACGCCCAGGTTGCGGGAAGTTCGAAATGAGGAAGGGGCAGTCGTATCCCCTGCAACTGGAATTCCTTCAGAACAGCCAGGCCAGCCGGCTGCGCCTGCTCTGGCGCTGGCCGGGCGGGGATTGGGAACTGGTCCCGGCCGAAGTTTTCAGCCATCGTCAGGAGGATCGGCAGCAGGCCGAGGCGGAAGCGGGCGCGGCCTTGGAGCGGGCGTCGTACATCGCGCTGGGGAGCGGTCGGCTCCACGACCAGCCGCTGGATGGGGCGATCGATGAATTGCGCGTCTCGGATGTCGTTCGCTACTCGGCGAATTTCGGTTCACCCTCCAGCCTCTCCCGAAACTGGAGTGCGAATCCGCCCAAGCCCAGTGTGGCCACCGGCCCGCCGCCGCTCGCGTTCACCACCGAGGCCGCGTCATCGCCGGTTCAGCTTGGCTCGCGCAAGCATGTCTTCATTGACGAGGTCATGGTTGAATCCCGATACAACGTTCATCTCAGGATCAACCCCCCGCAAGGTGGGCAGCCGACCGACATGGTGAACAACCGGCCGTGGGAAAATCCCGGTCCCGGCCTGATTCTGGATGCGTGCGTGTACGAACACGATGGCCAGGTCCGGTTCAACTACAACAACAACGCGATGTGGGGAACGTATGGCAACATGAACGACCCGGACCGAGTCCATATTCTGGCGATGGCTTCCTCCCCGGACGGTCTGCATTTCGAGAAACCGAACTATGGCCAGGTCGAGTGGGCGGGCTCGCGGGACAACAACATCATCCTCAAAGCGCCGGTCCAGGGGCGCGTGTTCAAAGACCCCAACCCGAGCGCGCCGGCCGATGAGTTGTTCAAGTTCACCGGTTTCCAGATGCAACGCGGCATTTACCTGTTCACCTCTCCTGACGGCATCCGCTGGCGGCGCAATGAGACCATCATGTATCCCTTTGACTGCGGCGGCGGCGTGGAAACGTTCTGGGACGACCAGCGCGGTGTCTATGTCGCGTTGATGCGCCACGAAGGCTGGGCCACGTTTCATCCGCCCTTCGGCCGTTCCACAGCGATGGGACAAACTCGTGAGATCACCAAACCCTGGCCCTTCCAGCCGGTCGCAAATCCCGCCCATCTGGCCAAGCATCACGGGCTGCCCTCGTTCAGCCATGAACTGCCCACGCCCTTCGAACCCTTTACCGAGTGGGTGGACAACCCGGGAAAGTTCATGCGCACCGCCCAGGTCTATCGCAGCCGGGCGGTCAAGTATGAATGGGCGCCGGACACCTACCTGGCATTTGTGTGGCGCCTGGTCGGGTTGCCCCCGCACGATGTCCGGCAGACCGAGCTGGCCACCAGCCGCGACGGTGTGCATTGGAAATTCTTCGGAGACCCCTACTATCTGCGCGCCGACTGGGAGTTCAAGGGCGAAAAGGTTCAGGAAGCCCTGTCCGTGCACGGACAGGTGCGGCGTGGCGACGAAATCTGGGAGTATGCGAACATCAAGACGGGCACGCATTTCGCGTCCACTCCGCATGACCGGATCTTCCGATTCATCCAGCGTTTGGACGGCTTCGTTTCACTTGATGCCGGAGAAAAGAGAGGCTGGGTGATGACGCATCCCTTCATTTTCCAGGGCCGCCAGCTCGAGCTGAACGTTGCGTCAAGAGGTGAGGTGAAGGTTGCGCTCCTGGACGAAGCAGGCAATGCCATCCCCGATTTCCTCGTCACCGAATGCGACCCGATTTGTGCGGATACCGTGAGGCATGCCGTGACGTGGCGAGGCAGTGCCGATGTCAGCCGGCTGGTCGGCCGGCCGGTGCGGATGCGGTTTGAAATGCGGGATGCCAAACTGTACGCCTTCCAGTTCACGGGGGGGCAGTGATTCCGAATTCAACAACCAATTCCGTAAGCCCGCTTGGCGATCACCCCAAAAATGCAATGCAAAGATACAAACTCACGATTAAACGAATGAAGAAGACGCTGTGGCTGAATCTGGTGGTGCTGGTTTTGCTGGCGCCCGCCGCGTTGGCGAAGGAGGAGCCGCTGGCGCTCTGGCTGTTCGACGAGACGCACTACCCGCACAGCAATCTGACCGACGCGAGCCCGCATCGTTTTGACCTCCACCTGCTCGAGCAGGGGCAAATGGTTCCGGGCAAATTCGGCAATGCCCTCCAGACGAGTGCTGGACCGGGTTACGCGATTTGCAATATGGATGCCTCCTGGCCGGTGATGGGGCTGTGGTCACTGACTCGAACACCCCGGCAGATGCTGGAACCGCTCGCGGGTCGGAACTGGACGTTCGAGTTCTGGTTGAAACTGCCCGCCGCACCCAAAGCGGACGGCCTGGTGATTGACATGGGTTGGGCCTACGACCCGGGCTTCTCGTTGGTGCTGCAGGCTGGAGCGTCGGGATTCATTCTGACCAATGCCTACGCCGGTCAAGTAGCCCGCTTCCCCGCGGACGGGGCGAAGCTGGCCGACGGCCAGTGGCATCATGTGGCGATTGGCCACGCTGCGGGTGGGGCCGGTCTCCGTCTTTACTTGGACGGTCGTTTGCAAGGAGCGCGCGAGATTTCCAATATTGCCAAGCAGCCGGTGCCCGGAGAAATACCTGAAACATCCTACAAAGCTTTTCAACTTGGCGATATCAGCCGGGACTATGGCGTGTTCCGGCAACACCGGTTCAACTTGACCCTTGGCGAGGATCGCAACGCAGGCAAGGATTTGGAGATGCTCATTGATGAATTGCGAGTCCTGGGCTCAGTCGTCTATACGGCTGATTTCACACCGCCGAGCAGTTTATCGATCAATTACGGCAACAACCCGCCGGCGCCAACGAAGCCGTGGGGACCGCCTCTGCTGTTTGCCTCGAACGCGCCGGCTGGGGCGGTGCGGTTGGAATCGCGCAAACACGTTTTCATTGATGAAGTGCTGGTTGATTCGAAGGAGAACATCGAACTGACCGTCAACCCGCCCACCGACCCGCAGACCGTGAACATCCACGTCAGTGCCCCGGTCGATCACGACGGCAAGATTTATACCCTTGAAGGCACGGGCGAAAACAACCGGCATAACCCGGTCAGCTTGTGGTGCTCGCAGGACGGCCTGAAGTTCGAACCGGTCGTGGTCAATCTCATCGAAGTTCAAGGTTCCAAGAGCAACAACCTTGTTTTACTCGGCCATCCGCTCAATTTCCAAGTCATCAAAAACGACGACCCGAACGCGCCGGCCGACATGCGCTTCATCATCATGGGCCAGGTGGCGATGAACGGGATCTACCTCTACACGTCGCCCGACCTGATTCACTGGCGCCGCAACGAAACAATCGCCCTGCCGCTGTTGTGCGGGTCGAGTGTCGAGGTCTTCAGCGACGACCAGCGCGGGGGCTACGTGACGTTGCTCAAGCGCGACAGCAGCACCTACAACGACGAAGCGCCGCGGCAGGGCAACCGCGTCTCGGTCGCTTTCAGAACGAGCGAACTCCGCAAGCCCTGGCCATTTCACAAAATGCGGACGCCGGTATTCGACCAGTGGCAGATGCCTTTTGCGGCGGGCGAGGGCCCAGTGGTGTTTGGGGTCACGCAGTTCGGCGGTGTTTATGGCAGCGGCGCCAGCAAGTACAAGTGGGCGCCCGATGTTTATCTGGGCTTTGTGCGCCGCTTCAACCGCCAGGAGGTGCGCAGCACCGATCTCGGAGTCAGCCGGGACGGTGACAAATACAACGTTTACGGCAGCAAGCGCTTCTACTTCGAGGGCGGGTTCAGTTACGAAGGCCAGAAGATCGTTGAAGCGATGATCTGGCCCGGCATCGTCCGGCGCGGGGATGCCCTTTGGCAATACGCGACGATCGCCACCGGCGCCCATGGCAACGGGATGAGGTGGAGCGTGCGAGTGAAGCAACGTCTCGACGGCTTCGTTTCGTTGGATGCGGGGACTCAGGGCGGCACCTTCACGACCAAGCCTCTGATTTTCACGGGTGACCGGTTGGTGCTCAACATGAAGGCCAACGGGGCCGTGCGGGCCGGTTTGCTTGACGAGTCCGGCAAACCGGTGCCCGGCTACGCGGTCGAGGACTGCGAGGCGTTGAGGACCGACTCGATCGCCGCCGAAGTGACATGGAAAGGCAAGAAATCCGTCGGCCCCCTGGCAGGCCAGGTGGTGCGATTGAAGTTCGAGTTGAGGGATGCAAAGCTTTACGCTTTCCAGTTTGAATGATGCCAGCAAACTAAACTCCAATGAAATCTCCCAAGCTCAACCAGACGAAACGATGAGGAGCGCGAAAACATGACGAGACACCGCTTGAATGGACAATTGGAATTCGTATTGATCATCGCTTGCCTGACAAGCATCGCGTTTGCCGCGCCGCGCCTTCAAGCCTCGCCGCGGAGCATTTCCGAACCGATCAACGATCTGCCCAACCCCTACCGAACCATTGAAAACCACTTCAAACTGCCGGCCGGCCGGCCGTGCGGAGCGGCCAGCGCGATTGACATGGATCCGGATGGCCGTTCCATCTGGGTGGCTGATCGCTGCAGTTCGAACAGTTGCGCCGGATCCAATCTCGATCCCGTTCTGAAGTTCGATGCGTCGGGCAGGCTGATGCGGAGCTTCGGCGCCGGGCTGTTCAACTTCCCGCATGGAATGTACGTGGATCGAGATGGCAACGTCTGGGTGACCGACATGCAGGGGCCGGACGGAAAGGATCCAGCCCGGGAGGGCAAGGGCCATCAGGTCATCAAGTTCAGTCCTGAGGGCAAGGTGCTGCTCAAACTGGGGAAGGCCGGAGTGGCCGGGAACGGTCCCGACACCCTCACCGAGCCGAACGACGTCGTCACCGGGCCAAACGGAGATATTTTCGTGGCCGAGGGACACAGCGGTCACCTCCCGAACGCGGGGCCGAACACGGCCGCGCGAATTACCAAATTCACACGCGACGGCAAGTTCATCAAATCCTGGGGCAAGGTCGGTGCGGCGCCGGGTGAGTTCAAGACGCCCCACGGGCTGGCGATGGACTCGCGCGGCCGCTTGTTCGTGGCGGATCGGGGCAACAACCGTATTCAGATCTTCGATCAGGAAGGCACGTTCCTGGAGGAATGGAAACAGTTCGGCCGTCCGAGCGGCTTGTTCATAGACGGTAGCGACATGCTCTACAGTGCCGATTCAGAATCCGGTACCGATTCAGAACCGGGGGTGAAGAGAAATCCGGGGTGGCAGCGTGGGATCCGGATCGGCAGCGCCATGGACGGAAAAGTCATGTATTTCATTCTTGATCCCGAGACAAATCCTGGGGGAACAAGTGCAGCCGAAGGCGTGACTGCGGATGCTGAAGGTAATGTTTACGGTGCCGAGGTTCAACCGAGAGGGATCAAGAAATACCAAAAGAGGTGAGAACCCGGCTGTTGAACAGCGAGCAGGAATACTTTGGACGGCCTCTGACTGAACGTTTCGCAATGTCATGAGAAGAGCGGCTTACAGCAGGCCAGGCCGCGGCGGTTTTACGCTGATCGAACTGCTGGTGGTCATTGCCATCATCGGCATCTTGGCGGCCCTGCTCCTGACCGCCTTGGCCCGCGGCAAAGCCCAAGCACTGCTGAGATAGGTAGGATCGAGAGCCACGTGTTGAAATGAACCAATGACCCGGCGGTTTGAAATGACACAGGTAAACTCAAACCAAAGAGGAACACTCCATGTGGTCCAGAAAATCAACCGCGGTCATTAGCGTTTTTGTGGTTCTCGTCGTGCTGGCGGGAGTTGCGGTTCCAGTCTTGCGATCTTCGCGCAGGCAGAACCCCGGTGATTCGGGCGTTGCCGCGGGAAAACATCCGCGTCTTCAAGATGAGTCAGAGGCGACCTCAGGTCTGAATCTTACTGCGACTCCACCACCACCCGTGATCACCAGACCGGGCGCGGTATTTGAAGTCAATCTCGGCGCCGCAGTCGAGGCAGGAAGGCCATTCTCCTACCAGATCCACGCCAGCAATCAGCCGGACCTTTACGCTGCGACCAACCTGCCCGCCGGTTTGATTCTGGATCAGGCAACAGGACACATTACCGGCGCAGTGGCAGTTCAGGGCACTTATGTGATCGGGCTTTCAGCCAGTAATGCCGGTGGCACCGGAACGGCAACGCTCACTCTCGTTGTGGATGACGGCGGCTACGAGGTGGAGGCCACCCAGTGAACTGGAGACGGCGGCGGTCGGGCATGTGCAAAACGGTTTCGCACGCCAATCCCTTTCTGAACCGCCGGTGGGGGAGATTCTATCTTTTCGCGGCGCCCTTCTGGATTTGGGAGGATCTCATAATGCGTTCTGGTCGCGGCGCTATCTTCAATCGTCGGCGTTGCGCCTGCCGTGCTTCGGATTGCCTCAAGCCGTCTCGCTGGAGGGGAGCCATTCGTCTCATTCGCCATTTCGGTTCTCTGCTAACTGCCGCAGTAACTGCCGGGGCGGAGCCACAGTGGGACATCCTCATCGCTGACTTTGAGGGCCAGAGTTACGACGGTTGGCAGGCCAAGGGCGACGCCTTCGGGTCCGGCCCGGCGCGCGGGACCTTGCCCGGCCAAATGGACGTGTCCGGATTCAAAGGCAAGGGCTTGGTCAATTCGTTCCTCGGAGGCGATCACACGACCGGCAGTTTGACTTCGCCTCCATTTACCATCAACCGGAAGTACCTCAGCTTCCTCATCGGCGGTGGCGGATGGGAAGGGGCGACATGCATGAATCTTCTGGTGGACAGCAAGGTGGTGCGCACCGCCACGGGCTCGAACAAGAAAGCGGGCGGAAGCGAAGCGCTGGGGCCGGACATGTGGGATGTAAGCGAATTCGCTGGAAAGTCCGCTGTCCTCGAAATCGTGGACCGGGCGACCGGCGGTTGGGGCCACATCAACGTGGACCACATCCTTCAGACGGACACCAAGCCAACGGTTCCCATCAGGAATGCCACGCGCGAACTCGTCGCGGAGAAGCGGCTGCTGAATTTCCCGGTCAAGACCGGCGCACGGGAACGCAACGTGAACGTGCTGATGGACGGGCGCGTTGAGCGGTTCTTTGATATCGAGCTGGCCGAGGCGGAACCGGATTGGTGGGCGTCGCTGGACATCTCTGCCTGGAAAGGCCGACGGCTCGCAGTCATGGTGGATCTGCTTCCTGCCGAATCGCGCGCCCTCGCAGCACTGGAGCAAACCGATGAACTTAAAGGTGCAAAGGATCTGTACCGGGAAAAACTTCGCCCCCAACTGCATTTCTCGCCGCAGCGCGGGTGGAACAACGATCCGAACGGCTTGGTTTACTATCGCGGCGAATACCATTTGTTCTTCCAGCACAATCCGTACGGGTGGAATTGGGGCAACATGCACTGGGGTCACGCCGTGAGCCGCGACCTGATTCATTGGCGAGAACTCGGCGACAAGTTGGCGCCCGACGAAATGGGACCGATGTTCAGCGGGTCGGCGGTAGTAGACTGGAAGAACACGAGCGGTTTGGGCGGGATCGGCCGGCCGCCGTTGGTGCTGCTCTACACGGCGGCCGGAAATCCCGCCGTGCAGTGCATTGCGTCCAGCACGGACGGCCGCCACTTCACGAAATACAAAGGCAACCCGGTGCTCAAGCAAATCACCCGTGGCAACCGCGACCCGAAGGTCTATTGGCACGAGCTGACGAAGCGATGGGTGATGGCACTTTATGTCGAACTACAGGAGAATCACCACACCATCCATTTTCTCAACTCGCCGAACTTGAAAGACTGGACTCTGACGAGCCAAATCGAGGGTTTTCATGAATGCCCGGACTTCTTTGAGTTACCCGTGGAGGGCAAGGGGACGAACAAGAAGTGGGTGCTCACGGCCGGCAACAGCGACTACATGCTCGGCTCATTCGATGGCCGGACGTTTACGGCGGAGACGGCCAAGCTGAAGGGCCATCTTGGTCGTGGTTTCTACGCGGCTCAGACCTTTTGCGACATCCCGCCGACAGACGGTCGCCGCATTCAGATCGGTTGGTTGCAGGCGCCGTCGCCGGGGATGCCGTTCAACAACGCCATGTCCCTGCCCTTGGAATTGAAGCTTGCCGACACTCCCGCTGGCCCGCGCCTGACTTGGACTCCGTTGAAAGAGCTGGAATCGCTCCGGGTCAGTTCGCACCGAACCGGTCCCGTTACGCTCGATCCTGGGGATGCGAACCCGCTGACGAATAGTTATGGTGAACTTCTGGAGGTGCGCGCTGAGTTTGAACCTGCTGCGGCCAGTGTGTTCAACTTGAACGTGCGAGGTGTGGCCATCAGCTACGATGCCGCGAAACAGGAGATCGCAGTGAGTGACCATCGTGCCTCCGCGCCCCTGCGTGACGGCAAGCAAAGGCTGGTTGTTTATACCGATCGCACTGCGCTTGAGGTCTTCGCAAGTGACGGACTGGCCTACTTGCCGTTCCCCGTGATTCTTGATGCAGGCAATACGTCCGTGGCGGTTTTCACACAAAGCGGCCTGACGAAGGTCACGTCGCTCGAAGTCCACACGTTGAAGTCAATCTGGAATGAACCGTGATACCTTGAAACCGCGGGTGTTGTGTTTCGGCGAAGTGTTGTGGGATTGCCTGCCGCACGCGCGGCTGCTCGGCGGTGCGCCGCTTAATGTCGCGTTTCACGCAGGACGACTGGGCGCCGAGACGGCGATTATCTCCAGCGTCGGTCGGGATGCTCTTGGCGACGAGGCTCTGGCGAAAGTGAGGGCGTACGGCCTTTCCGCGGCCTGGATCGCGCGCCACGACTTGTGGCCGACAGGGACCGCACAAGTGGCGCTAAACACCTCGGGGCAGCCAGACTTTGCGATCACCGAGCCTGCGGCCTGGGACGAAATCGCGATTACGACGGCCACGCTGGTGGAAGCCGCTCGTTGCGCTGCGATCATCTTTGGAACGCTCGCAGCCCGAAGCGCCTCGAACCAGCTTTCACTTGAGCGGCTTCTCGCCGTGAATGGGCCGTTGAAAGTGCTGGATGTTAATCTCCGCGCGCCCTTCGACGACAAAGGTCGTGCATTGTCCTTCGCTGGCCGGGCGGATGTCATCAAGCTAAACGCGGATGAGTTAAGTCGTCTCTCTGGTCGGCGTTGCCACAGCCGGCCGAGCGTCGAGGAAGGGGTCGCCGCGCTTCACTCTCGCGTCGGCGAGAAGACGCTCTGCGTCACGCTGGGTGCTGACGGTGCCGCGCTTTACCATCAAGGCCGTTGGTTTCACAGCGATACTCCGCACGTGCGCGTTGTGGACACGATTGGAGCGGGCGACGCGTTTACCGCGGCGCTCGTGCTCGGCCTCCTGGCCCAGGAGCCACCAGAGAGATTGCTGGAGCGCGCCTGCCAACTCGGCTCACTTGTCGCCTCCCTCCCCGGTGCGCAGCCCGATTACGACCCCGAGCCGTTACGGATGTGCTTCGATCAATCTGCAACGGGCGGAGACAACGGCCTATTATAGCTGCCGACTCGCACTGATTTGTCCAATGACGAAACTAAGCCGTCCATCGTGAGAAACCCAGCAAGGCCGAGCTTGGCGTGCGCGCCGACAAGCTCCTGGCGTGGATGGACGCGAACTTTCAGTTCCATGTCACTGAACCGGATGGCGGCGATCCCGGTCTGTGGAAAGCTGTCGTGAAGCGGCTGCGCGACGCGCAGGCCGCGCCTTGACATTCGCGGTCTATCCGCGTTCCGCCGGGGTTGAAGACAAACCGCATGTCTTTTCAAGAAATTGGCATGGCCTGAAACCAGAATTGGAAGGTAATCTTCACGTATGTCTTCTCCGTCGGTACGCAAGGCCACGAAACCTGCCGTCCTGGTCGATCCTGGCAGGAGGGGGTTCACCCTGATTGAGCTGCTGGTGGTGATTGCGATCATTGCGATTCTCGCTGCAATGCTCTTGCCGGCGCTGGCCAAGGCCAAGGAGAAGGCCAAGCGAACCCAGTGCTTGAGCCAGTTGCGACAGGTCGGCCTGGCCCTGAACATGTATGACGCCGACTTCGCTGGGCTGCTGCCGCGCGCGCACAACGTCTATGACTTCGCCAATACCAATGCGCCGCAGAGTGTTCTGCAGGTGCTGATCCCGTATGTTTCCGGGCGGCTCGATAACGCAACACCGACTCGCGTTTACACTTGTCCTTCGTTGAAGCCTTCCGTGTTTGTTCCGCCCACACTCATTAGCGACGCTTCGATCCACGCAAACCAGTTGGTCCTTGATCGGAAGTTGTCAGGCGTCAGAAACCCAGCTGCGGTGGTTATCTTTCAGGAAAGCGACAAGCGTTATGGGTTCAGCTTGACCGAGCCGGAAGGCGGGCCGGCTATTTATACGCAATGGCATACCTGGCGCAATGACGATAACGTCCCCGGCGCCTTTAAAGAATATATGAGCAACGCCCATGAGAAAGGCGGGAACCTGGTGTATTGCGATGGCCACGCTGCCTACTCGAAGTACGAACGGCTGACCAGCCTGGACTTCGGCCTGCTGGACCTGAACGGAAAAGTGGTGCCCTGGGAAGCTTCAGAGGCCAGTTCCCGGCAGCCGCACATCCCGGCCTTTTGACAAAGCTCTACTCAACCTGAGTGTGAAAACCAAAACTATGCGCCAACCTGACTTGACCCTCCTCATTCTGACCGCCGCGCTTGCCGCTGGCGGGGCCGGCTGCAAACGCCAGGAAGCCAAAGTGGTGGAGGTTACCAAGGTTGTGGATCAGAGCTTCAAGACGGCCGAACCGGAGGCCCGGCAGGTCGTGGCCGCGGCCGCTGTGACCCTCCAAGCCGCGGCAAAGGAGTCGGATATTCCGCGCCGCCGGGAGGGCTACATTCAGGTACTGGTTCCCTTGAAGAACATGGTCGCGCGCGGGAACCTTAGCCGGGAGCAGATTCAGGCGATCCACAAGGTGTTTAATGAAGTGGCGCAGGCGGTTCAGAAAGACCCGCGTCTAAACACCAAGGAACTCTACAACGCGCAGAATGCCCTGGCCCAGGCACTTCACGAAGCGGGCGGCTGGCCTTGAAAATGGCGAAGTGATAAACATCAAAACTAAGAGCGTGTCCGAAAATTGCGCGGGGTCCTGCGGCGAGGGATTTTGGCTGTGGCCAAGGCGGCGAGGTCCGAGCATCCCCAACGCGGGCTGTAAGGACCGAGGCAACGCAGGCCACGGACAAAAGAC
>Ga0194128_10007891_pt1 | contig 13695 bp, 15 predicted proteins | sample TA2KigCa65mmetaG_FD_148650 | JGI IMG/M metagenome (GOLD analysis project Ga0194128, IMG submission 148650) | Freshwater microbial communities from Lake Tanganyika, Tanzania - TA2015037 Kigoma Deep Cast 65m | ecosystem: Environmental > Aquatic > Freshwater > Lake | place: Tanzania: Lake...
GTGAACGTTTCCATCGGTCGCCAGTCTCCTGTTCTCGTCTTGACAACAAGATCATCCGACAGACGACCGATGGTTTCAACATTTCAAATGTGTTTGGCTAGCTTTTTCAGGAGAACTCATGCCACGCCATGGAATCATAGCTCGGTTGTCCGTGCTGGCGGCATTGCCGTTGGCCGCCCAAAGCAAGGTCGACTTCCTCAAGGACGTCAAACCGATACTCGAACAGAAATGTCATTCCTGCCATGGGGCGGAAGCGCAACAGGCCGGCCTGCGGCTCGACCTTCGCCAGAACGCGATGCGGGGCGGCGACTACGGCCCCGTGATCGTTCCCGGAAAAGCGTCCGAGAGCAAGTTCGTCAAGCGCATTGTGAATGGCGACGGAGACATGCAAATGCCACCTACCGGAGCGCTTCAGGGCGACGAAATCGCGACGCTGCGGGCATGGATCGATCAAGGCGCCGATTGGGTGCTGGAAGTCAAGGAAGATCCGAAGCCGCGCCTAGCCGACCCGAACGCCGCGGCGTTCATCGCGGCAATCCGATCGGGCGATGCCGCCGCCGTTGCGAAGGTGATCGCCGCCGATCCAAAGGCCGTCAGCCTGCGCGATGAAGGCGATTCGACGCCGCTACATCACGCCGCTGGATTCGCGCCGGCGAACGTCGTCCAAACGCTGATCGCCAAAGGAGCAAACGTTAACGCAAAGAACAGTCGAGGGTCGACGCCCCTGCTCTGGGCGATCCACGATCTGGCGAAAGTCAAAATTCTGGTTGAAGCCGGCGCGGCGGTGAACGCCAAGCAAGTCGAAGGACGCTCGCCAATTTATCAGGCGGCGTTGACAGGGAACGGCATCGCGACGGTGCGGTTCCTTCTCGAAAAGGGCGCCGATGCAAACGCAGCCACGATGATTGGACTGACGCCACTGATGGCCGCGGCGAATCGAGGCGATGCGGAGACGATGCGGTTGTTGATCGCGCGGTCGGCGAAGGTCGATGCGAAAGCGGGTACCGGCGCAACTGCATTGATTGCGGCAGCGGGCAGCGGCGAACCGGCCGCGGCGAAACTGCTGCTGGATAGTGGCGCCGATCCGAACGCGGCGACCAAGAAGAAAGACACGGCGCTTGGCGCCGCCGCCACATCCGGCGTTGAGGAATCGGTGAAGTTGCTCCTGGCGAGCGGCGCGCGTGTCAACGATCAGGACGATCGCGGTTATTCGCCGTTGATGTATGCGGCGGGATCGGATGCCATGCCCGCCGGCGTGGTCAAGCTACTGCTGGCGGCGGGCGCCGACATCTCGGCCACCGGCGAGGGAGAGACCGCGCGATCGCTCGCGGCCAAACGCGGCGACTCGGAAGTAGCCAGAATGCTCGGTGTGCCGGACGATGTCCGCAAGCTCGGCGGCGTGGCTCCCGCGCCCGCAGAGGCTTCGGCACGGCCCGTCGCCGAATCGGTTGCGAAGGCATTTACGTTGCTCGAAAAACAGAGCCACGCATTCATCCGGATCGGAGGCTGCAACTCCTGTCACGCGCAGGATCTGCCCTCGGCCGCGGCAGCGATGGCCCGCGACCGCGGCCTTTCCGCCCCCCGCGAGATCGCACAACTCTCGCTGGCTATGAGCGGAACCAGCCACGAGCGCGTGATGGATTTCAACGTGATCGGCGTCGCGAGCATCGCCTGGCAGTTGTTTGACACCGGCATGAATCGAGTCCCCGCAAGCGCCTATACCGACGCGGTCGTTCGGTACCTCAAGGCGATGCAAACGGCGGAGGGCAACTGGCACGCTTCACAGGGCCGCCGCCCGCCGATGAGCGCTGGTGAATATCAGGCCGCCGCGCTGGCGATCTATTCGCTGCGGCACTACTCGCCCACGACGGAAAAACGAAGTACGGACGAGGCCGTGAACCGGGCCGCGGCATGGCTGGCCGCGTCGAAACCCGCAAACACACAGGATCGCGCGTTTCAGGTGATGGGCCTGGCATGGGCCAAGGCAAAGCCCGGCGTCATCGCGACAGCGGCCCGCGCGCTTGCCGACTCGCAGCGAGAGGACGGCGGCTGGAGTCAGTTGCCGACAATGGGATCGGACGCCTACGCGACGGGACAAGCGACCTACGCGCTCCATCTGGCCGGGCGGTCCGCCAGCGATCCGGTGGTCAAGAAGGGCACGGGTTATCTGCTACGCACGCAGGCGGCGGATGGCTCGTGGCATGTGAAGACTCGCTCGATCTGGTTCCAGCCGTACTTCGAAAGCGGATTCCCTTATGGGCACGATCAGTGGATCTCCACCGCGGGCACGGCATGGGCTTCGATGGCCTTGGCCGCGACGACGGATACCAAGCGCACCGCGCCGTTGAGTTCGGCGGGCGAGTAGGCGCGAGTCAGTCGAGGCGCGAATCCGATTCAGGGATTCGCGCCTCGCTGTTTTTGAAGGGCCACACGCGAAGGCGCTCGGCATCGCCGCTTTGCGAGCCGCCGAATGCTCGTGCCAACGCCAGGGGAACAAGAACGATGCCCTCCTGGCGTCATGAGTTCGTCTACGCAACTGACTTTCCTGGCTACCAGCGAATGAAAGATTGATGCAGCCAGGTAAGCAGACAGGTCGATGCTCACGGTTGCGGCGCGGGCGTTGTTGTAGTTGTTCCAGGCGCCCGAGGTCCGTAAGCTGACCGACGCATCCCAATAGCCATACGCAATCATTCCGAGGTGGCGTTCGGTGTTTGCAATCGCCAGTCCTCGCGCTGTGCCGATTGGTTCCTGCACCGCATGATAGCGTTTCAAATCCCGAGCTTCCTTTCAACGTACTGGAGTAAACTGATCGTCAGGTAGGTGAAATGACGATTACACTCGATCTGTCGGAAGAAGTCGCTGAACAGCTCGCCGCCGATGCAACTCGGAACGGCATGACAATCGATGAGTATTTGATTCGTTCAGCGTTGGAACGCGGCGATCAGAAGGTGCGGTACATCGGCACGCCGTCGTTTGATCCGCTGTACGCGGATGCTTGTGAACGGGCGCGGCTAGCTGGTGAGGAACTAGAGCGCCTTGGGATCACGGATCAGTTTGGGAATCGCATTCGCACGGACCTGCCGGAGGATATGAAGGAAGGAGCCGATCGCGACTTTGGGGGATAAGCCGGCACCTCAAATGATCGTCATCGCCGGTGCGCCAGGCAGTGGGAAATCCGCTATCTTTCCAGTGCAACATTTGGGAATCGATTTCTTCAATGCGGATGACCGCGCCGCCGAACTCAACCGTGGATCTTACTTCTCGATCCCGCAAGAAATCCGCTCGCGAGTAAATCGCGAATTCGAAACCTTCATTGCGGAGCACATCGTCGCACAAAGGACCTTCGCCTTCGAAACGACGCTTAGAAGCGCCATAACCTTCGATCAGGCACATTTAGCCAAGATGGCGGGCTTCGTGACTGACATGCGTTACCTCGCGCTCGACAACGTAGAACGGAATCTCTCTCGCGTAAAAAGCCGTGCCGACAAGGGCGGCCACAGCGCTTCAGAGCGGGTACTGCGGGCGATAAGAGAAGCGAGCCTTCGAAACCTCCCGCGGGCGCTGAGGGAGTTCGATCGCGTTCGCGTCTATGACAATACAGCTTGGAAGGGTGCTCCGGAGCTGGTCCTCGAATCGATCTCAGGGCAGATCGTATTCCAAAAACTTCCCCCACCGGCGTGGCTCCGACTGCCCTAACCTGCCGCGCGTGGGTCTTTGCGCTACCCTATTCAAATCCCATGCGAACCACGCTACTCGCCCTCGCCACGGCCCTCCTCGCCTACCCGCAGGACAAGGCCAACCTCTACGTCGTTCACCAGATCAAGCAGGAAGCCATGCAGAACTCCAAGGTCATGGACCACGTTTTCTGGCTTACCGATGTCAACGGCCACCGCCTTACCAACTCACCCGGTTTCACCAAAGCCGCGGAATGGGTCAAGAAACGCCTGTCCGAATACGGCGTCGATGAAGTGAAGTTCGAGAAGTGGGGCGAGTTCGGCCGAGGCTGGACGTTCCACAACTTCAGCGCGCATTTGCTCGAACCGGCGTACTCACCGCTGATCGGCTACCCGAACGCGTGGACCGGTTCGACCGACGGACCAGTCGAGGCGGAGGTGATCATGGCGCCGGTGCGCGTCGAAGCCGATTTCGCCAAATGGAAAGGCAAGCTAAAAGGCAAGATGATCGTCATGGAACCCGAGCGCACCGTTGGCCTGCATACGCTCACGCGCGGACGGCGTTACGCCGATTCCGATCTCGCCGCCGAAGCGATGGCGCCCGATCCCGCACCGACCTCGCCACAGTTCGGCCTCAATCCGCCGACGACGCCGGGCGGCGTTCCGGCTGGCGGCGTTCCGGGCGGCGGACGCGAGGCCGCTCGCCAAGCGCGCGCAAAGCTGCATCAGTTCTTCATCGACGAAGGCGTCGCGGCCATCTTCATGCCAAGCTATCGCAGCGAAGCCGGCACTGTGTTCGCGGGTAGCGGCAGTTCCCAGGACGTCAAGGCGCCGGTGCCGCCGCCGATTGTGTCGTTGACGATCGAACACTACAACCGTATCGCTCGACTGCTCGCCAACAAGGTGCCGGTGAAGATCAAGCTCGATGTTAAGACCGAGTTCTTCGATAAGACGCAGGAGGCTTTCAATGTCATCGCGGAGATCAAGGGAACCAAGCGCCCGGACGAAGTCGTCATGGTCGGCGCGCATCTCGACTCGTGGCACGGCGCGACCAGCGCCACCGACAACGCGGTCGGCTGCGCGGTGGCGATGGAAGTTCTGCGTATCATCAAGACCCTCAACTTGAAGACCGACCGCACGGTGCGTCTGGCGCTTTGGAGCGGCGAGGAGCAGGGGCTCTTCGGCAGCCGCGCCTATGTGAAAGAGCACTTTGGCGATACGACTACGATGAAGCTAAAGCCCGATCACGCGAAACTGCAAGCGTACTTCAACCTGGACAACGGCGCGGGCAAAGTCCGAGGCGTCTATCTGCAAGGCAACGACATGCTGCGGCCGATTTTCGAAGCGTGGCTCTCGCCCTTCAAAGACTACGGCGCCAATACGCTGACGATCCGCAACACCGGCTCGACCGATCACGTTTCATTCAATTCTCTCGGTCTCAACGGCTTCCAGTTCATTCAGGACCCGCTCGAATATTTCGCGACCACGCATCACTCCAATATGGACGTCTACGATTACGTCCCCAAGAGCGACATGATGCAAGCCGCCGCCATCATCAGTTCCTTCGTCTACCACGCATCGACGCGCGACGAAATGCTGCCCCGCAAACCGCTGCCGCCGCCGCAACCAGCAACCCAGCGCAGCGCACAAGGAGGATCTACCAATGCACCGACTGCTAAATAGCCTCGCGTTGATCGCGCTGCCGCTCGCCGCGGAGCTGAAGACTGACATTGAATTCTCGAAGCCAGACGGTGTCAGCCTCACGCTCGACGCCTACGTGCCCGACGGCAAAGGCCCGTTCCCAACCGTAATCATCGTGCACGGCGGCGGCTGGGTGAACGGCACAAAAACATCGTATGTGCCTCCGTTGTTCGAGCCATTGACCAAGGGTGGATTCACGTGGTTCACGATCAACTACCGGCTCGCGCCGCAGCACCCGTACCCGGCCGCGCTCGACGACGTCAACGCCGCCATTCGCTGGGTAAAGAAGAACGCGAAGGCCTACAAGGCGGATCCGAATCGCATCGCGCTGATCGGCGAATCGGCGGGAGGGCACCTGGTTTCATTGGCTGCCGCGCGCGGCAAGGGCGACACGAAGGTCGCCGCCGTGATTCCGTTTTATGGTGCACACGACATCGTCGACCGCTCGAAAACGATGAACGCCGTCGGCGAGAACATCGAGAAGTTTCTGCAGGTGAAAGGCATGGGTCCGGAATCGATCGCTAAGCAGAAGGAGGCGTCGCCGATCACCTATGTTCACAAAGGCATGCCGCCCGCGCTCATGATTCACGGCACCGCCGACAAGGCGGTCCCCTACAATCAATCGCCGCTGATGTGCGCGAAAAGAATGAGGCCGGGGTGGCATGTGAAGTCTTCACGGTGGAAGGCGCGCCGCACGGCATCGGCCCGTGGGACAAGGTGCCGGAGTATCAAAAGTACAAGGAGAAGATGGTCGAGTGGCTGCATCAGAAGTTGAAGTCGCGGAGTTGACGCCCGCCCAGCAGATCGTAGAGCTGGAGAAGAAATACGTTCTGCAAAATTATGGGCGCTACCCGCTCGCGCTGAAGCGCGGTAAGGGCTGCTGGCTCTACGATTACGACGGCAAGAAGTATCTCGATCTCATTAGCGGCATCGGCGTCAACGCGCTCGGGCACGCGCATCCACACATTACGCGTGTGATTCGCGAACAAGCCGGACAGTTGATCCACTGCTCGAATCTCTACTTCCACGAGTATCAGGGCAAACTCGCCGAGAAGCTCGCGAAGCATTCTGGCTTGCAGCGGACGTTCTTCTGTAACTCCGGCGCCGAGGCGATGGAAGGCGCGATCAAGATGATGCGCTCGCACGGCAACGCCGCAGGCGGCGGAAAAATCGAAATCGTCGCGCTGGAAAATTCGTTTCACGGGCGATCGACGGGCGCGCTGGCGATCACCGGGCAGCCGAAGTACCGGCACGACTTTGAGCCGCTGATGCCCGGCGCGCGCTTTGTCGGCGCGAATGACATTACCGCGCTCGAAGCGGCGGTGAGCGATAAGACCGCGGGTATTGTGCTCGAAGGCATTCAAGGCGAAGGCGGCATCTATCCGATGTATGCCGAGTTTTTGCGCAAGGCGCGCGAACTGGCCGATCGTCACAACGCGCTGCTTGTATTCGATGCGATTCAGTGCGGCGTCGGGCGAACGGGCCACTGGTTCTCACATCAGATGATCGCGCCCGATGTGCAGCCCGACATCATGGTGACGGCCAAGCCGCTTTCGTGCGGACTGCCGCTCGGCGTGGTGATGTGCAACGAAAAGACGGCGGGGACGATTCGCCCTGGCATGCACGGAACAACATTCGGCGGCGGCGCGCTAGCCTGCCGTGTAGCGCTCGAATTCATCGAGTTGATGGAGAACGGACTGCTCGATCAAGTGGGCCGCGTCGGCGAGTACTTCCGCGAGGGTTTGCGCGACTTGCAGAAGAAGCATTCGTTCATCAAGGACGTTCGCGGCGCGGGGCTTATGATCGGCGTTGAACTCGATCGGCCGGGCAAGAACTACGTCATGAAGGGCATCGAGGAAGGGTTGCTATTTAATGCAACGCACGACACGGTGCTGCGTTTTCTGCCGCCGTATATTTCGACCGAGAAGGAAGTCGACCGGGCGTTGCGGGTGTTAGGCAAGCTGTTTCGGACGGTGAAGCCATAATTCCGCGACCATGCAGGCTCCACCGCGCCTAGCCATTTCCGCACCTTCGAGAAGGAAGGTCCTTTTTCTTGACGAGTCCGGCGACCACAATCTCACCCAGATCGACCCGTCATATCCGGTTTTCGTACTGGGTGGAGTCATTGTGAATGAGTCATACGCAGTTGGACAGATGGAGACGCTGTTCCGAGAATTCAAGCGCACTTGGTTTGGTGACGAAAGCGTCATTCTCCATACCGCCGACATTGTTCGCCGCAAGGGTGCGTTCGAGATTCTAAGAGATCACGAGAAACGACAGCGGTTTTACACCACCCTCAACGCGATGATCCGGGAAATCGACTTTAGCGTGGTTGCCTGCGTAATTAAGAAGATCGACCACCGTAACAAATACGGCGCGAGTGCAATCGATCCGTATCACTTGAGTCTCAACGTCCTTGTTTAACGATTCTGTATGGAACTAGCGGAGGCGGAAGAAAAGGGATCAATAGTGGCCGAGGCTCGATCCGCCCAGTTCGACCGCGATCTGGTGCTGGCGTGGAATGCCATTAGGTCTCGCGGAACAAACCACATCTCGGGCGCGCGAGTTCAATACCGGACACAGGAGCTCAGCATCCGTGGCAAGCGCGAAAATCTCGCGGGATTACAACTCGCGGATCTTGTTGTGTCCCCAATCGGCAGACAGGTCATTGGGAAACGCACCCATGAAGACTTCCGGATCATCGAGTCGAAGTTTAGAACACCTAGGGAAGGACATCGCAGGCCCGATCCGGCCTATGCGGGATACGGATTGGTAGTTCTGCCAAAATGAGAACAGCCAAGCGAACTTGGCTGTTCTCGATCACTGGATTGGACCCGACTATCCGCAGTTCCAACCCCTGCTTCTACAAAACCACATTTCCGTATTTCTGTCAATGCTTGCTTGCGGGCTCTCCCGCTGCGTCGGCTTGGTTGACAAGATAGTAATTATTCTCATCTAATAAGAACATGCATCCTCAGCGCCGCGCTCGCATCCAACCGGATATGGACTTTGGGACGCGCCTCGAGTGGTTTCGCAACGAATGCGCCGCCGCGGGCCTCCCCTGCACGCATCAGCGCGAAGTGCTCTATCGCGCCCTCGTCGAAGCCACGGACCACCCTAGCCCGGAGATGCTCTACGAGCGGGTCAAGCGGAAGATCCCGAGCATCTCGCTCGGCACGGTCTACCGCAACATCAAAATATTCCTCGACCACGGCCTCATCGGCGAAGTCAGCCTGCATCACGGCTCGCTGCGTCTGGAGGCCAACAACGAGCCGCATCATCACCTGGTGTGCCGCCAGTGCCGGAAGGTGTTCGACCTTCCCGCCTCGGGCGTTCACGCCATCCGTCTCCGGCGCGCGCTACCGGAAGGATTTCAGGTTGAGCGGTTCGTGGTCGAAGCCCATGGCCTATGCCAGGAATGCGCCGCGCCGAAGAAACGGCGTTCGAACTAATTCAAGGAGAACCACGCAATCATGCTTGGAGTTGGAGATAAGTTTCCCGCGTTCAAAGTGAACGCCACCGTCAGCCGCGAAAAAGGCAAGCAGTTCGCCGAAATCAGCGACGGGAGTTACGAAGGCAAGTGGAAGGTCTACTTCTTCTGGCCGATGGATTTCACCTTCGTGTGCCCCACCGAAATCGCCGCATTCGGCAAGCTGAATAAGGAGTTCGCCGACCGCGATGCGCAACTGCTCGGCGGCTCGACCGATTCCGAATTCGTCCACCTCGCCTGGCGCGACAACCACGAAGACCTCCGCGATCTTCCCTTCCCGATGCTCGCCGACAAGAAGAAAGAACTTTCGACGGCTCTCGGCATCCTGGACCGTAGCATCGGCATGTGCCAGCGCGCCACTTATGTAGTCGACCCCGGCGGCATCGTTCGCTTCGTTAGCGTCAATGACTTGAGCGTCGGACGCAACCCGAACGAAGTGCTCCGGGTTCTCGACGCGTTGCAGACCGATGAGCTCTGCCCCTGCAATTGGGAAAAAGGCCAGGAAACGTTAAAGGTCTAAGGAATCCAGGGAGGGCCGCAAGGCCCTCCCCTCCGCAACGCCAATGAATCTCGAACAACTACTCAACGCCGTACCGAACTACGCGAAGGATCTGAAGCTCAATCTCGGCAACCTGCTGGCGCAGCCCGAGCTTACGAAGCAACAGATCTGGGGAACCGCGCTCACCAGCGCAATCACCGCGCGCAACCCGCAACTGCTCAAGGCCATTGAAGCGAAAGCCGCCGAACACCTCACGCCTGAAGCCATGGAAGCCGCGCGCGCCGCCGCCGCGATAATGGGCATGAACAACGTGTACTACCGCTTCCTTCACTTGACCGAAAACAAGAAGTACGTAACAATCCCCGCGCGCTTGCGCATGAACGTCATCCGCTCGCATGGTATCGACGTGGTCGACTTCGAACTCTTCTGCATCGCCGCCAGCGCCATCAACGGTTGCGGCGCCTGCGTCGACTCGCACGAGAAGGTCGTCCGCGACAAAGGCACGGGCGAAGATGTCATTCTCGGCTGCGTCCGAATCGCAAGCGTCATTCACGCACTCGCGACCGTCTTCGACGCCGCCTAATTCCCGCGCGAAATCTTCAACTACCGTTCCGCGAGCGCGGCGTCCTTACGCACGGGCTTCCGTTGTAGATCATCCACGCGTTCGTCGCCGCAAGCCGATCGCCCGCGTCCGCAGCGCGCGCCAGCCATTTCCCGCCTTCGACGTTGTCCTGCGCGACGCCGCGGCCGGTCACGGACATGATTCCGAGCATCGCCTCGGCGGGATGATGACCCATCTCCACCGCCTGTTTCGTCGGCGCGAACGCCTTCGCCGACTTCTCGGACCGGCCCTGACAGAACAGCTTCTCCGCCTCGCTCGTTCCAGGGTACCCAGCGTAGTTTTGTTGATCTATCGCATCGGCTTCGCGCCGAAGCCGAGATCGACCAAACCACCCGCGATGAACTGCACCGCTAGCGCCATCAGCAGCATTCCCATCAAGCGTGTGAGGATGTGAATCCCTGTCTCGCCGAGCACGCGCCGCACGCCATCGGCACCTTTCAAGACCAGGTAACTCGCGAGCGCCGTCGTCGCCAGTGCAAGCAATATCAGCGCAAGATGCAGCGGCTCGGGCGCGGGACCAATCAAAACCATCACCGCCGAAATCGAGCCTGGCCCCGCGAGCATCGGCATGCCGAGCGGAATGATGCCGACATCGGCCTTCTCGGCGCCCTCTTCCTTTTCACCCGGCGCCTCGTTGGTCGCGGGCCGCTTCGCCTGCACCATGTCCATGCCGATCAGGATCAGAATCAATCCACCTGCCACACGGAACGCCGGCATCGTGATGCCCAGTATCTTAAACACGTGCGCGCCGACGAGACCGAAGCCGCCCAGCACCGCGAAACACGTCATCGCCGCACGCCGCGCCATGCGCGCGCGATGCGCGCGCGTGTGCCCCTGCGTCATGACGAGGAACGCAGGTACGGTCGCAACGGGATCGACCAAAAAGAAGATCGATGTCAACGTCACAACAAAGAACTGCCACGAACTGACGAGATCGAGCGGCATTTCACCTAGGATATCCTTGACGAATGTTCGCGCGTGGTGAAATTACAGCGGTGCAGTGGCGGACTCTGATTGCCGCGATGCTCGGCTGGATGCTCGACGCGCTCGACGTGATGCTCTACTCGTTCGCGCTGTTGGCGATGCAGAAAGAGTTCGGCCTCACGGGCGCCCAGTCGGGCACGCTGACCACTGTAACGCTCGCCGCCGCCGCGTTGGGCGGAACGCTCGCGGGTGTGTTCGCCGACAAGATCGGACGCACGAAAGTGTTGATGGCGTCGATCCTGACGTATTCGATTTTCACGGCGATGATCGCCACGGCACAGTCGTTCGAAGCGCTGCTGGTGTGGCGCGGGCTGGTCGGTCTCGGCCTCGGCGCGGAGTGGTCGGCGGGCACGGTGCTCGTCGCCGAGACGTGGCCCGCGAAGCATCGCGGCAAAGCGATCGGCATCACGCAATCCGGCTGGGCGATCGGCTATTTGATCGCCGCGGGATTAGCCGCCTGGATACTGCCAACCTACGGCTGGCGGCCGTTGTTTGCGATCGGCGCGCTGCCCGCGCTGCTTGTGTTGTGGATCCGCCGCAGCGTGCCGGAGCCGCAAGTTTGGACCGAGTCGGTGAAGACGCCACTCGCCGAACGCTTCGCCATCATCTTCCGTCCGCCGCTGCTAAAGTACACGTTCACCGCGATCGCAATGTCGAGCTTCGTGCTCTTCGCCTACTGGGGCTTGTTTACGTGGGTACCGGCCTATCTCGCCGCGCCAATCGAAAAAGGCGGCGCGGGGCTGTCGATCGTGCGCAGCAGCGCGTGGATCGCGCCGATGCAAATCGGCGCGCTACTGGGTTATTTACTGTTCGGACTGCTCGCCGACCGCCTCGGAAGGCGTCCGTCGTTCGCGGCGTTCCTCACAGGCGCGGCGATCGTGACGTTTCTCTACGGTGGCGCCGCCCGCAGTCCGGAGATGCTGCTGATTCTCGGCCCGCTCGTTGGCTTCTTCGGCCATGGTTACTACAGCGCGTTCGGCGCGATCTTGAGCGAATTGTTTCCATCGACTGTGCGAGCCACCGCGCAAGGCCTGTGCTACAACGGCGGCCGTGTCATGAGCGCCTTCGCGCCCGCGGTCATCGGCGCGCTGGCGGATCGCAGCGGGCTTGGCTCGGCACTGACGCTCACGGCCGCGTTTTTCTTCATCGGTGGGATATTGGTGTTCGCGCTGCCGGAGACGAAGGGGCGGGAGTTGGCATGATGTCGCTCAAAGTCGAATTGCTAAACGAGAGTCTTGGGGAACAAGCCCGCGCCGAACCCAAACTGAAACCGGTGCTGACCATCGAAGAATTCTTTGAGGGAAACGTGGAAGAGGGCATCTCGATTGGCTGTAATCTGATCCCTTCGATTCCGCTTTTGACGTTTCGCCGCATGCTAGAAGGCATTCGTGGACGTCTCGACGTTCACGCGCTATGGCTCTCTGTGGCGGAATTTGGTCAAGGCCCGGAGTGGCCGTTTGTCGACGAAGTGCTAGTTCTCACGTCGGCTGGGAGGAGTGACCTGGAGAAATGGTTTTTGGAACTACGGCCTACCGAAATCGTAGCGATTAATAACGCGCAGGTCCCGCCGCGTTGCTGCAATCACGGATTCACCGCAACCACTTGGTTCAGCGCATTTTGGGACTGACCGCACCTGACTTACCTCAGCGCCAGCGTAACGATATTCCCCCGCAAACTGCCTACAGTTGTCGACACGCGCACCACCGGCCCATCGGGATCGCCAGGCAGCGGCCGCGCATTCGCAGGCAATTCAACGTTGACCTGATAAAGTCCGATATACCCCGGCGCAAGCCCCGCAAACAGCACGCGCGCAGCGATGTTGCCGATCGTAACATTGGGCGTCACCATACTCACAGCCAAGGGCCCTGAAGGCGATATACCACCCGACGCCGGTTGATTCGTCACCGCGCCCAAACCGGTACAGTAGATCACCAACACCTCGCCGTTCGCAGCCGGATTCGCCAGCGTAACGAGACTGCCATTCGCGTGCGTAATGATGCCCGGACCCTGGCCGTTCTGTTGCGTCGTGAAGATACCGGGCTGGTCCCCGAAGACGATCATCCGCGCGGGCGACCTTCCGCCCGCGGTGACGACTTCCACATTGGCTGCGGTAATCGCCGGCGCGCGCAGTTGCCACGGCGCCTGCAAATTGATTTGCGTCGGCGTCACGGCGAACAGCGGCGCTTCGATTCCGTTTAATAGTACGCGCGCACCGCCAAGCGTCGTCGGCAGCGGCACGGTCGAAGCGACCGATATCGCGGTACCAAAGCCGCTGCCAAAGATCGAGATGATCGACCCCGGCGAAATCTCGGTCGCTCCGAAACTGGCCGCGTTGACGATCCCGCCGGCCGCAATCGCCGGCGCCACTCCAGAAACCGGCGGCGCGGCAGTGACCTTGCGAATGCGCCCGGCGCTGGAATCGGCGAAGTAAATATTGCCGGCGGCGTCCAAGGCAATCGCCGCCGGGGCGCCCAATCCCGCGCTCCTTGCAGGCCCGCCGTCGCCAGGAATATTCAAGCCGCCGCCCGTCGATCCAGACGAATCCAGCCGCCGAATGCACCCCTGGCGATCGGCGATCAGTATGTTCCCAGCGCCATCGGCTCTGGTGCAAACCTGCCGAGATGAGAGAGAATGACGCAATGCCCTCCTTCGTTCCGATTGAAGAGCTGTTCGCTGGCCGCCATTTCGACGCGGAGATTGTGGTGGTGTGCGTTCGGTGGTACCT